>Ga0209014_10001004_pt1 | contig 16803 bp, 15 predicted proteins | sample BarGraNGADG00212_FD_184491 | JGI IMG/M metagenome (GOLD analysis project Ga0209014, IMG submission 184491) | Arctic peat soil microbial communities from Barrow, Alaska - Barrow Graham LP Ref core NGADG0002-212 (SPAdes) (version 2) | ecosystem: Environmental > Terrestrial > Soil > Wetlands >...
GCACTGTCCCGGCCTGGAAGGCGAGGACCTGGCGGTGGGCGTCTTCGAACTGGATAGCGGCGCGATGCTCACCATCGATACGGCGTGGTGCACCAATGGTGAGGAACTGTCGGTCCACGGCACCAAGGGGCGGTTCAACTATCGCGACAACAAGCTGGCGTTGTGCTCCAACGTGGGGGCCTGGCACGGGCGCGTGGCGGAGTATTCCGGAGGCTTGGTGGCGCAGTTCGGCGGCGTTTGGGGCGAAGAACAGCAGATGGAGATCAAGCCGCCTGGGTTCGCGGACATCACCAACCCGTTGAACCAGCACTTGCAGTTCCTGGAAGCGGTGCGCGATGGGCGGCCCGCGCCGGTGCCGATTGCGAGCGGCGTGCGCGATCTGCGGGTGGTAGAGGCGCTGTACGAATCGACGCGTAGCGGGCGCGCGGTGGGGTGCGGGGTGGAACGCGAATGAAGCTCGGCATCGTCGCCGATGAGATCGCGCGCGATTTCGCCAGTGCGGTGCGCGTGGGCGTATCGCTGGGACTGCGGCGCTACGAAATACGCAATCTGGCGGCGGGCCGGGCGCCCATGTGCGGCGAGTCGGCCATGCTGGAAGTGGAGCGCATCGCGCGCGAGGAAGGCGTGGAGATCACGGCGCTGTCTCCTGGACTGTTCAAGAACACTTGCGATGCGGCGACTTTCCGGCGCGAGATGGCGGAGGTGTATCCGCGGGCGGTGGAGTGGGCGCATCGCTGGAAACTGCCAGGGCTGATCGTGTTCGGATTCCACAAACCGGGCGCGACGGAGGCCACGGCGCCGCAGTTTTCGAGCGCCAATCCGCCGGGCGAGGTGGTGGAGTGGCTGGCCGAGGCGGGGGAACGGGCGCGCGGCGATGGCTTGACGCTCATCATTGAGCCCGAGCCGATCTGCTGGTGCGACAGCGGCCGCGCGACGGCCGGGCTGATCGCGCGCGCGGGTTCATCGGCGCTGAAGATCAATTACGATCCGGGGAATGTGGCGTGGCTGGAGAATCGCGATCCAGTGGACGAGTTCGCGGTGGTGGCACAGTGGATCGCCAACGTGCATATTAAGGATCTGCGTCCGCCCACGCGCGGCGCGGGTTTCCCGGAGTGGGTGCCGGCGGGCGAGGGGATGATCGATTACGCCGCGCATTTTCGCGCGCTGCGCGGGATCGGGTACGAGGGTCCGGTGTCGTTGGAACCGCACATGGATTTCAGCACGGAAGCCACGCGGCGATGCAAGGAAGCCTGCGAGAGGGAGTGGGAGGGCTAACCCGGGGACAAACCTGACAAACCCGGCAACCGGGCAACCCGGGGACAAACCCGGGGACAGACGGAACGTTTTCTGGTTTCGAATTATGAAGATTATGCGAGCTAAAGCCTTGAAGAACGCGGCAAAAACCGGGGACAGACGGAACGTTTTCCGGTTTTCTCTTAACAAATTGGAAAACGTTCCGTCTGTCCCCGGTTTTATTACGCGACGGAGTGCCATTGGAATTCTGGCGAGTACCGCCTCCGCCGTGGCCACCGAGCAGCAGCAGCCGCAGGGCGACGGGCCGGTGACCATCGGGTGGCTGGGCGGCACGGGCCCCGGGATCGAGACCGGGGTGAGTTGGGGCGTGCCCTGGGCACGCGGAACGGTGGGCCGTACGCAGACGTTTACGCTCACGGCGAACGACGGCAAGGCGCTGCCGCTGCAAGCGTGGCCGCTGGCCTATTGGCCGGACGGATCGATCAAGTTCACCGGGTTCGCCACGGTCACGGGCGCGAGCGGACCGTTCCGCCTGGCGCCGGGAACACCTGCCGCGGGCCCCCCCGTAAAGGTCACCGAGAGCGCGCAGGCCATCGACATCGACACCGGAAAGTTGCAGTGCCGCATTCCGAAGCAGGGGCCGGCGTTCCTCGAGACGATGACCATCGACGGGCGTGTGGTGGCGCGCGACGGGCGGCTCGTCTGCTCGTTGGAGGACCGTTCGGCAAACGGCGTCCTGCGCTTCCCCGAGTTCACCAACAGCATCAAGAAGGTCACGGTGGAACAGACCGGACCGGTGCGCGCCGTGGTGAAAATCGAAGGCATGCACAAAGGCACGTCTAATAACGACGCCCGCGAGTGGCTGCCGTTCACCGTGCGCCTCTACTTCTACGGCGGCACCGAGCCCGTGCGCCTGGTGCACACCATCGTCTTCGACGGCGATCACGCCCAGGACTTCATCAAGGGGCTCGGCCTCGCGTTCGCCGTGCCCATGCGCGAGCAGGTGCACAATCGCCACATCCGATTCTCGGGCGAGGGCGACGGACTGTGGTCCGAACCGGTGCAGCCGCTGACGGGACGCCGCCCGCTCCAGGGCAATCCCTACCCCGACCAGCTCGCGGGCAAGCGCATCGCCAACAAGGAGACGTTCAACGCGGCCGGGCAGAAGCTCATGACCGATTGGGCGGTGTGGGACGATTTCAAGCTCGCGCAGACCACCGCCGATGGGTTCACCGTCCAGAAGCGCACCAATCCGGAGAGCTGCTGGCTGGACGCGATCGCGGGGCGGCGGTCGAGCGGTCTGGTGTTCGCGGGCGATGTCTCGGGCGGGCTTGCGGTGGGAGTGAAGAATTTCTGGCAGTCGTACCCTGCGTCGCTCGAAGTGCGCCACGCGACCTCGCCGGCGGCCGAACTGCGCGTCTGGCTCTGGTCGCCCGAAGCGCCCGCCATGGACCTGCGGCATTACGACACTCGGGCGCACGGTCTCGATTCCAGCTATGAAGACGTGCAGCCCGGCTTCAGCACGCCGCACGGCGTGGCGCGCACCAGCGAGATGACGCTGTTCCCCACGGGCGCCGTGCCCGCCAAGGCGGAGACCGCGCTGCATGCCAGGCTCGCGCAGCAGCCGCCGCTGCTGATGGCGCCTCCGGAGTATGTACACGCGGCGAAAGTATTCGGTATCTGGAGCCTGCCCGACCGCTCCACGGCGGCCAAAAAGGCCCTCGAAGATCAGTTGGATGCGGCGTTCGATTTCTATCGCAAAGAGGTGGAGCAGCGGCACTGGTACGGCTTCTGGAATTACGGCGACGTGATGCACCAGCACGATGGCGCGCGCCACGAGTGGCGCTACGACATCGGCGGCTTCGCCTGGGACAACAGCGAGCTCGGCACCGACATGTGGCTCTGGTATACGTTCCTGCGCACCGGCCGGGCCGACGCCTTCCGCATGGCCGAGGCCATGACGCGGCACACCGGCGAGGTCGATACCTATCACCTGGGGCGGTTCGCTATGCTCGGCTCGCGCCACAACGTGCGCCACTGGGGCTGCGGCGCCAAGGAAGCGCGCATCAGCCAGGCCGCGTATCGCCGCTTTCACTACTACGTGACCACCGACGAACGCACCGGCGACCTGATGCGCGAGGTGGTGGACGCCGATTACAAGGCTACCGAGATCGACCCCATGCGCCTCGCGTCGCCTTTGACCAAGCCGCTACCCTATCCGGGGCGCGTGCGCGGCGGTCCCGACTGGCTGGCCTTCGCCGGCAACTGGATGACGGAATGGGAGCGCACCGGCGACACCAAATGGCGCGACAAGATCGTCGCCGGGATGGACTCCATCGCCGCCATGCCGTTCGGCTTTCTGACCGGGCCGAACCAGCTATACGGGTACGATCCCAAGACCGGCAAGCTGTACGCGCTGGAAGAGCAGGTGGGCACCTACAACCTGGCCACCATCATGGGCGGCGGCGAGGTGGTGTTCGAGTTGAACACGTTGATCGACCACGCCGGATGGAAGAAGGCGTGGGACCAGTATTGCCGCCTGCACACCGCGCGGCGCGACGTGATCGAGCGTGACAAAGCGACCGGCACGGAGGGCACGGACGGCCAGTACGCGCGTCCGGGAAGGCTCTCGGGATACCTGTACTCTCTGACGAAGAACGCGGCGTACGCGAAGAAAGCCTGGAGCGGCGTGCGCATTCCGCGCGTGGTGGGCGCGCAGTGGAAAGGCCCGGACGTGGTGACGCCTATCGAAGACGTGATGGCGCTCTCCACCAACAGCGTGGCGCAGGGCTGCCTGGAAGCCATCGAAGTGCTCGAGATGTGCGGCGACCAGACGGGGTAATTCACTTCGCTTTGCGCGACCGGCGCACGGCGGCTTTCGGCGGCCGTCCGGACCCGCGGTTCAGATCGTCCACAAATGCCCGCACGTCGAGCGCCTCGACTCCCGGCGCCAGCGCCCGAGTCGGCGGGGCCGATGTTAACGCGCGATGGACCACGCTCAACCGGACAGGCGCCTGATCGCCCCGATCGCCTATCGCCCGGCGCAAAGACCCCAACGGCCCGGCCATGGACGGATGGACGGTCTTGGTTGCTTTGCACTCCACCATCCACAGACCACCCCGACCGCTCGGAAAAAGGAAATCGACCTCGAGCCCCTGCTGGTCGCGAAAGTGGTAAAGTTCCTTCCGCCGGCCTTGGTTGATCTGGCTCTTCAGGATCTCCGCGGCCACGTATCCTTCGAACAAGGGGCCGAGGAACGGGGACCGGTCCAGTTCGGCCTGCGTCGCGATCCCCAGGAGGTAGCACGCCAACCCCGAGTCCCCCAGGTACACCTTGGGGGACTTGATGAGGCGCTTGCCGAAGTTCTCGAAGTAGGGCGGAACCAGGATGACCTGGCCCGTGATCTCCAGAACGTGAAGCCAATCGCCTACCGTTGGAACGGAGACGCCGAGCGGCGCGGCCAGATCGGTCTTGTTCAGGATCTGCCCATGCCGGCTGGCCACCAGAGCCAGGAAACGCCTGAAGGTGGCCAGGTCGCGAATATTCGTGACGGCGCGGACGTCCCGCTCCAGATACGTTTGGATGTAAGAACTGAACCACAATCCGCGCCCCGCGGGACGCGCCACCACTTCCGGGTAGCCGCCATGAAGCAGGCTGACTCGATCCGTCTCGGCCAGACTGAACGGCAGCAACGGCAGGATGGCGGCGCGCCCCGCCATCGACTCGCTGACACCCTGCATCAGGGGAGCTTCTTGCGAGCCCGTGAACAGCCACCGGCCCATTTCGCGAGGGTTTTGATCGATCCGGGTTCGGACGTAGGCAAGTAGGTCCGGCACATTCTGGATCTCGTCGAACACCGCGGGGAGCCGGAGTTCTTCGAGCAAGGCCCTGGGGTCGGAACGCGCGCGGGTCTGTATGTCGGGATCCTCCAGGAGCACGTACGTGGCGCGCGGGAAAAGCCGGCGTAGCAGGGTCGTCTTTCCGGTCCGGCGCGGCCCCGTCACCACCACGGCGGGGAAACTGCGAACCGCCCCTAGCACGGCCGGCTGGATGGCGCGGGGGATGAAGCGCATATTGAGAATTCTAAACTATCAGTTTAGAATTCTCAAGTCTTGCGTCCGGCGCCTCATTCGACCCTGGCGTGATGGTTGACCGGTCCGGAACCCTTCCCCAGCCCGGGGTTGGTCAGAATCGCTTGGTGGATAAAGCGCTTGGCGCGCGCCACCGCGCCGGCCAGCGCCAGTCCCTGCGCCAGACCGGCGGTGATTGCGGCGGAGTAGGTGCAGCCGGTGCCGTGGGTATGTGGCGTGGCCACGCGCGGCGCCGGGAATTCGTGCCACTGGGCGCCGTCGAAGAGGAGGTCCGTGGCGTTGCCCACCAGGTGGCCGCCCTTGATGAGCACGGCGCGCGCGCCCAGTTCCCGGAGCCGGCAGGCGGCGCGGCGCATGTCGTCCAACGTCAGGATCTTCATGCCGGTGAGCGCTTCGGCCTCGGGAACGTTGGGCGCGATCAGGAAGGCGCGAGGCAGGAGCAACTCGCGGATGGCCGCCGCGGCAGCGTCCGGCAACAGGCTCAACCCGTGCTTGCTGACCATCACGGGATCCACCACCAGCGGGAAGGTGAAATCTCTGGCGGCGCGCGCCACCGCCTCCACCATCTCCGCCGAGCCCAGCGCGCCGGTCTTGGCGGCCCCCGGCGGGATGTCTTCCAGCACGGCGGCGAGTTGTTCCAGCACCAGCGCGGGCGGCATCACCACCACGCGCGACACGCGCACCGTGTTCTGTACCGTGAGCAGGGTGATCACGGCTTCGCCGTAGACGCCGAACTGGTGGAAGGTTTTCAGGTCCGCCTGAATTCCCGCGCCGCCGCTCGGGTCGCTTCCGGCGATGGTCAGGGCGATGGGCGGCATTCCCCCAGCATAACGGAGACCGTGGCCTACTTCAGCCAGACGGTGATCGGCGGCGCTGTGGCGGTACCCACGGTGAGAGCGGCCGCGGCTTCGCCCGGGGCCACGAAACCGCCGGGGATGCGGGCGTTGATTTGCAGCACTCCGATCATGTCCGGTGCGCTGCCCGCAAACAGGATCTCGGCATTCACGCCCGCAATGGTCAAAGCGATCGGCAGCAGCGGATGCGCATACGGCGCCTGCGCCGGTTTACCCGCCACGTTCAGTCCGTCCGTGAGGCCTTCGCCGGTGGCATAAAAGGTCATCCAACTGGAGTGCGGCGCGGGCGTGGATTCCGCGTTGGGCGACCCATCCGGATTGGTCGCCAGGGCCAGCATGGCGGGCGCGGAGGGCGCTACCGGCACACTCGCCGCTCCCGCCAGTTTCCCCTGGTACCGCACTTCCACGCTCACCGTCTCGCTGCCCGCCACCGCGTAGGGCACCTGCACGTTGACCTGCCCGCTCTGCGCGTAGAAGATGGGCGCCGGAGTTCCGTCGAACCGCACCTCGACGCCGCCCAGCGCGCCGGGGAGCACGCCATCCGCGTCCAACGCCCCCGTCACTCCCGTATCCGGTCCGAGACCCGCGCCGAAGATGGCGGCGATCTCTCCCGGCGCCACCGCTCCCTCGCGCAGGCTGATCGCGTTGGCCACCGTGATGGCGGTCGACTGGACCACCGGGGCAGGCGCCACCGGGTCCGGCACCAGGCGGCGTATGCGGTTGTTGCCGGTATCGGCGAAATAGAGGTCGCCGGCGCCGTCCAGGAACAGCCCCTGCGGGCCGTTCAGCAACGCGCCGGCGGCGGCTCCGTCATCCCCGGAAAAGCCCGCCGCGCCGCTACCGGCGATGGTGTGGATCCGGCCATCGGGCGTCACCTGGCGAATCCGATGGTTGCCGGTGTCGGCGATGAAGATGTCGCCCATGTCGTCCACCACCACGCCGCGCGGCGCATAAAGACCGGCTTCGGTGGCCACCTCTTCTTCCCAGGACCTGCCCGCGACGCCTGTGCCCGCCACCGTGGAAATCATCCCGGCCGGGTTCACCTTGCGAATGGCGTGGTTGGCGGTGTCGGCGATAAAGAGGTTGCCGGCGGAATCGGTGGCGCAGGCGCTGGGCGTATCCAACTGGGCGAAGCGCGCCGCGCCGTCATCGCCGGCGCTGCCCCGCGAGCCGTTGCCCGCCGCCGTCTGTAGCGTCCCGCCGGGGGCCAGGCGCAATACCCGGTGGTTGCTGGTATCCACTATGTACAAAGTGCCGTACAGATTGCCGCTCCGGTCCGCGCACACGGCGCGCGGAGCGCGCAATTGCGCCACCAGCGGCCCCGTGCCGTCGGGGCTGGCGCCACTCGTCCCGGTGCCCGCTACGGTGCGTATGGCGCGCGCCGGGGTAACCATCACGACGCGGTGATTATACGTGTCCGCCACCAACACGTTGCCCGAGGAATCCATGGCGACGCCCATGGGAGTGTTGAGCGCGACGCTGCCGGCGGGGCTTCCATCGGCGGCGCCCCGCGCCGCGGCTCCAGTGCCGGCCAGCGTGGTCACGGTACCGTCCCGTATCACCTGGCGGACCCGCTCGGTGCCGCTGTCGGCGATGAAGAGGTTGCCGGCGGAATCCAGGGTCGGTGCCGACGGCTGGTAGAGTTGCGCCATCGTGGCAGGTCCTCCATCGCCGACGGAATGCACATAGCCATCGCCCGCCACGGTCACGATGTTGCCCACTGGGTCCACCCGCCGCAATCGCACCCCATCGGCGATAAAGAGGTTGCCGTTGAGATCGGCCGCCAGGTCGTTCACCGAATTGAGCGCGGCACTGGCGGCGCTCCCGCCGTCGCCGGAGAAACTGGGAACCCCGGTCCCGGCGTAGCCGATCCACCTGCCGGCGGTGGTGAAGGCGCGCACCATGAAGGTGGAGTCTCCCACGTAGAGGGTCCCGGCCGGGTCCACGGCCACCGCCAACGGGTTGTACAGGGGAGTGCCCGGGTTGCGGCCGAGAACCGTGCCGATGGTGCCGTCGGCGTACAGTTTGCGGACCGCGTTGTTGCCCGAATCGGCGACATAGAGCGCCCCCGCGCGATCGAACGCCATGCCTGCCGGATAGTCGATCTGGGCGGCGGGCGCGCGGCTGCCGTCGCCACTCCACCCGGCGACCCCGGTGCCGGCGACGGTCGAAAGCTTCCCGTCAGGAGTCAATTTGCGCACGCGGTGGCCTTCGAACTCGGCGATGTACAGGTTGCCCGCGGCATCCACGGCGACGTTGCGCGGCGAGAGCAGCGAGGTATCGGTGGGAGCGGCCCCATCGGGCGACGAGGCCTTCCGTCCGGTGCCGGCAACGGTGGTGATGACACCGTCGGGACTGATGCGGCGCACGCGCTGGTTGCCGAGATCGGCCACGTAGACGTTGCCGGCGGAATCGAGAGCCAGCCCATAGGGGAAATTGAGCTGCGCATTCACCGCGCTCTTGCCATCGCCGCTGAAACCCGCTACGCCGGTACCCGCGATCGTCGTGACGGTGCCACCGGACACCTTGCGTACGCGGTGATTATCGGTATCGGAGAGGTAGAGATTGCCCAGGCGATCGATGGCGATTCCCTGGATGTTGGAGAACTGGGCCGCCAGTGCCGGTCCTCCGTCGCCGATGCGGGAGCTGCCGGCCACCGTCTCGACGTGATAGAGCACACGCCCGGCATCGGCTCCCCACGCCTGGGGGGAGCAGACGGCCAGCGGCAAGACGAACCAGTAGTACTTCATCCCTAGTCTTCGCTCAGTACGTGGAGCGAGTGACAAAAAATTCTCACCTACCGGCAAAAATTTGGCGTTTTGGCGAGACATCTATCACCAGCGAGTCGAAGAGCGTAATCAGAGATTCATACATGAAATTATTCAAAACGCTTCCGGTGGCTGTCTTCTTGTTGATTTCATGCACCTGGGCGCAGCCGGTGATCCACCTCAAAGCGGGAGCGGCGGGCGCCCGGACCGCCAAAATGTTGCCCCGGCACGGGCGCGCCACCCACTTCCTGCTGCAATTCCCCACCGAACCCGGTCCGGAGATGCGTCGTGAGCTGGAGCGGCGCGGCATGCGCGTGCTGCAATACGTGCCGGATGCGGCGCTGATGGTTGCCTCCCCGGTGACGCCCGATCTCGCAGGGCTGCCCGTGCTTTCGGCCGCCGCACTGGAGCCATCCGACAAGATCAGCCCGCTGCTGGCGGACCAGGTGACGGGCGCGCTGCTGGTGGTATTCCACACAGATGTGGATATGGTTACCGCGCGCGTAGAGGCGCGCGCGCGCGGCTTCGACGTACTGGAAAACGCTGGCGTGCTCCCCGGACATTTGGTGGTCTCGGGCGCACACAGTGCCCTCGGCACGCTGGCCGAGTGCGACGACGTGGCCTACATCATGCCCGCGTCGCCCGAACTGGCGGCGGGGATTCCGCTGGCGGGCTGCGCCGGAGCGGTAACCGAAGCCGGCCCGGTCGGCGAGTACGTGCTGGTGAGCCGCGGCTGGTCAAAGGATGCCGGCGGGAATGTGGCGCTGCACTATTTCATCCGCTCCCTGACGAACAAAATGGATCCGGCCACGGCCCGGTCGGAAATCGAACGGGCGCTCGGCGAGTGGACCCGGTACGCCAATTTCACCCTGTCGCCGGGCCAGCAGCAGGGGGCCGAACGGACGCTGGACATCCTGTTCGCCAGCGGTGCGCACGGCGACGGCTACCCGTTCGACGGCCCAGGCGGAGCGCTGGCGCATACTTTTTATCCCGCTCCGCCGAACCCCGAGGCCATCGCCGGCGATCTGCACCTGGATGCCGATGAGCCGTGGCGCAGCGGGGCCAACGTGGACCTCTACTCGGTGGCGCTGCATGAGGCCGGGCATGCGCTCGGGTTGGGGCATTCCGACCGCCCCGGAGCGGTGATGTATCCCTACTACAAACTGTCGACGGGGCTGACCGACGACGATATTGCAGGGATTCGCGCACTTTACGGAAGCAACGTAGCGCCAACGCCAACTCTGCCTCCAACTCTGCCTCCGCCTCCGACCCCGACACCGGCCCCAACACCGGCCCCGCCTCCGGCCCCAACACCGGCCCCAACACCCACGCCGGCGCCGCCGACGCCGGGAGACACCACACCGCCCTCGCTACAGATCAAGTCGCCGGGATTCACCATCACCTCGACAACCGCCGCGACCATCGCAATCAGCGGGACGGCGAGCGACAACGTCGCGGTGACGGCCGTCAGATGGACCAACTCCACGGGTGGCGCGGGAGTGGCGGCCGGAACGGCGTCCTGGTCGGCCAACATTCCTCTGCTGGTCGGTACCAATGCGATTACGGTGCGTGCCTACGATGCGGCCGGCAACTCGGCGTGGCGGGCGCTCACGGTGGTGAGACGTTAAGGCCACCGGAATTTCGCCTTAGAAGCGTGTTGTTTCCAAAAACTCTGCCGATATAAAGGCTAGCACCATGAACCTATACGGAGAAGAGCTGGCATCGAACCGATTGGCGCATACGGTCTCGAAACCCGCGGCGGTCTGCGATCGCACAATCGATCCGGACTTGCCGGAAGTTCCACAGGCCGACGCGCCCCTGGCGAGCGCCCTGCCGTTCAACGGAACGGAGGGTGTCCTGTACTCGCTTGCCCGGTTAGTGGAACAAAGGGACCGTCATACGGCGCGTCATAGCGAGCGCCTGGCGTTTTCGGGTGTGGCACTGGGGGTGGCGATGCGGCTCGACAATGCCAGCCTCCTCTCGCTTTATGTGGGAGGCTACCTGCACGACATCGGTAAAGTAGGCATCCCCGATTCCGTGCTCTTCAAGCCCGGCAAACTGACTGCGGAAGAGTGGGAAATCATGCGCGCGCATCCGGTGCGCGGCGAAGAAATCTGCCACCCGCTGAAATCGTTGCGCGGGGTGCTGCCGTTGATCCGCCACCACCATGAACGATGGGATGGAACCGGCTATCCCGACGGTCTCCGCGGAACCGAAATCCCCTTACTGGCGCGCGTCCTGCAGGTGGTGGACATCTACGACGCGCTGACCCATCCGCGGCCCTATAAGCACGCCTATGCGAGCGCACACGCGTTGGAAATCCTGCAGGAAGAGACCGGCCGCGGATGGCGCGACCCGGAGATCGCGTCCCTGTTCATCCGCATTCACAAACAGATGTTGGCCAAGATCGCCGCACCGCACCCTGGGGGCGCCGGCCTGGGCATGATCGGCGATTCGCTGCGCAATCTGCAGACTCACCTGACGCAGTGACCACTGTAGCGTAGCCTTCCAGGCTGGGGTGCCCTCTGGGCCGCCCGCATTCGTGCGGGCATTCTTCCTCCGCGCCGCCGCGTTATTCCGCCCCGCGGATCGTCCGCGCCATAGAACTCTGCGCGATGTTCCGTTTGCGGCTCGCCGCTATGCGGGGCAGCTTGGTAGCACAGCAGTGCTAATGCCCGTACTTCTTTTCGCCGGCCTCGATGCGCACCGTCAACCGGTTCTCCGGCGGCGGCAGCGGGCAGGTGGCGTAGGGTGTGAACGCGCAGGGTGGGTTGTAGGCCTTATTGAAATCGAGCACAACGCGCCCGTCCGCTGGGCTGGCCGAGTACAGAAAGCGGCCCGCGCCGTAGGTTTCTTTGGCGCTGGTCTGGTCGCGGAAGATGTAGAAAAGTTCCTTCGCGTCGGGGGTTTCCAGGTACGGGCGAAGACGGTACTCCTGGCCGTGCAGACTAAATACCGCATAACCGGGGCTGTCCATGGACTCGGTCTGGCCGATCACATTGAGAATCGAAATCTTCTCCGGCGCCGCCACCCATTTCGCGGTCACCTTGTACTCTTCCCGCGCCGGGTAGGTTTCGATGCCGCGGAATTCGCGGCGGTATTGGCTGTCCGGATCCTTCAGCCGAATGCCGTATTTGTCCGATCGCTTGATGACCAACAGGCTCAGGCGGCCAACCTTGGCAACATCGAGCGAATCGGGCCACAGTTCGCGAGTGGCGCCCTCCATCTTCACCGTGACCTTGCCGTCGTGCAGTTCGAACACGCCGGCCTGGGCCGCGCCATCGGGCAGCACAATTTCATTTGCCGGATCTTTGCCGAAGGTGTTGGCTCCTTCGTGCAGCCAGAACAGGCCGGCCACCGAGAGCCATCCGCCATCGCGCTTCAAACCCTCTTCCCGCTGGCGCCGCCATTGGGCGATCTCGGTCTGATAGGCGGTAGCGGCCAACAGCGCCACCCCGGCCAGCGCCGGCAATGCCATGCGCCAGGTCATGAGCCTTCTCCCGTGCCTTCGATGAGTTGTTCCAGCATGACTGCGAACTCCTCGCTTTTGCGGTCCACGCGTTGCTTGAGTTGGCTGAGATCGCGCTCCAGCGTGCGCATACGGTCGGCGAGGTGCAAACAGGCCAACACGGCGATCCGCGTGGAATCGGCGTTCGGCGCCTTGGCCGCAATCGACAACATCAGTTCATTGACGCTGGCCGCAACCTCTTCCACTTCGCGAGGATCGCCGCTAGTCAGCAGCGTGTACGGCCGGCTCAGGATGGTGACGCGGACTTGCTGTCTATCGGGAGCGCTGTTTTCCATGCGAAACTCCCCCCAAAAACCTGAAGCGCCCCGCTAGGAGGCGCTCAGTTGATCGATCTGGCCCAGCAGCTTTTCGATGCGGCTGCGCACCTGCTTGCGTTCCGCCTGCAGGGTTTTGACTTCATCCGCCAGCAGCGCCGCCGCGCGTTTGGCTTCGGCGGCCTCTTGCACGGCGGCTTCCCGCTCCTGGCGCAGGCGCGATACCAGTTGCACGGCGCGCTGTATGCGATCTTCCAGACTGCTGAGGGAATCGTTTTCCTGTTCGACCGGGCTCATTCTTTCTCCAGGGCAGCCCGGGCCGACTCCTTCACGGCAAGGGCCGATTGCGCCAGTTCCGCCAGGTTGCGGAAAGCGGCATCGTCATGCAGCGCGACTTCGGCCAGAACCTTGCGGTTCAGATCGATGCCGGCGGCCTTGAGGCCATGCACGAACTTGCTGTAGGAAATACCGGCGGCGCGGCAGGACGCATTGATCCGGACGATCCAGATTCTCCGGTAGTCGCGCTTCTTGCGCTTGCGTCCGACGTAGGCGAACTTCAGGCCGCGGTCGACGGCCTCCATGGCCGCACGGTACAGCTTGCTTTTGGTGAGGAAGTAACCCGAAGCGCGGGCTAAAACCTTCTTCCGCGACGCCCGGCGATGGGTACCACGTTTTACTCTGGGCACGTTTGTCTCCTTTTAATTTGGCTGGTCATTATTGGCGGAACCGGGCACGTGCCACGCGCACCGTCCGCACAAATCGCGCACTCCGCTAAACCCGTTGGCCTAGTAGGGAATCATGCGCTTCAGCACCGGCTGGTCGGCCTTGTCGGCAACCACGCTCTGGTGCAACTTCTTCTTGCGTTTGTGCGGCTTCGAGGTCAGAATATGACGGCCAAAGGCATGATTGCGAACCACTAAGCCCGTGCCCGTCTTCTTGAACCGCTTGGACGCACCTTTGTGAGTCTTCAGCTTCGGCATAATTATTCCCTGGATCTTTGCAGGAAAGACTAGACGATTATAGCACGGAAGAATTGCGCCGCCGGGCCGATCGCAAAAGGCAAGGAATGAACGTGGTCAGGGAAGCGAGTAGAGCCGCAGTTCCGGCATCGGGAAGTCCTTCGGATTGTCGGTCGCGAGGAGCAGACCATTGCGGATTGCGACGGCCGCGACAGTGAGATCGGGCAGGGCCAGTGTGAGCCCTTTCTGACGCCATTCCCGGTAGAGTTCGCCGGCGTACTTGGCAACCTCCGGAGTCACCGGATAAAACTCCAAGCTCCCGAGAAACGCTTCCGTTCTCTCGGCCTCGTGGGGACGCATTCCCATGTGGACCTCGGTGATGTTGATCGAGCAACATGCGAGCAAAGTTCCTTCAGCGATCACTCCCTCCAGCAGCTCGCTGCGACCGTTGCGGTCGTTAATTGCGTCGATGATGACGGTGCTGTCCAGGAGGCAGGTCGTAGCCATCTATTAGGCTTCGCGGTGGTGCTCGATCTTCTCGAAGCGCTTTACGGATTCCTGGCGGATGTCCCGAATCCACTGGGCCGCTCCTTGCGCCAGTTCCGGATGGTCTTCATGTGTCCAGGCCCCCTTTGCAGCGCGCAGCGCGTTGCGCTGGCGATTGAGCTTGATCTCCCGCTTGGCCAGATCGACCAGAAAAGCCGTGCGGTCTCCTTGGCTGACGATCTTGTCGATCTCGGCGATCACTTCCGGAGGATATGGAACCATGATTCGTTGACGTTGCATAGGCCCTACATTTCCATTGCACCACAGCGGTCTACCGGATTGCACTACCACACCGCAAGCCGAAAGGGTCAACCTGCCAAGGAACAGTGGAACAGTCTTGTGGCAGCCCGCTCCGGCCCGCTTCATCCCGCCCACGCTTCATCTGCGAAACTTGCTCACCAGCGCCTTCAGAATCCGCTCCGTGTAGTTGCCGAAGGGGCGGTCGGTAGTCAGATAGGTCCAGGTGGCGCCGCGCTCCGTGGGGGCCGCGCCGCTCACGCGCGCGTTTTCCAGCCGGGCGGCGATCTCCGCATCCAGCCCTTCCTCCAGTTCGCGGTACATGGCATCGACGCGCGTCAGGTACTCGTGCAGCGGGTCGCGGCCGCCCCACGAGTACCAGTGCACGCCGCCGCGCAGTTCGCTAACGGCCGCCAAATAGTCGCTCCACAAATCGTCGATCGTGGTCAGTTCCACCGTGCGCTCCAGCGCGTCGATCTCCGCGGTGAGCGCCTCCTGGCGGCGTTCCTGTATGCGCTGGCGCTGGCCTTCGATCACGGCCTCGTACTTGGCCAGGAAGCGGCGGATCTCCAGGTTCTGACCCTCCACCAGGCGCTGGATGCTTTCGGCATCGTGTGGCACGCGCTCGTCGCCGATGCCGTATTTCACCAGCAGATCGTCCTCCCGGGAGATAAAAAAGCGCGAGCGGCCGGGGTCGCCCTGACGTCCGGCGCGGCCGCGCAGTTGGTGATCGATGCGGCGGCTCTCGTGGCGATTCAGGCCGATCGCGTACAGCCCGCCCAACTCCGCCACGCCCTCGCCGAGGTGGATATCCACGCCGCGGCCCGCCATGTTGGTCGAAATGGTGACCGCGCCGCGCTGCCCGGCGCGGGCCACGATCAGCGCCTCCTGCTCTTCATTGCGCGCGTTGAGCACGCAGTGAGGAATGCCGGCCAGCACGCGGCTCAGACGCTCCGACTCCTCGACGCTCGCCGTCCCCACCAGGATGGGCTGGCCGGTGGCATGCACGCTCCGGATCTCCGCGGCGACGGCCGCTTCCTTGGCGGATTTCGACGCGAAGAGCACATCCGGTTCATCCACGCGGATCATCGGGCGATTGGTGGGAATCACCTCGACGTCCAGGCCGTAAAACGTGCGGAACTCGCCGGCCTGGGTCGCGGCCGTGCCGGTCATGCCGCAGACCTGCGGGTAGAGCGCCACCAGATTCTGTAGCGTGAGCGAGCCGAGCACGCGGCCCTGGCGGCGGAAGGGCACGCCCTCCTTCGCTTCGATGGCGGTGTGCAGTCCGGCGGGCCAGCGGCGGTCCTGGGCGATGCGGCCCTTGAATTCATCCACGCTCTCGATGGCGTCTTCCTTGACCACGTAATCCACGTCGCGGCGCAGCAGGAAGTGCGCGTGGATGGCATTGTGCAGGGCGGTATACAGGGCCAGATTTTCTTCCGCGAACAGATTGCCGCTGCGCAGCGCGAGCTCGGCGGCGCGGATGCCTTCGTCGGCCAGAGAGATGTTCCGCCCGTATTCGTCGAGCGTGAAGTGCAGGCCCTGCTGGAAGCGGCGCGCCACGGGGTCGGCGACGCGCGCCAGCAACTCTTCGTCGGCCTCGCCGCCGGCCAGCACCAGCGGAATGCGGGCTTCGTCGATCAGGATGGAATCGGCCTCGTCGATCACGGCGGCCTGGAAGGCGCGATGCACCTGGTCTTCGGCGTTCAGGGCCACCTGGTCGCGCAGGCAGTCGAAGCCGATCTCATTGGCGGTGGCGTACGTGATGTCGCTTGCGTAGGCGGCGCGGCGAGCTTCGGGCGCCATGGTCTGCTGGACGCAGCCCACGGTGAGACCGAGGAATTCATAGATGCCGCCCATCCAGCGGGCATCGCGGCGCGCCAGGTAGTCGTTGACGGTCATCACGTGGACGCCGCGGCCGCCGCGCGCCAGCCAGGCGACGGCGGGGGTGCAAGCCAGGGTCTTGCCTTCGCCGGTCTGCATTTCGATGACGCGCCCGCGGGCGAGCCCGAGCGCTCCCTGAAGCTGCACATCGAACATCTCCAACTGGAGCACGCGCGATGCGACGGCGGTGACGATGGCGACGACTTCCACCACGTCCGTGCAGTCGCGGAAAGCGGCGCGAAGAGCGTGGTCATCCAGCGCGCGGAATGCGCGCTCCCGCTGCCGGATGGCGGGGATTTCCGCGGTGGCGGCGGTTGGCGGGGAGAACAGGGATCGCAAGAATCCGCGCATGGGCATCTATCAAGTTACGACGCCACGGCGCTCGGATGCTTAGGGGTGCTTAGTATGTCACTCACCGGTCGGGATT
>Ga0209014_10001005_pt1 | contig 16800 bp, 21 predicted proteins | sample BarGraNGADG00212_FD_184491 | JGI IMG/M metagenome (GOLD analysis project Ga0209014, IMG submission 184491) | Arctic peat soil microbial communities from Barrow, Alaska - Barrow Graham LP Ref core NGADG0002-212 (SPAdes) (version 2) | ecosystem: Environmental > Terrestrial > Soil > Wetlands >...
GGCCAGCCGCATCAACCCCATCGATGCCCTGAGATACGAATAAGACGTCATCGCTGTGGAACAGGCAATCTTGACTGCAGCCGCCTTTCAGGCGGCTCTTCCGGGCCGGCATTGGCTGCCCACAACTGTGTGCCATTGGCTTGACTTCGGCACCAGTCTGAACCAAACTCGCAAGCGGGAGAACAAGAAACTATGAATCGCCGCGAATTCCTGAGTGCCGGGGCCGCCGGGCTGGGTCTGTCCGCCAAAGCCCTCGCGGAACAACTGGCGGACCAGAAGCCGAAGCGCGTCGGCATCATCGGTCCCGGGTGGTATGGCAAGAGCGACCTGTTCCGTCTGATCCAGGTGTCCCCCATCGAGGTGGTCTCGATGTGCGATGTCGACAAGCAGATGCTGGCGCAGGCGGCGGAGACGGTGGCCGCGCGCCAGGCATCGAAAAAGACGCCGCGCCTGTATGGCGATTACCGCGAAATGCTCAAGCAGAAGGACCTGGACATCTGCCTGGTGGACACGCCGGACCACTGGCACGCGCTGCCCATGATCGCCGCCGTGCAATCTGGCGCCGACGTCTGGGTGCAGAAGCCGATCAGCGTGGACGTGGTGGAAGGGCAGAGCATGCTGGCGGCGGCGCGCAAGTACGGCCGGGTGGTGCAGGTGGGCACGCAGCGGCGCAGCACGCCGCACCTGGTGGAAGCGCGCGACAACATCATCCGCGACGGCAAACTGGGCAAGGTGGGGCTGGTGGAAATTTACTCCTACAGCGGGGGCGGCGGCCAGGACCCGCCGGAAATGGAGCCGCCCGCCAACCTGGACTACGAAATGTGGACCGGCCCGGCGCCGATGCGGCCCTTTATCCGCGGCAAGCATCCCATCGGCTGGCGGCAATACATGGAGTACGGCAACGGGACGCTGGGCGACATGGGGATCCACATGTTCGATATGACGCGCTGGTTCCTGAATCTGGGGTGGCCGAAACGGATCAGCTCGTCGGGCGGCATCCTGGTGAAGACGGGGAGGAAGGCGAACATCCCGGACACGCAGACGGTGATCTTCGATTACGACGAGCTCAAGGTGGTGTGGCAGCACCGCTACTGGGGGGGCCCGGCGCCGGATCCGAAATACCCTTGGGGCGCGACGCTCTACGGCGACAAGGGAACGCTCAAGGCGGGCGTCTTCAGTTACGACTTCACGCCGGTGGGACCGGGACAGGCGATCCACAAGGACGTGACCTACGAGTTGGACAAGTACCCGGAGGACAACACGGAACCGCGCCTCGAGAAGCACTGCGCGCCGGCGATCCGGGCGCACATGAAAGATTTTCTGGGGGCCATCGCGACGCGCGGCAAACCGGTGGCGGATATCGAGCAGGGGTACATCTCGACGGCGTGCTGCATCCTGGGCAATGTGGCGCTGCAAGTTGGGCGGACGCTGGCGTGGGACCCGGCGGCGGGGCGGGTGGCGGGGGACGACGAAGCCAACCGCCTGCTGCGGCGGCCGTACCGCCAACCGTGGGTCCATCCGGAGCCGGGGCGGGTCTGAGACGGAACGCTGGCGCGGCGGCTTACCGGCGGAAGTTGACTTCGATCTGGGCTTCCACAGTGACCGGCTGGCCGCCCTTCATGCCGGGCTTGAATTGCCACCTGGTGACAGCTTCCATGGCCTTTTCATCGAGACCCAGGCCGATGCCGCGGAGCACCTTCATGTTGATGGCCTTGCCGTCCGGGCCGATCTGCGCATACAGCAGCACCGTGCCCTGCAACTCGGCCTGGCGCGCCTCTTCGGTGTACTCCGGTTCCACCTTATAGATCAGTGTCGGCGCGAACACACCCCCGCCAACCTTGTACACATCGGGGCGGGTGCCAGGAGACAGGTTGACCTTGAGCGTTTGACCTTCGGAGACCGCTTCGCCGCTCATCGATCGGACCGTGACCGTGAGCTGGAAAGCAACGACATGGTTGACGCGATCCGGTGCGTTGAAGGTCAGGCGATCGCCGCGCAGCTCCACTTTTTCGAGCGCCACCTGGCCGGTATTCGGGGCAAAGGCGATCAAGCCGGAGATCTCCTGGCCTTGCTCGTGCAAGGTCAGGGTTACCGGCACGGCGGGGCCGCTCGCCGGGCTCATGGAGCCGGTCCATTTGCCGGACACCTCGGCGGCGGTCAGGCCGGCGGCCAGCAGGAGGAGGAGACCGAATGCACGGTTCATATTTGGCTCTCCGGAATTCATGCACAGGATAGCAAGTCCGTCCGAGCCGCGCTCGGATGCACAAGGCGGAGCCTTATGCCACAGCCGGCTTGACACGGTTCCACAAAGCGCGCGTAATGGCTCCAGGAGGGCTCATGTCTCTACCTCTTTCGCCGCTTGCCGCGGCGGTTCTTCTCCTGTGGATTGCCCCGGCCGCGCGCGCGGTTGCGCCCGAGCGGCTGACCTGGGAAGAACTCCCCCAGTTGGTGGGCAAGCACGTCTCCATCGCCTTGTACGACGGCGGGGCCGTTGCCGGCAAGGTGCGCGAAGTGCAGGCCGATGCGCTGGTGATTCAGGTGTCCAAGAGTAGCGATCCGGTGGCGTATCCCAAAGGGCCGATGCGCGTGCCGCGAGCCAAGCTGCACGTGCTGGACTTGCACGGAAAGGGCTTCAAGTACCGGGTGATCGGCACGGCGCTCGGGTTCGTCGCCGGGGCGGCCTGCGGAGTGGGTATTGCGGTGGGCGTGCAGGGCGGCGTGTTAGGCGACGAGCACGGCACGGCATCCGGCACCGCGTTGGTCGGCATGATGGCGGGACTTACCACTGCCGGCTACGCAGTGGGCAACGCCGCCGATCGGCGCACCACCACAATTCGGATCGTTCACTGAGCAAGTTCGCGGCGCGCGTCGCTCGGGATCCAGCGCGCGGCGCGGGAATCCTGAGAATTCGGGCTAATAGCCGCCGTAATCGCGATCCTGACCGTCCCGCATGTCGGCGGGGAGGTCCGTTCGGATTCTGCGTCCCTCGCCGTCGATGACCCCCGCGCGGCGCAAACGCTGCGCCACGTCGTTCGCCCGTTGGACGGCAGCCGAATCATGCGGATCTGCCTTCGGCTTCCGATTCCTGGTTTTCGGAACTGGGATCGTCTCCACTGGTCCCATTCTCATCGAGGCGGCGGTTCTCTGCACTTCGCGCGCCGGGCAGATCGAGCAGACGCTTCCACCCCTGGCGTTGACCTACGCGATTGCCGGTGCCGATGGCACGCCACGTTGACATATGTCCGGTGAGCGCCGATGGCTCTCCGTCGTGGACGCGTTTCGAACCTGGAGATCGGGGTAAGATGGAACGCGGCTCGCCGCGACCCGCCTTTCCAATCCAACATGTTCAAGCGATCGCTTGATGGGAGCATCAACTGTTCTCAGATGGCACCGTTGACTTCCCAAAGTGAACGTTATACATTTTGTATGACGATGCGGCTTGAATGGGACAGCGAAAAGAACCGGATCAACCAATTGAAGCACGGTGGCGTCGCGTTCGAAGCTGCGGCGCTGGTTTTCGACGATCCCCACGCAATCTTCCGCAAGGATCGCATCGTGGCTGGCGAACAGCGGTGGCACGCCATTGGAGCCGTAGAGGGGGCGGTGCTGCTGGTCGTCCACGTATATCGCATGGAGGATGAAAATGGCGAAGAAGAAACCATCCGCATCATCTCGGCCCGCGAAGCTAATAAGCGTGAGCGCCGAATCTATCTTCAGCAAGCCGCTGAGTAAAAAGCAAAAGGCTGTATTGTCCCGGATCGCGAAGCGGCAGGCTGCCGGAGACGATTCCGGGATTGACTACTCGGACATCCCTCCGCTGACCGATGCGCAACTGGCGCAATTCCGCCGAACGCCTAAGGTGCTGGTGGCCGCTCGCATCGACCGGGATGTTTACGACTGGCTCATGCAGTATGGCCATGGTTACTCGACTCGGATCAACAGTATCCTACGCACGGTTATGGAGAGGGCTCGATAGTTCCATCGCGATGCGACTTGTTCACCTGAGAAGGATGCCTCACCCGGCGAGCGGACATTTGCCAGCGATGGTCGCGGACCTCGGGATCCCTTGGACCTGCTACCGAATCGGACGTTTCGGATGCGGAGGCCCAGGCCTGATATTCGGTCGGACTGTCAACAAGACCGGACGGCAGTTTGAAAATCGACGGTCTGGGCACCCAGGACATTGCCTCCCCGTCGTGGACGCGTTTCGAACTTTGGTGAGGTGTCCGTCGCCGGGGGTTCGGGCGGTTTTCCAGGAAATTCAAGCACTTGCGTCTGCGTAATTTCGGCGCCTGATTTCCAGAGAAAACCACCCGCCCGTATTGCTACCAGGTTTGCCGTCTCAAGCCGCCCACAAAGTCGAAATGGGAGTCGCGGCTCATGACTGGAATTGCATGCTGCCGGCTAAGAGCCGCGATCCACAGGTCATTAGCCGGAATCGGCTTACCCGCGCCCTTCAGTTCCAGCCGGATGGCCGCGTAGTGCCGCGCGGTCTCAATGCCAATATCAAGGACTGTGCATCGGTCCAGCATTCGCTGCAGGGATTTTTCGTAAGCCTCGCGGTGGCGGGACTGCGCGATTCCAAAAGCAAACTCCCCGGCTACGATTACCGGAATCGCAATCTCGCGCGCCTCGGACACAATCTCAACTGCTTCCGGTGTTCTGTCCAGATAAGCGGAAAGGGCATTCGTGTCCAGAATCAAGTCCAGTCCTCAGGTTCGATTTGTTCAAATTCCTCGTCGATGATCTTCTGTATCCGCAACGTCTCCCCGTGGAGATGGGCCAGTTCGCCCGCACATTCCAGCCAGGGCTTGCCCGGCCGTCGACCTCCTTGGGAGAGCTTTTCTTTGACTGCTTGCGTCACGTACTCGCGCAAAGGAATTCCCAATGCACTGGCGGTGGCCTTGGCCTTGCGGAAGGTGGGGTCCGGGATTTCCAGCGTAGTCTTCACAACGCCAGTATCCCATATTTATGGGACAGTCGCTCGGCGGGATTCGTCCGCACGCGTCGGAAGGGTTCGAGTCTTTCATGGGGTCTGCTGTCAAACAGTCAATTCCAGACTAGAACTCCCAACCAGGAGTAATGAAATCAACTGGATAGCGGAGATCTGGAACAAGAACAATTGACTCCCCACACTGGACACGTTTCGAACTTTTGTGGCCTAAAGTACGGCTCGCTCGAACCGGTCCAATTTCTTTCAGACCAATCCCATATGGGCGAAACCGGCACTCGCACCCAGACTGGGTAGGCACCCTGGACATATCTCGAACTGCGGTCTCCGTCAGCGTATGGATGGATTGCCGACCACCGATCCCGCTACTTCCCGGAAGCCGTTGCCGGCCAACTTTCGAGTCGCCGTCGGTGGAAAAACCCGAGAGACCCGCCGGGCGAAGCTAACAGCGTTGTAGAATCAAGTCAATATGTACCTTCCCTCAGCCGTTACGAAGCAGGCAGAAATCGAGGCGGCCATCGCTCGCGTCCAGCAATCCATCGGGCCGGACGTGGTGCGGATTCGCTACGAAATCGGTGAAGACTGGAGCGGCCAGTGGGCCATCTTCTTCCGCATTGTACTCACCGATGATGCTGCCCGGCACCGCCTCCGGGACGTTGCGACGAGGGTCGTTTGGGGATTGGCTCAACAACTGGATTTCCCTGGCATGGGCGTGTTTCCCTACCACAATTTCCGAAGTGTGTCCGAGCAGTCGATGTTACAGGAACCCGCGTGGGCCTAGCGGACGAGCTCTTCGAAGACGCGCTTTTTCTGGCTGACAAGGGGGTCACGGACCAACGTCAGACACTGATGCGGCGCTCGATCTCTACGGCATACTACGCCGCTTTCCACCTGTTCATCGAAGATTTTGTGGAGCATTGGGAATTTCCGGATCAGCGGGCTCGATTAGGGAGAATGTTCGGGCACGGTAAGATGTGTACCGGATTTACGCCGAAAGACAAAAAGAATCCCACGCACGCGGAACAAGCGCTGCAAGACGTCATTACAGCTTTCTCTCAGCTCCAGAAAGATCGTGAGAGAGCCGACTACGATGGCGGCTGGAGGCTGGTCGAAACGGACGTAAGAAACGCAATCCGGCTCGCGGAAGACGTGTTTGCGAAGTGGCGCAAAATCAAAGACGAGGATATCGCCCGGCACCACCTGCTTTCGATGTTCGGCGCGAGGTCGGATTGAACCGCCTATAATCCCCACAGCGCCCGGGATCGTACGCATGATGTGCCATCAGGAGGGCCATTGGCGGAGTTGGCCTTGTTTTTCTCAGATCCCAAACCGGAGGCCCAGGCAGGATTCGAACCTGAGAACAAAGGGATTTGGCCAAGTCGCGGCGCGAAAAGCGTCGTGTTTTCAATGAACAGTAAGTTTGCCTCCCCAGGTAGGATTCGAACCTGACAACCCTTCGATTCATTCAATGAACAGCCGAACTCGTGAATCCGTATCCGTCCCCCTTGTCAATCCGGCGTTGTTGGGCAGTCCGGGGACTTATACCGCCAAGGTTTCGATGACGGGGGGTGCCACGATGCAGGCCATCCGCTGCCAGCTACTTGACCGCGCGCAGGTCGCGTAGCGCGTCGCTCGCGATCCAGCGGGCGGCGGGGGAATCGATGGCGCGGATGTTCTCGGCGGCGGCGATGGCGGCGCGGCGCAGGTGAGGATTGCGTTTGCCGATGGCGCGCAAGGCCCAGTTCACGGCCTTCTTGACCATGTTGCGTGGGTCGGTGGCGGCGGCAGCGATCAGCGGCAGCAGCGCCGCGAAATCTTCGTCCGGCGCGTCATTGGCTTTGGCGGCGGCCTTCACGGCCAGGCCCGCCATGAGCCAAAATCCGGCGCGGCCGACGAACTCGCGCTTGGCGCTGGCCCATTCCGCCGCCATCGCCCAGGCGACGGGCGTGTAGCGGAAGAGGTTCTGGCAGGCCTCATCGCACACGTCCCAGGAATCGAAATCGCGCGCCCACTGGTTCATCTGGCGGCGGGTGACGCGCGCCGGTTGATCGACGATGGTCGCCAGGATGCGCGCTTCGTGAGTGCCGGAGGCCCACAATTCCGCGGCGAGAGAGTGGCTGCGTCCGGCCTGCCTGGCCAGACGGCGAATCACCGGCATCGGAACGCCGAGCGTGCCGGCCGGAGCTGATGCCGTAGCGCGCCATGCCGGCGACGTTCTTGGGGTCGGCCTGTGCGCACAGGGCGGCGACGATTTCAGAAGCGGTCATCTGGATACTCCACGCGGGGATACTCCACGGCGAGCAAGAACAACCCCTTGGCGGGGGCGGTGGCGCCGGAGCGCTCTGGCAGCGCCGTCACCCCGCCCAGGTTGCCGCGCCCGGCTTCGATCAGCGTGCCCACCATGTTGCGCACCATATGTTTCAGGAAACCACTGCCGCGCACGCGGTAGACCAGGCGCCCGCCGCCGCGCTCCAGCACCGAAGAGAAAACCGTGCGCACCTTGGATTTGCCATCGGAGTCGCGCACGTCGGAGGTGGCAAAGGCGCTGAAATCGTGCTCGCCTTCGAAGACGCGGGCCAAGCCGGCCATGCGTTCCTCGTCGAGGGGGTAGGGATGGTGGTACACGTAGGGCCACTCGAAAGGGCTACAGACTTCGCAGCGCACGATGCGGTACTCGTAAGTTTTGGACACGGCATCGAAGCGCGGATGAAAATCGGGATGCACTTCCTGGGTGGAGAGCACGCGGATGGTGGGCGGCAGCAGGCGGTTGACGGCGCGCCGCAAATTGGGCAGCGGAATGGGGTTTTCGATGCTGAACGCCGCCACCTGCGCCAGCGCATGCACCCCCGCATCGGTGCGTCCGCTGCCGGCCACATGCACCGGCTTGCCCTCCATGGCGGTGACGATTTCCTCCAGCAGCCCTTGTATGGTGGGCAGACCGGGCTGCACCTGCCAGCCGTGAAACGGGCCGCCGTCGTAGGCGAGTTGGATGCGAATGCGGCGCATTACGCCGGACGCGAGCCGGGCTTGACAAGGGGAACGCCCTCCCGGCAGAGCGGGCACTCCTCGGGACGATGAGCCGCCACCTGCAACGTGGCCAGCGCCACGCGCCGAACGCCGACGCCGGCCGCGCCGCCGCTCCGATCGATAATCGAGCCGGCGGCGAGGACGCGGGCGCCGGCGGCGTGCAGGGTGTCGATCACCTCCCGGGTGCTGCCCCCGGTGGTGATGACATCCTCGACGACTACCACGGTTTCGCCGGGCTGCACGGTGAAGCCCCTGCGCAGCAGCATTTTGCGGGTTTCCGGATCGCGTTCCGTAAACAGAAAAGGGGTGCCCAGCGCGCGCGCCACTTCGTGGCCGATAATCAGCCCACCGAGCGCGGGCGACACCACCAGGGCGACAGGCTCGTCCAGGATGGTGCCCAGTTGCGCCGCCAAACGGCGTCCCAGGTCCTCGGCGGCGGGGGCGTGGCGCAGCACCAGAGCGCATTGCAGGTAGTTCGGGCTGTGCAGCCCGCTGGTCAGCCGGAAGTGCCCTTCCAGGTAAGCGCCGGTGGCACGGAACAAATCAATAACGGATTCGGCTTGCGGCGTCACAAAGGCCTACTATACCATTGAAGTTAAACGCTACAGACCAAGGTTGTTCCAGGTTGGCACGGAGGCTTTTTCCATGACCGGTATCAGACAGTATATTGCGGTGCTCTGCGCCATGCTACTCGCCGCGCCCGCCGGCGGTTTCGCGGCCGACCCGCCACAGTCCCAGCCGGCGCAGCCAGGCGCGAGCGCACCCGCACCACCCCCAGAGCCAGTGGTGACCCTGAAAACCGGCATCGTGGGTAGAATCACCAATCCCTATCGTCCCGTGGAGCAGCCGCCGAACAGTCTGGCCGACTCCACGCGCCTGGAATCCCTCTTGCGCGCCGGCAACCTCTATCTCTCCTTGCAGGATGCGATCTCGCTGGCGCTGGAGAACAACCTGGATATCGCCATTCAGCGGTACGGGCCGCTGTTGGCGGACGCGTCGCTGCGACAGGCGCAAGCGGGCGGTTTAGCGCGCGGCGTTTCCACCAGCGTCACCGCCGGCCCCTCCAGCGCATCGGTCTCCAGCTCCGGCACCACGGCTGGGAGCAACGTAAGCGCGGGGGCGCTGACCAGCAACGCCACCGCCAGCGCGGTGGGCGCGAGCGCCCTCTCCTCTTCGGGTCCGGCCATCCCCAGCCTGGACCCGGCGCTGACCGGCGCCTTGAGCTGGGGCCACCTGACCACGCCGCAGAGCAGCTCTTTCCTCACCGGCACGACTTCGCTGATCCAGCGGCAGAACATCGGCAACTTCGCTATCTCGAAGGGCTTCCTGACGGGCACCACGGTCAGCCTGGGGTTGAACAACACCTCGGTGACCAGCAACAACCCGCGCAACGATTTCAACCCGGCCACCACCTCGTCGCTCGCCCTCTCCGTTTCCCAGCACCTGTTGCAGGGCTTCGGCCCGGGTATCAACTCGCGGCAGATCCACATCGCCCAGAACAACCGGGAGGTGAGCGATCTTACCTTCAAGCTGCAGGTGGAGACCACCGTGGCGGCGGTCATGGAACTCTACTGGGATCTGGTGTCGTTCAACGAGGCCGTGCAGGTAGCGCGCGACGCACTGGCCGCCTCGCAACGCCTGAGGGAGGATAACCGCAAGCAGGTGGAAGTCGGCACGCTGGCGCAGATCGAAGTAGTGCGCGCCGAGGCCGAGATCGCTTCCCGCGAACAGACCCTGGTGGTCAGCCAGACGCGCGCGCTGCAGCAGGAGACCATCCTCAAGACCGCGCTGAGCCGCACCGGTGTGTCGAACCCGGCGATCGCCGCGGCGCACATCATCACCACGGACCGCATCCAGGTTCCGGAGGTGGAACCGGTGACTCCCATACAGGACATGACCGCCATGGCGCTATCGGCGCGTCCCGAGCTGGCGCAGAGCCGGATCCAGTTGGCCAACCAGCAGTTGACCATCCGGGGATCGAAAAATGGGCTGCTGCCCACCCTGGATGTAGTTGCCAACCTGAGCAACGGTGCGCTGGCCGGCGATCCGAACCCGCTGCCGCCTCCAATCGGGTCGGTACACTCCAACACGGCGTTCTTCATCGGTGGCTACGGCACGGTGCTGGCGCAGTTGTTCGCACGCAACTTCCCGAATTACTCGATCGGATTCAACCTCAACGTCCCGATCCGCAACCGCGCGGCGCAGGCGCAGGTGATCTCCGACGAGCTCACCTACCGGCAACAGCAACTGGTGCTGCAACGCCTGGAGAACCAGGTCCGGGTGGACGTGCAGAACGCCGTGATCGGCGTCTCGCAGGCGCGCGCGCAGTATATATCGGCGCAGAAGGCGCAGGTCTTGCAGGCGCAGACGCTGGACGCCGAGACGAAGAAGCTCTCCCTGGGCGCGTCGACGATTTACAATCAGATTCTGGCGGAGCGCGACCTGGTAACCGCGCAGTCCAACCTGGTGACCGCGGAAGCTGCCTATGCCAGGGCGAAAGTGGAACTCGACCGCTCCACCGGGCAGATTCTCTATAACAACAACGTATCGCTGGATGAGGCCTACAAAGGCGTGGTGTCGCGCCCGCCCAGCGCCATTCCGGACGCGCCCGCGGCCCCCGCTCCGCGTCAGCAGCGATAGGGGACGCCGTTGCCCCAAAAGGCATTTGGCCACAGATGAACACAGATAAACACGGATAAGCACAAAACCGTTTTATCGGCGTTCATCTGTGTTCATCTGTGGCCCATATGTTTTCCTGTTATTCCGCCGCCTGCGACACGAAGTTGACACATGGATGCCAACTTTGCATACACAATTTTGCGCTGTGGACATCCCGTTTCTAACCTAAGTCCCAAATTGTCAACGAGACGCTTGTTTGGTACGGCAATTGCTTGCTGAAGAGCGTGACTAAATCTGAACAGGCCTTCGGAGAGACGATTGACCCCCGATTCCAACATCTTGCCTACGAGTCACCTCGCATAAAAGCCTGCTCGCTGTCCCGCGACAACCCCACAATCGTCTCTTCCAGGGCCTGAGCCTTTCGCGGCGCAGGCCTACGCAATCTCGATTACGATAGATGAATGGCCCAAGGTATGTTCGACGTAGCATGTCCCTGCTGCGATGCGATTCTGAAGATCGATCCGGAAACGCGCGCGATCATTGCTCACACGGTTCCGGTGAAGCCTCCCCCGATCGACGATCTCGCCGCCGAAGTGGCCAAGCTCAAGGGCGCGGGCGACCGGCGCGAGCAACTCTTCCAAAAGCAGTTTGAGGCCGAAAAGACCCACGGCAAGGTGCTGGAAAAGAAGTTCGACGAGCTCTTCAAGCGCGCCAAGGAAAACCCGGACACCAAACCGCCGACACGGGATATCGATCTGTAGGGGCGCGCCGGCGCCGCCCTGACCTCAGCGGGATATTGACGCTCGCAGGTCCTTCATCAGCATCATCAACTGAAATGGGTCCACGGGGGAGGGCTGAAAGCCATGATGCAGGTAGAATTTGCGAGCAGCGTCATCGATGGCGTGGACCAGAACAGCTCGCACACCGACCACATCCGCCGCTTGTGCGATCCGAGCCAAGGCATCCCGAAGCAGGGCTTTGCCGAGTCCCTTGCCGCGTTCGCTCCGATCGACCGCCAGGCGGGCCAGAAGGATCAATCCGACTGGATGGTTGGCAATGCCTTGCGCAATTCTTTCGGGTGCCTCGTGCTTGAGCACGGAACCGGCCACGAGCGCGTGATAGCCGACCACCTGGTTCTGCCGATGGGCGACGTAGGTTTTTGCGGTTTCCGCCCGCTGATTCGTCCAGGCAAAACGCTTTAGCCAGTTGTTGAGTTGAGGGTTGCCACAGTCGAATTGCAGAAGGTCGCGACCCTGCGTCAGCTTCTCTATGATGAGGCCTGACTCGGAAGCCGCATCCATTACCGGCTCTCAGCCACGGAGGGTTCGGAGAAGAGCTTTCCGATCTGTGGAATCACTCGCGGCGGGCGGTCGAGGGCTTCCATGAACAACTTCCATTGTTTGTCGTTCAGGACGAAGCGAGTCTGCTCGGAGAGGGTCTCCTCGGCCTTCTCGCAGGCGCTCTCCAGAATGAAGTCCGTAACGTTGAGTCCTTGGCGCTCCGCGGCAACCTTGATGAGGCGCTCTTGGCGTGAAGTGGCACGAAGATTAAACCTCTTCGTCCGCGTTTGGCGATTGGCCGATATGCCCATGACAACCTCTTGTCTATTGTACGCACACTGTACGTCAAACTGCACGTTTGCCAACGTCTTGTTGGTTCTACAGTGGAGGCTTTACGGGCACACCAGCAGATTTTCCGCAAAGCCCCATGCCTCGTCCACCCACTGCTGTGCGAGGCGGAACCCGGCGGCGCCCGCCATGGTTTGAACTTGCTCCAGGTAGAACTTGTGGCAGGCTTCGGTGCAGATGGTCTCCCCCGCCGCGAAATCCACAATCAGGTCCGCCTGGCGTATGCTGACGATCTGGTAGACGCGCGAGCGCAGGTGCATCTCGATGCGCTGCGCCTCTTCGTGGTAGCGGATGACGTGGGCGAACTGGCGGAGGTCGAAATCGCCCTGGAGTTCGCGATTGATGCGGCCCAGAAGGTTCAGGTTGAAGGCGGCGGTGACGCCGGTGGGGTCGTCGTAGGCATCCAGCAGTTGCGCGGTGGGTTTCACCAGGTCCGTGCCGAGCAGGAGAGCGTCGCCGGGGGCGAGTTCCTGGCGGATGGAATCCACAAAATCGATGGCGGCCTGGGGTTCAAAATTGCCGATCGTGCTGCCCAGGAAGAGCACCAGCAGGCGCTGACCCGGCGCGCGCAAGGAGGCGACTCCGCGCAGCCCATCGAGATAGCTCATCCCCAGCGGCATGACGATGCCCAGTGGACTCAGCTCTTTCGCGCAGCGGGCCAGCGCGCTAGCCGACAGGTCGATCGGGTAGTAAATCGCCCTCTGCCGCTTGCGCACAGCCTCCAGGATGGTGCGGGTCTTGGCGCCCGAGCCGCTGCCGAGTTCCGCGACGACCAGGTCGGAGGGCAGGCAATCGAGCAGGTCCTCCGCGTGCGCTTGGATGATGCGGGTGTCGGCGCGCGTCAGGCCGTATTCGGGCAGGAAGGTGATGGCTTCGAAGAGCGCCGAACCGATGTCGTCATAGAGGTAGCGGCAGTCAAGCGTCTTCTGCTCGGGCTGGGTCAGGCCGGCCCGCACGTCGCGCGCGAATTGGGTGTCCAGCGCTGGAGCGGACATCAGGGGTTCACCAGGCGGAAAGTGGCGTAGACGTAAGGGTACGACCGGCGGAACCAATTGCGAAAGCTGGGCCGCAGAAAACATTCCGCGGTGCGCGGCGAGGCGCCCTTCAGCACGTAGTGCGCGCCATCGAAGAACGGCGCGGAGTAGTTGGGGTAGAACGGGAAGGGTGTGAAGCCGGGGAAGGGCGCAAACACGGTGGACGTCCACTCCCAGCCGTTGCCGGCGAGTTGCATGGGGCGCCGGGTGCCATCGTCATCGGCGGTCACGGGGATGGGGTCCCAGTAGCGGAAATTCAGATTGCTGGAGCGCGGCGCTTGTCTGGCCGCACGATCGTATTCGGCTTCGCTGGGCAGGCGCAGGCCGCGCCAGCGGGCATACGCGGTGGCTTGTTCGTGGGTCGCGTACACCGGCGCGTCGAGCGGCAGGGGGTATTCGGAGAACATTCCGCGGAACAGCCAGCCGGCGCCGCGGCCGGCCCAGAAGAACGGCGGATCGGCGCCCTCCCTGACGTACTCGAGGTACTCGCCATTGGTAACCTTATACTGCGCGACCGAAAACGCGGGGACTTCCACCGTATGCGCCTGGAATTCGTTATCCCAGCCGAAGCCGCCGCCGGAGGTCAGGCCCAAATTGGCGAGCCCCGCCGGGATGGGGAGAAATTCCGTTCGGTAGACCCCGTGGTCCGCGGGGCGCCACCCTGGCCGCCCCTGGTGGGGCGCCACCTTCTTCCCATATTCCAACTGGTGCAGTATGTAGGCGAAGGTCTCGGCGTGCATCAGGCGGTGTTCGATGGCCACGTGAAGGAATTGCTCCGGAACGTCGTCCAGCAGCTGGTCGATGGTTTCGCGCGTGCGCTGCTGGTAACGCTCCACCTCGGCGAGGGCCGGCCAATCGGTGGGCTGGTCGCTGGGCAGTTCGCCGGGCGGGGGATCGATGCCGAAGGCGAACAGGCGGTCGAACCCCTGGTGGAACGCCGGGACGTCGAGCGCGTAGCGAGCGATCAGGTTCCAGTCGAAGGCGTCCATGTGCCCCAGGTAAAAAACGATGCGATGGCGCTCCCCGATGGGGCGCGCATAGAGGGAGCCGGGCCGGACCATGCGGAACAGCGCGTCCGTCTGCTGGCGGGCCTGCTGAAGTGCGCGGCCTGGTTCAAGTGGGGTGCGCATCAATCGCCCTACCAGTGTACAGAAGCATCAACGGGTCCGCTGTAACATTTCTCCCATGATCTGTTGCGGCGCCGGACGCTACCCCACGTCCGGCGCCGCGCCGAGGTACGGCTTGTATCCGTTCCGCCGCATGACTTCGTGCGCGGTGTCCACTGTTTCGGGCAGCACGTAAAAGAAGGCGCCGGCGCGCACCGAACGAAAGATCACGCCGCCGCGGTATTGATCGGCCTCGACGCCGTAATCCACATTGGCCGCGGTGAAGATCTCTTCCAGCCGCAAGGAGTCCTTGAGCTTCTTGCCGATGTAGATCAGCACCGGCTCTTGGTCTTCGAAGTAGGATGCGTCTTGCTTCACTCCCACCAGTGTAAACTGATGGTCATATGTTGGCTCGTGCTGCTGTCTGTTTGGCATTATCGCTGCTGCCCGCTGGCGGCGCGGATTGGAATCCGCGGCTGGCGGCGCAATATCTGGATTCCCGGCAGAAGGAGTGGTTCGTTTGGCCCCGGGCGAACGCCGCGGCCAAGCCTTGCGTCTCCTGCCACACTGGGGTGACCTATCTGTTGGCGCGCCCCGCGCTCGGTAAGGCGCTCGGCGAAGACACTCCCACGGTATACGAGACCGGCCTGTTGGCCTCGCTGCGCTCGCGCATGGACCAGAAGGAACCCGCGGCTGCGCCGGGCTTGGGCGTGGAATCGATCCTGGCCGCCCGCTTTCTGGCCACCGGCGAGGCCTTGGAGCGCATGTGGGCGTTACAGGTCCGGGAGGGCGCCGCCAAAGGCGCATGGAACTGGTTCAGCCTGGACCGGGACCCCTGGGAGATGGCGGAATCGCGCTTCTATGGCGCCGCGCTGGCCGCCATGGCGGTACCGGGGAAAGACCACGGCCGGCCGGCAGCGCGGGAACTCGTCGCCTACCTGCAACGCGAGCAGGCGGCGCAGCCGCTGCACAATCGCCTGATGCTGCTATGGGCGTCCGCCGCTTTCCCCGAGGTGCTGCCGGCAGCGGCGCGGCGCGCCATGGTCGACGAGGTCTGGAAGCAGCAGCAGTCCGATGGCAGTTGGACCATGGACGCGCTCGGCCCGTTCCAGGCGCACCCGAAAGCGCCGCGTCCCGGGGGTGGCAACGCCTACGCCACCGCCTTCGCCGCCTACGCGATCGAGCAGGCCGGCGGTGACGCGGCGAACCCCAAACTTGCCCGCGCTCTCGCCTGGCTGGGCGCGCACCAGGACCCGGAATGCGGCTGCTGGCAGGCCGTCTCCATGAACGAGCAATACGAACCCGGCTCCATGCAATCCAAGTTCATGTCCGATGCCGCGACCTCCTTCGCCGTGCTGGCGCTGCTGGTGCGGAAAAATGCGTCCGCCGGCCTGCTTCCTGCGTATTGAGAGGGTAGGAAGGAACACCATGAGATTCGTCGTAGTCACTGTGCTCGCCGGAATCATGCTTGCGCCGTTTGCGAGCGCGCAGAAACTGGAGTTGAAATTCGACGCCATCGCCGCCAAGGCGTCCGATAAAGCCGAGGTGGATCTGGACGGCGCCATTCTCAAGCTGGCCTTGCCGCAGGTGCTATCGAAGAAGGATAAAGAAGGCAAATCGCCGGTCGGCGACCTGTTGAGCGGCGTGCGGGAGATCCACGTGCGGCACTATGAGTTCGCCAAGGCGGGGAGCTTTTCGGACAAAGACCTGGAGCCGTTGCGCAAACAGGTGAGCGAGGGCTCCGGCTGGTCGCGCATAGTGAACGTCAAGGACAAGGACGAGAGCGCCGAAGTATTCGTGCAGAGCCAGGGAGGCAAGGTCGGCAGTTGTCTGATTCTGGCTACCGAGGCCAAGGAACTGAGCGTGGTGTACCTGATGGGCACGCTGACCCTGGCGCAGATGAAGGAACTGGTGGATTCCAACATCGCGTACAATCTGGCGGCGCTGGCGGAACAACCTTCGAAATAGACCCTCCGAGCTTCGCTCGGATTGGCAGGCAGACCCAGAGGGTACCCCGCCTGCCCCACAAGGTGGGACAGACGCTTTCGTCTGTCAAGCGCGGAGTGTCAGTGTTCTTTTCACAGCTTCTTAGGGAGCGGTTTCTGGCTTACGCGGTGACGGTTTGCTTCCGATACCGCGCGGCCATCTCTTCCATCGGAATCGGCGTGTAGTCCTTGGCGTGGCCGGCCTGTCCGAACTGCGTCATGCGCGTCGCAACCACCTTCTTCATCGCCTCGCGCGCCGGCTTCATGTAGGCGCGCAAATCGAACTCTTCCGGTTTCTCCGCGAATACTTTGCGGATCGCGCCCGTCATCGCCAGACGGTTGTCGGTATCGACGTTGATCTTGCGCACGCCGTTCTTGATGCCGAGCTGGATCTCTTCCACCGGCACGCCCCAGGTGGGCTTCAGCTTGCCGCCGTACTGGTTGATGATG
>Ga0209014_10001006_pt1 | contig 16793 bp, 16 predicted proteins | sample BarGraNGADG00212_FD_184491 | JGI IMG/M metagenome (GOLD analysis project Ga0209014, IMG submission 184491) | Arctic peat soil microbial communities from Barrow, Alaska - Barrow Graham LP Ref core NGADG0002-212 (SPAdes) (version 2) | ecosystem: Environmental > Terrestrial > Soil > Wetlands >...
CATCGCGGCGGCCGCGTCGGCAGAATACCCCTGGGTCATCGCGGCACTGGCCCTGCCGACGGCGATGTTCTACCGCTCGATGCGCGACTTCCAGCGAGCCTCCGAGGCAGAGGCTCGAGCCGAAGCCTCCCGGGCACGCCTCGCGTCGATTGTGGAGGCGGGCACCGATGCCCTCATCACGGCCGACCCGCGCGGCCGCCTCGTCGAAGTGAGCCAGGTCGGCCGCCGCCTTCTGGCACTCGAAGCCGATCAGGATGTCTCCACGCTCACGCTCGAAGACGTGTTCCCATCTGTGGATGCGATCTCACTTCGCAACGAGGGGATCCCGGCGGCCGCCCGGACGGGGCTGTGGAGCAGCGAGCTGACGATGCTGGGACGAGACGGTGGTGAGATCCCCGTCGCCGTCATCGCACTGGCGCACCGGGACGCCTCCGGCGAGATCGCCTCGTACTCGTTTGTCGCCCGGAACATCACAGAACGGCGACGCTCGGAAGCCGCCCTTCGACAGACGCAGAAGCTGGAAAGCCTGGGCACACTGGCGGGCGGGATTGCCCACGACTTCAACAATCTGCTGATGGCGATCATGGGCTTCGCCGGTCTGCTGAAGCGTTCGACCTCGCTCAGCGAAGCGGACCGCGACCGGGTGCTCCTGATCGAGGAGGCGGCCCGCAATGGTGGAGACTTCACAGGGCGCCTGCTCGCCTTTGCCCGCGGTGGCCTCGCCCACATCGGCCCTGTGGACCTGCGCACGGTCGTTTCCGACACGCTCCGACTGGCAGCGCCGACGCTGCAGCGACGCCTCTCCGTCACCACCAGCCTCCCCGACCATCCCGTCATGGTGGAGAGCGACTTCACTCAACTCGAACAGGCGATTCTGAATATCGTCCTGAACGCCCGTGATGCGATGCCCGACGGCGGAAACCTGACCGTTCGCCTCTGGCGTGATGGTGACGACGCCCTCATCTCGGTCCAGGACACTGGCATCGGCATGGACGAGGCGACCCGCCTCCGTATCTTCGAACCCTTCTATACGACGAAGCCAACCGGGGTGGGCACGGGGCTTGGCCTCGCAATGAGCTACGGAATCGTCCATGGGCACAGGGGCCAACTGACCGTCGAATCCACCCCGGGCGTCGGCTCCACTTTCACGATTCGCCTTCCCGGGCTCAAAGTGATCGAGGGGGCGCCCTCAGCCGTCGAAGATGACACGCAGCTGCCCGCAATACTCGTGGTCGACGATGACGAACTCGTCCGCCGCTCGCTGACGGCCACGCTGGCCGAACTTGGCTTCCATGCAATCGGGGTCGGGTCCGGTTCGGAAGCCGTGGCGGTAATTCGCAATGCCCCCTCGCGCTTCATGGCCGTACTGCTCGACCTGGTCATGCCCGGGATGACCGGCGGCGAGACGTACCGGCAGATCAGTGCCATCCGCTCCGATCTGCCGGTGATTGTCTGTACTGGCTATGCCGCCGATTCCCAGATCGACGACGAGGTCAAGCGGCGCATTGCCGGGCTCATCCAGAAGCCCTTCTCCGCCGAGAAGCTCGAATCTGTGCTTCGCCGGATCGGGGTCGAACCGCCCGACGCGCCTCCTGAGGCCGTCTCCATCGATGAGTCCGTCGATATCCCCGACGCGCGGACAATTCGGGTGCTCCTCGTTGATGACCACGATGTTGTCAGGCAGGCCCTCCGTTCATTGCTGGAAATTCAGCCAGACATCGAGGTCGCCGGTGACTTCGATAACGCCCGCGTGGCACTCAAAGGCCTCAAGGCGCTCAATGCCGACGTCGTGCTCATGGACTCCGTCATGCCATCGCTGAACGGCATCGACGCGACCCGACAGTTCCTGCAGAAGTGCCCGGAGTTGAAGATCATCCTCCTGAGCGGCTTCGTCGATGAAGAGCAGCTGCGCGAGGCTGTGCGCGCCGGGGCAAGCGGGTACTTCGCCAAGACTGCGGATATCACCGAACTGATCGAGGCGATCAAGACCGTCTACGGCGGCCGGAGCTACTTCTCGCACTCCATCGCGGAGCGCTTCAAGCTGCCGCAGATCCTGAAAGAGGCTGCGAAGGCACCCGCGGCGAAGCACGAACTCCTCACGCCGCGTGAACGCGAGATCCTCCAGCTCATTGCCGAGGGCTACAGCAGCCAGGACATCGTTGGAGAGCTCGGACTCAGCATGAAGACGGTTGAAGTGCACCGCTACCACCTCAACAAGAAGCTGAACGCTCATACTCAGTCGGACCTTGTCCGCTACGCGATCCGGAATGGCATCGTCCGTCTCGAGACGTCCTCCCCGTCCCCGGCACCCTCGCCGAAGCCGAAGTCCGGCGGAGTCGCGGCGAAGCGCAGCTAACGGCCGTTCACGGGACTAGCACTCACCTGATGAGAGTGCTAACATCCTCGTCTGCCCGGATCTCAATATCGTTCCTGGAGGAACCTTCTTATGGCTTCTAAATCCGCAGCTAAGACCAAGACCAAGCTCGTCCCTCTCGCCGATCGCATCGTCATCACGCCCCTCAAGCTCGACGAAGTGACGGCCAGCGGCCTCGTGATCCCTGATACGGCGAAGGAAAAGCCGCAGCAGGGCGAAGTTGTCGCGGTCGGCCCAGGCCACCTCGACGACAACGGCAAGCGCATCCCGGTGGACGTCTCCGTCGGCGACCGCATCCTCTATGCCAAGTACACCGGCACCGAGATCAAGCTCGACGGTGAGGACTACATCGTTCTCAACGAGCGCGAAGTTCTCGCCAGGCTCGTCGTCTAAGTCGTCACCCGCGCCGGTCGTCGCCCGGACTGACTGTCCGGGCGGTTTCGTGCCGAAACCTGCCGGCCGGCCCAACACAGGAGAACCAGATGGTTGCCAAGCAGCTGCTCTTCGATGAGTCCGCCCGCCGGTCCCTCAAAAACGGCGTCGATGCCCTCGCCGATGCGGTCAAGGTTACGTTGGGGCCCCGCGGCCGCAACGTCGTCCTCGACAAGAAGTACGGTGCCCCCAGCATCACCAAGGACGGCGTAACCGTCGCTCGTGAGATTGAGCTCGAAGATCCCTTCGAGAACATGGGTGCCCAACTCGCCAAGCAGGTTGCGACGAAGACCAACGATGTCGCAGGCGATGGGACCACTACCGCCACCGTCCTCGCCCAGGCGATCGTCCGCGGCGGCATCAAGATTGTGACCTCTGGCGCGAACCCGATGGCAGTCAAGCGAGGCGTCGACCAGGCGCTCATCGCGGCGGTTGCCGACCTCCGTGCCCAGTCTCGGCCGGTGCTCACCAAGGAGCAGATCGCCCACGTCGCCTCCATCTCCGCGAACGACGCGGAGATCGGCAACCTGATTGCCGATGTCATGGAGAAGGTGGGCAAGGACGGCGTCATTACGGTCGAGGAATCCCGCGGCGTGAAGTTCGAGACGGAATTCGTCGACGGACTCCAGCTCGACCGTGGGTTCGTTTCTGCCTACTTCGTCACGAATACCGACCGCATGGAAGCGGCGATCGACAACCCCTACATCATCATTACTGACTCGAAGATCTCGGCCGTCCAGGACATCCTGCCGCTCCTCGAAAAGGTGATGCAGGTCACCAAGGACATCGTGATTATCGCTGAGGATGTCGATGGCGAAGCACTGGCCACTCTTGTAGTGAACAAGCTGCGCGGCACGATCAACATCCTCGCCGTGAAGGCCCCGAGCTTCGGCGACCGCCGCAAGGCAATGCTCGAAGACATCGCCATGCTCACCGGTGGCACGCTCATCACCGAGGACATCGGCCTCAAGCTCGATACGGCGACAGTCGCCGATCTCGGGCGAGCGCGCCGCGTCGTCGCCAACAAGGACGACACGACCATCATCGATGGCTTCGGCACGGACGAGGCGATCCAGGCCCGCATCAAGCAGATCAAGGCACAGGTCGACGATGCCGTGAGCGACTTCGATCGTGAGAAGCTGCAGGAGCGCCTGGCCAAGCTTGCCGGTGGCGTTGCCGTCATCAAGGTCGGAGCCGCCACCGAGGTCGAACTTAAAGAGAAGAAGTCACGCGTCGAGGACGCTCTCAGCGCGACCCGCGCCGCCGTCGATGAAGGCGTCGTCGCCGGCGGTGGCGTCGCCCTCATTCGGACCCAGAAGGCGCTCTCCGCTCTCTCGAAGAAGCTGAAGGAAGAGGACGAGAAGCTGGGCGTTGGCCTCGTCATGCAGGCGCTCGAAGAGCCCGCCTGGATCATCGCCGAAAATGCCGGCCTCGAAGGTGCGGTCATCGTCGACAAGATCAAGAAGCTCACGAACCTCAACCACGGCTGGGACGCCGACCACGACCGCTGGGGCGACATGTTCGAACTCGGCATCGTTGACCCGGTGAAGGTCAGCCGCTCGGCCCTCGAGAATGCGATCAGCATCGCGGGCCTCGTTCTTACCACGGAGACGCTGGTCGCCGAGATCCCGCAGCCGGCAGCGGCGCCACCCCCTCCGCCAGAGGACTATTAGAACCTTCGTGGCACTCTCAGAGCCCCGGGCGGAATCCTCCGCCCGGGGCTTTTCCTTCTCACCATGATCATTCGCAATCCCCGGGCCCTTTCCGATCGACGAGCCCCTTAGGGGGATGTCCGGTCATAATGCGTGATAGGTTATCGTGACGATTTCGTGCGGGGTGCCAGGCGGCGCACGCAGCCTTCTGAAACTGGTAAGCAGAGAGTAGGCCCGCACTGTGTCAGAACCCGGCCAGCGCCCTGGTCCGCGCGGAGCGCTCGACAGTCATGGACGTGTCTCGCGCTATCGTGTCGAGCTTCCGCGCGCGGGCATCGTCCAGACCGGGCGTGGCCATTTCGAAGCAACTGAATACGCCGAGCGCCGCACCGGCCTGAAGGCTCGCTGGCTCGCGGTGCGCGACTTCCTCTTCGGGACAACTCTCGTCAGTGGCCGTCTTGAGAACGAGCGCCTCACGAAGATCAAAGCACTCGCCGTGTTCTCGTCGGATGCGCTCTCCTCGGTCGCGTACGCCCCTCAGGAGATCCTGTTCGTCCTTATCCTGGCCGGCTCCGGCGCGATCAAGTTCTCTTTGCCCATCGCCATTGCGATCGCCGCACTTCTCGCCATCGTCGTCGCGAGCTACCGGCAGACGGTGCGCGCCTACCCCAGCGGTGGCGGTTCCTACATCGTCGCCCACGATAATCTTGGTATCGGCGCTGGACTGATTGCGGCTGCCGCGCTTCTGATCGACTACGTGCTCACCGTGTCGGTTTCGGTGGCGTCGGGCATTGATGCCCTGGCTTCCCTCGACGCGGCGTTCCGGCCTTACGCAGTCCCACTCGCTGTCGTAATCGTTGCCTTCGTAGCAATCATCAATCTCCGCGGAGTGCGCGAATCGGGGACCGTCTTCGCCGTCCCTACATATGCCTTCATCCTCGCCCTCTCGGCGGCAATCGTGGTCGTTCTGATCAAGGTGGTTATTCACGGGGGAAACCCATTTGTCGCTGGCCCTCCCGCAGAGCCCCTGGGCGACGCGACGCAGTCGATTGGCCTCTTTCTCATCCTCAAGGCCTTCGCGAATGGGTGTACGGCGCTCACCGGCGTCGAGGCCATTTCCAACGGCGTCCAGGCCTTCAAGCAGCCCGCTTCAAAGAACGCCAGTCAGACGCTGATGGCGATGGGCCTCATCCTCGGCAGCATGTTCCTGGGAGTGATGATCATTGCCCGGCACTACGGTTTCATCCCGCACGAAGACAACACCATCCCGGCGCAGCTCGGCGTCAAGGCATTTGGCGACGGTACGCTCCTCTTCGGCTTCCTCCAGCTGACGACAGCAGGGATCCTCATCCTTGCCGCGAACACATCTTTTGCCGACTTCCCGCGCCTCTCGGCCATCCTCGCCCGCGATGGATACATGCCGCGCGTCTTCCACGCCCGGGGCAACCGTCTCGTCTTCAGCTACGGGATCGTGGCTCTCGCCATCCTGTCCTGTCTCCTCCTCATCGCCTTCAATGCGACGACGACCCGGCTTATCCCGTTGTACGCGCTTGGGGTATTTCTTTCGTTCACCCTGAGCCAGTCAGGGATGGTAAAGCACTGGCTGAAAGGGAAAGAACGGGGATGGCGCCGCGCTGCCGCGGTCAATGGCCTGGGCGCGGTCGCGACCGCTGTCGTCTTTCTCGTGATCCTTGAAGCCAAGTTCGCTCAAGGCGCGTGGATTGTCGTCATCCTCATCCCCGTGCTCGCGTCATGCGCCTGGCAGATAGGCCGCTTCTACAAGTCACTCAGCCGCTCGCTCCACGTGCCGGTGGACGCGGCGCTCGCAATCCAGCCGAACGGGCCCTCGGCAACTCCCATCGTCGTGCCGGTCGATGACATCAACATGGCGACCGTGATGACCATCAGCTCGGCCTGCGCGATGTCGCACGATGTCACCGCTGTTCACGTTGTGGTCGATCCCGACCAGCCGTCGACGGTGGAGGACCGCTGGTATCGCCAGTTCCCAGACGTGCCGCTCGTCATCATCGATTCGCCGTACCGGACCGTCTCCGACCCGATCGCCGCTTACGTTCGCGACCGGCTCCACGAGGCGCCGCACGAGGTGACCGTCATGGTGCCGATCATCGAGGTGCGCCACTGGTATCAGCGCCCTCTGGTGAACCAGAGCATCCTTAGCCTCGTGAAGCTGCTCTCGACCCAGCGCCATGTCACGGTGATCAAGTCGCCCCACAACCCGGGCGGGCGCGGTCGCCGGAACGCTGCCATCTCGACCCCCTGAGTCGGGCGTCCCGCAACCCACCTCTTCCTCTGTCATATCCACCCGGTGCGATATCCTCGGTTTGTGCTCGGCGGGCGCACGGACTGCCGTCGGCCGAGATCCTGAAAGACAGCGCACCAAGACGCGCACGAGGGACGTCGACCGGTCTATGAATCGCGACGACTTTCGCTACCTCAAGGGGCCACAGAGCCGCGGATTCGAGTTGCGCCATACGTATCGCGTCCTCCGCGAATACGTGCACGCGATCCGCACGCTCCACTTCCTTCGACCATGTGTCACCGTCTTCGGTTCGGCGCGGCTGACCGAGAAGCACCCTGCCTACCAGCTGGCCCGCCAGGTGGGGGCAGGTCTTGCCGACGCCGGGTTCACGGTCATGACGGGCGGCGGCCCCGGCGTAATGGAAGGGGCGAATCGTGGCGCGAAGGAAGGCGGTGGCATCTCGATCGGGCTGAACATCCAGCTTCCGCACGAACAGGCCCCCAACCCCTACTGCGACTTTGTGGTCTCCTTCCACTACTTCTTCATTCGAAAAGTCATGCTCGTGAAGTACAGCTATGCCTTCGTCGCTCTTCCCGGCGGGCTGGGGACCTTCGACGAACTCTTCGAAGTCATGACGCTGATCCAGACGGGCAAGCTCCAGGACTTCCCGGTGATCCTCATCGGCACCGACTACTGGCGACCGCTCATCGAGCTGTTGAAGAACACGCTGCTGGCCGCCGGGACGATTGATGAAGAGGACGTCAGCAGGCTGCATGTCACGGACTCAGCCGCTGAGACAGTCACCCTGATCCAGGACGCGGCCGTCCGCAAGTTCGGACTGATGTATCGAGAGCGGCCCCGGCGGCGATGGTTCCTCTGGGAGTAGCTGTTACTGGTTGTGCGGCTTGAGAATGCTCCGCAGCCGAACGAGGGCCCGGGCCTGGCGAGCTTTGACCGCATCAACCGAGACGCCGAGTACAGATGCCGTTTCCTGTAGCGAGAGACAGTTGATGAAGCGCAGGCTGATGACCTCCGCGTAGGAGCGTTCGAGCTTCGCAATCGAATGTGCCAGGTCCATCAGTTCCGGGTCCAGCCCCGGGTCTGGCTCGGCCCGGTCAAAAGAATCGAGCGCGAGGATCGGAGGTCGGCGAAGCCAGCTTCGCTGGTGACTCGCGACCACGTGCCGCGCTATCCCGAAGAGCCACGCGCGCGGCGGGAGTCCGCGGTCCTGGAGGGTGTGCGCGTTCTCCCAGGCCTCTTCAAAGACGTGGCTCGCCACATCCTCGGCTTCGTTCGATCCACCCAGGCGTGACAGGGCATACCTGTAAATCGCGGGCATTTCGCTGGCGAAGAACGAGCTCCAGGCCTCTTTGTCCTTTCGCCGCAGCATCTCGATTTGCGATTCGCTGCGTGCGGATGTCTCCGAACGCGCCATCTGGCCACTGGCCCCAATCGCGGCCAGCAGTACCCGAAGCCATTCACGCCACGCACCCCGCGGGCGCGCGGGCGCACCCGGGAAGTAGGCCGTTGCGGCGGCCACGTTCACGGTGTTGGCGTCCCCGGTCCGGCGCCTGACACCGGGGCGTCTCCCTCCGAGGGCTGGCTGTCTTCACGGTGACCTGGTTGCGGCGTTGCGGACGGAATGCGGGTTACCCCTGGCTGCGGGAGCCTCGTGGTTGTGGGCGCGGGCAGGGTCGTGCGGATCTGAATCGAAGGCTGGCCCGAGTCGAGCGTCGCGTAGAAGCTCAGCCGTCGATCGTTGTTGTCGAACGTCACTTCGACGTGCTGCCCCGACCCTGCTTGATCGAGTACTGCCATCCCTTGTTCGTCTGCACGGAGAGGACCGTGAGCGAAGAATCGTTGTAGCTGAGCCGCACAGATCCGGCGTCCCCCGCGTCGTAGGTGCCCTGGCGCAGACCGGGCTGCGTGGGCGTTGCCGACGGTGTTTCGGCTTGCGCGCGGGGTGTTGGTGACGATTCGCCTCCCCGGTTCTGCCCTGCGGTTCCGGGGCCATCCACCGGCGCGACCTGGCTCGAAGGAGTTGTGCCGGGCGGGGTCGGTGTCGCCGAAGGGGTCGGAGTCTGGGTCTCCGCGGGTGTCGCAGTTGGGGTTGTCGTCGCCGTGGCGATGGGAGGAGTGGGATCGGCTGGCTGCCTTGGCGCCAGGTTGTGGATCAGGTTCTCCGTGAATGAGGCGACGCCCGTGGCAATCCCGGCCGGAGTTTGTCCCGTTGCGGCCGAAGCACCTGAGGCGCTGGCAAGGAGGATCACCCCTCCGACGGCAAGCCGTTGCACGGCTGCCCGCGGCCGCGGGCCCGCGCCAACCCAGCCGAGAATTCACGCTCCGAAGCCCGGTCGCGAACGTCCCGTGACGTAGTCGTCGAACCGCGCGGTCATGCGGGTGCGGGCCGCAACGTCCGGGCCGGGGAACGGCAGGCTACCGACGAGGTCGGCCAGGCGAACGAGGTCGCCGACCTCCGGCCCGGGCGAGGGCGCGCGACGATTGAGCGCATCGTCAAGAAGGCTTTCATCGATCATCTGAAGAAGTGCGTCTCAGGCATGGTCACTCGTCCCGGGGTTTGATGTATGGCCCAGGCGGGCCGAACCCGCGCGTGCGTCCCGTTCCCTGTACCAATATATTGCCGCCAGCGACAAAAAAGAGTCGCGGAGGCTCGGAAAAGTTCTGGTTGCCCGGGACTTCGATCACCGGGAGCCCCGAGCCTCGTGCTAATCTCCGCCCAACTTCTTGAGGAGAACTCCGATGGAATTCCGCGACTCGCCTGCCGAATCCATCTTCCGCGACACAGTCCGAGCCTTTCTCCGTGCGGAATTCCCGTCCGAGTTCACCGCCCGGCCGGTCGAATGGGGCCTCTTCAACGGTGCTGGCCGTACGAGCCCGGAGTTCGCCGCTTTCGTGAAGGCGTGGACCCCAAAGCTCAACGCGCGGGGGTGGGGCGCCCCCGCCTGGCCGAAGGAACATGGTGGCGGCGGCTTGAGCGTGAAAGAGCAATTCATCCTCAGCGAGGAGTTTGCCTGGCGGCGCGCTCCCCGTCCCGGCGGGATCGGCCATGGCTGGGCCGGCCCGACGATCATGGTCTATGGCTCTCAGCAACAGAAAGATGAACTTCTTCCGAGAATCATCAGCGGCGAGCACTCCTGGTGTCAGCTCTTCAGCGAGCCGGGCGCCGGCAGCGACCTGGCCAGTCTCCAGACCCGCGCCATTCGTGATGGCGACGACTACGTCGTGAACGGCCAGAAGATCTGGACCTCCGGTGCCCACCGCGCGGATATGGGCATCCTGATCGCGCGCACCGACCCGAATGCACCGAAGCATCGCGGCATCAGCTACTTCCTCGTCAATATGAAGACGCCTGGCATCACCGTTCGCCCGCTGGTCAACATGTTGAACAGCCACGAGTTCAACGAGGTCTTCTTCGAAGATGTCCGTGTGCCAAAGACGCAGCTCCTTGGCGAGGAGAACCGGGGCTGGTACCTCGCGACTACCACGCTCGACTTCGAAAGAAGCGGCATCGCCACGAGCGTTGCCCACCAGCTCATCGCTCGCGACCTTGCAGCTTTCGCGCGACAGACCCGCGTCGGCCGCCAGGCACTGGCCGAGAAGCCATCACTTCGCGTTGAACTGGCCGACAGGGCGATCGAAGCCCACGTCGAATCGCTCGTTTGCTACCGCATCATCACGATGCAGGAGCGAGGCGAGATCCCGAACAAGGAATCATCCATCGCGAAACTCTTCTCCAGTGAACTCGACGTCCGGCTCGCCGTGACCGGGATGCATCTCGCGGGTCTCTACGGCCAGGTCACCGACCGTGACGACACCGAGGTGATCGGCGGCCGCCTGCCGCGGTTCTATATGCACAGCACGACCAGCCCCATCGGTGGGGGGACAAGCGAGATCCAGCGCAACATCATCGCCATGCGTGGGCTCGGGCTACCCCGAGGCTAAGCAGGCGATCCGATGGGAGAATCCCCTATCTCTTCGGAAGAGTTGCTCATCGAACGGCGATCCTCTGGTACCATCTGAAAGCTTATGTCCGCCAGCCCATCCAGTCCGGAGCTGCAGGAAGCGGAGCCTCTTGAGGAGGCCGCGGGGCTTCCCGCGCCCGACGAAACGATCCTTCGACTTCGCCAGTCCATCATCGGGGGGCAGCACTGGTTCGATGCCCTCCTTGAGGCGGTACGGCGCTGGCGGGTCGCCGAGGAAACGATTGGCGATCGTCATTTCCGTTACCTGATGGGTGGTGAAGCCTTCGACTGGTTGCTCCTGGCCGAGCGCCTGCTCGACGAAGTCCCTGACCTCGTTCCGTCTGCCGAGCGCCATGCCCTCCTTTTCGAAGGCAAGTGGGCGATACCGCTGGAAGACCAGGAGTTCGCGGACCGGATAGGCCCCGCGAAGCACAGCGCGCACCTGAACTACCTGTACGGTGTCCTCGTCGAGAGCGCCCTTCAGCTCAGCATCGAAGAGGAGATCCACAAGGCGAACTACGCCCGGGTGTGGGACGTCCGTGATGACGAATCGATGCACGAACGCGTCTACGGCAAGTCAAGACAGCAGCTCATCGTGCAGTACTACGAGGAGACCGGGACGCTCCTGGGTAGCCGGATCAGCTATCCCGACCTCCAGGAGTTTACCTACTGGCTCTTCAAGCTCCGGTTGCGGCGCCAGGACAAGGCCCGTGTTGCCAGCGACACCCGAAAGGGACTGGCGCAGCTGACACGCATGGAACTCGCCGTCCGCGAAAGCCGCCACGGCGCGGTCCTCGGTGAGGCTGACTTCGCCGCCAGGTACACTGCCTGAACCCTGGTCCTTCTTGCGCGCATTAGGCCGGCAGGCGATAGGCTGAACAGATGCTCGGAGTCGATCTCGAAGCCCTCATTCGCACCATCGGTTACACCGGCCTGTTTGTCATGGTCTTCGCCGAGACGGGCCTGCTGATCGGCTTTTTCCTCCCCGGTGACACCCTCCTCATCACCGCCGGCCTGCTCGCCGGGCGCTCCCAGCTCGACCTGGTGATCCTCGTCCCGTTGCTGATCGTGGCTGCGATCCTCGGGGATGCCGTTGGCTACCAGATCGGTCTCCACGCCGGCCCCCGGATCTTCAGGCGCGAAGACTCCCGCTTCTTCAAGCGGCGTCACCTGGAACGCGCGCAGGAGTTTTACCTGAAACACGGGGGCAAGACGATCATCGTCGCTCGCTTCCTGGCCGTGATACGCACCTTCGCCCCGACCGTTGCCGGTGCCGCTGGCATGCCCTACCGCCGCTTCTTCGTCTTCAACCTGATCGGGGGTGCCACCTGGGTGCCATCGATGCTGGTGCTCGGTTACTGGTTCGGGAAAAAGGTCGGCAACCTCGAGTACTTCTTCACTGGCATGGTCGCCATCATGGTGATCATTTCCATCGCGCCGGGCCTCTGGCACGTCTACCGCGAGCGCGACACCTACCTCCGGCGGAACTAACGAACGGCGGCTACGCGGCCGGCTTACCCGTAGACCAGGTTGCGGTCGATCATCGACCGGCTGATCACGACCCTTTGCACCTGGCTGCTGCCCTCCACGATCACCAGCTGACGGGCGTCGCGGTAGTGGCGTTCGAGGGGATGGTCCTTCATGTACCCCTGCGCCCCGAGCACCTGTAGGGCGTCGAACGCGACCTTGTTGGCCATTTCGGTTGCGTACGCCTTCGCGATCGAGAGGTGGTGGGCGTACTCCCGCGTGTACTTGCCCTGGTCGACCATCCACGCGGCCTTGTAGACCAGGTTTCGCGCCGCTTCAATTTGGATGGCCATGTCCGCGAACATGAACTGGATGGCCTCGAAGTCGATGACCGCGTTGCCGAAGGCCTTCCGCTCGCGCGCCCATTCCAGCGCGTAGCTCGCGGCACCCTCCGCTAGGCCGACCCCCCGTGCCCCCACCGTCGGGCGCATGCTGTTGAGGGTCAGCATCGCGTGGTTGAAGCCCTGCCCCTCCTCGAGCCCAATCAGGTTCTCGGCGGGGACGCGCACGTCCTGGAAGCTGAAGTGAGCCGTCGGGACGCTACGCACGCCCATCTTGTCGTCGGTCCGGTCTATGCGGACGCCGGGTGCGTGTGCATCCACGATGAACGCGCTGATCCCGCGCGCGCCCGGTCCGCCCGTCCGCGCGAAGACCGTCAGAGTGTCCGCGACGGTGCCGCCGGAGATGTAGACCTTGTTCCCGTTCAGGATGTAGTTGTCGCCGTCGCGGGTCGCGCGGGTTTCGATCGCTGCCGCGTCGCTGCCGTGGTCGGGCTCGGTCAGGCAGTAGGCGGCCTTGGTCACGCCCGTCGCGACGTTCGGGAGGTACTTCTGCTGCTGTTCCTTCGTCCCCCCGAGGACGATCGGCTTGTTGGGGAGCCCGGTGAGCACGAGCATCAGCCCCGCGCCGCATTCGTACTTCGCGACTTCTTCGATCGCCAGGCAGATCGGGAGGATGCCGTTCCCGGTGCCACCCATTTCCTCGGGGATAGCCATGCCAAGCAGGCCGGCCTTCTTGAACGCCTCGAAGTAGTCGTGCGGGTACTCCCCGGTCGCGTCGACTTCCTTCGCGCGGGGTGCAACGACCTCGCGTGCGATGCGGCGGGCGGTTTCCTTGATGAGTCGATGCTCTTCCGAAAGCTCAAAGTCCATGCGGCGGCTCCCTGTTTTGTGCGGGCTCAGTGTACGAGCAGAAGAGACGAACGTGCGAACGGCGTGATCAGCCGTGATCTGATGGCATGCGCTGGCGAACGAGGAGCACCGGTATGGCCGATTCCCGAGCGATCGCTTCGGCAACGCTGCCAAGGAGGAGACGCCCCACGCCGTGGCGGCCATGCGTACCTGCCACAATGACATCGGCCTGCCACTTTGCGGCCTCCGCGGCAATCACGTCTGCAACCTGCTGCAGTTCGCCGTCAACGACCGCTGTTTCCGCTTCGATCGCGGCTTCTGCCGCCTCCTTGCGCGCGGACTCGACAATCTTCTTGCCCTCCCCGGCCAGTTCGTCGAAGACTGCGCCGTAGTTCGCGCCTTCAGCGGTCAGCAAGCTCTGCGGCATATCGACCACATTGATGAGGCGAAGCGCAGGCTCGGTCGCTCCCGCGACGATCTTCAGTGCTTCGTGGAGCGCGGCGTTGGATGGTTCACTCCCGTCAAGCGCGACTAATACTCGTCGATACATGGCATACCCCCGCTTCGAGTCGTGACCATTGCGCTCCTGCACGGAATGCGCGTCATGGTGTTCCTGGATTCCACTCCGAGACGAAGGTGAACCTATCGCCCCGGATCAGGCTCCGCCTCCATTCGACCGCCTGTCGATCCATGAACACCAGACGATCGAGTACAAGCACGGCCTCGCCTCGCGGCAGCGCAAGCGTCTTTCGCGTTGCCGCATCGGCCGAAGCCGCACGGATCCGTTCGGTACTGCGCGTTACGCGGGTTCCCGCCCGGAGCGCGAGCTGTTCGTAGATGGATCCTTTCCGCAGGTCTTCATCCAGGAGAACCTCGCCAATCGCCAGCGGCAGCCATGAGTCGTCGATGGCCAGCGGTTCGTCTCCGGCATAGCGCAGTCTGCGTATCTCCACCAGGTCCGTGTCTTCGGCCAGACCGAGGTGGCTGGCCGCGACCGCATTACGCGACACCTTCTGATCGAGCATAACTGACCGCTCTTCCAGTCCCTGCTCATGGATCGAGGCCGCGAGACTGTAGAACTGAGAGAGGGGCTGCTCGAGTTCGGTCGGAGAGGGGACGTAGCTTCCCCGTCCCCTCTCCCTCTTCACGAGCCCGGCGAGCTGGAGTCGGCGGATGGCTTCCCGGATCGTTTGACGGCTGACGCGGTATTCCCGCACGAGTTGCTCATCGGTCGGGAAATGGCGGTCGAACTCACCTGACTGGATGCGCTCGCGGAGCTGCCCTTGGAGTTGGGCCCAGAGCGGGAGCGGACTCGCGCGGTCCAGGGGAATCATCCGCCAGCCCTCCCCAGCGAAAGCGACGTAAGGAGGAGCAATAGCACAAGTGTGGTGATCCCAGCGAAAACGCGGTCTCGCATCTGCAGAAACGCAACAATCGAGACCACCACCCGGAGGATTGGCGTGGCGATCAGGACCATGAGACCGGCCATCACGATGGCGTTTCCCTCGCCGCGGGTGAGCCCTTGTACGACCGCCGGCAGAGTCGTCGGGAAGCTGGTCAGGCCATCTCTGAGCTGGCGCCCCTGTTCTACTGAACTCAGGTAAGACGGGTGGCGGAAAAAGGTCACGATCGTCCCCAGCACAACAAGCGCCGCGCTACTGAAGACCCCCGTCCGGAGCAGGTTGCTGATGAGCTTCTCCGTGGCGGTCGGCTGGTTGGTGGTCACCGGGGCGGTCTCAACTGCCATGCTCAACGAATCCCCTTCAGCAGCATCTCCGCCGACACCCAGACCAGGACCAGCACAAAGATGACCCGGATGGCTGAACCCTGTATGCGCCCAAGCAGGTGCGAGCCGACCGCGGCTCCGCCGAGGACGCCCGTCGCGACTGGGGCGGCGATGAACGGGTTGATGTCGCCCCGTGCGAAATAGATCCCCGCACTCGCCGCGGCAGTCACGCCGATCATGAAGTTGCTCGTGGCCGTCGAGACTTTGATTGGGAGGCGCATCGCTAGGTCCATGGCTGGCACTTTCAATGCACCGGAACCAATTCCCAGCAATCCGCTCACCAGGCCAGCGATATACATCAAGACAAATCCGACGGGGGTATGAGTCACGCGATAACTGATGTGCTCCTTGGTCGCTTCGTCGAAGTAATCGCCATGCAGGTTGAGCCGTTCCGCAAGACGGTCAGGAGGCACCGGGCCGAGGATCTGGTGACGCTTGCGAAACATGGCGATCGCTGAGTAGGCCATAACAACGCCGAAGATCACATAGAGCCAACGCCCGCTGATAATCCCGGCAACGTAAGCGCCGGTGAGCGCGCCTGTCGTGGTCGCCACCTCGAGGAACATGGCGACCCTGAGGTTTGTCATGTGCTCCCGGACGTAGGTCGCGGCCGCCCCACTTGAGGTCGCGATGACGGAAATGATCGACGCTCCGATCGCGTAGCGGATGTCGACGTGGAGGAGAAGCGTCAGCGCGGGAATGACGATGATGCCGCCGCCGAGTCCGAGAAGCGATCCCAGCAGGCCTGCACCCAGCGAAATCGCGAACACGGTGACCAGGAACAGTGCGGGAGTCATGAGTTAAATATACGTACAATAGAACAATCGGTCAATAGGCAGAGCACTCCTTCGGCACCGGCCCTCAACGGCATCGAGTCATCCGAATCTGAAGTGTGAGTGCCGCGTAACACATGGAGCAGGGTCCCGTCATTGTGCTGTGAGGGGATTTCCTCATGGATGGGCGAGACGCTGGCGAACATGCTTATGACGAAGTTTAGAGATGGAGTTGTCGCGATGAGCGCAGTGCTGGGCGGTATCGCAATCGTTCTTGGAATGGCCGGTGTGGTGGCGTTTTCGCCCTGGCTGGCCTCGGGCATCGTTCTTGGGATGGTCCTCGAAGGCACAGTCATCGTCGCTCGCCATCGCCGCGCGAACGCCCGCCGCTACGGGTCGCAGGTGGCAGCCCTTCGGCATATCCACGACATCCGCGTGCTGGGCAACGAGTACTCGGGGCACCACGCCGCCTGACGGCACCTGGCTCCCCGTTTCCAATCCGTCCGTTCCGATAGCCCGCCAACAGGCGGGTTTTCGTTTGTACCTCGGGCACTGAACCGGGTTGCTCGCGTTGTTGGTTTGCTGACTTTCACCAATCCTTAACGCTGCGTAGACTCAGCGAACGAAGAAGAAGAGGCCCTCGGCAGGAGCGGGGACCAGGCGGGCGGCGGCAATGCCCTGCGTGCGGCCGTGCTCGGTGGCACCGATGGGATGACCTCGAACCTGGCGCTCGTCATGGGCGTCGCCGGCGCCGACCCCGGGCGTGACGTGGTTCTGCTTAGCGGTATCGCGGGCCTGCTCGCGGGGTCATTTTCGATGGCGCTCGGTGAATGGATCTCGGTCACGTCCTCCCGCGAGGCCGCGGAAGCGCTGCTC
>Ga0209014_10001007_pt1 | contig 16790 bp, 15 predicted proteins | sample BarGraNGADG00212_FD_184491 | JGI IMG/M metagenome (GOLD analysis project Ga0209014, IMG submission 184491) | Arctic peat soil microbial communities from Barrow, Alaska - Barrow Graham LP Ref core NGADG0002-212 (SPAdes) (version 2) | ecosystem: Environmental > Terrestrial > Soil > Wetlands >...
ATCAACCAGGTGAACTTGTTGATGCCCTTGTCGAAGCTGGTTAGCTCGCGCTGCGCGACAATACTGACGGCCAGTGATCCGAAGTAGGTCCGGGCCCCGGTATGGATGACCACGGCCGTCGCCGATCCGCTCTGCACGTTGGAGCCGAGGAAGCAGATGTTGGGAAGTTCCAGCGGGTTCTGAACGTTTGCCGACGCCGGGGCGGCTTTTTTCTCCACCGGCAGGGCTTCGCCGGTGAGGGCCGCCTGATTCAGGAACAAGTCTTTGGCGGAAAGCACGCGCACGTCAGCGGGCACCATGTCACCGGCTGCCAGCCGGACGATATCGCCAGGCACCAGCATCTTGAGTGATACTTCTCCTTCCTTGCCGCTTCGCACCACCGTCGCCGTGTTGCTGACCATCGCCTGGAGCTTCTCGGCCGCGTTATCGGCACGCATCTCCTGGACGAAACGCAACACCACGCCCAGAACGACCATCACGAAAATGACCACCGTCGCCCGCAGGTCGCCGGTCAGAAAGGAGATTGTGCCCAGCGCCAGGAGCAGAAGGACCAACGGATTTTTGATGTTGCCCAAGAGGCGCATCAGGGCCGATTGACGCTTCTCTCGGGCAATCTCGTTCGTCCCGAACTGCTTCAGGCGGGAATCGGCTTCCGCCTCGCTCAGGCCGTCCAGTTGCGATCCAAGCTCCTTCAGGACGGTATCGGTATCGGCACGCGCCTTTTCCAATAGTTGAACGGAATAAGGTTCCCCGCTCCCGCCAGAGACGTTACCTGGGTGCGGAGATGCGTTCAGGGTCTTCTTAGAGATTTCCATCCATACCTCTTCTGTGTGTTTTCGATAGCACGGTCTTCACTGAGAGCACCGGTTACTTCAGCTCATCGGGTCCCAGCCATGTGGCCGCGCCACGCCCCTGGACCGGCCCCCATTCGGAGGTCACTTTAGCGCAGTGAAGTGATTTATGATCATGATATTATTAATACTATAGCAACGTTCCCGATCATTTTCGCGTCAGAACTTTACCGCCTTGGGCCGCTCGGGCAAGGGCCGTGTCCAGGGTGTTCTTCAGAGAGGTCAAGGTCTCCCCGAAATTCATACCCCGGATTCCACGGTGCACTTGGTGAAGTCTATCTGCTGCCGGCAACCCTTGCAGAAATGTTTCTTGTCAAACTCATCGGAGAAAATTTCCGCTTCCTTGCCGCAATTGGGGCATTTGCAGACAAAAGACTTCAGGTACCTCATCTGTTCAAATCCTGGGCAATGTTGAGGCGTGGTCATAAGCTCCTCCTTAGGTTGATGGTTATTCGGTTGCTGATTTCAGGATATCCCGTTCCAGGGCGAATTTCCGCTGTCTCAAGAAAAGCGCTTACCCTTGGTGTTCAAGGGTTACGCAACTTTTTTCTGCATTCTGTCCGATACGTCTCTCAGCAGCTTCAGGATCGCTTCGGCCTGTTCCGGGGTCAGGCTGCCCATGCCGCAGGAAGGGGTGATGAGGCTTTGCCGCAGGATCGTCTGCTGATCGATGCCTGCCTGTTCGAGGCGTCGGATGCCCGCTTCGAGTTTGGAGACGAGCAGATCGGCGGTTTCGTTTCCGGTGAATGCGCCTGTCGGGACGACACCCCAGGCGAGAGCGCCCCCGCGACCAAAGAACTTTTTGATATCAGCAGGGTAGAGCATCACCTTTTCCATATACCCGAAGGCGTCGAAGTTCACGATATCGACCCGGGTATTCAATATCATGGACCAGTCGGCGTTGCCGCAGCAATGGATGCCGGCAAGGCCTCCCAGCTCATGGATGGTGTCGATGATCTCGTTCAGCTTCTCCGCGACGAGCTCCGCCGACACGGCAGAGAAGGCGGATCCGAGCGATTCCATGGCCGGCTCATCAATGAAAATGATGACGGGTTTGCCGAAGGGTTTAAGCTCCTCGATCTGCCACGCCGCCTTCATCGCGAGCCCCTTGACCACGGCGTCGAAGAACAGCTCGTTGTGGATAATGTCCCTGCCGGTTTCGTCTTTGAACGATATGCCGGTGGTCAGCGGACCGGTGATGTGACCCTTGATGTACCGTGCATTCGATAGAGACCCTTTTTTCAGCGCGCGGAGCAGGGCATAAAACCCGGGGGCGTAAGTCTCGCTGATCCGGAAGAATCCGTAATCCTTTTCCAGATACCGTTCGAAGAATTTCTCGAGGGCCGGGGTGAGGTCCCCGGTCGTGTTGAATGAAACCTTTCCCCTGGCGTCGTCGATCCGGAGTCCGGGTAATGATTCGCTGTACTGCACATCCATATGCTCGCGGAAGTCCCTTTGCGGCAGTTGCGGCCAGATCGGCGCCTCGGGCAGATACCGGAGCGATTGTTCCACGGCCTTGTCCGGATTAGCGCCCGGCATGCTGCCGATGCCGGTGGCGATGCAGTTGAAGTGGTGGGTCATGATGATGGGTTCCTTTCCGTTCCGTACAGAACCATGGCGCTTTCGTAGACTTGCCGGATGGCCACGCCGTGTTTTGCCGCGGCCCGTTTGCAGTCCTCATATTCGGGGGCGGCCGTAATCGTTTTGCCGTCCCTCTCCCCGATCTTGATCCGGATCGTCCCGAACGTCGTGACGACTTCCTCCCAGCGGCGATCCAGGCAGACGCGCTCCCACCGTGACATTCGGACGCCCAGCGTCGAGGTCTCGGCCAGGACGACGGCGGCGAGCGACTCGGCTCCGGCCGGCTCGCAGATCACCGACAGAATCGTTCCCGGCCGGTTCTTCTTCATCTGGATCGGGGTCAGGAAAACATCGAGCGCACCCGCGGCAAAAAGCCGCTCCATGGCGGTCTCGTAGAACTGCGGATTGAGGTCGTCGATGTTCGTCTCGATCACGGTGACGCTCCGGGCAGCGGGGACCCATACGGACTCCTCGCCGAGCATGACCCGGAGCACGTTCGGGATGCCGAAATCGCTCTTCCCGGCGCCGTAGCCGATTTTCTCGACGTTCATGGCGGGCATCTCTCCAAAACCCGAGGCGATCTCCGCAATGATCGCCGCGCCGGTCGGCGTGACCAGTTCCCCTTCGATGTCCAGCTTCCGCCAGGGCACGCCCCGCAGGATCTCGACGGTGGCCGGTGCGGGCAGCGGGAATGTGCCGTGGGCACCCGTTGCGTAACCGTGAAACGTGGGCATCGAACCGGCGACGACCTTCGGCCAGCCGATCAGCTCGAGACAGATGGCCGTGCCGACGATATCGACGATGGCGTCCACCGCGCCCACCTCGTGGAAGTGAACCTCTTCCGGAGAGCGGCCGTGCACCCGGCCTTCGGCCTCCGCGAGTCTGTTGAAGATGCGCTCGGCCGTCTGCTTTACACGGTCGGAGAGGTTCGCGCTGCGGATTGTCTCCAGGATCTCCTTCAACCGCCGGTGGTGGGGGAGGGGAGGTTCATCGAGGATCACACGAACGTCCGTCGCCTCGATAGGCCCTTTAATCTTCCTGCCGACCTCGATTTTGTACCCGCCGACGCCCAGGCCGGTGAGCCCATCCCGGAGCCGCACCGGGTCCGCCCCGGCGCCGATGAGCGCCCCGAGCGTCATGTCGCCGCTGATTCCCGCGAAGCAGTCAAAATACGCGATCTTCATCGGTTCACCAGGTGTGCGAAATATCCGGCCCCGAAACCGTTATCGATGTTCATGACTGCGATCCCCGCGGCGCAGGAGTTGAGCATGGCCAGCAGCGCGGCAAGCCCCCCGAAGCTTGCGCCGTAGCCGACGCTGGTCGGCACGGCGATCACCGGACAGGAGACCATTCCTCCGACCACGCTCGGAAGTGCGCCCTCCATTCCGGCCACGACGATCAGCACGTTCGCCTGCATGATCCGGTCCTTCTGGTCGAGGAGCCGGTGCAGGCCGGCGACCCCGACATCGTAGGAGCGTTCGACCCGGCTGCCCATCGATTCCGCCGTGATCGCAGCCTCTTCCGCCACCGCGATGTCCGCAGTCCCCGCGCAGAGGACCATCACGAACTTGCCGTCCCCGGCGGCAGGTTCTGGTTTTTCCCCGGTTTTGTCGACCACCAGGATCCGGGCGAGATTGTGATAGGTGCAACCGTCGACCGTCGCTGCGATTTTCCCGGCGACATCCGGCGCCACCCGGGTTGCGAGCACCTTGGTGTGGTATCCGGCGAGCCGTTTTACAATATCCACGGCCTGCTCGTCGGTTTTTCCCTGGCAGAAAACCACCTCGGGAAAGCCGGTGCGGATTCCACGGTGCAGATCGAGCTTTGCGCACCCGATGTCGTCGTAGGGAAGGGTGCGGAGGCTGTTGAGCGCCTCATCGACCGGCATATCGCCTGATTTTACCTCTTCGAGGATTTGTTTGAGCCGCAAAGCGTCCATTTAGTCCTTCTTCTCCCTGTCGAGAACGGCGTTCATGCTGCCCATCCGGTAGCCGTTCAGATCCAGTGTTATATAAAGATACGCCAATTCCTTGAATTTTTCCGTCACCAGCCGTCGGATTTCAGGCGAGGCGAGACGCGGGATTTCCTCCGGTTCGACCTCGATTCGGGCGATCTCCCCATGGTGTCGTACCCTCACCTGTCGGAATCCCAGCGTCTTCAGGAACCGCTCCGCCTCATCGAGACGTCGGAGAATGCCGGACTCGATCCGGGTTCCGTAGGGGATGCGGGACGAGAGGCAGGCGAACGAAGGTTTGTCCCAGGTCGGCAGGCCCATCCGGCGCGAAGCCTCCCGGATATCCTTCTTGGTAAACCCGGCTTCGCGCAACGGGCTTCGGACGCCGAGTTTCGCAGCGGCCCGGCTTCCCGGTCTGTAGTCATCCAGATCGTCGACATTTGCGCCGTCGGCCACCCGGTCGATGCCGTGTTCTTGGCCGATTGCGATGAGTTTGCTGAAAAGTTCGGTCTTGCAGAAGAAGCAGCGGTCGGGGGTATTGGCTGCGAAATCGTTGTTTTCAAGCTCGTTGGTGTCGATGCCGATGACCGTGATCCCCAACTTGCCTGCCGTCTCCATTGCTTCCGCTACTTCCGATCTGGGATAGGTCTCCGAAGAGGCCAGCACGCATATCGCAGAATCCCCGAGGACCTCTCCGGCCACGGCCGCCAGGAGCGTACTGTCGCAGCCTCCGGAATAGCCGATGACAACGCCGCCCATCTCTCTGAGCAGCGTGCGAAGCCTCTCCAGCTTGAAATCGATTGTTTCCATGGCGCCTTTCCCGATTCATCGACAGTGGCGTTTTTTATATCAAAAAAATGATGTCGTTGCATGGAAATAATCGGCGGTTTCAGGAAACCCCGCTTCGATGATCCATAAAACCTATGAAGCATGAGGATTTAGACCGGCCATCCGTTCAAGCACCTCATAGACGGCCGCCGTATCGTGGTCGGCATGTCCCGATGTCAGAGCCTCGGTGTATATCGGTATCGTTGCGGAAAACAGTGGAGCAGGAGATTCGGCGGCCAGAAGCGCTTCACCGATCAGCTTCAGGTCCTTTTGCCAGACCGTGTTTGTAATCATCGCCTCGTCCCAGGTCCGGTCCACCATCGATGGACCGCGAACCTGGAACATGCGCGAGCTGCCGGCGCCGTCGCCGATGACCTTGACCACTGTTGCGGGGTCGAGCCCAGAGCGCACCCCGAGCAGAATTCCTTCGGCCGCCGCCACGTTATGGATCGCCACGAGAAGGTTGGCGACCAATTTCATTTTCGTTCCGTTGCCGAATTCGCCGAGGTCATAACAAACGCGGGCAAAGCCATCGATGATCGGAAGGGATTCCTGAATCGCCTTCGCGTTCCCGCTCGCATAGACCGCCAGATCCCGATTCCTGGCCTGGGCCCCGGTTCCCGACAGCGGGCAGTCGAGCAGCGTTATCCCGTTACCGGTAAGAAGGTCGCACGCCTTCCGCTTGCCTGTCAGCGGCAACGTTCCGGTCTCGATGACGATCGTTCCCCGCGCACAGTTTGTGGAAAGGTCGGTGCAGACCGCATGCAGCGCGGCCTCGGACGGCAGCGACAGGATGATGTGACGGCAGCGCTTTCCGACTTCGCGTGTGTCGGCAACCGCCGTTCCGCCCGCCTTGTTCAACGCATTGCGAGATTCGGCGATCAGATCCGTTCCGACGACCTCGAACCCCGATCCGACCAGGTTCACCGCCATAGCCAACCCCATATTGCCCAGCCCGATCACGCCTACCGGGCCGATAGTCCCTGAAACCGATTTTACCAGGTCGGACATCCCAACACCTCTCGCTTGTGAATTCGCCACCCGGTTTCCGGGCGGCGCAAAACAATACTACGGGCCTGTAAAAAAATCAGTAGAACAATTAGCCGTTCGTGGTGAGCTTGTTGAACCATGAATGGCTGCCCTTCGACTGCTCGACAGGCTCGCAGCTCAGGGCGAACGGATTTTGTAACAGTTATTTTTTTACAATCACTAACCGCTATTTGACCGATGTTCGCAGCACCTTTTTATCCAGTTTGCCGACGCTTGTTTTGGGAATATGGTCCATAAAAACATAGCGATCGGGAACGCCGTACTTGGGCAGCTTCCCTTCATCGGCAAATTTTTTCATAAACGCCTTCAGCTCCTCCGGGCTGACCTTGCCCTGAAAATCCGGTTTCAGGGTCACGATCATCAAGGGCCTTTCACCCCATTTTTCATCCGGCACACCGATCGCGGCGGATTCGAGGACGGCTTCATGCTGGCTCATCACATTTTCCAGATCCAGCGAAGAGACCCACTCCCCGCCGCTTTTGATCACATCCTTGATCCGATCGGTTATCTGCAGGTATCCCTCGGCATCGATGTAACCCACATCACCACTGTGCAGCCAGCCGTTGCGCCACAGCTCCTTCGATTTTTCCGGTTCCTTGAAATAACCAGCCGTCAGCCAGGGAGATCGCATCACCACCTCGCCGGTGGATTGTCCGTCATGGGGCAGCAGGTTGTCCTTTGCATCCACGACTTCGATCTCCACCAGCGGGATCGGTTTCCCGGTCTTGATGATCACATCCAGCAGCTTCTCTTCCGGCCAATCCAGCATCGCTTCCTTGGGGGTGGCCGCGCTCATGACCGGGCAGGTTTCCGACATCCCGTAGCCGGCATGAATCGTGATGCCGAGTTTCCGGGCCGCCTTGGCCAGACCTTTGGGGAGCCGGGCGCCGCCGATCGTCACCTTCCAGTGGGAGAGGTCCACCGTATTGACGGCAGGGCAGTTCAGGAGCATCTGCAAAATGGTGGGCACGCAGTGCGAATAGGTGACTTTTTCCCTCTGAATCAGTTGCAGAAGTTTTTGCGGTTCGTATGGCCCCGGATAAACCTGTTTGGCGCCCAGCAGGGTGGCTACATACGGAAATCCCCAGGCGTGAACGTGAAACATGGGGGTTAACGGCATGTAAACATCATTCGATCGGAAACGAGCGATGGTTTCGTAGGCGCCGGATGCGAGCGCAACCGAAAAGGTGTGAAGCACCAGTTGGCGGTGGGAAAAATAGACCCCCTTGGGATTGCCGGTGGTGCCGGTGGTGTAAAAAGTCGTGGCTTTGGTGTTTTCGTCCAGGTCTGGAAACGGATAACGCGAAGCCGCAGATTGCAGCAACGCTTCATACTCGGCGGCAAAGCCCCGCTTCGTATCCGGAGGGCCGTTTTCGGCGATGACCACGTATGTTTTGACCGTTTCCAGTTGATCGATGATGGTTTCCAGAACGGGAAGGAAATCGGCATGGATGATGATCATTTTGGCTTCGGCATGGTTGAGGGCGTAGCGGATCTGATCGGCCGACAACCGCCAGTTCACGGTCTGCAAAACGGAGCCCATCATCGGAACGGCAAAAAAACACTCCAGATAACGGTGGCTGTCATAATCAAACACCGCGACCGTCTCCCCCGGCCTCAACCCCAGCGTTGCCAGACCGTTGGCGAGCATGGCGATGCGCTTTTCAAAATCTTTGTACGTGTAGCGATGCCTGTCGCTGTAAACAATCTCGCGATCCGGCGCATCCCGCAGCGGTGTGGCGAGCAGTTTTTTGATGATGAGCGGATACTGGTAATTTTCTCCGGGCTGATAGTTTTTTTCGGCCATTGACAACCCCCCATTCTTTCTGTAGTTTCAGAAGCAAGAGTGACTTGGTTTGAGAAGGATATCTAAATGATTGGAGTTTGTCTGTCAAGCTGATCCAGCAAATTAATGAACCCCTGATGGAAAATCGTTCACCGGGGGTTAACCTGCCGAAGGAGGATGAACCGATGACCGCACCGAATGATCTTGCCTTTCTCGATGCCACCGCGCAGGCCGAATTGGTCCGCAACAAGGAGGTCCGGCCCATTGAACTGGTTGAGGCGGCGATTGCGCGCATTGAACGGTTGAACCCGACCCTCAATGCGGTTGTGACCCCGATGTACGATCTTGCGCGCACCGTCGCCGGCGGAAAACTTCCCGCCGGACCTTTTACGGGGGTACCGTTCCTGCTCAAGGACCTCATGGCCTCCTACGCGGGGGTCAAGATGTCCCTGGGGATGAAGCTGCTTCGGGACTTCGTGCCCGATCACGACAGCGAGCTTGTCGTGCGGCTGAAACGGGCCGGATTGATCGTGGTCGGCAAAACCAATTTGCCGGAACTGGGGATTCTGCCCACCACCGAACCCCTCCTTTTCGGTCCGTGCCGCAATCCGTGGGACACCGAACGAACCACGGGCGGTTCCAGCGGAGGCTCCGCAGCGGCCGTCGCGGCCGGAATGGTGCCGATGGCCCATGCCAATGATGGGGGCGGCTCCATTCGCATTCCCGCCGCATGCTGCGGCCTCTTCGGGCTCAAACCGACCCGGGCCCGCAACCCGCTGGGTCCTGATTTTGGAGACGTTTTCAGCGGCCTGGTGGCCGAACACGCGGTTACCCGATCTGTCAGGGACAGCGCTGCGCTGCTCGACGCCACCGCCGGTCCCGATGTGGGCGATCCTTATTGGGCGCCACCTCCCGCGCGTCCGTTTATCCAGGAAGTCGGCGCCGATCCCGGAAGGCTTCGCATCGCCTTTGCCGTCCGCGCGTACACGGGTGTACCGGTTCATGCCGACTGCGTGAACGCGGTCGAAAAAGCAGCGCGGTTGTGCGCCGATCTGGGACATCATGTGGAGGAGGTGGACCCGAAGATTGACGGAGAAACGGTTGCCCGCGCCTTTACGGTTCTCTGGTCGGCCGGATGCGCCTCCACCCTCAAGGCGCTGGGGGTACGGAAAGGTCAGGTGGAACCCCTCACCTGGGAGCTGGGCGAGATGGGCAACCACTACGGCGCGGCGGATTATGTGATCGCCTTACAAACCCTGCAACGGGTGTCGCGGGATACGGCCCGTTTCTTTTTGGGTTATGATCTGCTGCTGACGCCGACCCTGGCGGAACCGCCGGTCACGCTGGGCGCCTTTGATTCCCCGCCGGATAATCCGCTGCAGGGGTTTCGCCGGGCAGGGTTGTTTGCCCCCTTTACCCCGATTTGCAACATTACCGGACAGCCGGCCATGTCCGTACCGCTGTTTGCCAATTCCGACAACCTGCCCGTGGGAATCCAGTTTATCGGCAGGTTCGGCGATGAAGCGACGCTGTTCCGGCTGGCGGCCCAGCTTGAAGAGGCGAGGCCGTGGGCCGATCGACGACCGCCGGTTCATGCTTGATGGACGGTCCGCAGGATCCAGATAATTCATTGACAACGGAAACCACTTCATTCTATGTACCCGCGTTTGAAAAACGATGGCCGCCTGCGGCGGCAAAAGAAGGGGGATCATGCAGTACTTACAGAGACGACTCAACCACGGATATACGAATCGCATCCTCTCCATCGACCTGGGAAGCGGGGAGATAAGGATTCCCGACATCGACCCCGGGATCAGGGAGTATTTCATCGGCGGCCGGGCCCTCGGGCTCTATCTCCTCCACCAGGGAATCCAACCCGGAACGACCCCCGGTGATTCGGGAAATCCGCTGATCTTCGCTCCGGGGCCGCTGGGAGGCATCCCCCAATTTCCGGGAACGAGCAAGTGCATGGCCGTATCCCTGTCGCCGCTGACGGGCATTCCGGGTGTTTCGAATTTCGGCGGTCACTTTGGCGCTTATCTCAAATACGCCGGTTTCGACGCCCTAAAAGTCACGGGAAAATCCGACAGGGACGTCATGATCGTCATTGACGGTTTCCGCGGGGAAATCTCCGTGATGGATGCGCCCGCCTTCGATCATGTCTTTGGCCTGGAAAAGGAGATCGTCGATCGCTTTGTCCGCGAAGGCCATGATAAAAAAGAGATTGTTTTTTTGACGACGGGCGTCGGCGCCTCCCGGACGACCTACGGATGCATCAACAGCCACTATTTCGATCCGGCCAAGCCTGTGGACGGAACCAAGGGGCTTTTTCGGACCAAGCAGGCCGGCAGGACCGGGCTCGGCACCGTCATGCGGGACAAGAAGGTCCGCGCCATCGTCATCCTGGCGAAATATCCGCATGGGGAGAATCCGTACGGCGCGGCCGATTGGGAGAAGGTGAAGCGGGCGGGGGCAAAGCTGGGCGAGGTGGTCCGGGAGGTCGATCCGCAGTCGCTCAAGATGTACCGCAAGGGCTCTGCGGGGCTGATCAACTTCATGAACAAGGAAGAGTACCAATCCCTTCCGGTGAACAACTATCAGTTGGGATCCGATCCGCGGGCGGAAAATATCAGCGGGAAATTCTACGCGGATCACCTGTTCGATCACCGGGGGATGGACGGCTGCTTCCCCGGCTGCAATCTGCGCTGCACCAAGGGCGGCTGGGTCACGCTGACCTCCGGCGCGGAGAAGGGTCATCGGGTGTGGGTGGATGGTCCCGAGTATGAAACGGCTGCCGGCTTCGGTTCCAACCTGGGCATCTGGAATCCCGAATTCATCATGGAGGCGAACTGGCATTGCGACAACTACGGGATCGACACGATCACGCTGTCGGTCACGATCGCCTTTCTGATGGAATGCTTCCAGCGGGGCTACCTGACCCGGGAAGATACGGACGGATTGGATCTGACCTGGGGCAATGAAAAGGCGGTCCTGCAATTCGTGCATCGGCTTGCGGAGGGTGAAACGGGGTTTTTCCGGCAGGCCGGGAAAGGGATGCTGGAACTCGTCGCCTGGATCTCCGGAAGATATATCTGGCGGACCGGCAAAGGCGATCCGCGGGAGGAGCTGCTGCGTTTTGCGATGCAGACCAAGGGACTGCCCTTTTCCCTCTACCGGACACACCGGTCGCTCTCCATGCAGGCCTCCTACGCCGCCGCCAGCGACATCGGGGCGCATCATGCGGCAGCATGGCTGGTCAAGATCGACCTGCTGGGAGCGTTCCCTTCCATGGAAGACAAGGCCAAGGCGCTGATCACCTATCCGCGGGTCCGTCTGGGCAACGACAACCTGGGCCTGTGCAAGCTGCCGTGGGTGGATGTCTTCAATCCCGAATCCGGAAAGATGAAAGATACGGACATCTACATCAATCCGGCTTCCCAGGAGCTCTACGCGGATTTCTACAACGGGATGCTGGGGACGGAGATGACCTGGCAGCAGATCTTCGCGCAGACCGATCGGGACATCAACCTGCAGCGGGTCATGAACGTCATGGTCTACGGAACGGAAACGGCCCGGCAGGACCGGATTCCGGACCGGGCCGTCGGGCCGACGGATGACCTGCTCTATGATGCCGAGAAGGATTACAACGACCGGGAACTGGCTAAGCTTCTGGGGAAACCCCTCGCGGATATTCAGGGCGTGCCGACGACGGAAAAGCGGGAAATCCTCATGAAAAGAAGAAAGGAACAATTGCGGGAGCTGATCCAGGTCTATTACCGCGCGCGGGGATGGAACAGCTCCGGCGTACCGACCCCGGAAACGCTGAAGCAAATCGGCCTGTGGGGATTTCTGACCGGGGAAACAAGGGCCAAAATCCTTGAAATGACCGGTTAAGATCCAATGCCTCCGTATCCGGTCTACTTTTTTTCGAAGAGATTTACATATTGACCGTAGCCTTCCTTTTCAAGCTCCTCTTTGGGAATGAAGCGAAGCGCCGCGGAGTTCATGCAGTAGCGGAGCCCGGTCGGCGCGGGGCCATCCGGAAAAACGTGTCCGAGATGGGAGCCCCCGTAGCGGCTTTTCACCTCTGTCCGCTGTGTGAAGAAGCTGTTGTCCTTCTTTTCCACGACCAGTCCCGGATCGAGCGGCCGGGTGAAGCTGGGCCAGCCCGTGCCGGAATCATATTTGTCCAGCGAACTGAAGATGGGCTCGCCCGAGGCTATGTCCACGTAGATCCCCTCTTTTTTGCTGTTCCAGTACTCGTTCTTGAATGCCGGTTCGGTGCCTTCCTTCTGCGTGACCTCGTATTGAAGTGGCGTCAGTTTCTTCCGCAGGGTCTGTTCATCGGGCTTCACGAAAACCTTGCCGGAGGACGGCGTTGCGGAACGGGGTTCATTTTTCCAGATCTTTTCCAGGAACTGGTCGCGCCCCGACCCATGCCGGTAATACTTGTACCGGAGCGGATTCTTTTTGTAATAATCCTGATGGTACTCCTCCGCGTCGTAGAATCTGGTGAATTTCAAGATCTCCGTGACGATCGGCTTATCGAAACGCCCCGATTTTCCGAGGGCGTCCCGGGATTTCTCCGCGATCCGCTTCTGCTCCTCGTCATGATAGAAGATTACGCTCCGGTAGTAGGGCCCCCGATCCCCGAATTGCCCACCGGCGTCCGTCGGGTCGATGTGCCTCCAGAAGACGTCGAGAAGTTTTTCGTATGTGATTTTCGATGGATCGTAGAAGACCTGCACCGCCTCGACGTGCCCCTTCTTTCCATAATTCTCATAGGTCGGGTTCTCTCCCGAGCCGCCCGTATAGCCGGAGACGACCTTGAGAACCCCGGGCGCCTTTTCAAGATCGGATTCCACACACCAGAAACAGCCGCCGGCGAGGGTGGCGATCCGGGTTTTTGTATTGATCTGGTCCATTTTTTTTACCTCCTGCTGCGCGGCCTGCCCCGTTACGGATACCAGCACAAAAAAGAGCGCCGCGATATATACAAGAATTTCTTTCATATCATTCTCCCAAAATACGGTGTTCGTTTGTGATGGGTAATGTAGCGATGAACCTGCCGATGTCAAATCGCGCCACCGGCCTCAGTATTGACTGCTGTCAAAATAACATGTCGATGACATCGATACGAAAGAATAACGTGTCGATGTTTGTTCGTTTTATGGACACGTTTTTTGAACGTGTCCATGTCGTAAACATGAAAAAACCCGATACACCACTGTCTTCTGCTATGTAAAAATCATCTGCGTGAATGCAAGGTTGCATAACCGGGGACAAAATGATAGAGATTCTGCGCTCAATGGCAGCGCGCTCCCGGGACCGGTTCACGGCCGGTCGGCGGCCGGACCCTTTCCGGATCATCAGTTCCGGAAAGGCAGCGGGAGGGTGACCGGATTGCGGTCGACCTCCCTTTTCCCTTGCACCTACCCAACTCTTGCGATATAATTCTTACCAGATTCTTACCAGGAGGTACACCATGGAAACGGTCAGGTTATCAAGTAAGGGGCAATTCGTTCTTCCCAAATCGATCCGCGACCTTCATCACTGGGGGCCAGGAACCGAGCTGGTGATATTGGAGCGGGATTCGGAAGTAGTCATAACGGCTGCCAGGCCCTTTGCCGCGAGCCGGCTTGAACCGTCTGACACTCCATCCGTCTATACCGGCAAGCCTTTGACAATTGAGGACATGGACCGGGCAATTGAAGCAGAGGCCGGGAAACAGCGATGATTGCCGTTGATACCAATATACTGGTCCGCTATGCGGTCAAGGATGACAAGCGCCAGACGGCATTGGCAACCAGTTTCATCGCTGATAATGAGTGCTACGTCCTGAAATCTGTCATACTTGAACTGGTTTGGGTTCTGTCATCTTCCTCTGGTTATAATCTCACCCGGAAAGTTGTTACTGAACGATTGCGTCATATTATGGGCCTTCCAACCATAGATACGGAGGACGCGGTTCAAGTTGCGCAGGCCATCAACTGGTATGAAAGCGGGATGGATTTTGCCGATGCGCTTCACCTCACATCAAGTTGCGAAGTGAAGGGTTTTGCAACCTTGGATGGCAAAATGAGTCGGAAGGCATTACAGATAGCACCTACGCAGAATATTCTACTGGTAAAATGAGAAGATTGCGGCGACCCCGAAAAAAATCAAATCCTACCTTTCGCTGCTTTGGCGAAGCTGGGCAACCCACGCTTTCAGTTCGGCATCAATACGCGCTTGCGGGATCAGATTTCCAGATTGCGCAAAGGACTCAATGCGAATTCGGAGGGGGAATTTGACGTGGGGCTGTTTTTGCTGAGTTTTTTCCTGATCTACGGCGGTTTTCATCTCTACTTTTTCCTGAAGATCCGCGCGGCGTTCGCCCCCGGGATCGCTGCCCAGACCCTCCTCATCGCGCTGCTGCTACTCGGCCTGATGGCGCCGGTCATCGTCCGCGTCTCGGAGCGTTACGGGTTCGAGGTTCTTGCCCGTCTCATTTCCTGGACCGGGTACCTCTGGATGGCGATGATTCTGCTCTTCTTCTCCACCTCCCTTCTGCTGGAGATCTACCGCCTCTTTGTCCATCTGGCCGGCCTGATTCTCCGGAACGATGTCGGCGCGCTTCTGCCGTCGGCACGGATGCTCTTTCTCATTCCCGCGCTGGCCGCGCTGGGGACGGTCCTCTACGGCTCCTTCGAAGCCCGATCGATCCGGATCGAATCCCTGGTCATCCATTCGGCGAAAATCCCGAAGGAGGCGGGCCGGATCCGGATCGTCCAGATCTCCGACGTCCATGTAGGCGTCCTGATCCGGGGGAATTACCTTGCGGAGATCCTCCGGAGGGTCCGGGAGACGGCGCCGGACATTCTCGTCTCCACGGGAGACCTTGTGGACGGGCAGGCGAACGACCTCTCCGAGGCCGCGGCCCAGTTCCTTGAGATCCGCCCCCGCTATGGGAAATTCGCCGTGACCGGGAACCACGAGTTTTACACGGGGATCGATGAGGCGATGGAATTTACGGTCAATGCCGGATTTACTCCGTTGCGGGGCAAGGTTGCGACCGTTGCCGGGGCGGTCGATCTTGCGGGTGTCGACGATCCGGGGATTCACCGTTTGGGGTTTCAGGGGCGTCCTTCCGACCGCGAGGTTCTCGCCCGGGCGAGCGGCGGCCGTTTCACGATCCTCCTCAAGCACCAACCCCTGGTGCAAAAAGAGTCCCCCGGCGCTTTTGATCTACAACTCTCGGGGCACACCCACAAGGGGCAGATCTTCCCCTTCAGCCTGATTACCCGCCTGATCTTTCCCTTCCACGCCGGGAACTACCGCCTGGCGAACGGCGCCCTGCTCCACGTCAGTCGGGGGACGGGGACCTGGGGACCGCCCGTCCGTTTCCTCGCGCCGCCGGAGATCACGGTGATTGACCTCATGCCCGAATAGCGAGATTCCCCGGGATTGCCGCCTTATCATCATAAGAGGTGACGTTTAAGGCGACGGCCCAATCAGAGAGCGGTTCACGCCGAGGCCGGAGTCGCCGATACAGGAGCCCGACCTTGCTTGGATCATCTTTTCGAAAAGATCGCTCGGGATCGCTATCGGTTTTGCTCCGCCATCCGGATGGTCCGGATCGGGAAGGGGATCTCGATGCCCTCCTTTTGATAGCGTTTCTGCAATCGCTTGATCAATTCGTGACGAATGAGGTACTGGTTGGCAAATTCTCTCGCACGGAGGTTGACCGTAAGATTGATGCTGGACTCGTCGAACTTGTTGTAGCGGATGGAAGGGTCGAACCCCGGGATGCCGCCTTCGATTTCCATCATGACCGTTCGGGCCACATCAATGGTGACGGACTCCACCTGGTCCAGATCGCTCCCGTAGCCGACGCCGACATCCACGGAAATGGTCATTTCCGTTTCAGGCAGAGAGAAGTTGGTCGCCACGGCGGAGGCGAGCTTGGCGTTGGGGATGATGATCATGTTGTTCGCAAGCGTCCGGATCGTTGTGTAACGCCATGTGATGTCGGCCACATATCCTTCCTGCCCGTTCTCGAGTTTCACATAATCCCCAGGTCTGATTTTCCGGGAGGCGATGGTGTGAATCCCCGCGAAAAGATTGGAGAGGGTATCCTGGAGCGCCAGCGCGACGGCCAGTCCCCCCACGCCGAGGGCCGTCAGGATCGGGGCAATGGAGATCCCCAGGGATTGAAGGAGGACCAGAACGCCGATCATGTACACAAGAACCTGGGTGAGATGGGTGAAGATGGAGGTCGACATCAGGATCCCGCCGACCTTTCTGCCGTAGAGGGTGACCAGTCCGGACAGCATCCTGGAGAGGACCACCGTCACGGAAAGGACATAAATGATCAGTGTCCCTCTGTCGATCAGGGATTGATACCGGAGCGGGATCGACAGGCTGTCGAGGGCGGCATACACCCCCGCGGTTCCGAACCACCAGTAGGCCATTCCGTGAAAGGCCCTGATGATGAGCGCATTGCCCTCCCACGTCGTTCTTTCTGCGATTCTGTTCAGGACCGGCCGGACGAATTTCTCGATCACCAACCCGATGAGAAAGCCGCCGACCACCAAGGCCGCCGGCATGATGAGATCTCTCAGTGTCTGAATCCCGTAAATCATTTCGCTCTCCTTCGTTTTTTGTGATTGCTCGAAGATGGACCCCTGCCGCCGAAAAAGAGCACGGAAGCGGAGGCTTTCGAGCGCCGGCTCATCGGAAACCCGGTAAACTTCTTTTC
>Ga0209014_10001008_pt1 | contig 16787 bp, 18 predicted proteins | sample BarGraNGADG00212_FD_184491 | JGI IMG/M metagenome (GOLD analysis project Ga0209014, IMG submission 184491) | Arctic peat soil microbial communities from Barrow, Alaska - Barrow Graham LP Ref core NGADG0002-212 (SPAdes) (version 2) | ecosystem: Environmental > Terrestrial > Soil > Wetlands >...
ACCCTCAGTGGCGATGCATGTCGGCGACGTCGGCGAACCACTCGATTCGCGTGGGCTGAGGAACCTCTGCCTCGGCGAATGCGGGCCCGAGTTGGGATTGCATGAACGCTTCTTGGGCGGCTTGCGATTCCCAGACCTCTACAACGACCAGCTTGTTGCCCGACTCTCCAGCGATGTGACTCATCATGCCCGCCGGCCAGTGTTCGGGGTCTGGTGTGCCCTCCCAGCCGAGGAGCTTGTTCACCTGGCGGTAGATGTTGACCGCGTCCGGTGCGGAGAACTCGATGACGACTACCTCGGCCATGATCGTTGCCGCCGTTCGTTGGATGTCAGTGTTGTCGACGGTCTACTCCCGACAGTTGGCACCGTCAACCTTCCGTCCGGGGACATACCACCCAGCAGCGGTCAACCCGTCGCAAACAACCAGCAGATCCGCCCGGTGGTTCAGTCCAGTGCGGTGGCGATGAATCAGATCTTCGGGATCGACAGTCACTCAGTTAGTCACTCAGCTGGTGTCGATCACGGTGACCAGTCCCCTGAAGGTCCTGGATTCACTGGTCGGGGTGGCGGGATTTGAACCCACGGCCTCTTCGTCCCGAACGAAGCGCGCTACCAAGCTGCGCCACACCCCGGTGTAGCCGGCCAAGCATACCGGGCGGCCCGGCTCGCTTTGTCCTCGGTCAGGGTCGTCTCGGCACCAAGGTGAGCAGGCTCGCCTCGGGGCGACACGCGATGCGGACCGGCGCGTAGGGACTGGTGCCGAGGCCGGCGCAGATGTGGAAATACATGTGTTCGTCCCACGGGTGCAACCACCGAGCCCGGTGCACGTCGATGCCGCAGTTCGTGACGATCGCGGGCCCGAACGGTATGCGGATCTGACCACCGTGGGTGTGCCCGGCGAGCACCAGGTCGTACCCGTCGCCGGCGAACGCGCCCAGCAGAGACGGCTCCGGAGAGTGGATGACGCCGATGCGGACGCTCGCCGCCGGGTCCGCCGCGCCGCCGATGCGGCTGTACCGCGCCCGCTTGAGGTGCGGATCGTCGGTGCCGGCCAGCGCAACGGTGCCTTGACCGAGCGAGACCGAGGTTCGCACGTGCGTCAGATCCAGCCATCCCGCGTCGACCATCGACTGCGCCATCCGTGGCCACGGCAACGGATCACCATGACTGCGATCGCGGTCGGGAGTGAAGTAGCCGAACGGGTTGTTCATCCGTGGCGCGTAGTAGTCGTTGTTGCCCGGAACGAACGCGCCCGGAAAGTCGAACAGGGGTCCGAGGGCGTGCATGACGGCGTCGATGCCCTCGGGGTCGGACAGCGTGTCGCCGGTGTTGACGACCAGATCCGGGTCGAGCCGGGCGAGCCCGCGAATCCACTCCTGTTTGCGGCGCTGGCCGGCGGTGATGTGCAGATCAGAGACATGCAGCACTCGAATGGGGTCGGCCCCGGGCGGCAGGACGGGAACGTCGAAGTGTCGAACGGTGTAGGCGTTGCGCTCGACGACTCCGCCGTAGGTGAGGATCGCGGCCCCCGCGCCCACCGCGACAGCGGCGGTTCGCAGCGGGCTCGGCATGCTGTCCACCCTACGGTGGCTCGGTAGCGTGGGGGCATGCCCGAACTGAAAGCGCGCCTGCACGCCGACATGAACGCCGCGATGAAGGCCCGTGACGAGGTGACGACCGCAACGCTGCGCATGGCACTGACCGCGATCACCACCGAAGAGGTGGCGGGTAAGCAGGCGCGTGAACTCAGCGACGACGACGTGCTGCGCGTACTGGGCCGTGAGGCGAAGAAGCGACGCGAGGCAGCAGAGGCTTTCGACGCGGCTCACCGCACCGTACTCGCCGATCGTGAGCGTGCCGAGCACGCGGTGCTCGACGCCTACCTGCCGGCACAGCTGCGCGACGACGAGCTCGTCGACATCGTCCGCGCGGCCATCGCGCAGACGGGAGCGAGCGGCCCGCAACAGGTGGGCGCGGTGATGAAGGCTGCGACGCCGGTCGTCGCCGGCCGGGCCGACGGCAGGCGGGTCAGCGACGAGGTTCGTCGCCAGCTGTCCGCAGGCTGAGTCGACGCCCGTCTGCCGGTTGCCGGCCTCGCCGACGCGCGCCCGTCGGCGTGGCCGTCGTCAGTGCGTCGGCCTGGTCGGCGTCGGGGTGATCACCGGGGTCGTCGACCTGCCGGGACGTGTCGGCCGGCCGGTGGTGCCCGGCGTGGTGGGCGCCGTAGTTGACTTGGTGGGCGTCGGCGTCGGCTTCGGCTTCTGGATGAACTGCGAGATGCCGTTGCTCGGGCACACCGTGATGGTCGCTCCCTTCGGAGCGAGCTGCGGACCGGCGAACGCGACTGTGCCCGCCGGAACCGGATGCGCGGCGTCGCTGGTGCACTGGAGACCGTCGGCCTTGTCGAGCTGGACCATCTTGTAACCCGCCGCGGCGAGTGCCTGCTGCGCGTGCGCGAGGTCGAGGCCGACCACCGGCGGCACGGCTTGGCCGAACTCCGGCGAGTTCGGATCCGGCCACGTCCAATGCTGTGGCAGCAGGTAGCTGCCGAAGGCGTCGAGCCAGAGCTGCGAGGCGTACTCACCGAAGGCCTGCGTAGCCGGGTCGGTGACACCGGGCAAGGACGTGATCGGGTTCGACGGTGCGTTCGGGTTGATGACCGCCGCCGTCGCGACGAGGTTCTTCGTCATGCCCACGAACCACAGGGCGGAGTTCTTGTCGCCCGTACCGGTGACGGCGGTTCCGGTCTTGCCGGCGACGGCGCTGCCGTTCTGCGAATACCAGTTCTGGAACGGGCCGGCTGACGTTCCGGGGAACGTGGTGTCACCGGCGAGGATGTTCACCGCTTGTGCCGCCACCTGCGGGCTGACCACCTGAACCGCAGGGGAACGCTTGACGAGAATCGGGTGGCCGTTCTCGTCGGTGATCGACTTGATGGGCGACGGTGCGTTGAACTTGCCGCCGTTGGCGATCGCGGCGTACGCCGCGGCGAGCTCCAGCGGGCTGGTGGCGATGCCGCTGCCGAGCGCGAGCGGCAGGACGTACTGGTTGCTTACGATGTCTTGTGCCTGCGTCACCTTGCCGGCGCTGTCGACCGTCTGCTTCAGCCCGTTCATGCCCAGGTTCAGCGCCATGTTCACGATGGGCTGCAAGTTGCAGCCGAACAGTGAGTCGTCCATGCCGACGAAGAACGTGTTGGACGACTTCGCGGTGGCGCTCGCGAGGGTCTCGTTGACTTGGTAGGAGACGTTGGCGTCGCCGTTGGTCGCCACCGCGGTGCCGCCGTAACAGTTGCTCGGGCGATAGCCCTGGCCGGTCTGGTTCGTGCCCAGTTGCCACGTGCTGGGCACGCCGGTCTGCAGCGCCGTGAGCAGCGAGAACAGCTTGTAGGTCGATGCGCCGGAGGCACTGTAGTTCGTGAAGTTGGGGACGACGGTGTGGGTGTTGTCCTTGGCGGATGTCGTCTGTCCGTACAGCTTGTTGGTGACCATGGCGAGGACGTCGCCTGAAGACGGATCGACGGTCGGTATGACCGCGGTCATCTGAGTGCTCGCCGGGAAGCTGGCCGACAGGCTTTGCTGCGCGCCGTTCTGCAACTTCGGGTCGAGGGTGGTGACGACCTTGTAGCCGCCGGTGTTGAGATCGGTGATCCCCTGCGTGTTCTGCAGCCATGCGGATGCGTAGTCGCAGAAGAAGCCGATGTTCTTGATCGGGCTGATGCCGCCTGCGTTGGCGCAGCCTTCACGAACCTGCGGCGGGGAGGTGGTCGCGAGGTGCACCGGCGTGGCCTTGTACTTGTTCGCCTCGGCCTGGGTGAGGTCACCGACGCTGACCAGGTTCTGCAGCACCTCGTTGCGCCGGCTGTTGGCCGCGTCGGGGTTCTGGAACGGGTCGTACGCCGACGGGGCGCGGAGCAGACCGACGAGCAGCGCCGACTGCGGAAGCGTCAGCTTGTTGACCGGCGTGTTGAAGTACGTCTGGGCCGCCGTGTAGATGCCGTAGGAGTTCTCGCCGAAGAACGCGATGTTGAGGTAGTTGTCGAGGATCGTGTCCTTGGACTCGTGCTCGGTGCTCTCGATGTAGATCGCGCACTTGGCGTCTTCGATCTTGCGATTCAGGTTCTGGTCGATCGCGGCCTGCTGCTTCGCGAGGTCCTTGCCGGCCTGGTAGTACCGGATCTGCTTGACGTACTGCATCGTGAGCGTCGAGCCGCCCTGGGTGTCGCCGCTGGCGTTGCTGACGGCCGAGCGCAGCAGGCCGCGCATGTCCACGCCGTGATGGCTGTAGAAGCGGCGATCCTCGGTGGCGACGAGCGCTTTCACCAGCATCGGCGGTACCTGGCTCATCGCAACCGGCTGGCGGTCCTGGGTGAAGAGCCGGGCGATGACGGTCTTGCCGTCGTTGGCGTAGAACGTGGTGGCCTGCGGAGGCTTGGTCTCTTGCAGGTTGCACGAGGTGTCGAGGAACTTGGCCGCCTCGTGGCGCGCGGCAAGCCCCAAACCGCCCACATAGGGCAACAGCAGTCCGGCGCCCAGGATGCCCGCCGCCACCAGTGCACCGATCAACTTGCCGATCGTCGGCCAGGGGCTCGGTCGTCCGGTATCAGCTGCCACGAGTTCGAGGGTACGTGGGTTGTCTGGGAGGCCCGAAGTGTCCTATGGATCGCCTCAGGCGGTGAGTGCCGGCTGTGGCGCTACGCAGACGCTCCGGTGGGCGGCCCGAGCAGCTCGCCGATCGCCCGAAGTCCGTCCAGGTCGTGGACGTCCGCCGCGAGCGCGGGCACCTCGATGATCGCGACGTCGGGGTGGGCGGCCGAGAAGCGCTTCGACATCCGGGCGTCGTGCTCGGCCGCGGTCGCGATCTCGGCGTGGACGCGCAGTGCGGTGAGCGCGAGATCGCCGGCGTCGGATGCGGGCCTGGTCGCGAGCTCGTCCGCACACGCTTCGGCGCGTGACGCGGTCAAGGGCGCCGCGCCCGCGACGGGCACCGTTCGGCGTACTCGGTTCACGACCACGCCCGCAAGCGGCATGCGTTCCGCCGATAGGCGCTCGACGAAGAACGACGCCTCGCGCAGCGCGTCAGGTTCCGGTGCGGCGACGACGACGAATGCGGTGCCCGGCGTCTTGAGCAGCTCGTACGTGTGCTGTGCGCGCTCCCGGAATCCACCGAACATCGACTCCAGGGCGGTGACGAACGACGAGACGTCCCTGAGCAGATCACCGCCGAGCACGCGGGTGAACACCTTCGCGAACATCCCGACCGAGGCCGTCACCACCTTGAGGTAGGCCTTGCCGCCTGCGCGCGCGGGAGCTGTGAGCAGCCGGATCATCCGGCCATCGAGGAAGCGGCCGAGGCGGTTGGGCGCGTCCAGGAAGTCCAGCGCCGACCGCGACGGCGGAGTGTCGACGACGATCAGGTCCCACTCGTGCGCGTGGGCAAGCTGCCCCAGCTTCTCCATCGCCATGTACTCCTGCGTGCCCGCGAAGGACGACGACAGCGACTGATAGAACGGGTTGGCGAAGATCTGCTCGGCGCGCTCGGGAGTGGAGTGCTCGAGGACCACGTCGTCGAACGTCCGCTTCATGTCCAGCATCATCGCGAAGAGCTGGCCGTTCTCGACGCCCTTGACCTCGCGTGGGGTGTTGTCGAGCTCGGTGAGCCCCATCGACTGGGCCAACCGCCGCGCCGGGTCGATCGTGAGGACGACGGTGCGCCTGCCGGCCTCGGCACCGAGAAGCGCCATCGCTGCCGCGGTCGTCGTCTTGCCGACCCCGCCGCTGCCACACGTCACGACGATGCGCGTGCTCGGGTCACGGATGAGGGCGGCGATGTCGAACGCCTGAGGTGAGCTCATGAACGCGCCACCGTGAACCGGGCGGCGAGTTCGTTCAGCTCGCCGAGTTCGACCGGGGGGTTGAGATCAGGTAGCTCGAGACGCGGGGCGGTGACCGCGTCGAGAACTCGCGCGTTCTCGGCCTGGACCTGCTGCCGCTCCGCGTACTCGCGCATCTCCTGCGCGAGGGGCTCGGCGTGAACGGCGGCAACGTTCGCCTTGCGCAGCCCGGTGGCGAGCAGCTTGGCGTCGACAGAGCCGTCAATGCGTAGGTGCTCGTCGTCGATGAGCGCGGGGCGGGCACGGTTGACGATGACAGCGCCGAGTCGAAAGCCGGCGGCGGTGAGTTCGCCTGCCGCGTCGATGGTTTCCTGGACAGGCATCTCTTCCAGCAAGGTCACGATGTGTACCGCGGTCTGCGCTCCGTGCAGCAGTTCGATGACACCCGCGCTCTGGCGGTTGATCGGCCCGAACTTGGTCAGGTTCGCGACCTCTCGCGTGGCGTCGAGGAACTGCCTGATGCGGCCCGTCGGTGGGGCATCGAGGACGACCGCGTCGTAGGCCTGGTGCCCGTCCGGGTTGGTGCGCGTGACCGCTTCCTTCACCTTGCCGGTGAGCAGCACGTCCCGAAGGCCAGGAGCGAGGGTCGTCACGAAGTCGACCGCGCCCATCTTCTTCAAACCGCGAGCCGATCGTTTCAGGCCGTAGAACATGTCGAGATACTCGATCATCGCTTCCTCGGCGTCGATCGCCAGGCCCCACAGCTGCCCGCCGTGGCCTACCGTCGCGAGACGGTGCTCGGCGTACGTCAGCGCCGGAACGTCGAACAGCTGGGCGATGGCCTGGCGTCCCTCGACCTCGACGAGCAGCACCTTGCGCCCTGCCGCCGCGATCGCCAGCGCCAGGGCCGCGGCGACGGTGGTCTTTCCCGTTCCGCCCTTGCCCGTGACCACGTGCAGGCGCGCCGTCGCCGGGATGCCCGCGACCAGTCCGGTGCTATTCGGGCCTGGCGCGCGCGACGTCGTGGGGGCAGCCATCCGGTCAGCGTAAGACGCCTCCACGGTGAGCGCCGAGTCGAGAGTCGCTCTGCCGCGCCAGATCACACGGGTCCGGAGGCCGCGCTGCCGGTCCTCGCACGTCTGCGCCGCCGACCGGATACGGTCATCGGCATGGTGTCTCCGTTGTCGCGGTTGGCCGAGCTGGGCATCGTTCTGCCTGACGTCGTACCCCCGCTCGCGGCCTACGTGCCCGCTACGCGCACCGGCTCGCTGGTGTACACGTCGGGTCAGTTGCCGTTGGTGAACGGCAAGCTGCTGGCGTCGGGCAAGGTCGGGGCGCAGGTGACGCCCGAACAGGCCTATCCGCTCGCCAAGGCATGCGCCCTGAACGCGCTCGCTGCCGTCCATGCCCTCGTCGGCCTCGACTCGGTGATCCGGGTGGTGAAGGTCGTCGGCTACGTCGCGTCGGCGCCTGACTTCGTCGGCCAGCCGGGAGTCGTGAACGGTGCCAGCGAGTTCCTCGTCGATGTCTTCGGCGATGCGGGCACCCACGCGCGCTCAGCAGTCGGTGTGGCGTCGCTGCCGCTCGACGCACCCGTCGAGGTCGAGTTGATCGTCGAGGTGTCATGACGATGCCCGAACGCCTCGAGAACGTCAACGTGCCGATTCGCGACGCGTCGACGGTCGTGCTGCTGCGCGACGGCACCGAGGACTCCGGCGGGGTCGAAGCGTGGCTGCTGACCCGCGTCAAGCAGATGGCCTTTGCGGCCGGAATGACCGTCTTTCCCGGCGGCCGGGTCGACGCGGCCGATGCCCACCTGCCGTTCGCGGGTCCGGCGTGCGCTCACATCGCTGCCAGGTTCGGGTGCGACGAGTCGCTGGCACGGGCCTTGCTGGGCGCGGCCGTCCGCGAGACGTTCGAAGAGACCGGCGTCCTGCTCACCACGCCGTCCGCTGACCTCTCGGCCGCGCGAACGGATGTCGAAGCCGGTCGCGTGGGGTTCGGCGACTTGCTGAACGAGCATGGGCTGTCCATCGACGGCGAAGGCCTGCGACCGTGGGCTCGTTGGGTCACGCCTGCCGGCGAGACCCGGCGCTATGACACCCGGTTCTTCGTCGGCGCGCTGCCCGACGGCGCCGACGCTCAGGACGTGACGAGCGAATCGTCCGAGGCGTCCTGGGTGGGCGTACGAACCGCCCTTGACCAGGCGCAACGCGGCGAGCGGATGATGCTGCCGCCCACGCTGGTCACCCTGGCCTCGCTCGTCGAGTTCGCGACGGTGCGTGACGCGTTGGCCGCGGCGGATGCGCGCCCGGTCGAGGCCGTTCGGCCCACGATTCGGCTGACCGACGACGGTGCTGTGCTCGTCGATCTGCCAGACGGCTCGTCGATCGCACTGCCCGGGGCGATGTTCCGATGACCCGCCCGGCCTACGACGTACTCCGCCAGGTGACGCCCCTGGCGGCCGTCGTGCTGGCCGCGAACCCGAGCCCGATGACCCTGGAAGGCACCAACACCTGGCTGCTGAGTGCGCCGGGCGCCGATCAGGTCGTCGTGGTCGATCCCGGCCCCGACGATGAGCTTCATCTCGCGGCGGTGGCTGCCGCCGCGGGGCAGGTGGCCACGATCCTGCTCACGCACGGCCACTTCGACCACAGCCAGGGAGCTCGCCGCCTGCACGACCTCACGGGCGCACCGGTGCGCGCGCTCGACCCTGCGCATCGACTGGGTGACGAAGGCCTCGGCGAAGGCGACGTCATCACGGCCGGCGGGGTAGAGGTGCGGGTGTGGGCAACGCCAGGCCACTCCTCGGACTCACTGTCGTTCCTGCTCGATCCGCAGGACGGGACGGCCGCAGCCGTACTGACCGGCGACACGATCCTCGGACGCGGCACGACCGTCGTCGCCTATCCGGACGGTGACCTGGCCGACTATCTCGACTCGCTGCGGCGCTTACGCGAGCTCGGCGACGCGACGGTGCTGACGGGGCACGGACCGGAGCTGCCCCGGGCCGGCGAAGCGGCGGCGAACTACCTCGCGCACCGGGAGCAGCGGCTCGCGCAGGTCCGTGCGGCGCTCGTCGAGCTGGGCCCGGACGCGGATCCGCGAGCGGTTGTCGAGCTGGTCTACGCAGACGTCGACCGCGTGCTGTGGCCGGCCGCCGAGATGTCGGTGCGCGCGCAGTTGAGGTACCTCGACGCCGGCAGGTGAGCCGTTCGCGCTGGGTCAGCGAGCGCGGCGGGCCAGGCGCTCGCGGTCGAGGATGACGACACTCTTGCCCTCGAGTCGCAGCCAGCCACGCGCCGCGAAGTCGGCCAGCGCCTTGTTCACGGTCTCCCGAGACGCACCGACGAGCTGGGCCAGCTCCTCTTGCGTGAGGTCGTGTGTGACCCGCAGCTGACCGCCTTCGACCGAGCCGAAGCGCTGCGCCAGTTGCAGCAGCTGCTTGGCCACCCGGCCCGGCACGTCGACGAAGATCAGGTCGGCCAGCATCGTGTTGGTACGCCGCAGACGGCGGGCGACGACGCGCAGCAGCTGCATCGCGATCTGAGGTCGGTCCTGGACCCACTTGGTCAGCGCCGCCTTCGGCAGCCGGGCGAGCCGTGCGTCGGTGACCACAGTCGCCGTGGCAGTGCGCGGCCCTGGGTCGAACAGCGACAGCTCACCGAACTGGTCAGAGGGGCCCATCACGGCGACGAGATTCTCGCGACCGTCGGAAGAGCGGCGACCGAGCTTCACCTTGCCGGTGAGGACGATGTAGAGGCTCTCGCCGGGCTCGCCCTCGTTGAACAGCGTGCTTCCGCGTGGCGCGTCGATGATCTCGAACTCGCCGGCCAGCGCCTCGACTGCCTCGGGGTCGACGCCCTGGAACAGCCCCGCCCTGCGCAGAACTTCGTCCACGTCTGCTCCTCCTAGCGGCTGGCTCGTTCGACGCCAGCCTGTTGGCCGGCCGACGTGTGCGAGCCTTGTCACAGTCTCGGGAAGTGTAGGCCATACCGGCGTACAAGCTCCGCAGTGCGAGGTGCGCGACGCCGTGGGTTCGCGGCGTGACGGGTCATCCGACCTGATCCGGGGGAGTCGCGCGGCGCATACGACCGAGTCCCAGTCGCTGCCGGAAACGCGACAGTGCCGACTCGGTGCCCTCGCGCACGAACGCGTCGAGTTCCTCCGGGCTCGCATCATCGAGGAACTGCTCGATGTCACGCTCTTCGGCGACCCGACTGAGCGGCTCCTCGACCCGACCCATGAGGAGCATGAATCCGAGCAGCACGAAGGGAAACAGCAGCATCAAGAACCCGATCATCGTGGTTACATTCTTTCACGATCCCCGCGTGCGCGGGGCCGATGACGGAGCCGACTCGTAGGCTGGCGACGTGCCGCTCGCCGTCGAAACACACACCGCGCTCGTCCGCCGTGCCCGCAAGATCAACCGTGAGCTGGCCGAGATGTACCCCGACGCGCACTGCGAACTGGACTTCACGAACCCGCTGGAGCTCTCCGTCGCCACGATCCTGTCGGCACAGTGCACGGACAAGCGCGTCAACGAGGTCACTCCCGCCGTCTTCGCCAAGTACCGGTCGGCGACCGACTACGCGTCCGCGGACCGCGCCGAACTCGAAGATCTCATCCGGCCGACAGGCTTCTTCCGCAACAAGACGACATCCTTGATCAAGTTGGGGCAGGCGCTCGTCGAGCGCTTCGACGGTGAGGTGCCACGAACCCTGGAGCAGCTCGTGACGCTGCCCGGATTCGGACGCAAGACCGCCAACGTGGTGCTGGGCAACGCGTTCGGCATCCCAGGAATCACGGTCGACACGCATTTCGGACGGCTCGCGCGTCGCTGGCGATGGACCGCCGAGAGCGACCCGGTCAAGGTCGAGAAGGCGATCAGCGAGCTCATTCCCAAGAAGGACTGGACGATTCTGTCCCATCGTGTGATCTGGCACGGCCGACGTCTGTGCCACTCGCGCAAGCCTGCCTGCGGCGTCTGCCCGATCGCCCGGCTCTGTCCGTCCTACGGCGAGGGCCCCACCGATCCCGACGTCGCTGCCAAGCTCGTGCGCTCCGCGTCGCAGATGTTGGAGTCACTCGCTTGACCGACTCCGACCGCCCCACCGACCTCGGCGCGTTGCCCGAGTGGTTGCGTCCTCTGGCAGTGGCCGCGCGGGCCATACAACCCGGCGACCTGTCCCAGTTCCTGCCCCCCGAGGACGGCAGCGGTCGGGCGTCGGCCGTCCTGATCGTGCTCACCGAAGCCGCCGACGGACCCAGCGTGCTGCTCATCCAGCGGGCCGCGGACATGCGTGCGCACGCTGGGCAGGTGGCCTTCCCCGGAGGTGCCGTCGATCCCGACGACCCCACCCACGTGTCAGCCGCGCTTCGCGAGGCAGAGGAAGAGGTCGGACTCGATCCGGCGTCGGTTCACGTGATCGCCGAGCTGCCGGCGATCTTCCTGCCACCGTCCGGGTTCGTCGTCACGCCGGTCCTGGCGTGGTGGACGGACATCCACCCCGTAACGGCGGTCGATCCCGCTGAGGTGGCTGCGGTGGCGTTGGTGTCGATTGCGGACCTCAGCGATCCGGAGAAACGGTTTCAGGTCGTACACCCATCCGGCTGGATCGGCCCGGGGTTCGCCGCGGGCGGCCTGTTCATCTGGGGTTTCACGGCCGGGCTGCTCGATCGGCTTCTCGTCCTGGGCGGCTGGGCGGTGCCGTGGGACCACACCCGCCAACGTGCTCTGCCCGAGTCGGTGTCCGGCGGGTTGCCACCGCCTGCGGCACCTCGGTGATCAGGCGCCTGAGGAGCCGCCGGTACCGTCGAAGCATGCCCCCTTGCCGTCGCGCGGTACGCCTGTCTGCACAGCTGGCGGTTGTGACGCTCGTCGGCGTGGCGGCATCCGCCTGCTCCAACCAGCAGGCGCCGGTGAATCGGGGTCCGCACGAGGGTTCGGCCACCGCCTCGCTCGTCGCCGGCGTTCAGCAGGTGCTCGTGCAGGCCGGCGACACGTTCCGCTTCGCGCCCTCCACGATCACCGTGCACCCCGGCACCGTCCGGATCGTTCTCGCCAACGTCGGGCAAGGCGCTCCGCACAACTGGACGCTGGCGTCGCTCGGCGTCGGGACGCCGCTCACTGCCGCCGGTCGGTCGGCAGCGGTCACGTTCACCGCTCCGGCACCGGGAACCTACACATACGTGTGCACGATTCACGAGAAGCAAGGGCAGACGGGCACACTCTTCGTCCTTGCCCGCTGACCAGAGGCCTGCGTGAACGTGCTCGATGTGATCATCGTCCTCGCCGCGATCGCCTATGGCGTCGGAGGATTCCGCAACGGGGCGGTCGTTGGGGTCTTCTCGATGATCGGCTTCTTCGGCGGGGCGATACTCGGCGCGCAGCTTGCGGTACCGCTGGGCCGAACTCTCGCCGACGGGCGCACGCAGATCCCCATCGCGATCGTCTGCGTCCTGTTCATCTCGATGATCGGCCAGCTGCTCGGTGTCTGGGTCGCCGGACACATCCGGGCCCGCTTCGTCAATGCGCGCGGACGGCCGGTCGATGCCGGAGTCGGTTCGGCGCTGGGCGTGGCGTCCGTGCTCCTTGTGGCGTGGATGGTGGCCGTCCCGCTGGCGTCCTCGCCCTACCCGTCCCTGGCGTCCGCTGCCCAGCACTCGAGAATCGTGCGTGGCGTCAACGACGTCATGCCGCAGGACATCCGCAAGCTGTACTCCTCGCTTCGATCGTTCCTCGATCAGAGCGGCTTCCCGCCCGTGCTCGGCGACCTGCCGTCGACGAACGTCGTTTCGGTTGCCCCGCCTGACGCGACGCTGTCCGCGGCGCTCGAGGCGCGTGTCCGACACGCGCAGACGTCGGTGTTCAAGATCTACGGCGATGCACCGTCGTGCAGCCGCGGCATCGAGGGCTCTGGCTTCGTCTACGCACCTCATCGGATCATCACCAACGCGCACGTCGTCGCGGGCACCGCGCGGGTGGCTGTCCAGGTCAGCGCCGACCGTCAGGTTCCGGCCACCGTGGTCGTGTTCGATCCCAGCCGCGACGTCGCGGTCCTCGACGTTCCCGATCTCAATGCTCCGGTGTTGGCGTTCTCGGGCGCGCCGGCCCTCACGGGCGATTCGGCCGTCGTCTTGGGTTATCCCGAGGATGGTCCGTTCACGGCGAAGTCCGCCCGGGTGCGCTCGCGCACGACCATCGAAGGCAACGACATCTACGGCAGCCGACCGGTGAGGCGCGAGATCTATTCGGTGCGGTCGATAGTCCGCAGTGGGAACTCGGGTGGCCCCTTGCTCGCCGCCAACGGCACGGTGCTGGGCGTCGTGTTCGCCACCGCGCTGGACTCGAGCGACACGGGATTCGTCCTCACCGACCAAGAGATCGCACCGGACGCCAGCGCCGGGAGGTCCGCGACCGTCCAGGTCGGCACCGGCCGGTGTACTCCCGGATGAGCCCGCGGGTGACTAGTGCAGCTTGGCCCAGCGGATCAGCTCGCCACTGACGAGTTCGGGTACCTCGTTGTGCGGGAAGTGTCCGACGCCGTCGAGCACGCGCCACTCGTAGTCGCCGGTGACGTATTGACCCGAACCCTGTGCGGTCGACGGCAACACGCATCCGTCGAAGTCGCCGTGCAGATGCAGCACCGGGGTGTTGATCGGCGTCCGCAGCGAGCGGGCGAATCGGCGACCGTCCGCACGCACGACCGACCGCACCAGCCATCGGAAGTACTCCGATGCGCAGTAGGCGACGGGATGGATCCGCATGGCCTGGGCGTACCTGTCGACGTCGGCGACGTAGCCGGGCGTGCCGCGCCAGCGCGGGCCGGTCCAACGGTCGAACAGGTACCGCACGTACCGGCCGTCGCGGGCGAGCAGACCCTCAGGGCGTCTCGGCACCTGGAACGTGCGCCACGCGTAGGCCGATGCCCTGCGTTGCGCCGGATCGCGCGCCACGATCGCGGCGCGCAGGCGCAGCGGATGTGCCGCACCCAGAACTGCCAGGCTGCGCACGACCCGCGGATGCTGTGCCGCCATCGTCCAGGCGAGCAGGCCGCCGACATCGGTGCCGACGACCATGGCGTCGCTCTCGCCCAGCGAGGTGACGAGCTGGGCGACGTCGGCAGCCAGGTTGGGCGCGTCGTATCCGCGAGGAGGCTTGTCACTGGCGCCGTAGCCGCGAAGGTCGACCGCCACGGCGCGGAATCCCGCGTCGGCGAGGTCGACCATCTGTCGGTGGTAGGCCCACCAGAACTGCGGAAACCCGTGCAACAACATCACGAGCGGGCCTGTGCCGATCTCGGCGACGTGCAGGGCGATGCCGTTGGCGCGCACCATTCGGTGCGACCACGGTCCGTCGACGAGTGCGACGGAACTGTCGGGCGCGCCTTGCAGTGGGCCGAAACCCATGCGGGTCAGCTCCGTTTCGTGTTCGCTTTGAGGTAGGCGACGGTGTCCTTGCTTGTTGCGATCGTGCGCTCGGGTGCCCGCACCGCCTTGACCTTCTTGACGCCGATGAAGACGAACAGCGCCACGCCGCACAGCAGGAACCCGAAGACCGCCAGGTACGCCAGCCATCTCCACAGGCCGACCGCTACCAGCCCTTCGGCCAGGGCGATCAGGCCGAAGATGACGGAGAAGACCAGGATGACGGCGGCGGCGCCGAAGAATCCGACGCCGACGCCGGCGTTCTTCACCGACGACTTCACCTCGAGCTTGGCCAGTTCGATCTCGCTGTGTATCAACGTCGACAGGTGCATCGAGGCGTCCGACACCAGCTGACCGACGGTGGGTTCGGCCGCGTGGCGGCCAGTGGCGGCCGCACCGTTCGGTTGTGGTGTCGCCGTCACGACTGGTGGTCCTTCGCTGTCGGCTGCCTGAGTCATCACCGAATCATTCCAGCCTTCGGCGAAGAGGGACACCGTTGCGGGTTCTGCCGCTGCGCGGCCGCAGGCGTCATCCCGGCGGAGCGTCCGCGCGAAGCAGCTCGAGCAGGACGACGCCGTCCGGGGATCCGAGTCCGGTGCACGCGTCCCATCCGGGTCCGGCCGAGTACGCGCCGTTGTCGCCGGCCGTGACATCCCGGAAGCCCGCGGCCGGTTGGCCGGCGGCAGCGTGCCGATAGAGCTCGGCGGCGAGCAGCCCGAAGGGCCGGCCTGCCGCCTGAGCGAGCCGTGCGATGAGTGCGGCCCACAGTGGCGCGACGGCGCTCGTTCCTCCGTAGACGGCCGCCGTTCCGTCGACGAGCACGCGATACCCGGTGCTCGGGTCAGCGTTGCCCGCGACGTCCGGCACTCCTCGGCCGCGCAGCGGCGCGTTCGGCGCGACTGCCGGCGCTTGCCATGCGGGCACGGCGAACACGTCGCTGACGCCACCCCCGGTGGCACCTCCTGAGCCGCCGGCGTTCCAGACGGTCTCGGACGTGATCGAGGCGCGTGACGCGTCCGCGTGCAGCGTCGTGCCGCCGCACGCCAGGACGTTCGGGCTGGACGCGGGGAAGTCCGCGTGCGATCGGCCGGGAGCGCCGTCGGAGCTGCCGCTGTCACCGGCCGCGGCGGTGACGGTGATCCCGAGTGCCACCGCGTCGGCGAATACACCGTCAAGGGCTTTCCGGGCCTGGTCGGTCCAGTCGTCCTCGTTCTGGCCCCAGCTGATGCTGATGGCCACGGGCGTCGGCGTGGCGTGGACGGCGTCGCTGACCGCGTCGACGAACCCGGCGTCGCTGTTAGGCCCGAAATAGACCATCTGACGTGCCTTCGGCGCCAGCGCGCCTGCGACCTCGATGTCGAGCAGGACCTCGCCGTCGGCGTCCTGGCCCGGCTGGTTCGTGGAACCGTCGACGCCGACCGCGGTCACCGACGGAGTCGTGATCCCGAGCCCGGAGAAGTACTGATCCAGGTCCGACTGCCGGAACCCGCCGCCGAGTTCGATGATCGCGATGACCTGGCCGTCGCCGTCGGTGCCGGGCGAAAAGCGGTAGATCTCGCCGAGCTCGACCGGGGTGTAGCCGGTGGCAGCGGCGCTCGAGGTCGCGGGCCGGAACTGCGCTCGCGCTTGCGGGCGGTCATCGAGGCCGAGGACGGCGACGACGATGCCGTCGAGTGCGGCCGGGACGCTGAGCCCACCGGTGCGGTGGCGGTGCTCGACGAGGCTCCCGTCGGGTGCGCGGCTCTCCACCCGTTCGAGCTGGACGCCGAAAGCGAGCTGCATGTTCCTGGCCGCTCCCGAGACCCGGACCCGACGCGAGGCGAGGTCGCCGAACACGACCCTCAGCCCCAGGGCCGTGGCCGTGCCCGAGACCGTAGCCAGGTCGGCCGGATCCGCGGCCGCCGGACCCGCCGTGTCGATGGCCGACCCGCGTCTGAGCAGCAGCGTTGCCTCGATGACCGAGTCAGGATCGACGGAAGCCGTGAACCGTGCCTGCGGCGCCGGTGCGCGCTCGCTGCCGGGCAGCGGGCGTAGCTCGATGGGGAATTCACCGGTATTCGGTTGGTATGTAGTCATAAGTGAGGTTTACCGGTAGCCACCGCCGGGGGCAACAACCGGGGTGGCTAGCCTTCGGCGTTGTGACTGCTGACCCGCTTGCCGCGTTGCTCGACCTGCCCGGGGTCGCGGCCGGCGTTGCGGATGCCCGGTCGGCTGTCGACACCCTTCTCGGCAACCGGACGCTGCGCCGGCGTTCGGCCGACGTCTCGACCGAGTCGGCGTTGCGGGGCGCATGGGCGTCGGCGTGGTTGTCGGGGGCTCGGGTCGAGCTCGACGAGGTGCGCTCGGGAACCGCGACGTCCGACCCGATCGTGCAGGGAGCCCTTCGCGCCCAGGCGGCGATCGGCGCTCTGGCCGACACCTGGACACGAGCGCCCCGCCAGGCACTGGCCCGCCTGCACGCCCTCGCGGCGGCCGATCTGGTGGCCGACGCTGATCAGCTCGGGCGCCCGTCGTCGTCGGCGGG
>Ga0209014_10001009_pt1 | contig 16785 bp, 15 predicted proteins | sample BarGraNGADG00212_FD_184491 | JGI IMG/M metagenome (GOLD analysis project Ga0209014, IMG submission 184491) | Arctic peat soil microbial communities from Barrow, Alaska - Barrow Graham LP Ref core NGADG0002-212 (SPAdes) (version 2) | ecosystem: Environmental > Terrestrial > Soil > Wetlands >...
GCGTTTGTTCCCATGGCTCGCGCCATGGGCTACTTTCTCGCGCCCCTCCGGGGCTGATGCCCATGAAAGTTACCAGCAAAATGTAGAAACTCCAGGGGCAGGCGGGGTACCCTCTGGGTCCGCCTGCCAACCACATTGTCGTCATTCGCTGAGACGCTGCCGGCGTCATCGCCGGATGCCAACCGGGTGCTATGGTGATTTCGTGAGCGCAAACCAGACGTTTTTTCGTGACCGGCTCGAAGTGCGGGTTTTTGGCGACCGGGGCGAGGCCGGCGCGGCGGGGGCGGAGACCGCGGCGGGGATTATGCGGGAGCAGATCGGGCGCGCGGGGCGGGCGGCGGTGGTCTTCGCGTCCGCCGTGTCGCAGGACCCGTTCCTCGGGGCGTTGCGCGCGCAGGAAATCGATTGGACGCGCATCACCGCGTTTCACATGGACGAGTACGCGGGGATGAGCGGGGATCATCCGGCGTCGTTCCGGCGCTTTTTGCGGGAGCGGCTGTTCGACCACGTGCCGGTGGCGGCGTTTCACCAACTGGACGGCGAGGCGGCGGACGCGGAAGCCGAGTGCGAGCGCTACGCCGGGTTGCTGCGGCGGGCGGAACCGTGCCTGGTCATCATGGGAATCGGCGAGAACGGGCACCTGGCGTTCATCGACCCGCCGGTGTGCGATTTCGGCGATCCGCGGGATGTGCGGGCGGTGGAACTCGACGATGTCTGCCGCATGCAGCAGGTACACGATGGAGCGTTCGCGCGGCTGGAGGATGTGCCGCGGCGCGCGCTCTCGCTGACGGTGCCGTTCTTCCTGCGGGTGCCGCGGGCGTTGGTGTTCGTCAATGGCGAGCACAAGAGCACGGCGGTGAGGGCGGCGCTGGAAGGGCCCGTCGTGGAAGCGTGTCCGGCGTCGGCGCTGCGGCGGCACGCTTCGGCGATTATGTTCTTGGATGCGGCGGCGGCGTCGCTGTTATGAAGGAGGGAAGACATGTCCCCTCGAAAGGGGTCATGGCAGCCTGAAAGGCTACGCTACCAGGCTACGCTACTTGATGGAGAGAAAGCCGCTGACGTTTTCCCACAGCAGTTTGGGGAAGCTCTTGTCGAGGTAGGAGCGGATGGAGACGTAACACTCGTCGCAAGAGTTAGTGGCGGTGAACTCGGCGATCATGCGTTGGCGCTCTTCGAGGCGGTAGCGCTGGAACTGCATGGAGCAGGGCTGCAAAGCGCCATCGGCGGTGACCACCAGAAAGCGCAGTCCGGCCTTGCAGCCGGGAGTTCCGTTGTTGGCGAAGTACTGGCGCGTGGCCTGGAGCGTACTGGGCGAGTTGAGGATCCAGTTGGTGGAATCGCGGCGCTGTTCCACGCGGAGGAGCCGCGCGCCGATTTCGGCGAGCTGTTGGGGCGAGCCGGGGAAGTAATCGCGGCAGCCGGTGCGGCGCGCCGAGTAGGCGCTGTAGCAGAGATTCACGCCCCACTCCCGGGCCTTGTCCGCGATGGCTTCGATCTCTCCCAGATTCTCGGTGGTGATGCAACTGTTGAGCACGATATCGTCGTGGCCCAGTTTGGCCAAACGCGGGATGAGATCTTCGAGATGGCTGTACAGGCCGGGGTAGACGCGGAAGTCGTCGTGGCGCTGGTCGGGGAAGTCGAGGCTGACGGAGAACTGGTCGATGCCGGCGGCGCGCAGGGCGAGGTACTTCTCCTGGGTCATGAGGGACCAGTTGGAAACCAGGATAGTGTACGGCAGGGTGGAGCCGTTCTTGATACCGCGCACGATTTCGACGACGTCGTCGCGCATCAGGGGCTCGCCGCCCGAAACCTGCACCACGCAGGGGCGCAGGGCCTCCATGTAGCGGCGGAAATCGGCGGGCTTGAGATTGCGCGATTCGTCGCGCGGGCCGCCGTGGTCGCAGTGTTTGCACCAGCAGGTACACGCGTCGGTGACTTCAAAGGAAACGACGATCGGACGATTGGCGAGCCAGTTGGACGAGCCTCGCCCGATGATCCGGAGGGATTCCGCGAGTGGCACCTTACGCAAGTGGCGATGGTAACATGTGGCGCGCTATTCTCGAAAGCGTGGCGAGCGACCGGGAGTTGATTCAAATTGTGGACGCGGCGATGGCCGAAGCTGTGCGCCTCGGCGGCGCGTGGGTGGTGTGCGAGGCGGGCTGCGCGGAGTGCTGCAGGGGGCCGTTTCCGATCACGCAACTGGATGCGCGGCGGTTGCGCGAAGGGCTGGCACAACTGGAGCGGCACGACCCCGAGCGCGCGGCCAGGGTGCGGCGGCGCTCGCGGGAGTCGGTGGCGCGCCTGGCGGACTTCCCCGGCGATATGACTACCGGGATTCTGGACGAAGACGAGGATGCCGAGGAACGCTTCGCGGCCCTGCCCGACGAGGAGTATTGTCCAGCGCTGGACCCGGCGACGCTGACCTGCGACCTATACGAAGCGCGCCCCATCACCTGCCGGGTTTTCGGTCCCGCGGTGCGCAGCGGCGGCGATGTCCTGGGGGTCTGCGAACTGAACTATCGCGGCGCGACGGACGAGCAGATTGCGGCGTGCCAGGTGCAGGTGGATCCGGACGGTCTGGAAGACGAGCTGATCCAAGGCGAGCGGCAACAGACGATTGTGGCGTATGCGTTGGCGGGATAGGAGGTTGGCAGGCGGAAGCGCCTGCATAATTCGGGGGAGTTGGCAGGCGGAAGCGCCTGCCCCACCTTAACCGCGGCCGATGAAGGGCATGTTGGTCGCCATCACGGTTAGGAATTGGACGTTGGCGTCCAAGGGGAGATTGGCCATGTACAGCACGGCATCGGCCACGTGGCGGACGTCGATTCGCGGCTCGGCGGCGGCGGCGCCGTTGGCTTGCAGGACTCCGGCCGTCATGCGCTCGGTCATTTCCGTGGCGGCGTTGCCGATGTCGATCTGTCCGCAGGCGATGTTGTGGCGCCGGCCATCGAGTGAAATGCTCTTGGTGAGACCGGTGATGGCATGTTTGGTGGCGGTGTATGGCGCGGAGTGGGGGCGGGGCGCGTGAGCCGAGATGGAGCCATTGTTGATGATGCGCCCACCGCGCGGATGCTGTGCCTTCATGAGCTTGATGGCTTCCTGGGCGCATAGGAATGCGCCGGTGAGGTTGACTGCGACCACTTGCATCCATTGTTCGTAGAGGAGGTCCTCCAGCGGTATGGCGGGTGCGTTGGTGCCCGCGTTGTTGAAGAGAACATCGAGGCGCCCGAAGGCTTGCTGGGTTTTGGCGAACAGCGTCCTGACGGAATCCGGATCGGTGACGTCGGTGGGGACCGAGAGCATCTTGCCGCCGGGCACAACGGCCGACGCGGCGGTCCGCTCGAGTGGTTCGGCGCGCCGGCCGGCAAGAACCACCGAATATCCCGCGGCCTGAAGCGCCAGGGAGACGGCGCGTCCTATACCGCTGCCGGCGCCGGTTACGAGCGCGATCTTACCGTTGTCAGACATAGTCTTATCTTAGTGCAATACCACCAGTTCGTAATCCAACAACTCCGGGAGAATGATTTCCGAGTAGCCGCCGTGGATGCGGATTTTGAGGTCCATGGGGTGGCGCACGGCGCGCGCGGTGTGGAAGGCGCCGCGGAGCTCGACGCGGATTTCGCGCATCGGTACCGGCGGGAAGTAAGCGGTCTGCGAGTGGCCGGAGAGATTGATGAAGTGGAGCTGCGTGCGCGCTGCCTGCTGCATCAGCGTCAATTCGACCAGGGGGTGGGCGTTGGTCTTCAACTGGCGTTGGGGATAGAGTTGGTCGACGACATCGCGGAAGAGGCCCGCGTGGGCCAACAGGCTGTGGCGATAGTAGAGCGCGCCCAATTCCCAGGGGAGCCATGTGACCGTTCCTTGGCCCAGGCTTTTGGTGACGATGGCCGGCGTGGTGGTGTCTTGGATATCGACATGCACCTTCTCCGGCGGGCCGATCATGGATGGCGGCACCAGCGAGAGCGACTTCGATCCGTCACCTTCGACCGCGGTGAACGGACCGTTCAGCAGGAGCAGGTCCGTATCGGCCAGCGATGGGAACAGGTTGTGGTTGCGGACGCGGAGGTAGCCCTTCACGTCGGGCGTGGTGGCGATGACGCGGGCGATGGGGAACTCGGGCGGGTGTGAACTGGCAATCAGCAGACGGCCGCCCTGCTCGACATATTGCTGGAGGCCGCGGGGCGCCCAATCGGTGGCGATCGCCAGATCGAAGGGCCGAGTGCCGAGCCAGTCCATGTTTTCGGAGACGGCGAAGGGGATGTGCTCTTCGGTGAGCAGGCGGAAGATGCCGCGCCAGGCGCCGTCGTCGGCCGCGCCGCGCGACGAGGGGCCGGCAAGCAACAGCACGCGCGCGGCATTGCGCAGACCGGAATAGTGCTGCTGGTTGGCGGCGGCCCACTGGAAAATGGGCTTGGCGGTTTCATAGGCCTGCCGATCCTGCAGGTCGAGCGTTCCGTTGACTTCGAAAGTGAGGGCGCCTCCGTTGGCCATGTTCTGCCACATGCGCAGGGCGATCTCCTGGCGCGGGACGGTCGCAAAGCGCCACCAGTAGTCCACGAACTGCATGTTGAGATCCACCGGCAGTTTTCCGGGCTGGCTATTGAGGGCGCGATTGACGTTGTCGCTGGCGGAGTAGGGCCAGAGCGGAAGCGGCCGCCGCACGGCGGTATTCGACTCCGACATGATGCCGTCGGTGAACTCCTGCATGTAGTTGAAGTAGCCTGCGGTGGGGCGCTTCTGGCGGATCAGCTTGCCGATAGCTTCGGAGACCTCGCGCGAACTGGCCAGCAGGAACTTGCGGTAATCGTCGTCGGCGCGTTCCGGGATTTCGCGGGCGTACAGCTTGCGATACGCGGCGCGGCAGGAATCGCAGTGGCAGAGGCCGACGTAGGCGCCGCTGTAGTCGGTGGACTGGTTGCCGAACATATTGAAGAAGAGGCCGTCGACGTCGTACCGCTCCAGGCCTTCGGCGAGGATCTTCATGGCCTGCCCGCGATAGTATCCGCCGTTGATGCAGGTGGAGTAGAGGCCGTTGTAGATTACCGGGTTGCCGTCGGCCTTACGGAAGAACCACTCGGGGTGGGCGTCGTAGGCGGCTTTCTGGGTCTTGCTGAAGTCGAAGCGGCCGACCACGCGGATGCCGCGGGCGTGAGCTTCTTTTAGGACGTCGCCAAACATGTCGCGGCCCGCCGGCAGGTAGGGGCTCGGGTAGTGGAACTCGGCGCGCGTCGGGTAGTACGCCGTGATGCCGCCCATCCCCATGAGGACGACATTGGCGCGCATCTCGGCAAGTTGGGTGACGAGGCGGCGGGTATCCATCCCAGCGTCCACCTCGCGCAGGTTGGTCTGCACCCAGCGGATGGGCTCGGTGGACCACCAGCCCGATTGAGCGAGCAGGAGGTTGGCTGCAAACAACAGAACGGCCAGACGAGTTTTCACGTTACTTCTCCCTTACCCGGTACACGTACATCGCGTGGCCGATGATCTCGGTGGGCGTGCGCAGCCAGGCAGCCGGGGCGCGCGCCACGAAGTGCGCGCTCACCACATAGATGCCCGCTTCGGGATCGCGCGCCAACTGCTCCAGTCCAATCGGCTCCACGTTCAACCCGTAGGCGGACGGCGGGAACGATCCGAAGTAGGCCAGATGCACGCGCTGTCCCTGGGCGTTGCGGTTCACCCAATCCTTCACCTGCTTCAGCGATTGTCCCCAATCCACGTTGCTATCGTCCAGCCAGAGGGGTCCGCAGCGCGTGCCGCCGTCAAGCCCGATCGCCGCCGGATTCTTTGTCAGGCACGCGGCTTCATTGAAGTAGGAGAGATGGTCGGGGTAGATGCCGACATTGGCGGCGAGCATCCACAAGCCGAGCGCCGCCGTCACCGCGCGTCCCCACGTCCCCTGCCGGATGAGCCACGCCGCGCCGGCGCCGCCCACGAGGTAGGCAAACGGCAGAACCGGGATAATGTAGCGCATCCCCAGGTTGTCGGCAAATACGGTGTGGGCCGCGAACACAACGGCGGGCGGCAACAGCAGGAATAGCTTGACCCGCCGGGAAGAGGCTTTGCCGCGCAGCGCGAACAGGCCGGCGCCAGAGAGCAGGATGGCCGCCAGCGGTTCCTTCAGTAGATACGCCGCGGCGAAATAGCTGGCGAAGTGGTGCTCCAATTGGCCGCCGAGGAAGACCAGGTAGTCGGGATTGTGGTCGGCGTTCACGCGCTCGAAGCCGGTGGAATAGAGGAACAGGCCGCCGGGCGACAGGTAGACCGCCTGAATTACCAGCGTCGCGATGGCGCCCATGATCACGAATGCCAGGGCGAGAGCGCCGTAACTGCCCGGCGCTTTCGACCCATCGGTGCGCGGCGTGCGGGTCACCGCCGCGAGTATCAGCACTGCCGCCACCGGCAGCAGAAACACGGCGGAAAACTTGGTGCACAACATCAAGCCCATGGTGAGACCGCAGCAGATCAGGCGCCAGGTACTCCGCTTGACCACTCCCTCACGGTCGTGGCTCGGATCGGAGCCGCGCGCGTCAGGAGCTGTAAAAGAAACGCTGAGATCGCCGGGTTGACAGACGAAAGCGTCTGTCCCACGTTGGTGCGCAATGGCTTGTGTTTTTGTGGGGCAGGCGCTTTCGCCTGCCAACCGAATTTTTCTCACGTTCTCAGCAAGCGGGATCCCGATAGTATCGGGGCGCTCCAGATAGTGCCACAGCGCAAACAAGAACAGCACCGTGAAGGCCGCCAGTCCAACGTCCATAGTGGCCAGGTACCCGTGTCCCAGGATGGCCGGGTCCAGGGTATACAGAAAGAGCGCCGCCAGCGCCGCCATGTCGCCCAGTAATTGACGGCCCCAGAGATAAAGCAGCACGCCCAGAGCGGCCGCCAGCAGGAGGAAGGGGAGCCTGGCCCAGAACATGGTGCGGTCAGGGCCATTGGCGGCAATCAGTTGGCTGCCCACTGTGCGTTCTCCGCCGCCATCCGCGAGCATTTGGCGCACCTGGGGGCTGTCGGGAAGGCGAACGCCAGCGAGCCACAAGGCCGCGCCCGCCATCTCTTTGAGGAGGGGCGGATGCTGGAGGTTGGCGCGGACCTCGCCGGACTGTACATAAGATAGTCCGGCGGCGATATCTCCAGTCTCATCGAAAACGGGACTTTTGATCGCGCTGGCAAGGAAGGCCTGCGCCAGAAATGCGGCAATCAGCACGCCGGCCAGCAGCGAAAAACCCCAAGGCGCGCGATGCGCTGGACGCATAACAGCACATCGTAGCACGCGCCGTGGGACAGGCCTCCTGGCCTGTCGTTGCGTCGTCGCGATGTGCCGAACGCACTTGACCAACGCAAAGACAGGCGGACCCAGAGGGTACCCCGGCCTGTCCCACATCAAAATCCGGATTTTGGAATTTGGGCGGTTTCACTCTTCCAGGTTTTATAGTCTGAAACTCTATTGATTCGACGCCGTACCGGTGCTACTATCCGCGTAAAGGGTCATATTTACCGTTAAGTCACGAGCGTCATAGATTGACCAGTTTGCGACCGGCCCGCCGGCGACGCGTGACTTTCAAGGAGAAAAGCAGCGATGAAAAGATCAAGTCTTGTTCTCGCGCTGGCAATTTTGATTGCCGCCACGAGTGCTTTGTGGGCACAATCCAGCCCTACAACATCACCCAGGGTCTGAACGAAAACCTGCCGCCCTACGATCTCTGGCAGAAGTACCTCGGCGTGCAGAGTGTGTTTGATGCCGCCGGCCGCCCGCTCGACACCTTGCTGTGGAACACGCTCGTGCCCAACCCTTCCAGGGCCTGGCCAACGTGAGCGGTTCGCCCTCCACCAACACCACTACCACCGTCCACCAGTTGCTCAACAACGTGAAGATCCTGGACACCATGACCATGAACCTCTATCCATGGGGCACCAACCAGTACGACGCCATGCTGGCCAAGGTGGAGCACCGGTTTAGCAAGGGCTTCGCGGTGATCAACTCCTTCACCTGGAGCAAGCTGTTCGAAGATACGTCGTGGACCGGTCCGGAAATCGCCGGGCGCAAAATCGAGCATAAACTGGGCGGCGAGGACCGCCCGTTCCACCTCTCCATCGCACCCATCTGGCAGATTCCGATCGGCCGGAAACAGGCGCTCGGCAAGTCGATGCCGAAAGCCCTGGACTTCGTGGTCGGCGGATGGCAGCTTTCCGGCCAGTTCAACATCCAGTCCGGCGTGCCGGTGGTTTTCGGCACGGACTCTTTCTTCTCCGGCAAGAATTTCGCCCTCCCCAAGGATCAGCAGAGCTTGAGCAAGTGGTTCGATACCGCGCAATTCCAGCGCTTCCCGGATAAGAGCGCGGACATCACCACCTATCCGGCCTGGACCGGCGTGATGAGCCTGCCCGGCGCCAGCTACAAACCGGCCGCCGGCGACGCCACCAAGAACGGCGTCTACCAGGACTTCGCGACTTACATCCGCAACTACCCCACGCGCTGGAGCAGCGTCCGCGCCAGCCGCACCAACAACCTCGACTTGGGCATCTACAAGAACTTCCTGGTCCGCGAACGCTTGAAGACCCAGTTCCGGTTCGAGACTTACAACACTTTCAACCATGCTCGCTTCGCGGCGCCCAACAGCGACCCCACCAGTTCCAGCTTCGGAGTGGTGGGAGCCTCGCAGCAGAACGCCCCGCGCACCGTGCAGATGGCGCTGAAGATTTCCTTCTAAACGGGCTGAGCACTTTGCAGTGCACAAGGGCCGCTCGCACTCGCGGGCGGCCCTCTACATTTTCCGGCGAGACGTCCGAGCTGCGCTCGGATGGACAAGGCGACCCAGAGGGCACCCCCTTACCCCACTGGGAATGTGTGGTAGCGCTTGCAGTGGAGCGGGCCGTAGGTGAGAATAGAGGCACCATGACCAAACCTAAGATCAGCCGGCGTAGCATGCTCAAGGCGGTGGCGCTGACACCCGTCATGCAGCCCGCCATAGTCTCCCGCGCCATGGCCGCGGACGAAGCGGCCCTGAATGGGGTGGCGGGTATCGATCGCGTGGCCGTGTTGCCGGGCAAGACCTACCTGCGCGGATGGGCCGGCTACGGCGATCCACCGCGGCCGGTCCGCGCCGGCAGGGGCGCGCAACCGGTGGCGCCGCCGGTTCCCACCGGCCCCACGCCTACCGTGACCTGGAGCAAGGCGTCGGGTCCCGGGGCGGTGGCATTTGACAACCCCAAGTCGCCGATCACCACCGCGACCTTTACGACTCCCGGCGCCCATGTCATCAAGCTGACGGTGGAGAACGGCCAGGCCACGGCTTCCTCAACCTTGAATGTCCAGGTGGAAACGCCGCCTCCGGCGAAGCAATTGGATGCGGTCTACACCAAGAACTTCAAGGTCGCCAGTCCGCTGTGGAACGCACGGACGAAGGCCCTGATGGTCAATTGGATTCCGCATTGCATCGAGTACATCAATCGCACGGACCTGACGCAGGGTCCCGGTGGAATCGATAATTTCGTCGAAGCCGGAAAGGCCTTGCGCGGGGAGCCCCACGGAAATCACAAGGGCTATGTGTTCTCCAATGCCTGGGTGCACCAGACGGTGGAGGCGATGAGCATCGCACTGATGATCGACCCGCAGGGCGATGCGGAGACGGTCAAAGCTCACGAAAAAATGCGGGCGACGCTGGACGACTGGATTCCCAAGATTCTGGCGGCCCAGGAACCGGACGGGTACTTGCAGACGGCGTTCACCCTGCCGCGGGTGAACGGGCGCGGCGACGTTACCCCCGGCCCCTTCAAGCATTGGGAGAGGCGCGGCGATCACGAGGGTTATACGGCGGGCTATTTCCTGGAGTCGGCGATTAACCACTACCTGATGACCGGCAAGAAGGATGCGCGGCTGTACAATGCGGCCAAGAAGCTGGCCGATTGCTGGTACAACAATCTCGGTCCGGCGCCCAAGAAGGCGTGGTACGACGGGCACCAGGAGATGGAACAGGCTCTGGTGCGCTTCGGGCGTTTCGTCAACGACATGGAAGGCGGCGGCAAGGGCCAGAAGTATGTCGAACTGGCCAAGTTCCTGCTGGACAACCGCAATGCCGGGTCGGAGTACGATCAGAGCCACCTGCCGGTAACCCAGCAGTATGAGGCCGTGGGGCACGCCGTGCGCGCGGTCTACACTTACTCGGGTATGGCCGACGTTGCGGTGGAGACGCACGACCCGGACTATCAAAGCGCGGTGAAATCGCTCTGGGATAACATCGTCAATAAGAAGTATTACCTCACCGGCGGGGTGGGCAGCGGCGAGACCTCGGAAGGCTTCGGTCCGAATTACTCGCTGCGCAACGCCGCCTATTGCGAATCCTGCTCCAGTTGCGGCGAGATCTTCTTCCAATGGAAGATGAACCTGGCTTACCACGATGCCCGGTACGTGGACCTGTACGAAGAGACCATGTACAACGCTCTGCTCGGCTCAACCGATCTGGAGGGTACGAATTTCTACTACACCAACCCGCTGGATGCCAATGAGGCGCGAACTGCCTGGCACGTTTGCCCGTGCTGCGTGGGCAATATCGCCAGAACTCTGCTCATGCTCCCTACCTGGGCGTATGCCAAGAGCGCCGACGGCGTGTATGTCAATATGTTCGTGGGCAGCACCATCAATCTGGAGAATGTGGGCGGCACCGATGTCCAGATGGTGCAAGCCACAAACTACCCATGGGACGGCAAGGTCACGATCACGGTGAATCCCAAGGTTTCGAAGAACTTCAGCTTGCGGATTCGGGCGCCGCAACGCAATGTCAGCAGCCTATATCACGGCACGCCGGACACGAGCGGTATCACTTCGCTTGCAGTCAACGGGACGGCCGTGAAACCAGCCATGGACAGGGGCTACGCCGTGATCGCGCGCGCCTGGAAAGCCGGCGACAAGGTTGAGGTGGTGCTGCCGCTCAAAGTGCAGCGCGTACGGGCCAGCGGCATGATTGAAGCCACGCGGAATAAGGTAGCCCTGCGCTACGGCCCCCTGCTGTATAACATCGAGCAAGTGGACCAGGATATCACGAAGTCGCTGAATGCCGATTCTCCGTTGACCACCGAATGGAGAGGCGATCTGCTGGGCGGGGTGATGGTGATCCAGGGCAAATTCGCCGATGGCAGCCCGATGATGGCCATCCCGAACTTCGCGCGGACCAATCGCGATCCGGCGGCGCCTCCGCCTCCTGCCGGTCCCCCGCCCGGGGCCGACACGCGACCGCCTCGGCGGCCCGCCACCTCTATCGTGTGGATCAAGGAAGGGTAGTTCCAGTTGGCAGGCGGACCCAGAGGGTACCGCGCCTGCCCCACCCCGCACAAGGCGGAGCCTTATGCCACCAACTGTTGTGATTTCTGTGCGTTGCGACCCAATTCCCGGGCCGAATCGCGGTTCTGTCCGCGTCATTGATATTTTCTACTGGACTCCGTCGCCGGAAACTGCTAATCTCCCGCCAATGGCGCACTTTAAGGGGGCCTATGAACATTCTGCGCGACGAACTGAAACGTGACCTGATGAATCGCGGGTTTTCGCGCCGCAACTTCGGCCGGATCGCCGCCATGATAACCGCCGGAGCGACGCTTCCGTTCTATAACGAGCCCGCCCTGGCGCAGCTTTCCAAAGTCAACGCGCCGCCGGACGCCGTGCTTCTCAATGCCAACGAGAATCCGCTGGGACCTTGTAAGGAAGCGCGTGAAGCCGCTGCCGCGATGATTCAACACGGCGGGCGCTACCGCTATAGCGAAGGCGACCGGGTGCAACAACTACTCTCTGAGCAGGAAGGCGTGAAGCTGGATTACGTGCGGATCTACGCCGGTTCCAGCGCTCCCTTGCACCAGGCGGTTCTGGCCTTCACCGGGCCCAAGCGTCCTTTTGTCATGGGCGAACCCGGTTATGAATCGGGCGCCGGCGCCGCCGCATTCATCGGCGCCGAAACCATCAAAGTCCCGCTGATGAAGAACAATGCCTACGCCCACGATGTGAAGGCGATGGCCGCCGCCAGCCCCACGGCCGGCCTGATCTACATCTGCAATCCGAACAACCCCACCGGGACGCTGACATCGGCATCCGATATCGAGTGGCTGGTGGCCAACAAGCCGGCGGGCAGCGTGGTGATGATCGACGAAGCCTACACGCACATCGCCGGCGCTAGGTTCCACACCGATATGGTGGCGGCCGACAAGGACGTGATCGTTCTGCGCACGTTCTCCAAAATTTACGGTATGGCCGGTCTGCGCGCCGGCGCCGCCATCGCGCGCCCGGACCTTTTAAGGAAGCTCGGCGGGTTCAGCGCCGGCATGATGCCGATCACGGGGATGGCTGCCGCGAGCGCGAGCCTGGAAGCGAAGTACGTGATTGCGGAGCGGCGCAAATATATCGCCGGCGTGCGCGAGGAAACCTACAGCTTCCTGGAAAAGCACAACTTCAGCTACGTGCCCGGCAAGTCGAACTGCTTCATGATCGATGTGAAGCGCCCCGTCCGGGAAGTTATCAGCGCACTGCAAGCCGAGAAGATCTACGTCGGGCGGCCTTGGCCGGTCTGGCCCACCCACATGCGCGTCACCGTCGGCCTCGCCGAAGAGATGAAAAGATTCCAGGACGCCTTCCGTAAGGTGATGGCGTAATCTTCCGCGCCGGGATGGGACTTGGGTCCCCGGGCGGGGAACGGTACGCCTGGACGCGGTTGCTCGGGCATTGTTCGGACGGGATGATCGCGGCACCGATCGCGCTGCCCTACGGCCACGCCATGGCGTCCCTCATGGGGTTGCGGCCCGTGCTGGCATAGCGATGCTTCCCAGATTGACGTTGTGGGGCCAGTTTCCGCTAACCGCACAGCAGTAGGGCCAAAAAAGAAACAGCCCCGAGCTGGGTACTCGGGGCCTGCACTCAGAGGGAGGCGGTGGGAGGGGACTCACCGCCTGGGATGCTGTCTGTTGAATTGAGCCTAGCAGTTTAAGATCAAGTTGTCCAGTATTATTTTTGAAATTATTTTTGAAATATTTTGAGGGACACTGGCTCCGGAGGCGCGTGGAGTTTGAGGGATGCGATTTCAATGCGAACCGGTCGCGTTCCCGAGCAGCCGGCGAAGCGTGCTCCAAAAAGATAAAGGCCCCGAGTTGGGTAACTCGGGGCCTGCACTCAGAGGGAGGCGGTGGGAGGGGACTCACCGCCTTGGATGCTGTCTGTTGAATTAATGCTAACCGTTTAAGGCCTTGTTGTCTACTATTATTTTCAACTATTTTTGGGGCTGTGCCGCCGGCAGCCAAAAGGGCCCAAACCGGGCTATCGCCATGCTGCGTGGTGGAGTGCCGGGAAGGGTCGAGGAAAACTGCTCGGAGAGTACTGGTTATTAGCACCACCAAGGTTTCTCGTACGCTATTGTAAATAGGTCAGATAGCAGAATTATGCCGGGCTGGCGCCAGGGGGCGATAGCGGCATCCAAATAACTAAAGACAGCTTGAGCCGCCGGAGCGCGCGTTGTAATTTGGCGATTGGAAGGCGGTGTCTGGTGATCGATACCTATGAAGACAGAACGTTCAGCGCCAAGAGCGACCGGGAACGACGGACCAAACGTCGCTTCCAGATCGATCAGGAAGTCCGTTATAAGATGCTCTACGGTCAGCGCATCGCCGAGACCGGCGTGGGCAGAACCATGAACATCTCTAGCGGCGGCGTGTGGTTCAGCACCGAGAACATGCTGACCAGCGGCATGCCCGTGGAGCTTTCCATGAACTGGCCGGTTCTGCTGAACGACGTCTGTCCGATGAAGCTGATGATCTACGGATGCGTGGTGCGCAGCAACGAAAAGGGCGCCGCGGTGACGATTGAACGCTACGAGTTCCGCACCCAGGGTTCGCGCACCTTCCAGAGTACGGCCGCCGTCCCTCTGGAATTGCGCCTGGTTTAGCCCCACTGAACAGCAGTGGCCGCGCCCGGTCCTGGGACCGTGGCACGGCCACTTTTCTTGGTCCGGCGGCGGTGCCGGCGGCGCCTCGACTAAAGCGCGCGGAGCATGCGGGCGGGCAGGGTGACAATCGCCCAGACCAGGCCGAGGGCGCCTTCCACGGCGATCCCCGCCAGCCGGAAGGGCAGCAGGAACAGCCAAACCAGCGGATAGAGCACCAGGGCCGCCAGGGCCAGCGGCCAGCACAGCACCAGCAGAATACACCACAACAGGAACTTCATCTTGGGCCTCCTCGGGAAGCCAGGGTCTTGGCGTTGCTTTCCATTGGTCCCATTCTCCCCATACGTAAAAACGCAGGCAAATGTTCGAGTCTGCTACCATAAAAATCTTACCTGATGCTGCGATTTGAGACGGCTGGAGAGTCCCACGGCGAATGCCTGGTGGCTACGATCAACGGGCTTCCCGCCGGAATACCTATATCACTGGAAACCGTGAACCGGGAACTGTGGCGCCGCCAGCAAGGCTACGGACGCGGGGGACGGATGAAGATCGAGACCGACCGGGCGGAGATCGTGGCCGGGGTGCGCCACTCCCATACCATCGGTTCGCCGGTGGCGATTCTGATCCGCAACCAGGACTGGCAGAATTGGACCGGAGCCCTGCCGGTGGAAGATATCGATGGCGGCGAGGAAAAGCGTAAGCCGGTCACCCGTCCGCGGCCGGGGCACGCCGACCTGGCCGGGGCCATCAAGTACAATTTCCACGACGCCCGCTACATTCTGGAGCGCGCCAGCGCCCGGGAGACCGCCGCGCGGGTGGCGGTTGGCGCGATCGCCAAGGCGTTGCTGGGGGAATTCGGCATACAGGTGTTGAGCCACGCGATCGCGGTGGGGCCGGTCCGCCTGGAGCGCACAGCCGATTGGGACGAATTGGTGGAACTGAGCCGGCGCGACGAGATACTGCTGGGCTGTGTGGATGCGGCCACGGAGTTGCGCATGAAGGAAGTGGTAGACCACGCATACCGCACCGGCGATACGGTGGGCGGCGTGTTTGAAGTGGTGGCGCGCGGCGTCCCCGTGGGCCTCGGTTCGCACGTGACCTGGGATTCGCGGCTGGACGGGCGGTTGGCGCAGGCCATCGTCTCCATACAGGCGGTGAAGGGCGTCGAGGTAGGGTTTGCGGCGGAGGGCGCGGCCCGCATGGGTTCCCAGGTGCAGGACACGATCCATTACGACCGCGAGGGGCGGCGCTTCACGCGCGGCGCCAATCGCGCCGGGGGACTGGAGGGGGGGATGACCAATGGACAGGATCTGTTGGTGCGCGGCATGCTGAAGCCGATTTCGACGCTGCGGCGGCCCTTGGAGTCGGTGGATCTGGTGACGCGGGAAACGTCGCCCGCGGCCTACGAGCGGAGCGATGTCTGCGTGGTCCCGGCGGCGGGGGTGATTGGCGAAGCCATGGTGGCGATTATACTGGCGCAGGCGTTTCTAGAAAAGTTCGGCGGCGATTCGCTGACCGAAACGCGCCGCAATTTCGATGGATATCGGGAACAGGTGAAAAACTACTGAGAGCTATGGTTTATCCGATTGTGAAACTTGGCGACCCCGTGCTGGAGCGCGAGGCCGCGGAAGTGACTGAATTCGACACGCCGGAACTGCACAAGTTCCTGGACGATATGTTCGAATCGATGTATGCCGCCAAAGGCGTGGGCCTGGCGGCGCCGCAGATCGGCGTTTCCCGCAAGATCGCCGTGATCGATGTCTCCAACGGCGAGAAACCCGAAGACAAGCTGGTGCTCATCAACCCCACCATCCTGAAGATCGATGGCCGGCAGGAAGGCGAAGAGGGCTGTCTAAGTATTCCCGGATTCCGCGAGCAGGTACGGCGCGGCCGCAGCGTCGTCATACGGGCGCAGAATGCGCGGGGCGAGGTGTTCGAGCAGACCGCCGAGGATCTGCTGGCGCGCGCGTTCCTGCACGAGACCGAGCACCTCTACGGGAAGCTGTACATCACCCACATCAGCGTGCTCAAGCGCGACCTGATGAAGCGCAAGATCAAGAAGTTGCAGCGCGCCGGGGACTGGAGCTAGAACGATGATCGCGAGTAAGTGGTCAATTGTGGGGCAGCCAATCCTGGCTGCGGACCGGCTTTCCAGCGGGTCCAGCCGCCTGAAAGGCGGCCGCAGGCAAGATTGCCTGCCCCACATGGAGACCTAGCCACATATGCGCCTGATATTCCTGGGCACTCCCGCCTTCGCCGTTCCCACGCTGGAGGCCATCGTCCGGGCGGGGCACGAGGTGGCGGCGGTGCTCACGCAGCCCGACCGGCCGCGCGGCCGGGGGCAGAACGCGGCGGCGTCTCCGGTGAAGCAGGCGGCGCTCGGGCTCGGCCTGACGGTTTACCAGCCGGAACGCGTGCGCCGTCCCGAAGCGGTGGAGTATCTGCGCGGCATCGACAGCGATGCGATGGTAGTGGTGGGTTACGGACAGATTATTCCGCAGGTAGCGATCGATCTGGCGCCGCTCGGCATCATTAATGTACACGCCTCGCTGTTGCCGAAGTATCGCGGCGCCGGACCCATTCAATGGGCGATTGTGCGCGGGGAGACGCGCACGGGCGTTACCACGATGCGGATCGATGCGGGGCTGGACACTGGGGATATGCTGCTCAAAGCGGAGACCGAAATCGGCCGCGACGAGAATGCCGTGGAACTCGGCCGGCGCCTGGCGGTGATGGGCGCGGGCCTGCTGGTGGAGACGCTGGAGGGACTGCTGGGGGGCAAGATTGTCACCGAAAAACAGGATGACACGCAAGCCACGCTGGCGCCGCTGCTGAAGAAGGAAGACGGCGCGATCGATTGGACCCAGCCGGCGCAGGC
>Ga0209014_10001010_pt1 | contig 16769 bp, 14 predicted proteins | sample BarGraNGADG00212_FD_184491 | JGI IMG/M metagenome (GOLD analysis project Ga0209014, IMG submission 184491) | Arctic peat soil microbial communities from Barrow, Alaska - Barrow Graham LP Ref core NGADG0002-212 (SPAdes) (version 2) | ecosystem: Environmental > Terrestrial > Soil > Wetlands >...
ACGACACGCGGGTGTCGAACCCGGGCGGGTAGACCTCGTCCACGGACGGCGCGAACACCAGGTCCACGCCGGCGCGCTCGCACGCCTCGAGATCGCGCGGCTCGTTGCGCGGGTAGCGCTCGAAGTCGGCCGCCTCGCCGAACTGGCGGGGGTTGACGAAGATGGAGACGACCACGGTGGCGGACTCTGCCCGGGCGCGCTCCACGAGCGACACGTGCCCCGCGTGGAGCCAGCCCATCGTGGGCACCAGGCCGACCGGACGTGGTGCTGCGGCGAGGGCTGCGCGCAGCTCGGCGCGGGTTCGGACGACGCGCATTCGGGGGCTCGCTTCGTTGAGGGCGGAGGGGGTGGCGGGGCCGTGGAGGGGGAGTCGGAGCCGGTCGGGACGCGGCTGCTAGAGGTCGCGGTCCAGCGGGATCCCCATGACATCCCCGATCAGGTCCCCGCCCGGATCCGCCCGGTCCGCGCCGGAGCGCCCCAGCACCTCGTCCAGGACCGAGGCGTCCATCAGCACGGTCTCGGCGGGGCCGGGGAAGGTGCCGGCCTCGACGTCGGCGCGGTACTGCGAGACTGCCCCGAGGATCGTGCCGTGCAGGTCCGCGTACCTGCGGGCGTGCTTCGGGGTCCAGTCGCCCAGGCCCAGCGTGTCGGTGATGACCTGGATCTGCCCGGAGCAGCCTGCCCCGGCGCCGATCCCGATGGTCGGGATGCGCAGGCGCTCCGTGATCGCCGCCGCGAGCTGTCCCGGGACCAGCTCCAGGACGACGGCGAAGGCGCCCGCCTCCTGGACCGCGAGGGCATCGTTGAGGAGCTGCCGCGCCTGCTCCCGGCTCTTGCCCTGGACCCGGACCTTGCCGATCGTGTTGATCGCCTGCGGCGTCAGGCCGATGTGGCCCATCACGGGGATCCCGGCGCGCACCAGCGCCTCGATCATCCGCGCGCTCCGGACGCCTCCCTCCAGCTTGACCGCCTGGGTGCCGGCCTCGCGCATGAACCGGCCGGCGTTCGAGATCGCATCCTCGGTGGTGGAATACGACAGGAACGGGAGGTCGGCGACGATCAGCGCGCGCTTCGTGCCCCGGACCACGGCCTTGGTGTGGTGGAGCATCTCCTCCATCGAGACGCGGACCGTGGTGTCGTACCCGAGCATGACCTGGGCCAGCGAATCCCCGACGAGGATCAGCGGGATCCCGGCCTCGTCCACGAGGGCGGCGGTCGGGTAGTCGTAGGCCGTGATGGTCGCGATTCGGACGCCGTCGGCGTAGAGCTTCGCGATGTCGAGGACCGACAGGCGGCGGACCGCCTCGGGCTGGGGGCTCATGCTGGGTTCTCCCTGGTGGTCGGGCCAGTGTGGGACCGGCCGTCGCGTTCGTCCAGCGCGGCGACCACGCGGTCCAGCAGCCGGTCGGCCACCTCGCGCTTGGCCAGCAGCGGGAGGTCGTCACGCGAGCCGTCGGCGGCCAGGATCGAGACCCGGTTGGTATCCGTGCCGAAGCCGGAGCCCGGTTCCGCCACATCGTTGGCGACCAGGACGTCCGCGCCCTTGCGGCGGAGCTTGTCGGGCGCCCGGTCCAGCGAGCCGGTCTCGGCCGCGAAGCCCACGATGACAGGACGGGGGTCCGTCTCCTTCGCCCGTGCGCCCACCTCCGCGAGGATGTCCTCCGTGGGCTCGAGCACGAGGGTGAGGGACTCGCCACGGGTGAGCTTGCTGTCGGCCGTGCGCAGCGGGCGGAAATCGGCCACGGCCGCGGCCATGACGAGGACGTCCGCGTGCTGCTCGAAGACGGCGTCGAGGACGGCAGTGCGCATGGCGGCGGTGGACTCGCCATGGACGACGTGCGCGGCGCCCGGGAGGGCAACCTCGACGCGGCCGGCAACGATCGTGACCCGGGCGCCCCGGGCCAGGGCCGCCTCCGCGATCGCGACGCCCATCCTGCCGGTGCTGCGGTTGCCGATGAACCGGACCGGGTCGATGGCCTCCGCGGTGCCGCCGGCGCTGACCACGACGTGGCGGCCCTCGAGGTCCGCGTCCCGGACCCGGGCGGTGCGCGGCGGACGGGCCGCGGGATCCGCCGCCCGGACCGGGCGGTCGCCGATGGCGGCCACCACCGCGTCCACGATGAGCGGCAGGTCGGCCAGGCGCCCGATGCCGGACTGCCCGGACGCGAGCGACCCGATCTCGGGTGGCACGATCGCGTACCCGAAGTCGCGTCGCAGCCGCTCCACGTTGTCGCGTGTCGCCCGGTGGGTCCACATGTCGCCGTCCATCGCCGGCGCGACCACGACCGGCGCGGAGGTGGCAAGGCAGGCGGCGGTGACCGTGTCGCTCGCAATGCCGTTTGCCATCGCGCCCAGCCAGCGGGCGGTGGCCGGGGCGATCACGAGCGCATCCGCGCTGTCAGCCACGACGATGTGCCCGATGCGCCGGTCGGGGAGCAGCCCCAGGACGTCCGTCTCGACGGCGTGACCGGAGAGAGCCTCGAAGGTCAGCGGACCGACGAACGCGGCCGCGGACGGCGTGAGCATGACGACGACGTCGGCGCCCTCGGCGCGCAGGAGGCGGACCAGCTCCACGGCCTTGTAGGCCGCGATGGAACCGCAGACGCCGAGACCGACGAGGCGCCCGGCCAGCCGGCCGCTGGGGCGTGCCCCGGTCTCGTCGGTGGGGAGCTCGGCGTCTCGGTCGGCCGTTCGGTCGGCCGTTCGGTCGGCGGTCATGCCTTCGCCTTCTGCCCGTGCTCGAGACCCTCGCCGCCGGCGACCTCCGCGTGGAGGATCGCCAGGCCCTTGAGCGTGAGGTCCGGGTCGATGACGCCCACGCCCTCCACGGCGCGGGCCCACGGCGCGGCGGAGAGGCCGCCGGTCAGGATGGTCTGGATTGACTCCGGTGTGACGCCCGACTGTTCCGCCAGCTCCGCCCGGACGCGAGCGAGGAGACCGGACGTCAGCGCCTGGTAGCCGAAGATCGTTCCGGACTGGATCGCGCTCACCGTGTCCCGCCCGATGGCGCGGTCCGGGGTCCGGAGCTCGACCCGAGGCAGCTTCGCGGTACGGTCCGCGAGCGCATCGAGGCCCAGCTCCAGGCCGGGCGCGATCGCTCCGCCGACATAGGCGCCGTCGCTGCCGACGCAGTCGAAGGTCGTGGCGGTCCCGAGGTCCACGACAACCGCCGGCGTGCCGTACAGCCGCTGCGCGGCCAGGGCATTCACGAGCCTGTCGGCGCCGACCTCACTCGGGCGGTCCACGCGGATCGCCAGCGGCACGGTGCCCGCCGTGGCCACCAGGACGCCGATGCCGCGACGGGCGGCAACCCGCTCCAGCATCGCGGTCTGGGCGGGCACGACGGAGGCAACGGCGATACCCGTGACGTCACCCAGGGACCGGCCGCCGAGACCGAGAAGGCCCGCCAGGAGAAGCTCGAGCTCATCGGCGGTCGTGCTTCGGGGCGTGCCCGCGCGACGGGTGGCGACCAGGGCACCACCCTCCACCAGGCCGAGCGTGACGTTGGTGTTCCCGATGTCGACCGCGAGCAGCATGCGAGGATCATACGGGGTGGTTCGCCGTGCCCGAGACGTGCGTGTCGCCGGAACCGTGCGAACTTGACCCACCCGCAGCCAACCCGCTGGGCTACGATCACCACTTGTCGGGTCGCCCCGGGAATGGCGGCGCGGCGAGCCGCTCCACCGCCCCCGAGCCATAGAGGTGGGAGCCCATCGTGGCAAGCGATCCGCCGGCCAAGTTCTTCGTCAACCAGGGCCTCGTGACCAGCCGGACCGACGTCCAGCACATCCTGCAGCCGATCCTCAAGCAGACCGTCTCGTACCGCCTGATGCGGGGCCGGGACGTGGTCTCGCACGGGTCCGGTTGGGTGGAGCGGATCGTCTCGGACGAGCCCGACATGTCGACGTACTTCACGCCGATCGCGATCACGATCAACGTGGACTCCTTCGAGCACCTCGAGTTCGAGACCCGCCCCGACCAGCTCCTCGTCTACACGCTCGTCCAGGGCGACGAGCGGGTGGTCATCGAGTTCGTGCCCACGGGCGTCGGGGAGGACGACGGACCGTCCGCGCCGCGCCAGCTCGCGTTCGACACCAGCGGGTTCGTGCAGATGGAGCTCCTCGGCCTTGAGGGCAACGAGGAGTAGGGGAGCGAGAGAGCAAGGACCGTGGCGCCTGCGGGACGTCCCCGCGGGCGGGCGAGGGAGCCCAGCACACCTGAGAGGGAGGATCGATACAGCCCATGAGCGCCGCAACTCCGGCAACTCCGGCAACTCCGGCAACGCCGGCAACCCCGGCTCCCCCGCCGCAGCGGGGGAGCGCCATCGCGGAGTACTTCAAGTTCGCCGAGCGAGGCACGGACTTCACGACGGAGATCCGTGCCGGCCTGACCACGTTCATGGTCATGGCCTACATCATCTTCGTGAACCCGAGCATCCTGACGGCCGGGTTCAAGGACCTCGATCCCGCGTTCACGTTCCCCGCGCTGGCCGCCGCGACGGCGCTGATCGCCGGGATCATGACCATCGCCATGGGCGCGGTCTCGAACTACCCGCTGGCTCTCGCGGCCGGCCTCGGTATCAACGGCATCGTCGCGTTCACGCTGATCGGCAAGGGTCTGTCTCCCGCCGGTGCGATGGGCGTGATCGTGCTGGAGGGCCTGCTCGTCACGGTCTTCGTGGTGCTCGGCCTGCGGGAGGCGATCATGAACGCCGTCCCGCTCGCCCTGAAGAAGGCGATCGGGGTCGGCATCGGCCTGTTCATCCTGTTCATCGGCTTCGCCAACGGCGGGCTGATCAAGGCCGGTAGCGGCACGCTCGTGACGGTCGCGTTCCCGACCACCACCGCCCAGTTCGTGTTCATCATCGGCCTGATCATCACGATCGCGCTGTACGTGCTCAAGATCCGTGCCGCGCTGATCATCAGCATCCTGGTCACGACCGTGATCGCGCTGGTGCCGCCGGTGTTCGGCCTGGACAAGGTCACCACGCTGCCCAGCGCTGACTCGTTCAGCTTCGCGCCGAGCTTCTCGACGCTGGGCCGGTTCGACCTCGGCAACGTGTTCAATCTTGGCCTGCTGACCGCGATCCTCACGATCTTCGCGATCATGCTCACCGACTTCTTCGACACGATGGGCACGGTCACCGGCGTCGCCGCCGAGGCGGGGCTGGCCCGGGAGGATGGCTCGGTGCCGGACATCGGGCGCGTGCTGTTCGTGGACTCGGTCGCGGCGGCCGTGGGCGGCCTCGCCGGCACGTCGTCCAACACGACGTACATCGAGAGCGCGGCGGGCGTCGCCGAGGGCGGCAGGACCGGCTTCGCGTCCATCGTCACCGGCGTCCTGTTCCTGCTGGCGATCTTCCTGTCGCCGATCGCGGGCATCGTCCCGGGCGTCGCCACGGCGCCGGCCCTGGTGCTGGTGGGCTACCTGATGTTCACCCTCGTGCGCGACATCAAGGTGGCCGAGGTCGAGGACGGCATCCCGGCCCTGCTCACGATGATCCTCATGCCGCTGACCTACGACATCACGGTGGGCATCGGCGCGGGCTTCATCTCGTGGGTGCTGATCAAGGTCGTGCGCGGCAAGATGGCCGAGGTGCACCCGCTGATGTGGGTGGTCGCCGCGGCGTTTGTGGTGTACTTCCTCCAGGACTGGATCCTCGCGTTCGGGGCCGCCGCTCCCGCCTGAGCCGCGGCAACATCGCTCGCTCGACCTGGTCCGGCGGCCCATCGCCGCCGGACCGCAGCCTCGACCGGCGGCCCTCGGGCCGCCGGTCCCTCGTTTCCCGGCTACCATCGCTCAGATGTTCCACCGGACCGAGCTCGCCCAGGGGCCGCGCGTCATCTCCGCCCGCCTCCCGGGCTCCCGGTCGGTCTCGATCGCCGCCTACGTGCTGGCCGGGTCCCGCCTGGAGACCGTCGCCGAGGCGGGTGTCGCCCACTTCATGGAGCACATCACCTTCAAGGGCACGGCCGCCTACCCGTCGTCCCGGGCGATCTCGGAGGCCGTCGAGGGTGTCGGCGGCTCGGCGAACGCGGCCACGGACCGCGAGTCCACCGTGTACTGGGTCCGTGTGCCGCGCCGCCAGGCCGCCACCGCCATGGAGGTCATCGGCGAGCTGATCGTCCGGCCGAGGCTCGCGGACGCGGACATCGACCAGGAGCGGACGGTCGTCGTGGAGGAGATCCGCTCGTACCTGGACGACCCGTCCGAGTACGCGCAGATGCTGATCCAGCAGGCGATGTTCGGGGACGGGCCGCTGGGCCGTGAGATCTGCGGGGACGAGGACGGGATCCGCGCCCTGCCGGCCTCCGCGATCCGCGACTTCTGGCAGACGACCTACCGGCCGTCGAACACGGTGGTCGCCGTTGCCGGTGACCTCGAGCACGACGAGGCCGTCGAGCTGGCGACGACGGCCTTCGGGTCGGGGGACGGCGTCTTCCCGACCTTCGGCCCCGCACCCGACCTGCCTGCCGGCCCACGCGTGCTGACCGGCAAGCGCGACACGTCACAGGCCCAGCTGGCGATCGCGGTCCCGGGGATCCGGCGCGACCACCCCGATTCCTGGAACCTGTCGATCCTCAACACGATCCTCGGTGACGGCATGTCCAGCCGCCTGTTCCTCGGCGTGCGCGAGGAGAAGGGGCTGGCCTATGACGTCAGCTCCGGGATCGTGGAGTACGCCGACACGGGCGCCGTGGAGATCTCCGCCGGCGTGGACCCGGTCAACCTGGCGGCGGCGATCGAGGCGATCCTGGCGGAGCTCACGCGCCTCACCGAGGAGACGGTCTCGCCCGAGGAGTTGAAGAAGGCGAAGGCGTACCTCTCCGGGGGCCTCGAGCTGCGGATGGACGACACGCGGCACATGGCGTCCTGGGTGGGCGGCCAGGAGGCGCTGCACGATCGGGTCCTCACCCTGGACGAGGCCCTGGAGGCCGTCGAGGCGGTGGATGCCGGCGACCTCCGGCGGCTGGCGGCCGAGCTGTTCCGGGACGCGGGGCTCCGGATGGCGGTCGTGGCCCCCGCCCGATACCTGCGCGGCCTGGACAAGCACCTGCGGCTGCCGCGATGACGGAGGCGACCGGGCGGCTGTTGCAGGAGCACGAGCCGGCCGAGGAAGCCACGGATCAGGAACTCGCGGCTGAGGTGCCCGCTCCGGCTACCGCGGCCGGGCCGGACCCGGAGGTCGCGGCCGACGTGCCCGTTCCGGAGCCCGTCGCGGCGCAGGACCCGGAGCCAGCGGCCGACGTGCCCGCTTCGGCTGCCGCGGCCGGCCCGGACCAGGCGCCTGCGCCCGCGCTCGCCACGCCCGTCCCGGCGCCGCCTCGCAGCGCGCGTCGTGCGCGGCGGGCCGAGGTCGCCGAGCCTGTCGCCGGTCCCGCGACCGTCGCGACCTCGGGCCGTCCGAACGCGCTGCGGCTCGCCCGGCTGCACCTGCGGATGGGCCAACTGTTGCTCGCCCGCGCGCAGCTGGAGGCGCTGGCGGGTCGCGGAGACCTCGACGAGGCCGCCCTTCTGGACCTGGCGGAGGCGCGCTGGCGGACTGGGGACCTGGCCGGCGCGGGGGAGGCAGCCGGGGCGCTGCTCGCCCATGGGGGCGAGGACGGGCTGGCGCTGCTCATCGCCGCCGAATCCGTGGCGGCCCTCGGACGGCCCGGCGAGGCACGGCGCATGGCCGCCCGGGCGCTGGCCGTGACGGTTGGTCCGCTCGACCCGATCTTCGCCGGGATGCCGCGCAACCCGATCTGGCCCGACGACAAGGTTCCTGCAGGCGATGACCCCGCCGCGCCGGAGGATGGGGGCGCGGCAGGCCACCCGGACCATCTCGGCCATGTCGTCCGTCCGCGCCACGCGGCCCCGGAAGGCGAGCCGGAGGGCCCGGCTTCGGCTGCTGCAGCCGAAGCTTTCGCAGGCGGCCGCGCGGCGCTGGCCGGCGGGGACATCGGGCAGGCGGCACTCCGTCTCGGCGTGGCGATGCGGCTCGACGCCGGGTTTGCCGAGGGGGTCCTCGAGGCGGTCGGCGCCTGGGACCGCGATCCGGCCCTGGCCCTCGTGGCGGGGGACGCCCTGCGCCTCCTCGGCCGTGAAGCCGAGGCGCACGCCGCCTTCGACCGGGCACGCGGCAGGCCCTGAGCGGGACCCTCGCTCGCGGTGCGCCGGAGCCTCGCTCGCGGCGAGCTGGACCCTCGGCCGCGGTGCGCCGGAGCCTCGCTCGCAGCGAGCCGGTCGCTCGCGCTAACCTGTGCTCCCGCGCGCGCGCCGCGGACCGCATCCCGGACCCGTGGCGGAGCGGCGCCGCAACCCAGCCCCTGGACCCCGCGACCCGGCCCGCCGGCGTCGCCCACGACACGAGAGGCCGACACCACCCCATGGCGGAACTCCAGCGCACCCTCCTCCTCGTCAAGCCCGACGGCGTGCAGCGCCTGCTGGTCGGCCGCGTCCTCACCCGGTTCGAGGAGCGGGGTCTGAAGCTCGTGGGCCTGAAGCTCGTCCACGTGGACCGGGCCCTCGCGGAGGAGCACTACGCGGTCCACCGCGAGAAGCCGTTCTTCCGCGGCCTGGTGGACTTCATCACCTCGGGCCCGCTCGTGGCGGCCGCGCTCGAGGGTCCGAACGCGGTCGCGATCGTCCGGGCGATGAATGGCGCCACCCGTCCGCACGAGGCGGCTCCGGGCACGATCCGCGGTGACCTCGCCGTGGAGACCGCGCAGAACCTGGTCCACGCGTCCGATAGCCCCGAGAACGCGGCGGCCGAGCTGGCCCTCTGGTTCCGCCCCGAGGAGCTGCTCAGCTACGAGCGCGAGATCGACCGCTGGGTCCTCGCCCCGGCCGAGTAGTCGCCAGCGGTCCTCGCCCCGGCCGAGCAGTCCCCGGCGGAGCCTGCGGGAAGGCTCGCCCCGCCGCCGGCTCCCGCGTCACTCTCCCGCCGGAGCTGAGGTGATCGGGGCGGGCTCGGCGGCCGCCCCGGCGATGTCCAGGGCGCCCCACGAGGTGAGCAGCGCGAGCACCGCCAGGGCCAGCACCGCGGCCGCCAGCAACTCTGTCCGATCGCGCCTGAGGGCGGCTCGCGACCGGGCCGCCGCGTTTGAGCCGGCGGATGCGGCCCCGGCGAGCGATCTCCTGCCGGGGACGCGCCGCCGGCTCGCGACACCGTCGGGCGCTGTCCCGGTCATCTCCGGCGCTGCCTCGACACCCTGGGGCGCCTTCTCCATCTCGACCACGAGGGTCTCCTTCAGCAGCGGGACGCCCTCGCCGCGCCGGCGCACGATCCGCTCTGGCGACGCGCGGTCCACCTTGCTGGTGGCCAGGCCGGCGCCCAGCACCAACAGCCGCAGGTAGGTGGGCAGGGTCAGGAACCCGGCGATCACCAGCAGCGCGTCCCAGGGTGCGTCCACGGCCAGCCGCGCCAGCGTTCCCCGTGCCTCGAAGGCGACCCAGCCCGGGATGCCGAACGTGGCGACGGCCGTGAGGACCAGGCCCGTTGCCAGGATCGGCGAGCGACGGAGCCACCCCCGCAGGTCTGGAATGCTCCGTGTCTCGAAGCGGTCCTCGGCCACGGCGGCCCACGCGATGAGGGCCGTCTTCGAGGCCGCCATCGCAACCAGCCACACGCGCGCCGGTCCCCAGGCCGCCGGGTCCAGCGCCGCGAACCCGAGCAGGACGAGGCCCCCATCGGCGATCACGAGGTACCCGGTTGCATGTCGCAGGTCGTCCTGGACGAAGGCCGCGGTGGCGGCCGCCACCAGGGTCACGAACGCCACGGCGATCACCACGGCCCGATCGCCCTCGAGCGGCAGGGCGAGCGGCGCGATCTGGCCGTCCACGATCGCGAGCCCGGCCACGACCACCGGCACGCCCAGCCAGGCGAGCAGCAGCGGCAGATCGACCGGGGATGCGGCGTCGGCGAGACGGGAGAACCGGACGTGGAACGGGACGGCGCCCAGCCGTGCCCCGATCCCGAGCGTCACCGCGAGGGCGGCGAGGCCGAGCAGGGCGCTTGCGCCCGCCGCTGTTGCCGGTCCGGAGCCACCGCCGTCACCGGTCCCGGCGGCACCCGCACCGCCCAGGGTCAGGGCCGCGGTCAACGGAGCCACGGCGACGACCGCGAGGAGGACCGCTCCCACCACGAGCGTCAGGCGCAGCTCACGCGCTGCCGCGGCGACCGCGGCCCGGCCGCGGGTCGGGGGGACGGCCAGCAGCGCGGCCAGACCGGATGCCGCAGCAGCGGCGGCACCGACGGCGAGGTCGGCCGAGGCAAGGACGACCGCGCCACCGGTCATGGCCGCGAGGGTTCCCGGCAGGACGCCGCGCAGCTGCGGCAGCCCGCCCAGCAGCCAGGCGAGGAAGACCAGGACCACCGCGTCCATCCCCCACAGGCCGAGCGTCAGCCGAAGGTAGGCCGTGGGGACGAGCCGTCCATCGAACAGCGCGCCATCCGTGACGGTGGCAGCAGCGTCTCCCGCGCCCGCTCCGGGGACGGGCGTGGCCATCGTGAGCGTCAGCGCAAGCAGCAGGAACAGGGCGGCGCCGCCGCCGAGGGCACCCCATCGCGCCGCGCGTCCGCCGCGGGCCAGGCCCCAGGCCGACCCGGCGGCGCCGAGCGCTCCGATCACGAGGAGGAGGGGCAGCTGCATCGGCGTCAGTTGGCCGGGCGCCGATGCGCCTCGTCCGCTGGCCGGTGGCGGACGGCGGTCTCGCGGTCCGTTCCGGTCCGCAGGTCCAGGTCGCCCGTCGCCCGGAGCGAGCCGGTGATGACGGCCGCCACCGCGGCCCCCACGAGCGCGGTGAGGACGGCGATGGCCAGGTCGGCGGGGGCGTCCCCACCCACGCCCAGTGCATTGCCGGCGAGGTCGGCCGCGGAGATCAGCAGCAGGAGCGCCAGCCCGAGCCGGAGCACGTCGCGGGCGAGCAGGACCGGTCCCGCGGCCAGCGCGGCCAGGGCGAAGGCGGCCCCGAGCGCGGCACAGGACACCGGCGAACCGGCTGCGAGGGAGGCGGCCGCGCCGCCGGCCGAGGGTCCATCTCCGGAGCCCAGGCCGAGCGTCGAGCCGATGGTCAGGGCGGTGAGCCAGCCGGCGGCGAAGGCGGCCACGGCGATCGCCAGCGCTCCCGGGACGCGGAACCCCCGTACGGGGAGCGGCGAGGGCGCGCGACGGAGTGCGATCCAGGTCAGGTACCCGGCGAGGACGGTGCCCACCAGCCGGGCCGCGAGCGAGAGCGGTCCGGGCAGCGGGTCCTCGACATAGGCCGAGCCGACGAGCGCCACCAGCGTGCCCAGCGCGGCGAGGCGCGGTTCCCGTGCAGAGACGGCGAGCGCCCCACCGGCCGCGACCAGCGCAGCGAGCAGGACGAGGACCGGCGTCACGACCCTGGCCCGCCCGTCAGGGCGCGGCCGGTGGGGCGCTGGGGTAGGACGGGGTCTGGAGGATCCCGAGCGTCGAGAGGGGCCAGTAGCGGAGGAATGCCCGTCCGATGACGTCGGAGATGCTGATCGGGCCGAAGACGCGCGAGTCGGCCGACTTCTGGCGATGGTCGCCCATCACGAACAGCTGGCCATCGGGGATGACCCAGGTGTTCTGGTCGGGGGACGCCGTGGTGGGTTCCTGGACGCCCGCGTCGTTTTTGTACAGGTCCTGCTCGTTGAGGTTGACGCCGTTCACGTAGACGTACCCGTCCTCCTTGACCTCGACCGTGTCGCCGGGAAGCCCGATCACGCGCTTGATGAAGGGCGTCGGGTCGGCGGTCCAGGTCTGGGGCGGGTTGAACACCACCACGTCGCCGCGACTGTACGAGTCCCAGCGGGGTGTCAGCTTGTCAACCAGCACGTATTGCCCGGGCTCCAGGGTCCGCTCCATCGACTGCTGCTGAACCTGGTAGGGCTGCGCGATGAAGTTCTGGATGACGAAGAAGATGACAAGGGTGAGGACGAGCGTCTCGACGACTTCGAAGAGACACCCGAATGTCGAGCGTCGGTCCACGTGGGCGAGTATAGGGATCAGCGGCGGGTCGACGCCCGACAGAGCCGTTGGGACTGCCGGTGGCCCTGCCCGGGCGGAATGCATAGGCCGGCCGGGCGGGTGGAACGCATGCACCTGGCCCGGAAGTGGTTTGACCCGCCCGTGAGGCGACGCATACACTTCCGTCCGACCGACCCGCGGGTTCCCCTGTGTACCGGACCCCGGTCGGCGATCGCCCACGCCGTGCCTGCGCGACCGTGCCCGTCCTGGCCCGGGATCGCGCTCACGGCAGCCACACTGATCACCGGCGTCCCGAACCCTGGGTAGGAGGCTCTGCAAACGCTGATGGGCGCATCCACGCTCTACTGGATCATCCCGATCGCGGGCATCGCCGCCGTGCTGTTTGCCGCGTACCTGGCGCGTGACGTGCTGTCGCGCGACACGGGGACGCAGGCGATGGTGGACGTTGCCGCCACGATCCGCGAGGGCGCGGACGCGTTCGTCAAGCGGCAGTACACGACGATCGGCGTGCTCGCCCTCGTCGCCGCGGTCATCATCGGCGTGGTCATCGCGCTGGTCGAGACGAAAGCGGTCGCCGACGTGCCGGCCCTGGCCGGCCTCCCGATCGGTGTCCTGACGGCGTTCGCGTTCCTCGTCGGCGCCGGCTGCTCGATGCTCTCGGGCATCATCGGGATGCAGGTCAGCATCCGGGCCAACGTCCGCACCGCGTCCGCGGCGCGCCGCAGCCTCGTCGAGGCGGTCCAGGTCGCGATGCGCGGCGGGGCGGTCTCCGGGTTCCTCGTCGTGTCCCTGTCGCTGCTCGGCGTGTGGCTCGTGTTCACGCTGTTCCAGGTGTTCGTCGGGGATGTGACCGTCGACCAGGCGCCCTTCCTGATCGTCGGCTTCGGCTTCGGCGCCAGCTTCGTCGCCCTGTTCGCGCAGCTGGGCGGCGGCATCTACACCAAGGCGGCCGACGTGGGGTCCGACCTCGTGGGCAAGGTCGAGGCGGGCATTCCCGAGGACGACCCCCGGAACGCGGGCGTCATCGCGGACCTCGTCGGCGACAACGTCGGCGACTGCGCCGGCCGCGGTGCAGACCTGTTCGAGTCGACCGCCGCCGAGAACATCGGCGCCATGATCCTGGGCGTCGCGGTGTTCAAGATCGCCACCGACATGGGCTGGCCGAACCCGTCGGCCTGGATCTTCTTTCCCCTCGTCGTCCGCGCCTTCGGGCTCCTGGCCACCATCGTCGCGATGTTCTTCATCCGCGGCAAGGAGACCGAGAACCCGATGAACATCCTCAACCGCGGGTACTGGGTCACGACCCTGCTGTCCGTGGTGGCGCTGGCGTTCGTCACCAACCAGATGATGCAGACCCCCGGCATCACCGCCAACGGCCTGCCGACCTGGGTCTGGTTCCTGCTCGCCGGCATCGTCGGCCTCGCGACCAGCGTCGCGTTCGTGTACATCACGCAGTTCTACACCGCCGGGTCCTACCGCCCCGTCCGCGAGATCGCCGAGGCGTCCAAGACCGGCCCGGCGACCAACATCATCAGCGGCACCGCCGTCGGCTTCGAGACCACGGCCGTGACCGCGCTCACGATCGGGGCCGCGCTGATCGCCAGCCACTGGCTCGGCTCGCAGGCCAACCTCGTCAACGCCGCCGGCCAGAACGTGGGGGGGATCTTCGGCACCGCGGTCGCGACCATGGGCATGCTCATGACGACCGCCTACATCCTGGCCATGGACACCTTCGGTCCGATCACGGACAACGCCGGCGGCATCGCCGAGTTCAGCCGGGCCGAGGCGGGCGCCCGCGAGATCACCGATCGTCTCGACGCGGTCGGCAACACCACCAAGGCCCTCACCAAGGGCTACGCGATCGCCTCCGCGTCGCTGGCCGCGTTCCTCCTGTTCTCGGCCTACATCGACAAGGTCAACCTGATCCTGGGCAACCAGATCAAGGCAGGGGTGCCCGGCGTCCAACTCCTGACATCGGTCAACCTGGCCAACGTCAACGTGTTCGTCGCGGCGCTGATCGGCGCGATGCTCGCCTACTTCTTCAGCAGCCTCGCCATCCGGGCGGTGGGCAAGACGGCGCAGGCGATCATCGTCGAGGTGCGCCGCCAGTTCCGCGAGATCCCCGGGATCATGGACTACACCGGCCGCCCGGACTACGCCCGGGTCGTCGACATCACGACCGTGGCCGCGCTGCGCGAGATGGTGGCGCCCGGCCTGGTGGCCGTCGCGACGCCGATCCTGGTGGGCCTCCTGCTGGGCTACCAGGCCGTGGCCGGGATGCTGATGGTCGGCACGATCGCCGGCGTCCTGCTCGCCACCGTCCTCAACAACGGCGGCGGCGCCTGGGACAACGCCAAGAAGTACATCGAGTCCGGCCACCTCAAGGACGACGAGGGCAACGTGCTCGGCAAGGGCAGTGCGGCGCATGCGGCCGCCGTCGTCGGTGACACCGTCGGCGACCCGTTCAAGGACACCGCCGGTCCGTCGCTCCACGTCCTCGTGAAGCTGCTGGCCACGATCACGCTCGTCCTCGCCCCGCTCTTCATCCGCTAGCTGAGGTCCAATCAGGCGGCCGGCCCTCAAGTCACGCCGCCTGAAGCCGTCCCATGGATCAGATCTTCCAGGCGTTCGTCATGGGGGTCGTGCAGGGGCTCACGGAGTTCCTGCCGATCAGCTCGTCCGGGCACCTCATCCTCGTCCCGTGGCTGTTCGGGTGGACCGACTCGTTCCTCGAGTCGCTCGCCTTCTCCGTCGTCCTGCACGGCGGGACCCTGGCGGCGCTGCTCGTCTACTTCCGCGAGGACTGGCGGCGGCTCATCCCGGCCGGCTTCGCCACGCTCCGGGATCGCTCGTTCGCGGGCGACCCCGACCGTCGCGTGGCCTGGCTCCTCGTGGCGTCCACCGTGCCCGCCGCGATCGTGGCCCTCCTGTTCAACGACGTCATCGAGAAGAACGTGCGCCAGGTCGGCCTGGTGGCCCTGATGCTGGTCATCGGCGCCGCGATCCTGTGGGCCGCCGACAAGTGGGGCCCGCGGACCCACGAGATGGACCGGCTCACGTTCCGCGGCGCGATCGGCATCGGGGCGGCCCAGGCGCTGGCGCTGGTCCCGGGGGTGAGCCGCTCCGGCATCTCCATGTCGGCCGCCCTGTTCGCCGGTCTGCGTCGTGCGGACGCGGCCCGCTACAGCTTCCTGATGGCCACGCCGATCACGGCCATGGCTGTCGCCTACGAGATGCTGAAGCTGCTCAAGGGCGACGTCGGCGGCGCCGAGCCGGTCACGCTCATCGTGGGCATCGTGACGTCGTTCGTCTCGGGCATCCTCGCGATCTCGCTCCTGCTCCGCTACCTGCGGACCCGCTCGTTCAACATCTTCGTCGCCTACCGCCTCGTGCTCGCGGCCATCATCGTCGTCGCGTTCCTGGCCCGGTAGGGGACCGGTCAGGCGGACCCGTGGAGGTCATGAAGCAGCTCCGCCAGCGGGCGATCCGTGACCTGGTGGAGCAGCGGACCATCCGGACCCAGCAGGAGCTGGCGGCCGCCCTGCGCGAGCGCGGCTTCCGGACCACGCAGGCCACTATCAGCCGGGACGTGGCGGAGCTGGGCCTGGTCAAGGCGGGCCGCGGCGGCACCCACGCCTATGCCATCCCGCCCCGCCTGCGCGAGGCCGACACCAGCGGCGAGGACCGGATCAGGATCCTCATCCGGGACATGCCCGTGGACATCCGGGACGCCGGCACGATGCTGGTGCTCAAGACGCTGCCGGGTTCGGCGCACCCACTCGCGGCCGCGCTTGACCGGGCGCGCTGGCCGGAGGTGGTGGGCTCCATCGCCGGTGACGACACGGTGTTCGTGGCTTTCGCGGACCGCGGCTCGCTGGGCCGCGTCAGACGGCGGCTGGAGCAACTGGCCGAGTAGGGAAGTCTTGCCCGGGCGGCCGCGGAGGACCTGCCCGCTGGTCGGATGGCGCACGAGGAGACGACATGCTCGGGGTCTGGCGCCTGCAGCTGCTCCGCGAGGTCGCGCGTCGCGGCACGATCCGCGCCGCCGCCAGCGCGATGTCCATCACGCCGTCCGCGGTCTCCCAGCAGCTCCGGATCCTGGAGGCGGAGGCGGGCGTCCCGCTCCTCGAGCGTCACGGCCGCCTGGTCCGACTGACGGACGCGGGCCAGATGCTGGTCCGCCACGCTGACACGATCACCGCGGCGATCACCGCCGCCGAATCCGAGCTCGCGGCCACCCAGCACGAGATCGCCGGAACCCTGCGCGTGGCCGCCATCCCGACCGCGGCGCGCGCGGTCCTGCCCGCGGCGATCGCCTCGCTCGGGCGGGCCCACCCGAGGCTGCGCCTGATGCTGCGTGACCTGGAGACGGCCGAGAGCCTCCCGGCCCTCGCCATGGACGAGGTGGACATCGCGGTCGTGGACGAGTACGACGAGGCGACACGGATCCGCGAACCCGGGGTCGAGCTGCTGGACCTGCTGACCGAGCCGATCCTCGTCGCCCTGCCGCCGGGCTACGCCGCAGGCACGGGGCCGGTGCCCCTGTCGGCGCTGCGCGACGAGGCCTGGATCATGGACACGGAGGCCAGTGGGATCTGCCGGGCCCTCGTGCGTGCCTGTCGCCGGGCCGGCTTCGAGCCGCACGTGCGCTCCAACTGCCGCGACTACAGCGTCATCATCGCCCTCGTGGAGGCCGGGCTCGGGGTGGCGATGCTGCCCGGGCTCGCCCTGAGGGACCGCGACGTCCGGGCCAGGGTGGCGCCGGTGGACCCGCCGCTGGAGCGGCGGGGG
>Ga0209014_10001011_pt1 | contig 16752 bp, 13 predicted proteins | sample BarGraNGADG00212_FD_184491 | JGI IMG/M metagenome (GOLD analysis project Ga0209014, IMG submission 184491) | Arctic peat soil microbial communities from Barrow, Alaska - Barrow Graham LP Ref core NGADG0002-212 (SPAdes) (version 2) | ecosystem: Environmental > Terrestrial > Soil > Wetlands >...
GTCCCGCCTATCGGCGCCCCGTTCACTGCGAACGTTGGTACTGCACGGCGTCTAGGAAAAGGGGTGGCCAACCTCTGTATTACTCCCAGCGTCGTAGGGCACAGTCTACGCGGTCTGCTTGATGAGGCTTTCGGCGGGAATTCCAAATCCGTCGTGAAGTTTTCGGATCATGGCGAGGGTCAAAGGGCGGGTGCGATTGAGCACCTCGTATACGCGATTGAGGCGCCCAATAGCAGGTTCTAGATCCTTCGGAGTCAGCCCGCGCTGATCCATGACGAATTTGATGGCCTCGATGGGGTCGGGAAGATCCATGGGGAAGTGGGCTCGTTCGTAGGCTTCCACCAGAGTCACGAGGACATCCAGCCGGTCGCCGTCTGGCGATCCTGCCGCGGCAGCCATGAGGGACTCGATCTCAGCGAGGGTGGACCGGTAGTCAGCTTTCGTGCGAATGGGTCTGATATCCATGGGGTCTCCCTAGATGTTCTGGGCGTCGATCTGGTCGTACTGCTTGTGGGTGCCGACGAACCGAATGTAGACCACGCGATAGGGGTGGTTGATCCAGGCAACCAGCCTGTATTTGTTGCCTGCGATGTTGAAAACCACGCGCCCTCCTCGGAGGATGCTGGCACTTCCGAACGCCGCCTTCACCTCTGCGGGGGTCTGCCAGTCGGCATGCTTGACCTGCTCATGCCAGGACAGCAGGGGTTGTTCGGCGTCAGGATGGGATTTCCAGAACACCTTGAGGGTTGAAAGGGCGATCAGCCGCATGTGGAATATTAGTCCCAAATTGGGACCAGGACAAGACCCATCTCCACGTTTTTCTTATGGCCCCTACCGTGGATCCCCAGCCGTATCCCGTTTCAGCTCTTCCATGAAGGTTTCCATCCACTTGGTGGAGAAGGTGCCGGCCACAAAGTCTGGGTGGTCCATGATGCGGCGATGCAGGGGGACTGTGGTCTTGATGCCTTCGATCACCAGGGTGTCCAGGGCGCGGCGCATGCGGGCGATGGCCTCGTTGCGGTTGGCGCCGTAGGCGATGAGCTTAGCCACCATGGAATCGTAGTGGGGCGCGCGGCGTTCCCACATCGGTCCGGCGTCACGGGGCGACGACCCGCCGCGGGGCCAACGCGGGGCCGACCGGACGACCCGCGACGCGGGCAGACGGGCGAAAAACCCCACCCGGACCGCACGCGGGCTGGTGGCGCGGCGCGAAGCGTCGCGCCATACTCCCACAACCCCGATTGAAACTCCTATCGCGCGACTGGTAACCATCAATAAATCGCTCGACAGGGACTATTGACTCGCCCGGATTTGAGATTTCGACTCTGTCTGAGTAGATCTCGACCATTGGCGAAGCTCCACCGATGCCAATGTCCTGATGGATCAGAGCATTCGCCACCAATTCACGAATGACTATTTCAGGACGAGTTTGATTTCTCGGCGCAGGGCATCTTGGATTACTTCGTTCTGGGGCAATTACACCATTACAAATGCGACCAAGGGCTGAAAGCCCACTGCGTATCCCCTTCCGCCGGTCTGGTCAAGCCGGGTCTCTGCTTTAGAAGTTCCCGTGTAGACGACTACTCTCGGAGCCTTGCGCGCTAAATCCGGGAACGCTGACAACTTCCGGGCAAGAAGAAGCCCGCCGAGCCGCCTAATCGCGTAGGTGCCGTTGATTTCATCGATCAGTCTTTCGCGGACTAGTCGATCCAATACAGCCACACGGTCACTCGGGTACGGAGTATTCATCAGCTCGAAAAAGGTCTGCGTGTCCAGCAGGTCAATGACCTGTTCAGCGCTAAGATCTTTGAGGGTGTATTCCTCAAGCCAATCTGGGGCGCCTTCCGCGAAGATCTTTCGGAGTCTGTCGCCTTCACGGCTGAGCGTCACGCCTTCCTCGGGAGCTCATCGCTCCCGTTGCGGCAGTCGTACACTGCCTTCGCAGCATCAGATACCCGCCTCCTGACTGTAATATTGGTGATCCTCGCGCCACCCGCCCTGGCCTGCGCCGATATGCCGGTAGTCGTGCACGAACTCGATCCGGCGAACGTACTTGACCATCGTGAAGCCGAGTTGCGTCTCCACCCGGAGGCGAAGTGGCGCGCCATGCGGCACGGGCAGCGGGCGGTCGTTCATCTCGTAGGCGAGGATCGTCTGCGGGTGCGACGCCAGGGCGATGTCGATCGTGCCGTAGAAGCAGCCCGGGCCCGCCGGATCGGGTTCGGACGTTGACTTGTCGTCCAGCGCGTAGAACACCAGGTAGCGCGCGGCCGCTAGTGGGCGACAGTGCCGCATGATATCGCCCATCGACACACCTCCCCAGCTGGCGATGGCGGACCAGCCCTGGATGCAACAGTGCTCGGTGATCTGCGTCTGCTTGGGCCACCGCCGGAGCTCCGCGAGCGTCAGGCGCAACGGGTGTTCCACCAAGCCGTCCACGTCCAGCACGAAGCTCGAAAAGCGCTCACGCGCCATCTCCGCATACGCTGCGTCCGCGGGCGGACGTCCATTCACGCGAAAGTACGGCGAGATCTCGGTGGGGGCGTACCGCTGCACCGAGCGACCGTGCCCGAACAGCGCGCGGCGCAAGGGATCCGTGAGCGCCTGGGTGCGCTGCTGCACCAGTCGTGGATGGCTGAGCGAGTACCACGTGGCCACGATGTGGATCACGATGATGCCGGCGAGGCCAGCGAGCCCCACGATAAGCCCGAGCGCGCCGTGCGCGCGGTGGATGTCGCCGAGCACGATCAACCCCATCTCGCTGATCGCGCCGTGCGCGAACACCATGGAGAGGTGCACGACGAAGAACGCGAGGTACGCGCAGAGACAGAGAAAGTGGATGCTGCGCGCGGCCTGACGACCCCGAAAGAGCCGGATGTACCAGGGAAACCGTGCCGCGACAGAGGGTGACATGGCGAGCCCGGTCGCGATGGCAAGAGGCGACAGAAGAAAGACCACCGAGAAATACGCGAGCTGCTCAAGTGGGTTGTATTGTCCCGGGGTGACGACGAGATGGAACCCCAGGTACGACCGCAGGACGTGCAGAGCACCCGGGAGAATCGACCAGGAGGTGGGAACGAGCCGGTGCCTTTCGGGTGTGACGCAGAGCATCACGACATACAGTAGTCCGGTAAGCAGCCAGCCGGCATCGGCGAGAAAGTGCCAGTGCCGGCCCAGTCCCAGGTTCTTGCGTCCGGGGAGCGCGATCCACGAGGAGAACGACTCCTCCTCGTCCCGCGACGTCCAGAGCTCGTGCGCGGGAAGCCGCTTACGCGTGAACCGCAGCCACTCGCTGCCCGGCGTGCAGTTGTCGTTCCAGTAGAGCTTGGGATGCGCGCTCAGGATTTCGAGTCCGCTGCGCACGAGCAACGAGATGAAGAGCAGATTGAGGAAGTGCGTCGCGCGTAACCAGAGCGGGAAATCGAGAATCGTCATGACGAGATGGCGGCGGTATCGCAGATCTGTCCGGGGACCGGCACGATTCGCGCGACGGTGAATCGACGGATCATCGTGAGAGCTTTCTCAGCGCCGATCCCTTGTGGATCGCGATGTGATCCGTCTTTTCGCTCTTGATTTCGTACTGCGGCTCGTCCTTGCTGGCATGGACCGTGTACCCTTTGAACGCGCTCTCCGACGTCACGACCCGGGTGATCCGCCCGCTCACGCGGCCCGCTTCCGAGTTCCAGCTCACGTGGTCGCCGCGCTTGAATCGTCGCGTCGTCATGGCAACGGTCTCCCTGATGGCTAAGTGATTTATCGCGTCGCGGTGTGTGCGGAATCGGCCTCACCGTCGAATACCGCGCGATCATTCGCTGGAGCCACGCCGAGGCACGCGATTGTTGGCGAGCACGGCTCTCGCTGTCGCGACTACATGCTCGACGGTGAATCCATAGTGCGCCATCACCACCGGCCCCGGCGCCGAGGCGCCGAAGTTGTTCACACCGATGATGGCCCCGGTGGGCCCGACGTAGCGCTCCCACCCGAAGGGGGAGGCCGCCTCGACGCTCACCCTGGCCCACACCGCCGGTGGAAGCACGGCATCGCGGTACTCGATCGGCTGCGCCTCGAACAACTCCCACGACGGCATCGACACCACGCGGCTTCGGACGGCCTCCCCGCTCAGTTGCTGGTGCGCGGCAAGCGCCAGCGATACCTCGGACCCGGTCGCGATCAGAATCAATTCCGGCGGTGCGTTCGGATTGGCGTCAATCAGCACGTAGGCGCCACGCGCGGTTCCCGCGGCAGAAGCGAGTGTGGCGCGGTCGAGCACCGGCAGCTTTTGTCGGGTGAGCACCAACCCGACCGGGCCAGCCTTGTGCTGCATCGCGATCCGCCACGCCTCGACGGTTTCGTTAGCGTCAGCGGGACGAATCAGAAGCATGTTCGGCATCGCGCGCAGGCTGGCGATCTGTTCCACCGGCTGATGCGTGGGGCCGTCCTCCCCGAGCGCGATACTGTCGTGCGTCCATACGTAGATCACGTGCGCTGCGCTCAGCGCGGCCAACCGGATGCTGGGGCGCATGTAGTCCGAGAAGGTCAGAAACGTCGCGCCGAACGGAATCACGCCGCCGTGATGCGCCATCCCGGTGATGATAGCGGTCATCGCATGCTCGCGAATGCCGAAGTGGATGTTCCGCCCCGCGTATCCCCATACCCCACCGGCCATCCCTTGCGTTGGCGGCGTCTGCCCGCGCTCCGGCACATCGGAGCTCTGGAAGTCCCCCTTCTCTTTCATCATGGTGCGTGTGGACGGATCAAGATCGGCTGACCCCCCAACCAAACTCGGCACCGACTCGGCGAGCACCGCGATCACTTTACCCCCCGCATCCCGTGTGGCCATGTCGCCATCTTTGGGCGTGAACCGCGGGAGCTTGGCGTCCCAGCCCTGGTCGAGCTCACCCGCAATCGCGCGGTCGAACGCGCCGGCGAGGTCGCTCTGCGCGGAGCGATACTCGTCCATTGTCTGCTGCCATGCGGTCTGCATCGCCGCACCCCGCTCGCGGACTTTGGCGAATTCCCGGCGTGCCTCCTCCGGCACGGCAAACTCCGCGTCCCCCGGCCATTCGTACGCGCGCTTGGTTAGCCGGACTTCGTTTTTGCCCAGCGGCTCGCCATGGGCCTCGAAGGTGTCGTGCTTGTTCGGACTCCCAAATCCGATGTGAGTGCGCGCCACGATGAGAGACGGCCGATGTTCGTCGGCCTCGGCCGTCCTGAGCGCCGCGTCCACCGCTGCCACGTCCATTCCATCCACCTCCTGTACCTGCCAGCCGTATGCGGCGAAGCGAGCTCCGACGTCTTCCAAGAAGGTGATGTTGGTCGTAGCGGAGAGGGTGATGCGGTTCGCGTCATAGAGCACGATCAGCCTCCCGAGGCGAAGGTCGCCGGCGAACGAGGCCGCCTCCGAGGATACTCCTTCCATCAGGTCGCCATCGCTCGCGATGACGTAGGTCCGGTGGTCGATGATCGCCTGCCCGGGCCGATTGAAGGTGGCGGCGAGCCACCGCTCCGTGATCGCCATTCCCACCGCGTTTCCAAACCCCTGACCGAGAGGCCCGGTTGTGACTTCGACGCCGGGAGTGACTCCCCATTCGGGGTGACCCGGTGTCCGGCTGCCCCAACGCCGGAAGCGCTTGAGATCGTCGAGTGTGAGCCCGTACCCCGTCAGATACAGAAGGCTGTACAACAACATGCTTCCGTGCCCCGCCGAGAGCACGAACCGGTCGCGATTGATCCACTCGGGGTTCGCTGGGTCGTGCCGAAGGTGGCGCGTCCAGAGGACGTAGGCCATCGCCGCGGCGCCCATCGGCATCCCCGGATGTCCCGATGCCGCCTTCTCGACTGCATCGATGCTGAGCGTACGGATCGTGTTGATGCAGACTTCGTCGATGGTGCCGCGCGGCGGCGTCATCTGGCGCTCCCGTTCCGCGATTTCATGTACCGCTGCATCAGCGCGGTGGTCGAGCTGTCGTGGCCACCGGCGGGCGGGCCGTTACCATGCAGCTCTGCGCCGACACGCTTCGCCAGCTCCTTCCCCAGTTCCACGCCCCATTGATCGAACGAGTCGATGCCCCAGATCACTCCCTGCGTGAACACACTGTGCTCATAGAGCGCAACGAGCGAGCCGAGAATCCGCGGCGTGAGGCGGTCGGCGAGGATCGTCGTCGTCGGACGATTCCCCTCGAACACGCGGTGCGCTACGAGCCACGCCGGCGTGCCCCCCGCTTCCACCTCTGCGGCCGTCTTGCCGAACGCGAGTGCCTCCGTTTGCGCGAACACGTTCGCCATGAGCAATTCGTGATGGCCATCGAGCGGATTTAACGACTGGGAGAACGCGATGAAATCGCACGGAATTAGCCTCGTCCCCTGATGGATCAACTGGTAGAACGAATGTTGCCCGTTGGTGCCCGGCTCACCCCACACAATGGGGCTGGTGTCGTAGTCGACGCGGACTCCGTCCACCGTGACGTGCTTGCCATTGCTCTCCATCGTTAGCTGCTGGAGGTAGGCGGGGAAACACTTGAGATATTGGTCGTAAGGAAGCACGGCGACGGTGCCCGCGCCGAAGAAGTCGGCGTACCACACCGCCAGAAGCCCCATGATCACCGGCAGATTCTGGTCGAATGGAGTGCTGCGGAAATGCCGGTCCATCTCCTGAAACCCGCCCAGCATCTCGCGAAAGCGATCGGGTCCGATCGCCATCATCGTAGTGAGGCCGATCGCCGAATCCATCGAATAGCGGCCGCCGACCCAATCCCAGAACTCGAACATGTTGGCAGGGTCGATGCCGAATTTCGCCACGCCGTCGACGTTTGTCGACACGGCAACAAAATGCCTGCGCACCGCCTCGTCCGCGCCGAGCGCGGCCACGCACCACGCGCGAGCCGTGCGGGCGTTGGTAAGGGTCTCGAGCGTCGTGAACGTCTTCGAACATACGACGAACAGCGTCTCGTGCGGATCGAGATCGCGCGTTGCCTCCACAAAGTCCGTCGCGTCGACGTTGGAGACGAACCGAAACGTCATCTCCCGACGGCTGTAGTGGCGCAGGGCCTCGTAGGCCATCACCGGGCCGAGATCGGAGCCGCCAATACCGATGTTGACGACGTTCCGGATGCGCCGGCCTGTATGGCCGCGCCAGCGGCCGCTTCGAATTTCTTCAGAGAAGGCCGCCATGCGGTCGAGCACCGCGTGCACTTCCGGCACCACGTCGGCGCCGTCAACGAGAATGCGCTCGCCCAACCGCGCGCGCAGCGCAACGTGAAGCACCGCCCGCTTCTCGGTCACGTTGATCTTCTCGCCGGTGAACATGGCTTCGATCCGGTCGGCCAGACCGCAGTCTTCGGCTAGACGGAGCAACAGGCGAATCGTCTCGTCGGTAACGCGATGCTTCGAGTAATCGAGGTAGAGTCCCGCGGCTGAGGCTGTCAGGTGCTCCCCCCGCCGCGGATCGTCGGCAAAGATCTGTCGGAGATGCAAACGGCGAATCTCACGATGATGCTTCTTCAACGCTTTCCACGCGGGTCGCTCGGCTAACGGCTGCGCGTTTCCCACTTTCTTAGTCATGGATTCCCCACAGCCGTATGAGGCCGCTGCATCACCGCCGCCCGCTTCGCGGCGATTCAGACGTGGGGTTATGCCAGCGCCCAGTCACCGCAATGAGCGCGTCTGCCGCCTTCGGTCCCCACATTGCGCGCTTGTACGGAAGCACTCGAGAATGCGTCTTCAAAACGGGATCGACCACCGCCCATGCGGCTTCCACTGCATCTTCGCGCGCGAAGAGTGCCCCGTCACCGATCATGGCGTCGCTCAGGAGTCGCTCGTAGGGCTCCTCGGCTCCGAGCAATTCCTCCGTTAAGTAAAGCTCCCGTTGGTCGCCCACGAACTCCTTGCCGGGACACTTGACGCGGGCCGCCAGAGCAATCGCGGCGTCGGGAGAGAGGCGGAAACGCAGATAGTTCGAGGGTCCTGCCGCCGGGCCCGAGTCGGCGAACAATCGCGCCGGGGGCGGCTTCAGCACGACCACCACTTCCGCAGCTGTTTCGGGGAGGCACTTCCCGGAACGCAGGTACCACGGCACTCCATCCCACCGCCATGAATCGATGAAGAGTCGCACGGCGCAGAAGGTCTCGACGTCAGAATTGCGCGCCACGTGCGGCTCCCTGCGGTAGCCGGCGTATTGACCTCGGACCAAATCACGGGGTCTAAGCGGCCGCATCGCCTCGAAAACCTTGGCCTTCTCGCTGTGGACCGATCCATACCCGCGGTACACCGGCGGCTCCATGGCCAGCAGAGCGACAATCTGAAAGACGTGGTTTTGGATCACGTCTCGCATGCAACCTGCGGATTCGTAAAACGCGCCTCGGCCGTTCACGCCGAACTGCTCAGCAAGGGTTATCTGGACGCTGCCGACGTAGTTGCGGTTCCAGATGGGTTCGACGAAGGAATTGGCGAAGCGGAAGTAGAGAATGTTCATGATCGCCTCTTTCCCCAGATAATGATCGATCCGGAAGATCGAGTCTTCGGGGAACACCCCCCGCGCAACGGCGTTCAGCCTCCGCGCGGATGCCAGATCGCGCCCGAAAGGCTTTTCGACGATGACGCGCCCCTGCTCCGCCAAGCCGGCGGACCCGAGCCCCTCGATCACTGTCGGGAAAAGCGCAGGAGGGATGGCGAGGTAGTACGCGGGGCGTCGCGCCTTTCCCAACTCGCGCTTGAGTGCCACGAACGTCTCAGTGTCGTTGTAGGCTCCCGACACGTACCGGAGGAGGGACAGGAGGCGGCTGAGTGTGCGCCGCTCCATCACTATACCGGAGTCCCTGAGGCTGTCGGTCGCCCGTTTTCGCAGTTGCGCCACACTCCAAGTCGTGGAAGCCACTCCGATCACTGGAACAGTCAGAGTACCGCGCTTTGCCATCGCGTAGAGTGCGGGGAAGATCATTTTGTAGGCAAGGTCTCCCGTCACGCCGAACAACACCAGGGCATCGGACGATGCCGCGCGGTAAGTCATCTTGCCCATCTCGAGCTCTCCATTTGGGGGGTAACTCATTCTGGCGTGCGTGGCTGAGAAAGCACGTCCACGCATCCGTCGGGATGGCCGACCAAGACTCGGTCCGCCGTGCCGAGAAAGAGTCCGGTGTCCACCACGCCCGCTATCGCGAGAATCGCGCGTTCGAGTTCCCGGGCGGCGTTCCCGTCGCGGAGCGGCTCCGGAGGGGCGCAATCCAAAATGAGATTCTGATTCTCGGTGATAAAGGGCCGCGATCCACCAGCATCCATCCGCCGAGTGGCCCTGAGCCCGAGCGCCTTGAGCTCACGCGTGGCGAGCCACTCCGCAAGCGGTATCACCTCCACCGGCACCCGTCCCCGCTCACCGAGGGCGCGGACGACTTTTTCCTCACCGACGAGGATCAGTTGGCTGAGGGATGCCGCCGCGACGATGCGCTCGCGCACGAGCTCGCCTCCCCACCCCTTCACGAGATCCAGATTCGGCGCGACTTCGTCCGCGCCGTCAACCGTCAGATCCAGCAGCCCGCCGGTTCCCAGCTCAACGAGCGGGATTCCGGCGTGCCGTGCCTGCTTCACCGCGGCCCGAGATGTTGGCACACCCGACACATGGAGGCCCTCGCGCCGGCGCACGCCGAGCTTTGCGATGAATACCGAGGCGGCGCGCCCGGATCCGAGCCCGACCCGTGCGCCATCGGTGATCAACTCGATCGCCATCGCCGCCACGGCGTGAATGCTCGGATCATCGCTGCCACCCGGCGTGTAGGCTGGGCGCGTCATCACACCTCCCGCATCGTCACTGCGCCCCCTTTCCCAGCACTGCCCGCACTCGATGGCTCCGCCCATCGTCGGCGAGTGGAATGCCAGTGCGGTCGTCGAGCGACACGCCATCGAGCTCCAGCACTGCCACACCTCGGCAGACTCCGTTGGGGTTCTCGACGGCGATGTCGTATTGCGCCGAGCGATACCGCAATTCCGCAGTGAACCCGGGCCATCCCGAGGGAATGCATGGGTTGATCATCAGTCGCGCGTCCTGCACTCGGACGCCGAGAAGCCACTCGATCCCCGCGCGATACAGCCAGCCAGCCGACCCAGTGTACCATGTCCACCCACCGCGGCCGACGTGCGGCGCTTCGGAATAGATGTCGCCCACGACGACATAGGGTTCGACACGGTATTTCTGGGCGCCACTCGGAGTCGCCGCGTGCGTAATCGGATTCAGCATCGCGAAGAGTTCGGCGGCCTTGTCGCCGTCACCGAGCCCAGCGAACGCGATGACCGTCCAGATGGCGGCGTGCGTGTACTGCGCACCATTTTCGCGCACTCCAGGCACGTACGCCTTGACGTAGCCAGGTTCGAGCGCGGTATGATCGAATGGCGGCGTGAACAGGAGGATCACGTCGTCGTTCCGCCGCACCAGGTACTGGTCAACGGACGCCATGGCCCGTCGCAGTCGGCAGGCATCGGCGGCACCCGAGAGGGCACCCCACGATTGCGCGATCGAGGCGATGGCGCAAGCGTCGCTGCCGGCGGTGCCGAGGGGCGTGCCGTCGTCGAAATACGCGCGACGGTACCAGTTGCCGTCCCATGCTTCACGCTCGACCGCCTCCTTGATTGACCTGGCATGGCCGGCCCACGTCCCGGCGCGCTTTGTCTCGCCGCGAGCCGCCGCGACCGGAGCCCATTTCGCGAGGACCATGTGCAGGAACCAGGCAAGCCACACGCTCTCCCCTTTGCCCTGGACGCCGACGCGATTCATTCCGTCGTCCCAGTCCCCGGTTCCCATCAACGGGAGGCCGTGGATTCCAACGCCGAGACTGCGATCTAAGGTCCGCGCACAATGCTCGAACAGCGTTCCATGCTCGGCCGAAATGCTCGGCTCGAAGTAGGCATCCAACTGGCCGGCGGCCAGAACTGGTCCCTCGAGAAACGGGATGGCCTCGTCGAGGATCGCCTTGTCGCCGGTCACGTCGAGATAGTGCGTCGCCGCGTAGGGCAGCCAGAGGAGATCGTCGGAGACGCGTGTACGCACGCCGCGGCCCGTAGGCTCGTGCCACCAGTGCTGTACGTCGCCCTCAACGAATTGGCGCGACGCGGCCTTCAGAATCTGCGTACGCGTAAGGTCGGGGCGTGACACCGCGAGCGCCATGACGTCCTGCAGTTGATCCCGGAAGCCGTACGCGCCGCTGGCTTGGTAGAACGCCGTTCGCGCCCAGACCCGGCAGGCGAGCGTCTGATAGAGAAGCCACTGGTTCAGCATGAGGTCGAGCGCACGATCGGGCGTCTTCACTTGCACGGTGCCCAACACCTCGGCCCACCCGTTGGTGACGGCAGCGAGCCGGGCGTCGAGGTTCTCGGAGCGGTATCGCTGAATCAACGCCCGCGCCTGATCGCGCGTCTCGGTCTGACCGAGGAAGCAGACGACGGAGGCGTGTCCGCCCGCAGGGATCTCGACGGTCGTCTGAAGGGCGCAGCAAGGGTCGAGCGCCGCCCCGGTGCGTCCCGATAGTCGCTCGCGTCTGCTGAGCGCGGCTGGGCGGTCGTGGGCGCCGTTTCGGCCCAGGAATTCCGTTCGGTCACCGGTCAACGCGGTCTGGGCGCCGCCGAGGTCGGCAAATGCGATCCGGGTGCCAAAGTCCTGGCTCCAGGAGTTCCGCGCGAACATCGCCCCCGTGGCGGGGTCCATCTCGGTAATCACGAACGGTGCAGAGGCGCTCCGCGATACCCCCAGGACCCACTCGAGATACGCCGTCACCGACAGGCGCCTGGACTTGGGAGAATTATTGGTCAGGCTGAGGCGGGAGATCTTGATCGGATCGTCCACGGGCACGAATTGCAGCAGCTCGAGCGCCACGTTGTGCGCGTCGTACGCGAATCGTGTATAGCCGTGGCCATGTCGCACCACGTATTCGCCACTCCGCTCGCGAATGGGCAGCGGCGTCGGACTCCACAGCTCTCCCGAGTCATCATCGCGAATGTAGAACATCTCACTCGGTGGGTCGCTCACCGGATTGTTCGACCAGGCGGTAATGAGATTCTCCTGGCTGTTGATCGACCACGTGCAGCCCGATCCCGCTTCGGAGACGAGGCATCCGAAGTTCGGATTGGCGATCACGTTGATCCAGGGCGCCGGCGTCCATCGTCCCGCGCGGAGAATGGTCACGTACTCGCGACCATCGGCGTTGAAGCCGCCGAGCCCGTTGTAGAACTCGAACTCGGGGTGCGGCTCCGAAGTCTCCGGAGCGGACGTTACTGCTGGCGAGATCGGGCCCGGGGCCGCCGGGGCGGCATCGGCGCGCTGTGCCCGAGCGACTTGCTCGGCGAGGGTGCCGCGCCGGCTCGAGAGAGCGACGCGAGCCGCTCCTTCCAAGACGTCGCGCTGCGCGGCCGTCACCGTGTCCGCTCGAAGGGTGAACACCTTCCCCTGAGACTCCGACCCATTGGGGTGCGGCATCGACTGGCTCGTTTGTACGAGGGTCTCGAGCAAGGTTTGCAGATCCTGCACATCGGTGGGTGTGCCGCCATTCAGGATCACGAGATCGACCGCCAGGCACTTCATCCGCCAGTACCCGTGCATGCGCAAAAGCTGGTGCACAATGCCGACATTGTCGGCGTCGTGGATCTCCAGTAGGACGATGGGAAGGTCCCCCGAGATCCCGTGCGCCCAGAGTGCCCCGACTCCCTCCACCCGGCGCGCGAGCACCTCGGCGGAGGCGCGCAGCGCCGCATTCACATACAGGATGGACGCGCCGAGGGTCTGGAACAGATGCGCTTCGTCAGGTTCGATGCCGAAGTGGCGAAGCTGGATCTCTGCCTTCGCGCAGGCGAGTGTGGCGACGCGGTCGAACGTCGTGACGTCATGGTATCTCTCCGCGAGGTCTAGCGCGGCCCCCCGAGAAGATGCCACGAGTGTTGAGAATGTCGCGTGGACGGTTTCGCCAGGACGGACGCGGACACGGCGGCGGAGACTGATGATCGGGTCGAGCACCGAGCCGACGGTATTGGAGAGGTGCGCGCCGTCCATCTCAGCTTGAGGGGCGCGCACGCTGTGCCCTCGCCCGAGGAATTGCGCGCGATCGGTTTCCCACTCGAGATCGCCGATCGTCTCACCCTGCACCACGAGAACGTGGGCCAGCCAGATCTCTGCGGCTTCCGGAGTCTGCCTCCGACGCGTTGCAAGCAACATTGCACGGTTGGCAATGCTTTCGGTCTGGATGAACAGATTTGAGAACGCGGGGTGGGCTGCGTCCGCAGCGGCCGTCGCGAGCACAACCTCGGCATATGACGTGACCTCGATCTCGCGCGCCACCGGGCCCTGGTTCGTGAGCGAGACCTGGCGAAGTTCAGCGTCATCCTCGGGCGACACGATCACGTCGAGCCGGGTCGCGATCGCCCCGTCGCTGCGGATAATCTCGGCGCGGTCCTCGTCGAAGCAGACGTCATAGCTCTTCGGCGCTCTCCCGCTCGGCTGGAACCCCGCCGACCAGCGCTCGCCGCTCACGGCGTCGCGGAGGAAGATGTATGAACCGGTATCGTCGCTGGTCGCGTCCTCACGCCATCGCGTGATCGCGAGGTCCCGCCAGCGGCTGAACCCCGAACCCGCAGCGGTGATCATCACGGCGTAGCGGCCGTTGGAAAGGATCTGAGTCGCTGGCATCGCACCGTGCGGAGAGGAGAAATGACGGCTCACCTGGGATCTCCTGCGTGAACCGGATGAGAAAGCCAGCCGCCGGTAAATCCACAGGCCCTGAGCCCGGACACGACGTAGTGACAGTCGCGCAGCAGTTGCCACACAAGTCCCGATTTGAAGTTCTCGATCATCAGAACGATCGGCCCTTGATTGAGACCGCAGTACCTCGGCGAAACCCACCCCTGTGGGGAGCCGCCGGGATCGGGAAAGGTGGGATTGAATGTCGTCTTGAAGCCGTAGCGATGAGCGCCGCCAAGCCGCAGCCACTGCATGTGGGCGATCGTTGGCAGCACGATCTCCGGGGCAAACGGGAGCGAGGCGACGACACCCCATGGAGCAATCGTGCCGTCGTCGGGGCCGTCAGGCACGCCGCGCGCACAGTACCCGAAGAACTGTCTTGTGACGCCGGCGACCTCACGGGTGAGATTCCCTGGCCCGTAGCTCGCGGTGACTCCCCAGCACCGTTCCCCATAGTCGGCGTATGCGCGGGGATTCTGTATGGCATACTGCTGCTGCACTAACGTGGCGCGCCGACTGTTCTCGAAATAGTCGATTCCGTGTCCGCGCATGAACGCGTCCTGGATTCCGCGGAAGTCTATCCATAGATGGGAGAGTTGGTGGATGAAGAGCGGTCCTGCGTACAGAAATGGGGTGTCGTAGATGGTTCTCCAATCATAGGTCGCGGCCCAGGCCTGATAGCTCTCGGCGGGGAGAGGATGGGTGGGGGAGCCGAGTCCGAGCACATAGAGCAGTAGCGCCTCGTCGTAGCCCTCCCAACGGTAGGGCAGGAATCCAGCTTCCGGTGTCCATCCGTGGGTCACGGTGTCGCCGCCGTTCTGGGCCCAGTGCCAATCGGCCCGCGCGTACAGCCGATCGGCGAGATCGCGGATCTCGCGCTCGGCGCGCTTGTCTTCGTCGAAATACGCCGCGGCCGTCAGCATTCCGGCGAGCAGCAGCGCGGAATCAACCGTCGAAAGCTCGCACTGCCACACGCGCGCGCCTGTCTGCATGTCGAGAAAGTGATAGTAGAATCCGCGGTACCCCGTAGCATCCGGCTCGGGCCCCTGTTTGCTTCCCCAAAAGAACCGCAGCGTCGTGAGCGTACGCTCCGCTGCCTCGACGCGGGAGATGAATCCTCGTTCGACGGCGACCGGATACGCGGTGAGCCCGAGCCCAACCGCCGCGATGCTCGAGGGCGCAACACCGCTGCTGGTGTCAAACACCAACCCGTTGGCGCGATTCGTTTCATGGGCGAAATAGCTGAACGCCTCCCGCTGAACGACGTCGAGCATCCGCGATTCCGCATCACCCGGGTGTCCCTTTCCATTCACACGCCGCTCACGAGATCGACTGGGAACATTCACTGGCACCGCTTGGCGACGGAGGTCACCAGCTCCTCGACTATTCTCATGCGGCCCCTCACGTCTGCCGGCATCTAGGAAGCATGTCTCGCGCACAGGAGCCGAGACAATGGCGCGGATGTACCAATCCGGGGGACGGATGTACCGGGCTCGAAGCCGAGGATCGACAGGCTCAGTCGGCTCGCAACACTCGCCTTCTCGCAATCATCGGTGGTCGGCGCCGCGCGCCCCCCTATTCGACGTCTCGAATATCCTGCCGCACCGCGACGCCGTGCTGAGCGAGCAGCGCCATGATGGCCGCAACGTGCTCCCTGCCCCGCGTCTCCAGGCGCATGACGATCTCTACGTCGCGCACCGAGATGTCGGCGAACGCGCGCCGATGCGCGACCTCGAGCACGTTCGCCCCCGCCTCGGCTACGAGTTGTGTTAGCAGCGCCAGATGCCCCGGACGATCGGGCACGGTGACCGCGACTCGCGCGAGTCGGCCATCCGCGACAAGCCCTCGGTCAATGATTCGACTCACCAGATTGACGTCGATGTTCCCGCCGGAGAGAACCATGACCGCGACGTCGCGCCCGCTGAGCGGGATCCCCCCCGCGAGTACGGCGGCGAGCGCCACGGCGCCCGCACCTTCGGCGAGGAGCTTCTGTCGCTCCAGCAGCAGGTGCACGGCTCCAGCGATCTCCGCCTCGTCGACCGCAACGATGTCGTCCACGTAACGCTCGATGAGCGGAAACGTTAGATCGCCCAACTGCTTGACCGCGATCCCATCGGCGATCGTTTCGGCGCTTTCGATCGCGACGATCCGTCCAGCGCGCCGCGAGGCGAGCGCCGACGCGGCCGCCGCCGCCTCGACGCCAAACACACGGACGTCCGGCCGCTGCTCCTTGATGGCCACAGCGATGCCCGAGATGAGTCCACCGCCGCCGATTGGGACGACAACCGTCGTCAATCCTGGCAATTGCTCGAGCAGCTCGAGGCCGATCGTGCCCTGTCCGGCGATCACGCGCTCATCGTCGTACGCGTGCACCAGCACGCGTTGTTCCTCCACCTCGAGCCGCCGAGCCTCGACCATGGCCTCGGACAGCGTCGCGCCATGAAAGCGCACGCCGGCACCGAACCAGCGGGTGTTTGCCACCTTGATGAGCGGCGTGTGCTCCGGCATCACCACCTGGACCGGAATCCCGAGGCGCGCGCCGTGATACGCCACCGCTTGCGCATGATTGCCGGCGCTCGCGGTAACGACGCCGCGCGCTCGCTCGTCGGGCCCGAGATCGAGCAGCCGGTTGAGCGCGCCACGGTCCTTGAACGATCCGGTGCGCTGCAGACTCTCGAGCTTGAGGTACAGCGCTCCCGGCAGCAAGTCCGCCAAGCCGGCCGCGGGCACGGTCGGCGTCAGCATCACGGCATCGCGAATCCGCTCGCGCGCGGCGCGTACGTCAGCGAGGTTCGGCATTTGCACTCGGCGCGGTGAGCGTGAGCAAAAACAATGCGCCTCGCGACGAGCTGATCGCGTGCCGCACGCGCCGATCGAGCGCGACGAGGATCCCAACGCGGTGCGTTCGGGTTTCGCCCCCGGCGTTGAGCTCGAGCTCGCCGTCCAGAACATTCGCCGAACGGCGGGGACGGGATGGCCGGAAGGTATTCGGCCAGTTCGTCTCGACGTCGATCGTGACGCTTGCCGTCGTGTTGATGTCGTCG
>Ga0209014_10001016_pt1 | contig 16697 bp, 15 predicted proteins | sample BarGraNGADG00212_FD_184491 | JGI IMG/M metagenome (GOLD analysis project Ga0209014, IMG submission 184491) | Arctic peat soil microbial communities from Barrow, Alaska - Barrow Graham LP Ref core NGADG0002-212 (SPAdes) (version 2) | ecosystem: Environmental > Terrestrial > Soil > Wetlands >...
TTGTGAAATTGGATGATGAAACAATCGTCAGAGTCGTTAAATTCCCTCTCCCGTCAGGAGATCAGGAAACCTTAATCACAAATCTTTTTGATCTCCCCTCAGAAGCTTACCCAACCTTGTATTTTTACCGCTGGCCGGTGGAAACAAAGTTTGACGTCGTGAAAAACAAACTTGAACTGGAGAACTTTTCAGGCCGTACCGAAAATGCCGTGTTGCAGGATTTTTGGGCTTGTATGCACCTTGCCAATATCGCGGCTATTGCAAAGGATGAAGCCAATGAATTGGTTAAGGAGCAGCATGCTGGAAAAGACAACAAATATGTCTATATTCCAAATCTGAATCAACTGATTGGTTCTCTAAAAGATACATATATTGATGCCTGCTTTGCACATTCAAAGCGTCAACGTATCAAACGCATGAATTCTGTCATCGCTCAAATCGCCAGGGCTGTTATTCCCATTCGTCCGGGTCGCTCCATCCCAGGACCTCTTTCTCCGAGAAAATCCAAATTCCATCATAACCACAAATCTACTGTTAATCCTTAAGTTTTTGACATTGGATAACTATTGCAAAATCATTTATAAAAGTCATTAAATAAGTACGGATTCAATACATACATAAAAGGAGAGACTTGGTATGCCAGAATTTTTCAAAGGCGTTCCCAAAATCCAATACGAAGGGAAAGACAGTCGCAACCCGTTTGCCTTCAAGTACTACAATCCAGATGAGATCATCGGTGTCAAAACGATGAAGGAACAGCTGAAGTTTGCAATGAGCTACTGGCACACGTTGTGCGCCGAGGGTACCGATATGTTTGGCGTGGGCACGGCCGATAAGTCATTCGGCACCGATAGGGAGCCGATGAAGCTTGCCAAGGCCAAGATCAAGGCCGGTTTCGAACTAATGGAAAAGCTGAGGATTGAATATTTCTGCTTCCACGATGCCGATATCGCCCCGGCAGGGAAGACCCTTGCGGAAACATATGAAAACGAAGAAATCATAAGCAATGAGATCCTTGCCGAGATGAAACGCACCAAAATCAATTGCCTGTGGGCGACGGCGAACCTGTTTAGTCACCCGCGGTATATGCACGGAGCGGGCACCGCGCCGAACGCAGATGTCTTTGCCTTTGCTGCCGCGCAGCTCAAAAAGGCGATGGACATTACCGTGAAATTCGGCGCAAAGGCATATGTATTCTGGGGAGGACGCGAAGGCTACGAGACGCTGCTCAACACCGATATGGGCTTTGAGCTTGACAACATGGCGCGGCTGATGCACATGGCGGTCGATTATGCGCGCAGGATTGGTTTTCAGGGAGATTTTTATATAGAGCCCAAGCCGAAGGAACCCACCAAACACCAGTATGACTTCGACGCGTCCACCGCGATCGGCTTCTTATGCAAATACGGTCTGGACAAGGATTTCAAGCTGAACATTGAGGCAAACCACGCCTCGCTTGCAGGCCACACTTTCCAACATGAGCTGCGCGTTGCCTCCGTCAATGGTGCATTCGGTTCCATCGACGCCAATCAGGGCGACATGCTGCTCGGTTGGGATACCGACCAATTCCCGACAAACGCCTATGAGGCGGCGCTTTGCATGTACGAAGTGCTCAAGGTGGGCGGATTTACGAATGGCGGGCTCAATTTTGATGCCAAACAGCGCCGGGGTTCGAATGAGCTCAAGGATACCGTCTTTTCCTATATTGCCGGCATGGATACGTTTGCTCTCGGCCTGCGAATTGCCTATAAGCTTGTACAGGATGGCCGTATCGACCAGTTTGTATCCGAACGGTATGCAAGCTACAAAACCGGCATCGGCGCCGAGATCGTTGCAGGGAAGGCCACATTGGAGATGCTTGCCGATTACAGCCTCAAAATGGGCGAGGTAACCACCAACACGAGCGGAAGGCAAGAACTTCTGGAGGGAATTATTAATAACGTGATGTTCTCAATTTGAGACCGGCGGGGATTCGGCATGAAATATTTGCTTGGTGTTGACATTGGTACCTCCGGCACGAAAACAGTGCTGTTTGACATTGGAGGAAATAAAATCGCATCCGCAACTGCCGAATATCCACTTTACCAGCCAAGAAACGGCTGGGCAGAGCAGTCCCCACTGGACTGGTGGAACGCAACGGTCGACACGATTCGGGAGGTGCTTCAAAAAAGCGGTGCAGATTCATCTGAAATCGGCGGCATCGGGCTCTCCGGCCAGATGCACGGGCTTGTGATGCTTGATGCACAAGGCGAAGTGTTGCGCAATGCAATCATTTGGTGCGATCAGCGTACAGGAACCGAGTGCGGCGAGATCACTGCTCTTGTGGGAAGAGAGCGCCTAATCGAGATCACCGCTAATCCCGCCCTAACGGGTTTTACCGCTTCGAAAATACTCTGGGTGCGTAAAAACGAACCGCAGAACTATGAAAAATGCCAGCATATCCTGCTTCCGAAAGACTATATCCGGTATATGCTGACGGGTGAATTTGCAACCGAGGTATCCGATGCCTCCGGCATGCAGCTTCTGGATATTCCAAACCGCTGCTGGTCTGATGAGGTGCTCTGCAGACTACAGATTGACAAAGGACTGCTTGGCAGGGTTTACGAGTCGGCGGAAATCACCGGTAGGGTGCACGGTATGGCGGCCCGGCTGACCGGTCTTAAAGAAGGCACGCCGGTTGTCGGCGGGGCAGGCGACAACGCTGCGGCCGCGGTAGGTACAGGTGTTGTGCGCGACGGGCTCGCTTTTACCACCATCGGCACTTCAGGCGTCGTCTACGCGCATTCCTCCAAAGCGCAGATCGACCCGAAAGGAAGGGTTCATACCTTTTGCAGCGCCGTTCCGGGGGAGTGGCTCATGATGGGTGTGACGCTTGCGGCCGGTCTTTCACTCAAATGGTTTCGCGATCAGTTCTGCAGCCAGGAGCTAATCCAGGCCGAAGCGGAAGGTGTCGACCCCTATACGGTGATGGACCGCAATGCGGAAACCGTTAGCCCCGGCTGCGATCGGCTGCTCTATCTGCCCTATCTTATGGGTGAACGCACGCCGCACCTTGATCCGGATTGCAGGGGTGTGTTTTTCGGCCTTTCTGCAGTTCACACCCGGGCGCATATGATCCGGGCGATTATGGAGGGTGTTTCACACTCCCTGCTCGACTGTGCGGAGATTCTCCGCGGAATGGGCGCAGATATTTCGGAGATGACGGCATGTGGCGGCGGCGGAAGCAGCGGCGTGTGGAGGAAAATGCTCAGCGACATGTTTGGTTGCGATGTTGTTACCATAACCTCTAAAGAAGGACCTGCACTTGGCGTTGCCCTATTGGCCGGCGTTGGCACAGGTGTTTATTTTTCAGTTCAGGATTCGTGCGACGCGGTGATCGTGCATGACATGGTGCAAAAGCCTGATAAGCAGATCACGCGCGTTTATACTAGTTACCATCAACTTTACGACGAGCTTTATCAGTCGCTGCAGGCCGATTTCAAGCGGCTTTCGGCACTTGGTTCGTGACGATTTTCGGTAATATGAGAGCCGGATTCCGGCAAACGCTAATCCCGACAGGCACTTGCGATAAAATAATACTATTTTTTGGGGGGCTTAATAATGAAAGACACTATCAATGTCGGTTTGGTCGGGGCAAGTTTTATGGGCAAAGCGCACAGTCATGCGTATCTTGATGTTAATTTCTTTTTCGATGGTCTTCCGAAAGCTGTTAAAAAGATTCTGTGCGATAACAACGAAGAGCTCGTAAAAGCCAATGCTTCAAAGTACCAGTGGGAAAGCACTTTGACTTCCTATGAAGAAATGGTCAAACGGGATGACATCGATCTTGTCGATGTTTGTGTTCCCGGCAACCTTCACAAAGATGTCGTGCTTGCGGCCGCAAAAGCGGGCAAGGATATTATTTGTGAAAAACCGCTGGCAAATAACCTCGCCGATGCGAGAGAAATGCTGGACGCCGTTAACAAAGCCGGTGTCAAGAACATGGTGGCTTTCTGCTACCGCAGAGTTCCCGCCATCCAGCTTGCCAAAAAGCTTATCAGTGAGGGAACGATCGGTAAGATTAACCACGTTCGCGCTGTTTATCTGCAAGATTGGCTTATGGATCCGAATTTTCCGCTGGTTTGGCGGTTAAAAAAGGAATCCGCCGGGACAGGATCACACGGCGATCTCAACGCACACATTGTAGATCTTGCACGGTTCCTTGTCGGTGAATTTGACAATGTGGTGGGTATGGATAAAACTTTTATCAAGCGCAGGCCTCTGCCGACGCAGGCATCCGGCTTGAGTGCCAAAACTGACGGTGTGGCCATGGGTGATGTAACCGTCGACGACGCAACTCTTTTTCTTGCCAATTTCAAAAATGGTGCAATCGGAAGCTTTGAAGGTACCCGGTTTGCTGGAGGCCATAAAAACGACGAGTGCATTGAAATCAACGGCACCGAGGGCAGCTTGAAGTTCCGGTTCGAGAGAATGAACGAACTGGAATACTGGAGCATGAAGGAAGACATCAATGTGCAGGGCTTCAGAACCATTCTTGTCACCGAAGCAACCCACCCTTACATGAAAGCATGGTGGCCTGCTGGCCATGTCATTGGCTATGAACATAACATTGTCCACGAGGTCAGAGACATGCTCGAAGCCATAGCGGCGGATAAAATGCCGGAACCTAGCTTTGAAGACGGCGTTAAGTGTCAAGAGGTGTTGGAGGCAGTAGAAAAATCTATTGCTGAAAAACGCTGGGTCAGTATCGATGAAATGTAAAGAATTGCAATGGGCCCGTCCATGTAGGGTTTCCATTAGGGTAATATCTGCCCGGTATTTTGTTATGATTAACTTTGCGTTGTTAAATTCAATTAGAAAGAGTTATACTCAAAGCAAGATTAATTGTCTAAGATGCTGAAGTGAGGCGCCTCAAATTGGCAATTAATTCAAAATAAGATTAAGGGAGTGTTCTTATGGGAAAATACGATGAACTGTTCAAGCCCATCAAAATCGGCAACAGGATCTGTAGCAACCGTTTCTGCGACAACGCGATGGAGACAAACAACGCGGATGATGAAGGCAACCCGACAGACAAAACCTATAGCCGTTACGAAAGACTGTTTAAGGGCAACGCCGGTCTCATTGATTTAGAGGCGATTACAGTCACGCGTGAAAGCAGAGGCAGACTGCACCAACTGAGCATTGAGCCGCACAATGCCAAAGCTATCGAAAAATTTGTCAAAAGCCTCAAAGAAGTGAACAATAAACCCCTGTTTGTTTTCCAACTGACCCATGCGGGCGAGTTGAGCCGCCCCGAATTTTCCAGACGTGTTACCATCAAACCTCTGCCAGGTTTTATTCCGGCCGACCAGTTAACCGAAGAGGATGTCGAAGAGATAATGAAGAAATACGAAACCGCGGCTAAGATCGCTTACGAATCGGGCGCCGATGGTCTCGATCTCAAGTATTGCCACGGGTATCTCGGTTCGCAGATTCTGAGGCCCTATAACGACAGAAAATGGAAATACGGCGGGTCGTGGGAGAATCGCCGGCAATACGCTTTTGATCTGGTTGAACGGGTACAGAAAGCCGTAAACTATGATAAGGACTTTATTATCGGCGCCAAGGTCTCCGCGTGGGAAGGCTTCCCCGGCGGCCAGGGTACCGTAAGTGCCGACAGCCCGATTATGGATCTGACCGAGACTTTTGACCTGATCAAAGGCATTGAGGAAAGAGGAGCAAAATACATACTTCAGTCTGCTGGCAGCCCATCCATTACATTGTCGCTTTCCCAGCCCGACAGGCGGATCCCAGATTATGCCTATCTTGATTTCTATTTTCAGAAAGAAATTAAGAAGATCGTCAAACCGGAAACAGTCGTCATCGGCTCCGGATACTCCGTATTCAGGGAGGGCAAAAACCTGTTCCAGGGTGTCGATAAGCCTGCGAAGAGTTCTCTAGTTTATTGGGGTGAGAAAAACATTTCTGAAGGTGTTGTGGACATGATCGCCATCGGCAGACAGTCCATCGCTGACCCTGAGTTGCCCATCAAGCTTGAAGAGGGCAGGGAAAACGAAATCAAGTGGTGCACCACCTGTGATCATTGCATGGAAATTATGATCCATCAGCATAATGTCGGCTGTTGTACCTATGAAAAAGAGTATGCACAGGACTTCCGACAAATCAGAAAAGAAAGCGGTATGCTCAAGGAGTTCCATACCTGATGTTTAGGTTCTTACAGTTCAATAATTCATATTCACATTCACTCAGGTAGTATGGCATCTATAAACTGAAACACTCCCGCCTGTGAACCGCCCCGGGTTTCCTGGAGGCTCCACTCCTTGAGAGGATGGAGCCATGGACAGACAGACGAGGTACCCCAAAGAAGTCCGGGAGCGGGCCGTGCGATTGGTCTTCGAGCACGAGCGCGAGTACCCATCCCAGTGGGCGGCGATCAGCTCCGTCGCCACCAAGCTCGGCATGACGCCCGAGACCCTGCGCAAGTGGGTGCGCCGGGCTCAGACCGACGAGGGCCTGCGGCCGGGCCTGACCACCACCGAGCGTGAACAGATGAAGGCCCTCGAGCGCGAGAGCCGCGAGCTACGCCGCGCCAACGAGATCCTCAAGGCTGCCGCGGTTTTCTTCGGGGCGGAGCTCGACCGCCACGGCAAGAGATGACCGCCTTCATCGACGAACGCCGCGAGGAGTTCGGGGTCGAGCCGATCTGCGCCTGCCTGCCGATCGCCCCGTCGAGCTACTACGCGGCGAAAGCGCGACCGCCTTCGCCGCGGGCGCTCCGTGACGAGTGGCTGATCGCCGAGATCCGTCGCGCCTACGACGCCAGCCGGCGCCGCTACGGCCCACGTAAGGTCTGGCGACAGTTGAGGCGCGAGGGCATCAGCGTCGCCCGCTGCACGGTCGAGCGCCTCATGCGCCGCGAGGGCCTGCGCGGCGTGGTGCGCGGCAAGCGCGTGTTCACGACGATCCCCGACGAGACGGCGCTGCGGCCGGCCGACTTAGTCGAACGCGACTTCTCTGCTGCGGCGCCCGACCGTCTCTGGGTCGCCGATCTTACATATGTCCGCACCTGGTCGGGCTTCGTCTACGTCTCGTTCGTCTTCGACGTCTTCTCCCGCTATATCTGCGGCTGGCAGGCCGCCGACAACCTGCGCACCGATCTCGCCCTGGATGCCCTGGAGATGGCCCTCTGGCGGCGCAAGGGGGCCGGCGACGGTCTCGTTCACCACTCAGACCGCGGCGTGCAGTACCTCTCGATCCGCTATACCGAGCGTCTTGAGGAGGCCGGGTCGAGACCTCGGTCGGGAGCCGCGGCGACGCCTACGACAACGCCATGGCCGAAAGCGTGATCGGCCTCTACAAGGCCGAGGTCGTCCGCCACCAGGGGCCCTGGAAGGGCCTCGAAGAGGTCGAGTTCGCGACGCTCGAGTGGGTCGACTGGTTCAACAACACGCGCCTGCTTGAGCCGATCGGCTACGTCCCGCCGGCAGAGTTCGAGGGAACGTTCTATGCTCAGGCTGCTGCCACAGAAGCAGAGGAAGCACTCAAACAAACGAGCCTCCACTGAACCCGGGGCGGTTCAAGCATCGTCATTCAGGCATTGGCCTCATGGCCCCCGCCGACGTCCACTGCGGACGTGCTGAAGAGATCTACGAAGAGCGCGCCCGCGTCCTCGCTGCAGCCTACGGGCGCACACCGGAGCGCTTCGTCCAACGACCGCCGAGGCCACCCGAGCTGCCCATGGCCGCGTGGATCAACAAACCCGACCGGAAGGAGATTGCACCCTAAAATACGATCGCCAAGTGTCTCATTCAGCTTGACAGGTTCCGCAGATCTTCAACACCGATCAAGGCTCACAGTTCACCAGCGAGGGCTTCACCGGGCTGCTTGCCTCCCGTGGCGTAGCGATCAGCATGGATGGACGCGGCCGCTGGATGGACAACGTCTTCATCGAGCGTCTCTGGAGAAGCGTCAAGTACGAGGAGGTCTATCTGAAGGGATACGAGAGCATCACCGAGGCACGCCGGGAGCTAAAAGCCTACTTTGACTTCTACAATCGCCGGCGCCGACACCAAGGGCTTGCAGACCGGACCCCGGACGAGGTCTACTGGTCTACGCTACAGACAAAACAGACAGCTGCATGACGAGCAGTTCATCACCTAAGAAATGGCTCATGCTGTCCAAGGCAACCCGGCCACCTGTCGGCACTGTACCAAAGCGTGGACGTGGGACAAGTAAAACCAAAGTTATTGTTGCCGTATCGCTCAACAAGGAGGGGCATCCGCAGTACGCAAAAATGCGTGTTGTTGAAACCTTTAAAGCAAAAACTGTTGAGCAATTTATGTATGACAACGTAAAAATGAATTCCGTCATCACGACAGATGACTTTAGTTCTTATAGAAGCCAAAAACTCAAAAAGGACTACCTCCATGATTTTGAAAACTTCAACAAGGATGATGAAGATTCAAATGTAAAGTGGCTTCACATATTAATCAGCAATGCAAAGGCGTTTTTACTTGGGACTTTTCATGGGCTCGACCGCATTAATTTGCAGTCATACCTGAATGAATTTTGCTATCGTTTCAACCGCCGTTATATTCCCTATATGATGTTCGAAAAATTACAAAACTCTATGCTCATCACCACGCCTGTAGGGTACTATTGTGCTGATGTTATGGGATAGCCAGTTAACTTTATTGACCATAAAACTTTATTGCTTTTTAAGGAGTGGATGTCATAATGGCTGAAAAAAAGATTAACGTGGCTGTCATTGGATTGGGGTTTGGAAAAGACTTTATTCCTATTTACCAGAGCCATAAAAATGTCGGAAAAGTAGCAATTTGCGCAAGGAATCATGATGCGGTGAAAGAGGCTGCAAAAGAGTTCTCAATTGAAGATGACATGTGCTTTACAAATTTCGACGATGTGTTGAACTGCAAAAAGATAGATGCGATACATGTCGTCACTCCTATTTTCGATCACTTCAGGCAATCGTTTGCTTCGCTGGAAGCCGGTAAACATACGGCCTGCACTGTGCCGATGGCTACGACGGCAGCGGAATGCAAGGCGCTTGTAAGGGCGAGAAATAAAGTTAATAAAGTATACATGATGATGGAAACTTCCATCTATTCCAGGGAATACCTGTATGTCAAGGATTTGGTTGATCATGGCAAGCTCGGCCGGATACAGTTTGTCAGGGGCTCGCATATGCAGAACATGGGCCTTAAGGGCTGGCCCGAATATTGGCTTGGCCTGCCTCCCATGTGGTATGGAACCCATGCGATTTCCCCGCTTTTAGCGATTAACAAGACACGGGCGGAATCGGTTGTCTGCCATGGCTCGGGCTCAGTCGGTAGCGAGCTCGCAGCCAGGTACGGATCCCCGTTTGCGGTTGAAACGGCAACATTCAAGCTGAAGGATACAGAAGTGGTAGCCGAAGCCACCCGCTCCCTCTTCGAAACGGTACGACAGTATAGGGAGAGCTTCGATATCTACGGCGACAAGCAGGCGTTTGAATGGGATCAAATTGCCGAAGAGGGCCAGGTTCTCTTTGAGGGCGGAGAAACTGCGAGGCGTTTTCATGTTCCGGATACCGATGCAGTCTTGCCTGAGGAGCTGAAGAAATATACCTTGAAAGAAGCAATAACCGATCAGCAGCATGTCTCGTTTATACAGGGGTCGGGCCACGGCGGTTCTCATCCCCATCTGGTACAGGAATTTATAGGGGCAATAGTGGAAGGCAGAAAAGCCGCGGTCGATGCAGTTGAGTCGGCTAATTACACGTGCGCGGGTATCTGCGCGCATGAATCTGCAATGAATGGCGCTCAGCTCATCGAACTGCCCGGGTTCGAAGCGCTTTAAGTTTTAAAGAATGTCGGGCAAAAAGAATATGAATTTTTAGGAGGCGTAAACATGAAAATTGGTGCAAACAACTGGATATGGGTATCTCCATTTAATAATAACACATTTGATGTCGTCAAAAAAGTAAAAACATTTGGGTTTGATGTCATTGAAATAGGCATGGATAATGTTGATACCGTCGATTGGGTTGAGTTTAAGAAGCTTTGCGATGACTTGGGCCTTGAGATTTCCCTGTGCGGAGCATTTGGGGAGACAAGAGATATTTCGCATGAGGATGAGGAAATTCGCAAAAACGGCAAGAAGTACATCATAGATTGCATCAAAATAGCGGAAAAGATCGGCTGTCACATATTCTCCGGCCCGGTTTATGCCTCAGTGGGTAAATCGAGGATGGTACCGGATGAGCAGAGAAAGCGCGAATGGGAGTGGAGTGTTCGAAACCTCAGGGAAATCGATGCCGTCGCATCTCAGTGTGGTGTAAACATAGGCGTGGAGCCCCTCAACAGGTTTGAGAGCGATATGATCAATTTGACTGATCAGGCGCTCAAACTTATTCGTGATGTGGGTGGGAAAAGTTTTAAAATTCATATTGATACCTTTCACGGCAATATTGAGGAAAAAAGTATTCCGGATGCCATCCGAAAGGCTGGCAAAGATTTGCTCGGGCATGTTCACGTGTGTGAGAATGACAGGGGCGCTCCCGGTACTGGCCACATCGACTGGTATGGCATAAGGGATGCTTTAAAGGAAATAGATTACGACGGGTATGTCGTTATAGAGTCGTTTATTCCGTATGCCAAGGAAATAGCGAAGGCGGCTTCGATTTGGAGGCCACTGGCAGATAGCCAGGACGCCCTTGCTTCTGAAGGCCTAAAATTCCTGGACTCATTGTTCAAATAAAAGACTACCACCGGATCATGCTGCCATTCTTTTCTGCTGTAAGTCGGCAGCCTTTGCAGAAATTAGAATGAAAGGGGATGTTATGGTGTTAGATGATAAGGTTATCAACAAAAAGAAGCTGCTTATCGATATTAAAAACGTTACAAAATCGTTTTCCGGCATAACGGTATTTTCTGATTTTGATTTCGATATCTATTCCGGAGAAGCTCACTGCATTTGCGGAGAAAACGGTGCGGGCAAATCCACATTTATAAAGATATTATCAGGAGCATACCAGCCGGATCAGGGGGATATTACAATTGACGGCAAGAAGATCGATGGCAAATTGAGCCCATCTCTTTCAATGCAGCTCGGAATCCAGACAATTTACCAGGAGCATACGCTGATGCAGCATATGACTGTTCTGGAGAATCTTTTTGTTGGCAGGGAAGTCACTTCAGTCGGCGTAATCAATAAACGCGAAATGTATAAGCAATCGATTGAAGTGCTTTCGAAAATTGGTATTACGCACATAAACCCGGCCGAGAAGGTTAGAGACTTGGCAACAGCTCAGAAGAAGTTTGTTGAGATCGCAAGGGCCTTTGTCAAGGAAGCAAAGATCATCATCATGGATGAGCCTACGGCGTCATTCAGCTTAAATGAGATTGAGCAGCTACTGAAGGTTGTAGAGCATCTTAAGAATGCCGGGGTAGGTGTCATCTATATTTCCCACCATCTGGAGGAGATATTTTATATCGCCGACAGGGTTACGGTTATCCGTGACGGAAAAAAGATCAGAACCTACTTAAAAGAAGAGATCAATGAAGCCAACATTATAAACGATATGGTTGGGCGCGAAGCTTCCCTGTTTTATAAAAGGGAGCCTATTGAGATAGGCGAAGAGGTTATGGAAGTCAAAAATATTTCGGGAGCGGGCGTCAATGATGTGTCATTTAAAGTTCACAAAGGGGAGATCATAGGCATATCTGGCCTTTTGGGAGCGGGGAGAACAGAGTTTGCGGAGATTCTGTTTGGCCGCAGGCGTCCAACTGCCGGCAGTATAAGCATAAACGGCAAAACAGTAAATATCAAAAAGCCGTCGGATGCCGTAAAAGCGGGCATGTGCTTTATAACCGAAGATAGGCAGATGACCGGATTGTTCTTAGGACAGTCCATTTCGCTCAACATCATTCTGGTTCATTCGGTGAAGTATAATACAAGGTTTATGAGACCCAAAAACGACAAGGAGAGCGCGAGAGTATTGATCCATGAATTGAGAATCAGATGCCTGGGCCCCGAGCAGCAGGTTCGGTACCTTTCCGGTGGTAATCAGCAGAAGGTTGTACTCTCAAAATGGTTCAATGTTGACGGAGAAATTTTTATTTTTGACGAGCCGACAAAAGGCGTTGATATCGGCGCAAAAGAAGAAATTTACGCGTTGATGCTCAATTTGTGTAGGCAGGGCAAGGCGATCTTGATGATTTCCTCCGACATGCCGGAGATTGTAGCAATGAGCGACAGGGTGCTGATAATGAAAAATGGCGCAATACAGGCGGACGTCCAGAAGGAAAATATTAATTCCGAGACCATACTTTCATTGGCACTCGGAGGTGTTGTTTCAAAATGAGCAATACTCTTGAATTCAAACAGATAACGGTTTGGAAGAGGATTCGTTCAAGCGACAACAGTTATTTGTTCTTAGGCATGATTAGTTATATTATTGTGTCTACAATTATAGCGCCAGCTTTTGCTAGTTCTTATAATATCGCAGTCGTGCTCGAGCAGATGTCTGTGGCCGGCATTTTGACCGTGGGTACATGTATGGTCTTGATATCGGGAGGCATCGACCTTTCAATCGGCATGGAGCTCTCCGCCTCGTGTGCTTTAATGTCAAGCATTATTTATGCGGGTGGCAGCGTCAAAGGCAATGTTTTTGAGGCGATAATTGCCGGCATATTGCTGTGTGTTGCCGGCTCATTTGTGATGGGTTTCATAATTTCCCGCACTAACGTTGAGCCTTTCATAGTTTCCTTGGGTTTTATGACAATCTATCAAGGCATAGCCACGATCATCACCAACGGTGCGGAATATCCGATACCTGGTCATATGGCATTTGCAACGAACATAAGGTTCTTGACGATTCCTCTTATGGTCTACATAGCTATAGCAACGTTTGTTGTTTTCGGCCTTCTAATTCGCTTTATGCGTTTCGGTAGATGGCTGTATGCAGTCGGAGACAACCCCGATGCCGCGTTCCTTGCCGGCATTAGCGTAAAGAATTTCAAATTGCTTACTTACGTTATAAACGGCGTGCTGGTAGCACTTGCTTCGATACTCATGCTTTCGAGAACACAGGTTGGCAACCCGACTCTGGGAACCGGCTTGGAATTGACCGCAATCGCGGCCGCAGTTGTCGGCGGCACGGCATTGGCAGGAGGAAAAGGAAGTATCATCGGAGCCGCATTAGGTACAGCCATAGTGGGCATGATTGCAAACTCTTTAAATATCATCGGTGTAAACAGCTTCTATCAGTATGTTGTAACCGGCGTTATCATCATCGCGGCTGTTCTGATTAACAGTCTGCGAAGCAAAAGGCAAAATTAATCACTAACAGGCTGCAGAACAAAGCCGGCCTGAGAGGAGCGCAGTTGTCGAGTGGAGTGGCAGAGAGCGGCAAGCGGGCGGGTTTTCGCCCTCGGTGAGCCCGCCCGGCGGGCCCTGAAGGCCCGTTCCTTATCTGCTACCTCACGCCGGCGCTTGGCTGCGCCAACAACCTTCGCAAACGGACCAGGTTGTAGGCCGCGCAGGTAAAGGTGAAGATGGCGGCTACCCTGGCCTGGCCGCGGTGGCGCAGTTTGCGCAGGCCGCCGACGGTCTTCATCCAGCTAAAGCCCTCCTCGATCAGTTTGCGTCGGCGCAAACTGACGGCGTAGCGGGGGTGGTGGCTGGTGCGCGCGTCAATCGCACTGCCGCGTTTCTTTGCGGCCACGTGCGCAGTGACACCCAGCTTACGCACAGCGGCGACGAAACCAGCGGTGTCATAGCCCTTGTCGGCGCCGACGCTCATCCGGCCGCGGCGCCGGCGACGCTGGCGAGCCACGAGCCGCAAGCCGGCCTCACGCTCGGCCGTGCCCGTAGCCTGGGTAAGTTCGCACTCGACAATCAGCCCGTGGCGATTCTCGGTGAGGGTGTGACCGGCGTAAGAGAGCTTGGCCTCCTTGCCGTTGCCTTTACGTGCCAGGCGGGCCTCGGGGTCGGTCGTCGAGCGGTGCGTTTCGTTGCCGCGCCGCTCGCCATGGAAGTCGACATCGGGGTTACGGCCGCCGCCAGCGGCCGGCGGCTCCTCGCTCTCACTCTCGTCAACCGGCCGCAGGCTCTTCAGTGCCGCCGCCGCCTCAAGCAAGGTGCCATCGATGCTGAAGTGCTCACGGCTGAGCAGCTCGTGTGCCTCGGCCTGGGAGCGGATGGCGGTAAAGAAGGCGTCGGCGATTGCGATCGTGAGCAGGCGGTCACGGTTCTTCGTAAACGTCGTCGCATGAAAGACTGGCTCATCGAGCGGCAGGCCGACGAACCAGCGCAAGAGGAGGTTATAGCGCAGCCGCTCGACCAAGCGCCGCTCAGAGGGGATCGCATAGAGGATCTCTACGAGCTGGGCGCGCAGCAGATACTCGGGAGCGATCGAGGGTCGGCCACGTTGGGCGTAGAGCACATCGAGTTCCGGGCTCATCTCGGTAAGGGCACGGTCGACCATTGTGCGGATCGCGCGCAGGGGGTGATCGGCGGGCACAACGTCTTCGAGACTGGTCATGACGATGAACCTACTCTGCCGCTCTTCGTCGCCCCGCACTACGCCCTCCCTCTAGTAAGCGTTCAGTTGGTCCACCCACGGCCGCTGAGGAGGACACCGCCGAGCGCACGTAAGCAGGCCCTGAGCCCTGCACCTCGAACCTCTTGGGCATGGAACGCGCCGAGGCTGAGGCGGTCTATGAGCAGGGACGTGAGGCGGTCATCGCTGTGCTCCTCGAACTCTCGGCGCAGAACGCTCTCCTCAAGCGAGAGGTCGCCGAGCTGAGCAAGCGTCTCGCCAAGCAGGAGGAGCGCATCGCCGAGCTGGAGCGGCGCCTGAGCCGCAACTCGCGCAACTCCTCGCTGCCCCCCAGCCAGGATCCCCCGGTCGCGCCTGAGCGCCGGCAAGCTGCGCCCTCGGGGCGCGGGGGCGGCGCCCAGCCGGGCCATCCGGGAATCGGTCGTCAGCTGGCGCCGAGCGAGGCGCTCGACGAGCTTCTCGACCACTGGCCCTCTCGTTGCGCCTGCGGCCATGTGTTCTGCACGGCGGAGCGCGAGGCCGTCGGGGAGCCCGCGCGCCATCAGGTCGCGGAGCTGCCGCCGATCGCGGTGCTCCTCAGCGAGCACCGGCTCCATCGCCTGCGCTGCCCCGACTGCGGCGCCGTCACGCGGGCAGAGCTGCCGCCCGAGGTCCCAGCCGGCGCCTTCGGCCCGCGCCTGCAGGCGGCGGTCGCCACCCTCGCGGTGCGCAACCGCGTCTCCCGGCGTGACGCCACAGAGCTCTTGCGCGAGCTCTTCGGAGCGCGCATCTCCGCCGGTTCTGTCGAGGCGATCCTGCAACGCGCCGCCCTGGCCCTCGACGAGCCCTACGAGGACCTCCTCGGCCACGTGCGCGCCGCCCCGGCGCTCAACATCGAGAAAGACCGGCTGGCGCCTGCGCGGCGGCAAGCGCACGCTTCAGGGGGGCGCTCACCGGGCGCGCCGCGGTCTTTCGCATCGCTGCCGATCGCCACCGCCGCGAGGCTGAAGGCGCTGCTCGGCGAGGAGTTCTCCGGCGTCGCCTGCTCAGACCGCTGGTGGGCCTACGACTACCTCGACCCGAAGCGACGCCAGTTCTGCTGGGCGCATCTGGCGCGCGACTTCACCGCCCACAGCGAGGGACTCGGCACCCAGAAGCAGTTCGGCGCCGCCGGACTTCGGGTCGCCGCAAGGCTGTTCGCCGCCTGGGCGGAGTGCCGCGGGGACGCTGACCGCGGCCGCCTTGCCGAGCACATCGGCCCGCTCAAGACAGAGCTCCGGGAGCTGCTCGAGGAGGCGGCGCGCAAGAGCGCCCGCAACCGCCGCCACCGCACCCTCGCGAAGAACCTCCTGAAGCGTTGGCCGGCGCTGTGGACCTTTGCCAGCGTGCCCGGCGTCGAGCCGACCAACAACCACGCCAAGCGCGGCCTGCGCGGAGCCGCCATCTACCGCAAGCTCTCGCTGGGCAGCCAGTCCGAGGAGGGCGAGCGCACCATCGAGCGCCTGCTCTCGGCCTCGGTCACCTGCCGCCTGCAGCGCCGCTCCCTCTTTGCCCACCTCAGCGACGTGCTTGCCGCCAACATCCGCGGCGACCCCATCCCGCTGCTCACCTGATTCAGCGGGGGGAACTGAACGCTTACTCCCTCTACGTGATTTGCAGGGATTATTGTATCAGAGACGAGCAGTCGGAGGGAGCGAATCCGAGGCTGTAAAGTCTCGCCCGGCAGATGAGCCGGCGACTATTTCACCAGCCTGCTAACAGGCTGCGGAAGAAGGCCGGTTTGAGAAGAGCGCAGTTGCCGAGTGGAGGTGCAGAGGATGGGCAGCGGGATGGTTCACCCTCCCGCGAGCCCCTGAGCGGGGCGTCCGGGGCCGATCTCTGGCCCTTTGCCTCAGGCCTAAGACAGCTCCGCCATGCGTTTTCTCGGCTTGGTAGTCGGCGATAAGGCGCCTGACGGCAACACAATTTTGGACTTCAAGGAAGCGCTCAAAGAACGTGATGTTGACCGCAAACTGTTCGACTTATTCAATGCGATGCTTGAAGAAAAAGGGATACTGACCATCCCCTCAGCTCAGGCCGCCCGCGCGATCAGCTGGGCGTAGGTGGTCGGCGGCGTGTAGAGCACGCGGCGGTTCAGGATGCGGCGGAAGAG
>Ga0209014_10001017_pt1 | contig 16695 bp, 8 predicted proteins | sample BarGraNGADG00212_FD_184491 | JGI IMG/M metagenome (GOLD analysis project Ga0209014, IMG submission 184491) | Arctic peat soil microbial communities from Barrow, Alaska - Barrow Graham LP Ref core NGADG0002-212 (SPAdes) (version 2) | ecosystem: Environmental > Terrestrial > Soil > Wetlands > Peat...
GGTTGCATATATTAAATACAACCGATTGCAATATCTGTGAAAATGCGTACTTTTATATGACCTTCCATTCCTGAAGGAACAGCATATAAGAGTTTAGAACAATGGATAAAGTAATATTAAATCCGCGTTTATGATAAAATTTCTCTACGTTCTAAAAAGGCTTACAAAAGTCATTTCATTATCCGTTGCAGGCCTTCTGATTTTAAATTTCAGTTATTATGAAAAAACTTTCGCAGGAAAAACCGGATCCTGTTCCATGAATAATATCGACTCAATAAAAGGGCTCAAAGATTATTACAAAGATTTTTTTCCTGTCGGGGTGTCCGTGTCACCAAATTCATTGACCGGAGCCCAATCAGTACTTATATTAAAACATTTTCAAAGTCTGACTGCGGAAAATGTAATGAAACCTGCATTGATACATCCGGAAGAAAACAGGTACTACTGGGATAATGCAGATAAGATTGTAAATTTTGCTGTGGCTAACGGTATGTTGATGCGCGGACACACGTTATGCTGGCACAAACAGACACCTGGATGGATGTTTAAAGATTCCGTTGGCAACACTGTTTCAAAAGAGGTATTGTTATCAAGGTTAAAAGATCATATAACTCAGGTAGTGACAAGATATAAAAACAAGGTATATGCATGGGATGTTGTAAATGAGGCGATTGATGATAATGATTCAATATATTTACGTGATACAGAATGGTATAAAATCTGTGGAGAAGAGTATATCGCTAAAGCCTTCCAGTGGGCCCATGAAGCCGATCCAAATGCTCTGCTCTTTTATAACGATTACAATACTGAATCTCCTGCTAAAAGGGATAAAGTGTATCGCATGCTGAAGAATCTGCTGAATAAAGGCGTGCCCATACATGGCATTGGACTTCAGGGACACTGGAATATATACGATCCTTCTGAAAAAAATCTCAGGGATGCTATTGAAAAGTTTTCCTCGCTTGGCTTAAAGATTCAGATAACCGAACTTGACGTATCCGTTTATTCTTCAGATGAATCTGATCCTTCTGATAAAATATTTACTGCTGAAAGGGAATTGAAGCAGATAGAAAAATACAAGATGGTCTTCAGGGTATTCCGTGACTACAAAAGTGTTATAACCGGAGTTACTTTCTGGAATGTTTCAGATAAAAGCAGCTGGCTTGATAATTTCCCGGTAAAAGGGAGAAAAAACTACCCGCTTCTTTTTGATCAGAACCTGAAACCGAAGAAAGCATATTGGGAAGTCATAAAATTCCTGAATGCTAAGTCAATTAATGAATCATTCATTTCAACTGAGAATGGGAAAGGCAAATTAGCTATAACTGCTTCCGGAAAATCAACACCCCTTTTAATAAGTTCAAATGACTGGCCCGGAGTTATCAGAGCCTTTAAAGATCTTCAGTCTGATATTGGCAAAACAGCATCAATAGTCCCGGAACTTTATACTGATAATGTACCAGATGCAAAAGAGATAATTATTGCCGGAACTATTGGAAAAAGTGCCATCATCGACAAACTTGTGCAGGACAAAAAAATTGACGTCACACTCATAAAAGGTCAATGGGAAACGTTTTTAATTCAGATAATTAACACACCTCTTCCCGGAGTCAGAAAAGCATTGATAATCGCCGGAAGTGACAAGCGGGGAACAATTTATGGAATCTATGAAATCTCAAAGCAGATAGGCGTTTCCCCCTGGTACTGGTGGGCTGATGTTCCTGTTTTAAAGAAGAATGCAATTTATGTAAATACCGGACGATACACACAAGGTTCGCCGTCTGTAAGATACAGGGGAATATTCCTTAATGACGAAGCTCCTGATCTTACCAACTGGATCAGAGAAAAATTCGGTTACGTTACCCTCACTGCGAATCCTCCGGTACCTAACGGGGTAGCTAATTATGGTCATGAGTTTTATACCAGATTATTCGAGCTTCTTTTAAGGCTTAAGGGTAATTATCTCTGGCCCGCAATGTGGAACAATGCATTTAATGAGGATGATCCTGAAAATCCAAAATTAGCTGATGAATACGGAATAGTTATGGGGAATTCACATCAGGAACCGATGCTCAGAGCGCAAAAAGAATGGGACAGGCGTTACCTGAGAAGCATTGGGACCTGGAACTGGGCTAAAAATCCTGATATTCTTGAGTCGTTCTGGCGTGATGGGATAAAGCGCAACAAAAATTATGAAAGCATTGTAACAATAGGACTAAGGGGAGCTAATGACACTGAAATGTCTCCGGGGGGTCCTCAGGCAAATATGGCAATGCTGGAGAAAATTGTAGATGTGCAACGCAAGATCCTTACAGATGAGATAAATACTGACATAACCAAAATACCACAGTTATGGTGTCTTTACAAAGAGGTTCAGGATTATTATAATGCCGGTATGAGGGTACCTGACGATGTGACTCTGCTTTGGGCTGAGGACAACTGGGGAAATATCCGTCGTTTACCTACAGTTGAAGAACGTAAAAGAAGCGGTGGTGCAGGAATCTATTATCATTTCGATTATCATGGAGGACCAAGAAGTTACCAGTGGTTAAATACAAGTCCGATTGCAAAGATTTGGGACCAGATGTCTCTTGCTAAACAGTATGGCGCTGACAGAATATGGATTGTAAATGTCGGCCATTTTAAAGGTTATGAGCTCCCGATGGAATATTTTCTGGATCTGGCCTGGAATACAGAAGGGCAGACAAATGAAAACATAAATGAATACACAAAACAGTGGGCATCAAGACAATTTGGGCAGACATATTCCTCTGAAATTGCCGGAATATTATCGGGATACACAAAATATAACGGTCGTCGCAAACCTGAGCTGCTTTCTCCATCAACTTACAGTCTCATCAATTATAATGAAGCGGAGAAAGTTGTGGAGGAGTATAAAGCTCTTGCAGCGAAAGCTGATGAGATATTCAACAAACTACCTGAGGAAATGCACGATGCATTCTACCAGCTTGTGCTTTTCCCGACAAAAGCCAGTGCTATGGTAAATGAGTTATATCTGGCTGCAGGAAAAAATAATCTTTACGCCCGCCAGGGTCGCTCCAGCACTACTGATATGGCCAATCAGACCAGATTATTGTTCCGGAATGATACAAGCCTTATGGGATATTTCAATCGTCTGTTCGCCGGAGGAAAATGGAAGCACTTTATGGACCAGTCACACCTTGGATATACAACCTGGGCCGATCCACCTGTTAATAGCCTAAGAGCTATAAAGCTTAAAGAATCAAATGTTCCTGACGCACCATCAATGGGTATCTCAGTTGAAGTTTCCGAAACTGTCTGGCCAGGCGATCTCAGTGATCCGGTTCTTCCTCAGTTCGATATTTTCAGCCGACAGAGTCATTGCATTGATGTTTTTAACCGGGGTAAGGGTACCTTTAATTTTAATGTTACCACTGACAATACATGGATAATACTTAACAAAACAAAAGGCGCCTTCGGATTTGACGATCGTATCTGGGTCACAGTGGATTGGACCAAAATCCCGAAAGGTAAAAGCAGAGGTACGGTAAAAATAACAGGAACAGGAAACGAGGTAACCGTCCTTATAAATGCTTTTAATCCTGTAGAGATAACTACTGAATCGCTCAGGGGATTTGTGGAAGGAGAAGGATATGTCTCAATTGAAGCTGAACACTTTACCAGATCAATTGAGGCAGGTACAAGCCGTTGGATCAGGATCGATAACTATGGACACACACTGTCGGCAATGAGAGCCAATGCTGAAGTCGATGCTGCTTCTGCAGTTCCCGGAACAAACTCGCCATGTCTCGAATATCAGATGTTTTTATTCAGCACCGGATCATTCGATATTTCCTCTATCTTCTCTCCGACTCTTAACTTCATGGCAGGCAGAGCATTACAATATGCTATTTCATTTGACAACGAGACCCCTCAGATAATTACTCTTGTCCCTGAAGATTATAATGCCCGAAATGGAAACAGTGACTGGGAAAAATCTGTCAGCGATAATGTACGTATAAGCCATTCAACTCATAATATCAATTCGACTGGTTATCACACACTTAAATTATTTATGATTGATCCGGGTGTTGTATTGCAGAAAATAATTGTAAATTCAGGTGGTTTAAAACCAAGTTACCTTGGCCCGCCAGAGAGCTATTTCAATCCGACCAATTCAAAATAATAAATGGAACTTACTTAATCTCAAAGAGATGAAAAATGAAAATAAAACAATATCAAGAAGAAAATTCATTGATACATCAGTAAAAGCAACCCTGTTATCATCAGTTGCATTCAGCGGATTTCCAACAATTGTACCTTCAAGTGTGTTTGGGAAAAATGCACCGAGTGAAAAAATTAATATCGGGCAGATCGGTTTCGGACGAATTGCCATGACACACGATCTTGCCGAAACATTAAAATATGATATTGCAAGGATTGTGGCTGTGGCTGACTTCGATTCAAACAGAGCTGAAAAAGGGAAACAGTTTATCGAAAACTACTATACCAAAAAAACCAGAAATTCAGGGTATGTTGATGTCAAAACTTACGGCGACTATCGTGATATTCTCGCTGATAAAAGCATCGATGCTGTAATCATATCAACACCCGATCACTGGCATGCACAACCTGCAATAGAAGCTGCGCTTGCCGGTAAAGATATATATGTACAGAAGCCAACCTCACTCACGATCAAAGAGGGTCAGATGCTGAGAGATGTTGTAAATCGTAAAAAAGTCATTCTCCAGGTAGGAACCCAGCAACGCGCTATGTCTCAGTTCAGAATTGCTGCGGAACTTGTAAGAAACGGAAGAATAGGGAAACTTGAAACAGTGAAGATCGGTCTACCCGGCGATCCTTCAGGTCCTGAAGCCGATGAAATGCCGTTACCTAAGAATCTGAATTACAATGGCTGGCTTGGATCAACACCTGAGGTGTATTATACCGAAATGCGTGTCCACCCGCAGAATAGCATGACAGATCGTCCGGGATGGCTCCGTTGTGAACAATTCGGTGCAGGTATGATTACAGGATGGGGACAACACCATTTCGATTCAGCAGCATGGGGTATGGATACGGAACTCACAGGACCGGTTTCCATAGAGGCAGTTGCACAATTTCCGAAGTCGGGTCTCTGGAATGTTCATGGTGATTTTATGGCAAAAGCAGAGTATAAGAATGGAATTACAATGCTGACCAGCGGCGGATATCCTAACGGAATAAGGTACGAAGGAACAGAAGGATGGATATTTGTAACACGAGGTTCTTATACAGCATCTCCCAGTGATCCTGTTGCAGCAGGAAAAAACTCAAAATCGCTTGAGGCAAGTGATCCGAAAATACTGACATCTGTCATCAAAGAAAATGAAATTCATCTCTATACAATTGATAATCAGCACGGAAACTGGCTGGATTGCATCAAATCGCGTAAAGAACCCATTTCACCGGTTGAAAAAGGTCACCGTGCATGTAGTATTTGTCTGATTACTCATATAGCAATGAAACTGGGCAGAAAACTTACCTGGAATCCTGATAAAGAGGTATTTATAAACGATAATGAAGCCAATTCAATGCTTTCACGTACTCAGCGTTCTCCTTACGGGACCGACTATATTAAAATGTAATTTCTTTATTCAAAATAAAATGAAAAGACTTTTATTTGCTACACTCATTATTGGCGGTCTCCTGATTGTAATACCAATTTCTGCTGCTAAGATAACTGCTGCCAGGGTTGGTTCAAAAATTAATGTCACCATTGATAATAAATATTTCACCAGTTATATCTTTTCTGATGATGAGAAATATCCGTTTTTTTATCCCGTTAACGGACCTGTTTCAGGAGGATCCCTGACATCGATGCGTAATGGAGAATACCCTCACCACAGCTCTCTCTTTTTCGGTTGCGACCTTGTCAATGGCGGTAACTATTGGCAGGAAGGACTTGAAAGAGGCAGAATTATCTCTGTTAATGCTGAAATAGTGAAACAAGGCGGGGACACGGTACTTATAACAGATGAATGTATATGGAGTCGGCCTGGTGCAATATCTCCTGTTAAAGACACTCGTACAATCACTATTACATCACCTTCAGCAACTGTAAGCCAGATAGATGTGGAAATAAAAATGGAGATGCTTATTGATGTGACTATCAGGAAAACAAACCATTCTCTTTTCAGTGTAAGAATGGCAGCTGACTTGTCGGTGAAAAACGGTGGCACAATGATAAATGCAGAAGGGTTAAAAAGTGAAAAAGACACTTTCGGGAAGAATTCCCCCTGGATGGATTATTACGGAAAACGTGGTGAGGCTATCGAAGGTCTTGCAATTCTCCAGCATCCTTCAAATCCATGGTATCCCTCACCCTGGTTCACACGCGATTATGGTTTCATGTCGCCCACGCCAATGTACTGGCCTGAAAACGGTACCGATATTGTCATGAAGAAAGGCACTGTCTTAGATCTTAGATATCGTGTACTTGTACATGCCGGGGACAGTAACCAGGCTAAAATTGCCGATGCTTTCGAGAAATATAAAAACGAGAAATAATACCACTTCGGACTACAGAAACAAATCGGCGTAAAATTAAAAGTATCGCCGAAAGAGAACTGCTCCACGCCGGAATCGGATGGATTAGTTTTACCGTAAACCGCTGAATTTTGCCTGAAATTCAATCATTTTGTACTATATCGGACAAGATCAGGAACAGGGCGTACACAGAATTGATGAAATTTAATGTAAATTTGCTATCTACTGAACAGACTATTAAGGAAATTTTAATTACTTGATATGTTAAATTGTAATAACAAGTTACCGGGGGTTTTTCTTTGCCTGTTTACTTTATTAAACTATTCAGTAGCCATCAGTCAACAACTTTCACTTAAAGTTGCAGGCGATGATCAGGAAGGTTTTCATGTTGATATATATAATGATAATCAATTGGTGATTACCAATACGGAAGAATTCTCCCTGCAAATGTTTAATCTTGATTTGAGTAGCGTTGCAAACATGCAGCAATGGAAAGGCCAAAAATGGACAGGTAATGAAAAAAGTATCACCTTAAAAAGAGATTCTTACGTAAAAGAGTTTGATGCCAATCTGTCTGTTAATGTAACTTATCAGGTGGTTAGTTCTAATATTATAAAAAAGACGATTGAGTTGTTTCAGCCATCTATGCCGGACATGTATTATATATTGCAACAAACAGCCAGGCCTGCAGAAATACCACAGCGATATGTAACATTTGAATACGATAGTTTCCCCGGTGGCTTTGCACATGAAATGTTTCCTGCAGCAGGCTTTATTACCCCAGGTAATAATGTAGTTGGTTTTTTAACAGACGCCGGTTATAAAAATCAGTATACAAGAAATACGCGCCGCCGGTTTAGCGGACGTGGAGGTGGTTTTATTGGTATGCGCAAATTGCCTGATCCTAATTTATTTTCCGTTGCCAGTTTATCAGACAGAGCACAAAATAATCATTACATCAAACAAACATTTGGTGAAATGTACAACCTTGATGCAGGGACAGAAACTGTATTAAAAGCGACTAATGCCTATAAAATAGAAGGCAATTCAGAAATAAGGAAAGAGAAAGGGCTTATTTCAATAACCGGCCATCCTGGAGGCCGGGCCGGGATAGAATTTATTGCACCATTTAAAGATCAGAGCGTATACACCATTTCATTTTTGTGTAAAGGAAATACACCCCTGGCATTAAAACTATTTAGAGTTAAGAACGGGCAAAAAACCATTGAACTGGAAGATGGGGTAAAGTATATTGATAACTTTCCTTCGGTCGAAAACGAATGGACGCTTTTTAAAGGAAGTATATTAGTGCCTTATATTGAAAATGATAGTGTATCAATGTTTATTGGCACGCAATCAGGAAAAGAATGTAATCTACAGATAAAAGATCTGCAATTTGTAGAACACCAACCACAACACGAGCCTTACAACATACTTCCGCTTGGCGAAAAAGTGGATAAAACCACCTATATTTTTGTTGAACCATGGAAATCTCATCAACAATTTATGATCTCTTCACAGTCACGGTTAGCCGAAGGGAAAGGCTTTAAAGGATCATTGATAGAAAAAATGTTGTATGCCAACTTCAATATGCTTACCTGGATCACAGATGTAAAGGATTTTACTCCGTTTAATGTGCCCAATATGAATTATGCACCGGATATGTACAACAGGGATTCTTTTTTTTCTACTGTAGCTTCTTACAATAAAGAGTTGAACCTTGCCATCTGGGAACAATGGGGAAAAACACAAACGCCAAATGGTGGTATTGGCACTATTATCACACCGCTTATGGGATCGGTAGAGGCAAAAGACAACGAAGCCACCATCGAATGGCTGATCTGGGCAATGATGAACAAACGTCGTTTCGACATTACACTTCCGCGGGAAAAAATTAAAAAAGCGGTTGATTATATATTGAATAATTTTGATGCCGACAGAGATGGAAAATGCAAAGCGCACTTTTCTTTGAGCCAGGTAGATATTGTTGATTTTGATCCTGAAACAGACCGGTTGGGTGTAAATCAGGGTATGCTGGCCATCGCATTAAGAACAATAAAAGAATTGGGTTTTGATATTTCCGAAGCATATATCCAAAAGGCTGAAGCTGAATACCGGAATTTTTATGATGTAAAAAGAAAACATTTATTATTCGACCGGAATTTCCCCGACATTATTACCCTTACTGACCTGGAACCGGAATTCTTTTCCTTATGGCTATTCAAAAGGCCAATGCTTACAGATGAAATGGTAAAAAATCATTTAGATCAGATACCTGTTCTTAATAAAGTGCCAAACTCGCCTCACCCGGAATTTGGCACCACTGCGCCCATCTGTATAAGATTAACAAAGGATACAAAGGGCTTTGCCTATCTCTCAGGAGATTATCAGCCCTTTGAAAAATTTGGTGAAGAAAATTACAGCAACGGCAAAAGTGATGGGTATTATTATAATGGTGGCAGTTGGTTCAGGGCGGAATATTGTGCTTATGTAGTGGGATTAAAACACGGCTGGACCAAAGCAAACATATTGATGGAAAACAGGGTATGGGCAGAGATTTACCTTAATCCAAAATGGCCCTTCAGTAAAGAATTTACACCGACAAAATGGACTACAACAGACAGCTGGTGGCCATCAACCAGAGGATTGTGCTGGAATGTTTTTATCCTAATGGCAGATGAAGTGGCCGGATTAAGAACTCCTGAAATGGATCCTGATTATATAAAAATTAAATAGCTCAATTATTACGCATTCAAACTTTAATAAATTAACCAAATGAAATCAAAATTCAGTTATCTATGGCTTTTGCTGCTCGTTCTATCCTTAACGAGTCAAGGTCTTTTTGCTCAGACGAAGATTACAGGAAGCGTTAAGGATTCAAATGGGAATGTTGTGCTGGGAGCAACGGTATTACAGTTAAATACTCAAAATGGTGTTCTTACGGATGCCCAGGGTAATTATTCAATTACATTAAGTGCCGCAGGTGCACAATCACTCAAGTTTTCTTTTATCGGATTTTTACAACAAACAGTTCCCTATACGGGAAATTCTGTTATTAATGTTGTCTTAAAAGAGGAACCAGTTGCGCTGAGTGAAGTTGTGGTAATGGGCTATACATCTCAAAAAAAATCGGCATTAACAGGAGCCGTTGGTACGGTCGACATGGCTGATCTGGAACAACGAAGAGTGCCGGTTGTAGCCCAGATTCTTCAAGGACAAGTTGCTGGTGTCCAGGTAACCCAAAACACTGGTGCGCCGGGCGATGGTATCAATGTCACTATCCGAGGGGTAGGAACAATTGGCAGCAGCAGCGACCCACTTTATATTATAGATGGTTTGCCTACCACTGATATCTCCTTTTTAAACCCCGCAGATATACAATCGATGACGGTGTTAAAAGATGCCGCCGCAGCCGCTATTTACGGTGCTAGAGCTGCTGGTGGCGTAATAGTAATTGTAACTAAGACCGGTAAAAAAGGGGAATCCAATCTGGATATTAACTATTATAGCGGAATTCAAAAAGTTGCCAATCTTCCTAAAATGCTCAATGCAACCCAGTATATGAATAAAATGGAAGAAAGTTGGAACAATTCGGGCTATGAAGGAACAAATCCTTACACTGCAGATAAATCAAGAACTGACCTTGCTAATACCGATTGGCTGCATGAATTATTTGTACTGGGTAAATCACAAAACATGCAAGTATCTGCCAGTGGTGGTTCAGATAAAGTGCAGTACCTTATTTCCGGTGGATACTATAGCCAGAATGGAATTGTAATTTATAATAATGACCAATTTCAGCGTCTTAATTTTAGAACAAATATAAATGCCAACATTTCCGAACGTTTTACTGTAGGAACTAACCTCCAATTTTCTAATAGTCTACAGGATAAAATGTCCTCTAGCGGTGATGCACCGGGTGTTATCCGTCATGCTTTTATACGCCCACCGGTAATCGCAGTTTTTAAAGATAAAACTGACCCAACATATACTGCAGCAGATCCCTATACCGATCTTCCTTTTTATTCGCAAAATGTTGCGGCAAATGACGGTAGCTGGAATGGAGGTGCAAACAAATATGAGCTTGGTTCCAACCCAATTGCTCTTGCTTATTTCACCAATGATAAGCGAATTAACCTTAAAACCTTTGGTAGTGTATATGCTGAATATGCTTTTTTAAAAGATAAGGAATTAAAGCTAAAAACCAATTTGGGGGTTGATTTAAATATGACGCATAATAAAGCATTCAATCAAAATTTTGGAGATGATGATGGTGGTTCTGTTATCGACAAGGGTACCGGCCGTCAAAATCGCCCTACTAATTTGGCTGAAGAAAGAGCGCAGGAAACCACTATTACCTGGACCAATACATTGAATTACAGCAAGATAATTAATAAGCATTCTTTGAGCGCCTTGATGGGCAGCGAATTTATTACCAATCATGCTTCTGGTTTGAGTGCTTCCAGGGCAAGGTATGGTTATACAACTCCAGCTTTTCAGTACATTGATTTTGGTGCTTATCCTCTGGATCTTTGGAATGGAGGCGGGGCATCGCAATGGGCATTATTCTCCCTGTTTGGTTCGGTAAATTATAATTACGATAATCGTTTTTTTGTAACCGCCAGCATTAGAGAGGATGCTTCAAGTCAGTTCGCAGAAAATAACCAGCAGGCATTTTTTCCGTCCTTTTCTGCTGGATGGAGAATATCGCAGGAAAAATTTATGCAGGATATAAGTTTGATCTCCGACCTTAAATTAAGAGCAAGTACAGGAAAATTGGGTAACCAATCGGGGCTTAATAATTATAATTCTCTGGCAATTTATAATCCTTTAGGTACTTTATTACGTTATGGTAACCCTGATTTGAAATGGGAAACTACTAATCAAAATAATATAGGAATTGATTTGGGCTTGGATAGAAACAAAATTACTCTATCGGTAGATTATTTTGAAAAGACTACAACTGACATTCTATTGCCATTAAATTTACCAAAATTGGTTGGGGATGTACAGCCAACTATTGTAAACGCAGGGGAAGTAAGTAATAAGGGATTTGAACTGACCCTTGGTTTTAAAAACAATGACCATGCATTCAAATATAACATAAATGGGAATATTGCTACTGTAACAAATAGGGTTGATAAATTACATCCCAATTTACCAAGCATTTATGGGCAGGTTACAAAAACAGAAGTTGGTCATCCTTTAAATGCATATTACGGATTTCAAATGACCGGCATTTATCAAAACCAAAACGAGATTGATACTTATTTAACCGGAGCACCTCATCCCGAAATTAAACCAGGAGATATTAAATTTAATGATCTGAACAATGATGGTATTATCAATGATAATGACCGTACCTATTTGGGTAATCCAAACCCAAGACTTACGTATGGTTTGAATTTTTCGGCTAATTATAAAGGATTCGATGTTGCGTTTTTTTTCCAGGGAGTGAAAGGTGTTGAAAGGTACAACGATCTTAAAAAAATCATTGATTATGATACCCGTCCATTTAACCACTCCACCTCAACATTAAATACATGGCATGGCGAAGGCACCAGTAATACCATACCACGTTCTACTTTTAATGATAATGGAAGCAGCAGGGTGTCGAGTATATTTGTAGAAGATGCCTCTTATTTAAGGCTTAAAAATCTGGAGATCGGTTACACGCTACTTTCTATATTCGGAAAATCAAATGCCACATTGAAGAATGTAAGAATATATGTATCTGCTCAAAACCTGTTTACTTTGACTAAGTATACGGGGTTAGATCCGGAATCAGTTAATATAATGGATCAAGGTACTTATCCTCAGTCAAAAGCATTTTTATTTGGCATCAATATTAAGTTATAATTCACCTGTTAAAAAACAAAAATATGAAACAAGCATATTCACAAAACTCAAACCTAAGTGAGAACAATCTCATGCGAGTTCCATCCGACCATAAAAAATCAAATAATTCACGGATGAAATCAATTTGTAAAATACTGGCGGCATTACTTATAATTTGCACTGTCAGTTGTAAAAAAGACCTGCATGAAACCCCGATAGGTATAATAACGGAGGGTGTGCCTCCAACCCATGCATCGGTTATATATTCAGTATTGTCTTCTTACCAGCTACTATCCAGTACACTTAATATCATTGGCGAGTGGGGCTGGGATGATGGCACTGTACTTCGCAACGATTTTATTTTGCAGGATATTGCTTCCGGCGATATGCAAAAAAAATGGAATCCGGATGGCGACCAGGCATGGATGGATCAGTTTTCCGATTTTAGTTTTACTGCCTCCAATGCGGGTATTAATGGTCAATGGAGTTATGACTTTGACGGTATATCAAGGTCGAATTCTGCTATAAGTTATCTAACGGATGCTACCCTAACAACTAGTCTTGCTTTTGATGAACCTACCAGGAATTATCTGTTAGGTCAGGTTTATTTTTTACGGGCTTTTTACTATTTCGATTTGGTGAATTTATATGGCGATATTCCATTATTATTAACTCCATTGAAAAATTTTGCTGATGCTTATGGTGTAGCAAAAAGTGAAACTAAGGCCAACGTGTATATACAAATTAGCAAAGATCTTGACGAAGCTAAAACTTTGCTGCCAGACGGCAAATATTCAGATGCTACAGAAAAATGGAGAGTATCTAAAGGGGCAGTGATGGCACTGCAGGCAAAAGTAGCATTATATAATCAAAAATGGTCAGAGGCGATCAGTATTATAACTGAAATGGAAGGATTGACCTATTATAGTTTGAATGCCAATTATTTCGACAACTTTAGAGTTGAAAAGGAATTTGTCGAGAATGAAGTAATTTTTGCCTATGATCACCAGTCGTTAACAACTCCAAGAAGCGGCAATGGTCTTTGCGCTTTGGCAGGATGGGGCTTTATTGCACCCACTACTAATTTCATCAGTGCATTTGAAGCCAACGATCCAAGATTAGATTATACCGTTGATGTTACCAGTCAAAATGTGTACAAATTTTTTGGTGAATTAAATGACAACAATAAAGGGAACGACGATGCACCCAGCAACAAAATATATATTCGCTGGGCGGATGTGATGCTTTGGAAAGCAGAAGCATTAAATGAGACAGGCGCCTTTCCTGAAGCAATTGAACTCATCAACAAAGTAAGGCAACGTGCAAGGCAAACGGTAACAGCGACCGGTAATATTCCCCCTGCTGGTACACTACCTGACAGAAACATTGCTTCCACGGATAAAGCTCAGATAAAAGATTGGCTGATACAGGAAAGAAGAGTAGAATTAGGTTTCGAATCACAACGATTCAATGACCTTAAACGCTGGAATTTAGCTAAAAGTTTTTTATCTGGTCTGGGTAAGAATTTCCAGGACAAAAATTATCTCTATCCAATTCCACAGGGTGAAATTGATAAATCAGGTGGTAGCATAACACAGAATCCTGGTTATTAAAATTTGTTTGGTAAACGGCATTGAATAGAAGCCAGGACTGTAACCTATTAGTCGGATAACAGCTTTGACTTGTTTGATATAGTCTCAAAACGATACCTGGCAAAAGGAGAACGCGGTAACGTCAGCATCAAGTTGCCGGCTGGCAAAGCCGTGCTGGTCGTTGTACGTCTGGCCGGAACACACCTGAAGGCTTTTGAACCGTTAAGCCTTCTTTTCCTTAGCCCTCCGGTAAATACAGTCTTTCAAATCGCATATCCTGCAAGTATATGGATTGCTTTTAACATCCTTTCCGATACCTATAATACCACTTACAGATTTCACGGGATCCATAAGAGCTGATTCCGTTAACCTGATCCTACAAAAATTATCAGGAATAAGCTGAAATAATTTATGTTGTTCTGCTACATCCCATCCGCAATATCCCGGACTATAGCGGTTAGTAATTTTTTTACCGGAACCGAGCATTGATTTTTCAAGTTCTGCCTGCATAAGGTCCGCCGCTGCTTCAACTATCTCACTGCCTATTACATCATAGATATAACCTTTTAACAGATCTCTCTCCTGCATAGCCTTTCTGCTCCTGATTCCAATCTCCTTCCCGGCAGTACAAAGGAAGATTGCCACAGAATCAGATTTTTTTATCTGCCCAAAGACAATTTTTTTTATATGAAAACTGCTATTATTGATCTCAACCGTTTTGGTGTCATTATCAAACAGAACACCATGGAAGATAGCATATTGAGCTTTGATGTTGCTAATCTCCTTCGATTCAGTCAATATCTCTTCTATAAGACCTGAGACAAGCTCACGGTCTTCCCCTTCTTTATACCCTAAAACAGTCTCAATCCGGGAAGAGCTTATTTTCAGATCTTTAAAATCAAATTGGAATGTTGAACTTGTCATAAATATTTAAGATTTTAAGCTCGTATTATCAGTATGTTACATCCGGCTTAGTTCTTCCTTAATGAAACAAGTTGCTTCAGATAATTAACTGCTCCCTGTGGATCAGGAGAATAGAAATCAGCGCCTATTTTCTCGCAGTATTCCATAGTTACCGGAGCGCCGCCGACCAGAATTTTTGAAGTGGAATGCTTTTCTTTTATTGCTGTTACAATTTTTTTCATATTTTCCATTGTGGTTGTAAGCAATGCCGATAAACCAACAATCGCATCGGGATGCTCATCAATGGCTTTCAGAAACTTTTCTGCACCTACATCTACTCCCAGATCTATTACTTCCCACCCGCCTCCTTCTATCATCATTGCAACCAGGTTTTTTCCAATATCATGCAGGTCGCCTGAAACGGTACCTATAATAAACTTCCCTTTTCTTTTTGTTTCACCAGACTGGAAAAATGGTTTCAGATGCATCATAGCGCTGTTCATTGCTTTTGCAGCCATCAACATCTGTGGAACATATATCTCTTTTTTACTGAATCTATTCCCAACGTTAGCCATTGCCGGGATGAGTGCATTTTCAAGAATTTCATCAGGTTTTATTCCCGCTTCAAGCGCTTTCTTTGCCAATTCATCAGCGCCATCCTGATCTTTCATATTCGGCGGATAGGGAGAAGTTTTGTTAATCTTCCCGTTTTCAATACAATAAGCAAGTTTTTCAAGAAAATTGTCCATAAGGAATTGAATTTTCAAACATTAGTTAACATGCAAGGATAATTATTTTTTTACTTATCTCCAATCGCAATGATTTAAAGAAACATATAAAAGTAAAACTGAGGCTTCCTGTAAACAGTCAGCCTCAGTTTTCATCATCTAATTTAAAACATAACTATAAAGAACTAATATCCTGAATTTTGTGGATTCGGATCAGGCGGTTGGACGAGGTCGATATGGGTCTGTGGAATCGGACGGAACCTGTTGAACTTCTGAACAGTAGGTGCAGCAAAATAGTTATTGCTCTTTACCTTGTTCCACCAATAGTCAGCTCCGTAGCGTACCAGGCAGTCAAAGCGGTTCATCTCACCGATTGTTTCACGGCCAATCTCGTCGACATAAAAATCTGTGAGGCCTGTACCTGAGAATTGACCTATGAATGCCGACGATACTTTCATATCATTCTCGGTTGAAACTTTTCTTGTGCCATATGTACCACCATCATACTTCCAGAATTGAGCGTACTTTTCTTCTCCATTTTTCCAGGCACCGCGTAAACGTACAAAGTTAAGGGTTTCAGCAGCTTTGATAAAATCACCTTTAAGTGAATAAGCTTCCGATAACAGAAGGTAAGTTTCTCCAAGACGCATGCGTATAAAATTTCTGAAACCTGCCTGGTCGTTGTTTGCGGCACGGCGGCTATCGAGGTATTTGACCAATGTCGGGTAGGCATTTGTTATACCATCACGGCCAGATGTTTCTGCCCTTGTTAAAGGAACAGAAATCGATGGTACAGGGACATACCAGTATTTTTCTTTTGCACGTGCCAACGCCAGTTTTTGAGGCATGGTTCCAGCGGGAAACCGAGTGGAAAGATTCTCCATTGAAAGCAGAATAGCGGTATCACCAAGGACATACCGTGGTGTCCCTGCTGTCTTACCAATGCTGGCAGGATCGAAAGAACCTGCAGCATTCGAATATGCTGCCCAGTTTACACTTGTAGGAGCTGTATTACAATAATATACCCACACATGAGCCTTATATAAGCGGGCATCAATAAGCTTACCTAACTTGTTTGATTCATAGTTTTTCGCAGCATACAGGCCGTTATCAGAATAGAAAAA
>Ga0209014_10001018_pt1 | contig 16691 bp, 8 predicted proteins | sample BarGraNGADG00212_FD_184491 | JGI IMG/M metagenome (GOLD analysis project Ga0209014, IMG submission 184491) | Arctic peat soil microbial communities from Barrow, Alaska - Barrow Graham LP Ref core NGADG0002-212 (SPAdes) (version 2) | ecosystem: Environmental > Terrestrial > Soil > Wetlands > Peat...
CCGGCGGATCTGGCTGCCGGCGGCGACCTCGCAAGACGCTTCTTCGACCCAGTGCTCGACGGGACGGCCTCAGGGTCGTGGCGACCGCGCGATGGGGAGTGGCGCTGATCGGTCGGCTGCAGGAATCATTGGCTACCTCGAGGTCTGGGGTCGCGACTCCGTCACCGACCTCGATGAGGCAGAGTTGGCCGCCAGCCTGGCGATCGAGGCGATTGTGGAGCACATCCACGTGCTTTCGGGGCATGGCTCTGGTGCAATCAAGTTCCTCAGCTTCAAGGCAGCGAGGGAGCGGGTCGCCGAATACGACGCCGCTAGGGACCGGTGCTGCTGATGGCGACGTTTTGGCACCACCGCTGCGACACCTGTGGGTACACGTTCGACACGAGCGGATCTCACGAGTTCTACCGCGACAAGGCCGGCCGGCTCGTCGACTTCGGCCATCCGCTGCCGAGCTCCCGCGAGGCTGCCGAGGATCATGTTCCTCGGGGACCTCGCCGAGGTACCGGTCTCGATCATCGCGGTGGGTCCGGACCGCGACGAGACGATCATGCGCAGGTGGGAGCGAAGGGCGTAGGCCTGCAGGTCATCGAGAATGCCGGGTTCGCCCACTCGGAGCCCTTGGGGTGTACGATTCCCTCTGCCAACGTGCATGGGGATTCTCCGATGCTCCATCGCGAGACGGCCTGGCCACCTTTCGTTGATCGAGTTTCGGCTACATGTACTGCGGGGTGCTTGTATGGGAGGGGGCTTCCGTTGGGTTCGTTCAACCCACTCGTGCGTCGCGCGACCGCCGCTATCATAGCCGCGTTGTTCTTGTGCGCCCTGGCGCCAGTCACCGCTGTCGCGGCCCAGCCGATCTCGAACGAGTACTACCTGGTCGTTGACACGTCCGGTTCGATGATCGGCCAAGCGGGCGGCCAGAACATTTTCCCGGACGTGAAGAAGAACCTCAACAGGTTCATCTCGGTGCTCGGCACCGGGGACTCCGTCTCGATCCTCCCGTTCGACGCCGGGTTGGGGAAGGCGTTCACGAGAGTCATCCGAAGCGATGCGGACAAACGCGCGCTCAGCAGCTTCGTGACGGGCCTCAAAGCCCAGGGGCTGACCACCTGGATCTACTTCTCTCTGGACAAGGTGCTCGCGCGCACGCGCCAAGTACAGGCCGCCTCGCCGGGGACCGACCACCGCCAAACGATATATCTCTTCACTGACGGCAAGGATGAGAGCAAGAAGGGCTACACCCTTAGCAAGATCATCGCCGCCTTCGAGCTCCGGCACGCCGAGAACCCGAACGTGTACCTCAAGTACATCACCTCGGGCACGTCCGTGGATCCGGCTTGGGAAGGGATCGACGGCGTCGAGGTACTTCCCTTCCCCATAGAACCGACTCAGATCTTCTCGATCCGCGTGGAGCCCGCCACGCTGACATTCGGCAACGTGCGTGATGCTGCCCCGGGGCGCACGATCCAACTCACCTTCGACCCGAAGCTCGCGGGGGCCTCGGTGACCCTGAAGGCGAGTTGTCCCGAAGCCGAGAAGCGGGGAGGCATCGTCTCCATCGAGCCGTCGAGCCTTGTGCTACGCGCGGACTCGACGTCGTCCGGCGCGACGGTGATGCAACAGACAGTGAAGTTGGTGATCGCGAACAAGGAGAGCCTTTCGGCACAGGCTCCGTTCGCATTCACCGGAACGTTGTCACTCACCAAGTCTCCCGGTGACGATCGCATCATCGGCTTCTCCCCAGAGCGTCTCCCTATCACTTTCAGCGTCGAACCGGCGAGTGTGATCACACTCGAATCTCCCGGCCGCGACGGACTCGCCGTGGATCTTGGGACCCTGGACCCGTACAAGAGCGACCCCGCGGTAGCGGAGATCCCTCTGCGCGCCACGTTCAACGACCGTGCGCACCAGTCCGGCGCGTCCGCCATCGTGCGCGTGGGTGCGACCACCGGGCCGGCCGACGGGCTGCTGTCATTCGCGGCCCCGGACGGCTCCAAGTCCGACAAGGTTGCTCTGGGACCGGACAGCGCTGAGACGAAGGTGGTCGTCACCGTTCCCGCCAACACGGTCCCCGGCGCGTACTTGTACGAGGTCGTCGTCGAGCCCACGAACGCGGAGGTCGCGGGCGTGGGCGTTACGCAGCGCGCCCAAGCGCAGGGCACATACTCGTTCACGGTGCGGTTCGTCGTGCCTGCGGCCCCAGTGCCGCTAGCACAGCAGATCATCGGGTGGCTTGGAACAGCCCTGCTGGTCCTGCTCGTTCTCGCGATACTCGTCTTTGCTGCCGCGTGCGTCGTTTTCCGCACGGCTCCTTGGAAGCTCGCGCCTCTGCTCATGCGCAAGGTGCGCCCGCGCATCCTCGATGCACGGTTCCAGCTGCTGGAGCCGGTGGCGGAGGCACGCGAGGTGGATATCTCGGGCCAGAGATCCTACGCCATCGGCCGGGGTACCGGCCTGCTCAGCGACATGCCGATGACTGTGCGACTCGTCCCTGCAGTGTCGCTCTCGACGACCACCGAGAGGCTGGAGCTTACGATCGAGCCCGATGAGGCCACCGGGGTCCTCCAAATCACGCGTGCCCTGAGTGGCGCCGTTGAGACGGTGCGCACGGGATCGCTGTGCAGCGGCGATATCGTGGATGTCGTGTGGGATGAAGGTGCGACCGTGCGGTTTAGTATCGCAAGCATCGACTACATGTCCTGAGAAGTGTGAGCAGCGGGTGTCGACCGAACTAGGAGGGGACCATGGCTTTCCACGTCTCGAGGTGTCTGCTCGTCGGGCTGGGTGGCACCGGCCAGAACTCGCTCGCCTTCATCAAGCGTCGGATGATCGAGAGCTACGGCGAGATTCCGCCAGTCATCCGCTTCCTATCCTTCGATGCGGACAAGATAGACCCCAAGGTGGAAGAGCTCCTCGACCAGGACGAGTTCGTCGCCCTTGAAGTCGAGGACGTGGCCACATATCGGACCGCGAAGCCCGAGGTCGACAACTGGCTTGATACCGAGAACATCCCGTGGCAGAAGTTCCGTCGCATAGACCAGGGCGCGGGACAGATCCGCCAGCTTGGGCGACTCGCGCTCAACGTCCATCTGGCCAACTCCGTGGCGCTGGTGCAGCGCAAACTGCGCGAGATCAACGACTGGCAGGCGCAGCTCGGTGTCAGTGACAAGTGGTCGGTCTCGAAAGCGCAGCCCCAGATCATCTTCTTCGGCTCCATCGCAGGCGGCACTGGCGGTGGAACGCTGCTGGACCTTGCAGCCGCCATCAAGAGCCTGCCGGATGCGAGCAAGTTCGAGACCGTCGCGTATCTGATCTTGCCTGGAGTGTTCATGGGCAAGGACCGCACGCACTACGTCGAGGAGAACTCGTACGCGTTCCTCAAGGAGCTCGACTTCTTCACGTCGAAGGCCGAAGACGTCCGCAAGCGTCCGGATCTCTTCTCCTATTCGTCCGGGGCGACGACCTACTCCATGGCGGCCCCGTTCGATCGCATCCTGCTGATCGACAACGAGCGGACCGATGGGATTAGGTACGACTCGCCGTCTGACCTCGCAGAGGCCGTCGCGCTCGCCGTGCTGACCACGACCGGTGGTCCCATGGGGGACAAGACCGAATCGGTCCTCTGCAACCCGGGCAACGACATCAGCATCTGGGAGGGTGGGAAGAAGCCGATCTACAGCACTTTCGGCATCTGCGAAGTCCACTACCCGAGCGCGCTCTTCGCAAAGTACGGTCTGAGCGCCTTCGCCGATCGGCTGGCTCAGCGACTGGTCATACCGGAGCAGGACGCCGATGCGGGGTCGAGCGACCGGGTCCTCGGCGATCGTGAGGCCTTCCTCGCGGAGGGCAAGGGGCTGCGGGAGAAGGGCAAGACCGACAACCAGATCGGGAACAGGATCCTACCGATCTCGAACGTCGCAGCCAACATCCCAAAGGAGTTCAAAGCGGGTCTGGTGCCGGCGATCTGGACCGACAACGAGCAACGCGTGGTCCAGTTCGTGGCGAGCTCCACGAAGATCGCGGCAGAGAACCGTGCGGCTCTCGTGGACGAGGTCAGGACGGCGATCCACGAGAGGATCGTCGAGAGCGTCCGGGTCCGCGGGGGTCAGTACGCGACCTCCCTCGTCTCTTCGTTCAAAGGCTACTTCGAGTCTGTGCTCGACGAGATGATGAAGGGGGAGCAGGCCGAGGCTGCTGTCGCCACCCGCAGCGTCGCGCTCCATGCCGCCAATGCGAAGGCTCTCCAAGGTGACGTAGCCGAAGCATGCAAGAAGTGGTTCAGCAGCGACCTGACCAGGAAGCTGATGACGAACTACCAGACCGCGCTCGGGGAGCTGGGAAGATGGCACGCGGCCGCGATCCGCGCGCAGGAGGTCGGGTCCTTCTGCAACAGTCTCGTGGTCTCACTCGATGATCTTCTGCAGACGCTGTCAGCACAGCAGGCTACGGCGGGTGCGATCATGAGCCGCAGCTCGCACATGCGCGAGAACCTTGAGAGCCAACTGACGCATTCTGCGCCGTTCGAGCGCATCGTGATTCCCGCGCTCTCGTCAATCGACCTCCCAGAGGTCGTGACATCGGACTTCTGGGGGTGGCTCGCGGACAAGAAGGGTCTCGATGTGCTCGGGTTCTGGAGCAAGGGCGTTCAGGAGGCCTACGACCTACTGATCGAGTACGGGACAGCCCGCGACGTGACCAAGGCGCTTCGCGATGGGTCGCTCATGACCGTGGTCGATTCGATGAGCGAGGAGCAGCGCGATCAGCTCGTCAAGGAGGCCGACGCGAAGGCGGCGCCGCTGCTGCGCTGGCAGACCGGCATCGTGAATGCGCAATCCGACCTCAAGAAGCCCACGTTCCAGTATCTCATAGGCGCTTCCGCCGGGTTCCTGAACATGTTCACGTCCCAGCCGAAGCCGGGCGACGAAGCGGAACAGAAGCAGGGGTCCGGGACAACCAGCACGAAGTCGCTCCAGGACAGGCTCGCGACGAAGGAAGTCCGCGACGTCCACCGAGTGGAACTCGACGACAAGGACCGCGCCTACTTCTTCAAGTTCTACGGCGCGCTGCCGGCATACTCCCTGTCGCTCTTCGACCTGATGCGCGACGAGTATCTGGATCTGACCAGTACGCCAGGCCAGTGGTGCCTGCATCTTGACAAGCGGTGGGACGGTGAGATCCCCGACCCGAGTTGCGAGGGTTCGGATGAGGACCTCTGGATCTGGTCGCTCGCAGTCAGCGATATCCCGTATTTCAAGCGCGTCAAACAGTCTCAGGACTTCTTCTACTTCGTGCACACGGCGGACTTGGGCGGCGGCATCATCAACACCGTCGACATCCCCCTCGGTCAAGGTCGGGCAAACGCCACGACGGCATTCCTGCGCGACAAGAGCTACCTCGCCGAGGCTGGCGCGATCATCGCGTCCGCGGTCAGTACCAACGGCAACGGTGCGGTCCGCACGGCGTTGCGCGACTACGCCGAACAGATGAAGGTCCGCTACCCGGAGAAGGCCAGTCTCCACGAGGTCGTTGGCCGTGAGATCGCAGCAATCGGCCAGTACATCGAGAAGAAGCTGGGATGAGCGATCTTCGTTTCGCGTCCTCCGCAGAGATTGCGGCGGTACTCGGCGGCGAGTTCATAGTCATAGCCAGCGGGTCTGACGATCAATCTTCGGAGGCGCTGCTGACGCAGTTCCGGGATCTGGCCGAGGCGAAGCGCTCGGCCGGATCGACTGCCGGTTGGGCACTGAGCGTGCTCCTGGTGACGAAGGCCTACGGCCCCGAGGCCGACTTGGTGCTGAGGATGCTTCAGGTGGTGAACGGGTACTGCGAGCGCTGGCCGATGTTGGCATGCGAAGTGGCGGTCTTGACCCTGTTGCCGGGGTTCGCTACCGGTCTCGAGACGAAGAAGGAGGACGCGGCCCGGGCACGCGCGAAGGCCGCGGTCGATGCTCTTGAGAAGGCGGCGGCTGATCTCACACACATAGAGCGCATGGACGTCTGGCTGGTCGACGGTGTCGACGCCATGGGCAATCGTTCGGTCGAAGAGGACGTCGTGCCGCTGTTCGCCCGGTTCCTCGACTCAGTCCCCCGCACAGTTCTCGGCCCGCAGGCGGGCAATCACATGTCCGCCGGTCTCCGGGCCTTGGTCTTTCCGCGGGCAGCGATCTTGAAGCATCTTGGCAACTGGTACACCAAAGAAGTCCTCGGCCGCGAGACGTGGCTCAACGCATCACCGGATCTGCAACAGTCGCGCGTGGCGATGGAGTGCGGCGACTTCATAGATACGTCGGTTCTGCCGGGAATCGAGCGATTGGACAAGAACGAGATGGGGGTTCCTCTCGTGACTCGTCCGGTCATGCCCGCGCTCCTGCCGTCAGAGCCCCTGAGCACCATGATGATGAAGCTCAAGGAGCCGGTTGACTCGCTCATCAAGAAGGACCTCGAGCGCGTCGCTGCCGGACTTGCTCAGAACCAAGGCACGCTGCAGGTGCACTTGTGCGAGTCCCTCTTGTCCACGGCGAACGGGATGATCGACGAACGCGATGAGCGGGTGGTCGCAGCGCGGGCCTTCCTAGAGGTGCTACTGAACTCTGCAAGCAAGCTTGTTCATGGAGAGTCGATCGACGTTGCCCGCCCGCGTACCCTCGCGGCTGCGTTCGCGCCCGCGATCGTGTTCCTCGACGCCGAAACCGGGTTCGATCCGGCGCAGCGACAGCAGTTGGAGAGCAGTCGCGCGCTGGTCGCGCGTCAGACCGATCATGTCGAAGAGTTGCGTACCGAGCTCGGACGGCTTGAGACCGGGCAGTCGACCGCTCCCTCCAAGGACGGTCGCGTACAGACCCTGCGGGAGGCACTGGCGACGGCGGAGACCAGCCTCGGAACCGAGGTCGAGACCCTGGACGGGTTGGAGCGCGTCGTCTCGGAACACGACCTCACTCTCGAGAACCCGGCGACGCGCGAGGCGCTGTGGCCCGACGTGATGGCGAAGGTCGATGATGTCATCGCGAAGGCGGCGGAAGCACTCGCCAAGCAGAAGGCGGTATATGACGAGGCCTCTGCCAAACTGGCGGCCGCCCAGGAAGCCGCGCGCCAACTCGGATTCCGGCTGGTCTTCCGCTTCGCCCTCGCGGTGGTGGGCGCGGTAGTCGGCGGCATCATTGCCGGCCTTGTCGCTGGGTCATCCCTGGCGACGGTACCGGTGGCGGGGCCACTTCTGTTCGGTCTCTTCGGTGGCGTGTTCACCGCGGTCGCGATGCAGATCTACTTGCTGATAGCGGTTGTGTCCCTGGTGATTCTCGGGGTATTCCTAATCATGCAGTACCTCGCCTCGCGCAAGACGGTGGAGAAGGCGGCCGCGCTGCTCCGGGGCGCTGCAGCTGTGCTCAACACCATGATGATCGAGTACTGGCAGGCGTATCTCCAGAAGTTCAACAAGCGGTGCGAGTGGATGCTTTCGGCACGTGTCTTCGAGACCGAACGCGCGGTACGGAGGTATGCGGAAGACTTGCTTATGCGTCCACTGCAGCAGTTCGAGGCATCCCTTCGCTCGTTGCTGAGCGACAGCCGAAACGCGGTCGCAGCGTTCTCGCCGCGAATCGGTGAGCGCGAGGTGTGCGTCGTCGGACCTGAGTTCCTACAGAAGCTCATCGTCGAGAAGACGACTCAGATCGAGGCTTTCGCCGTGAAGTTCCTAGCCGACCGGGGCCTCAGCACCTACTGGCAGGCGTTTGCTCGCGACGGAGTCATCGACACCCTCGTCATGGATCTACAGACCCAGTGTTCCAGCGAGATCTTCGAGCGGGTCCAGTCGATGAACGTCTGCGACGCACTTGAGATGCCCGGCAATGCCTTCGACGCTGTGGCTGCCGCGGCCCAGACGCCCATGCTCATCCCACTGATGCCCAACACTTCGCTCGCGTACAGTTGGATCGTGACAGGGCCGGAGGCGGATTGCGTGGACTCGCTCGCGAAGGCGATGAGGCCGCCCGGGCAGGGCAAGGTCGTGGACGATCCTGAGCGCGTGACCATCGTCAAGATGAGCTCCGACATCGCGGCAGAGCAGGTAGTCGGCCTGCACTCGGCCAAATGAAGCCATCGCGCCAGAGCCGGAACCTGGGCGACCGACGATGCTCCATATCCTAGGGGCGTTCTACCACAGGACTCTGAGCGTTCTCGACAAAGGGACGAGAGACAGGATGGGCAGGCTTCTGCTTGCCGCCGTCTCGCTCTGGTTCCTAAGTTCGCTCGCGCTCTTCCTGGTGGAGCCGCCCAACATCAAGTCCGGCTTCGTGCACCTGGGGGACTACCTCTGGGGCGTGGTCGTCTACCTGTTCTCCGGTCTCGAGAACTACGACCCACAGACGGTGCCGGGCAAGGTCGTCGCGGGCCTGACCCTCGTCCTCGCCGTCGTCTTCGTAGCCATCTTCACGGCCGGTGCGGTGGCGGTCTTGGTCGAACTCACCCGGTCGCGCGGGATGGTCCCCCGGAAGTCACGGTCGATCCGCCTGCGCAACCACACGATCATCTGCGGACGGGGCGGCAGCACCAAGGAGATCGTGAACCAGCTTCGTTCAGATCGACTCTCCTCTCACAACCCGATCGTCATCGTGGCGACAGACGCCGATGAGGTCCGAACGACGGATCTTCCCCAGCACCGATGGTGGCGTCCTCTCGACGTATGGGGAGTGGCACTCGCTCCCGACACGAACGAGGCGCTCAGATGCGCCGATATAGAGTCCGCTGCCGCCGTCATCGTGTTGGCGCGAACGACGGACGATCAGGGACGGCGCCGCTCGACCGACGTCGCCTCGGCCAGCGACGCAGAAGCACTTCGCATCGCGCTGCTTGTCCGCTCACTCCATCGCGGCGTACCGCTGGTGGTCGAGGTGCGACATCGCGCCAACCGAGGGGGCTTCTGGCGCGCGGGAGCGACCGACCTTGTGACTCCCGGCGTGATCGCGGCACGCATGCTCGCAGCGGCCGTTCTCGCTCCGGGGTCATCGCGCGTGTTCGGGGAGTTGATGTCGACCACGAGCAGCACCAGCGAGCCCTACGTCGTCGGGGTCCCGCATGCACTGGCGGGAATCACGTTCGACGGGCTCCTGAGGTCGTCGGTCGGGCAGGGTATCGTTCCGGTCGCGATTCGGTCGGGGCGTAGCGAGGCTGAGGTCAATCCAGACCGCGATCGGGTGATCTCGGCGGACGATCGCCTCGTCGTCATCGGTTCGGACGAACAATCCATTCGCACGCGGCTCGCCAGTATCGCAGGCAACATCGATAGCGATCGGAGGTCCTGAGCATGGCGTTCATCGACGTATGCCTCAAGCGCCATGTCCTTCTGCTGGGATGGTCGGAGAAGTGCCAGGAGATCATCGACAATCTCCACAGCGCCGACGTGGACGATCCTCGGCAGATCGTCATCGTGACTCGCCAGCCGGTGCATATCGACCCGACGCGGGAAACGAATCGGGGAGTGGTAGTTGTCCCGGGCGAGGCCATCGACGAGAACGTGCTCCACATGGCGAACGCGGAGCGCGCTTCGGCGGCGATCATCGTGGCGGAGAACCCCGACCCGCGCGAGGCGGACACGACGACGCTGCTCGTAGCGCTCACCTTGCGGCAGGTCGCTCCCAAGATACACATCGTTGCGGAAGTCGCTCAACTCTCGGACATGGAGAACTTCTCCGCAGTCTCCACGTGCGTGGCGAGGTCATCTGCGCGGAACAGTTCATCTCGCGGATGCTGGCGCAGGGCGCCGTATTCCCGGGCAGTGGCGTTGTGGAGCTGTACTCGCATCTGCTCGGGCAGTCCTCCGATTCGAACGAGATATACCTTGTCGACATGGTCTCGGAGTTCAAGGGCATGCGTTTCGCGGCTATACAGGAGCGGGTACTCGACGGGGCTTCCGACGAGCCGGTCATCCTGCTTGGCTATCTTCGAGCCGACGTCCCGGGCGAGGATGGGCTGGTGATAAGCCCAGGGGCCCACGGCCCGTCGGAACTGGAATACGCGCTGAAGGAGGCCGACCGGCTCGTCGTGATCTCCCAGACACGGCCGCGCCTAGGCCGGGGGAACGACTCGTGAGCGCGTCCGAAGTGGCCGGGGACGAACGGGTCATCGTGTGCGGGAGGAGTTCCGGCTTGGCCAAGGCGGTCGTCGCGCTTCGCGGGGCAGGCCGGGCGGATTCTGTATCGGTGACGCTGGTGACTGAGGATGATCTCGAGGTCGACCGGTGCGCGTTGATCGATGCTGACCGGGTGTGCGGGAATCCCACGTCGACCGAAGTCCTCGAGCATGCGGGCGTACGCGGTGCGCTCGCCGTGCTCGTCGTCCGGGAGGATGCGTTCGGTGGTGGCGGCGCTCGGATCGAGCCTTCAGACGAGTTCGCGTTGCGCGTGACCCTGGCGGCTCGCTCTCTCGACCCGGAGGTCCCGATCCTCGTAGAGGCTGTCGAGACCCGCAGTCGCCATCTGCTCGAGTCTGCGGGTGCGACGACCGTGGTCTCTGCGGAGACGGTCAGCGCGCGGGCCCTCGCGCAGTCGATCCTAGACCCCGGGGTATCGCACGTCTACGAACATCTCCTGGGGTCGGGAGTTCGCGGCATGGGAATCTACGCGGTCTCTCACGGCGGCCGGCTCACGAAGGCGGAGTTCGGGACGCTGGAACTTGCGGTGACATCGAAGGGCGGCTGCGTGGTGGGGTGGCGGGAGGCGGACGGGACGCTGAGCGTCAACCCGAACGTCGGCGCAAGGGTTCCCGACAATGCAGCCCTGCTTCTCGTGGCGGCCGACGAGCGAGCGGCGATAGACATTCTGGGGACGATCGTTCTCTCTTGAACAGACGAGGTACCGAGGGGGTCTCAAAGTGACTGATATGTGCATTCGGGCGCGCCGATTCGTGAGAGTTGCCGGCGCGATCGCGCTGATATGCGCGTCCGCGATCCTTGGCGGCTGCGTCAAGGCGCGTCTGAATGCCGCGGTCGACACCACCGGCGGTGCGGTTCTCGACTACACCGTCGGTGTGAATCTCCCTGCGCAGGCGCTCACAGCTGTTGGAGCGGATCCTCTCTCGGGGGTGCGCGATCGGCTCACAGCCGAGGGATTCGCCATCGCCGGTTGGAGCGAGGGCGACTACAAGGGCTTCCGGGCCACGAAGCGGGTCGACCGGCTCACCACGATCCCCGGGGTGAGCGCCGAGGGGGATCACGGGCTCAGCTTCTCGCCGGGGCTGCCCTTCGACGTATATAGGCTGGATGGCAAGGTGAAGCTGGACGACACCGTTCCTACGGTGGCCGGCGCGGCTGATGCGGCAGGGTTGGGCGCGGAAGCGAAGAGCGCGCTGTCCGACCAGCTCGTGTCGCAGGCGGACGTGGAGTTCACCGTCGTGCTGCCGATCGCTGCCGGTACCACGAATGCGAGCGAGATCTCGCTCGACCGCCGAACGCTAACGTGGAAGCTGGTGCCCGGCCAGGTCACCGACCTTCAGGCGGAGGCGAGCAGCGTCGGGGTCGTGGGCGTTGTCGGGATGATGCTGACTCTTGTCCTGTTGGCTGGGGCGGTGTTCTTGGTCGTGCGCGCACGGAGGCGCAGAGAACTCGTCGAGGTCGCCGCCTACGGCGAAGAGTCGGGCGAGACACAGGCGTGAAACGCAGGACCCTCTGGAGGCGACATGGCAAGGAGCATCGCTCGGACCGTGATCATCGGCGTCGGCGGAGTCGGACAGTCGGTGGTCGCGTTCGTCAAGCGTCGGATGCTGGATACCTATGGCGAGATCCCGCCGGCCATAGAGTTCCTCGCAATGGACGCGAACGTCGGCGACCCGTCCCTGGGCCTCGACGCTGCGGATTTCGTACAGATCTCGCTGAAGGATCCCGCCGGGTTCATCAAGGCGCATCCCGAAGTCGGCGAGTGGCTCGATGACGGCAACATCCCCTGGCAGTTCTTCAAGGAGGGGATCGATCGCGGTGCCGGCCAGATCCGTCAGATGGGACGGCTGGCACTCATGTCCCATCTACCGCAGGCCGTTCAGTTGGTGCACCTCAAACTGAACAGGATCATGTCTTGGAAGGTAGCACCCGGCGAAGCCATTTCCGATTGGCGGGTCTCCCTTGCTCCGCCCCGTATCATCATCTGCGGCTCCATCGCCGGGGGGACCGGCAGCGGCGTCATGCTCGACCTAGCGGCGGCGGTCAGGTCAATACCCGAAGCTAGCGGTCGGGAGATCGCCGGGTACTTCGTTCTTCCTGGCGTCTTCGCAAGCAAGCCCGGCACGCACTTCGTCGAGGAGAACGCCTACGCGTTCCTGAAGGAACTGGACTTCTTCACGTCAGAAGCGGCTGACGTCCGGAAGAACCCGGAACTCTACGCGAATTCCGTCGGCGCGACCACATACTCCATGGCTGCCCCCTTTGACCGGATTATGCTGATCGACAACGAACGGCAGGACGGCATCCGGTTTGACGAGCCGGCGGATCTCGCTGAGGCCGTTGCGCTTGCAGTCCTCACCACCACAGGCGGACTGATTGGTGAATCGATCGAAGCGGTGCTGTGCAACACGCCCGATGCGCGCCCCTGGGATGGCGGCAAGAGGCCGCTCTACAGCACTTTCGGCATCTGCGAGGTCCACTACCCGAGCGCTCTGTTCGCTCGATACGGGTCCGCTGTGTTCGCCGATCGACTGGCCCAGGGCTTGACGAAACCGAGTAGTGATCTCGACGCCCCGGCCGCCGATCGCCTCGGAGCCGACCTCGACGCATTCATTGCGGACAACCGACTGCGTGAGGCGGGCGCGACGGAGAACCAGATCGGCGAACGGATCCTGCCGGCGCGCCAGTTCCAACCCGCCGTGCCAACGGACTACAAGGCCGATCAAATGGCTGAGATCTGGGCGGAGAACGAGACGCGCGTCCAAAGGTTCGTCCAAAGCTCGAGCGGGATAGCGGTGGAGAATCGCAAGGCCCTCGTCTCTGAAGTGGAGGCGAGCATCCGCGCGAGGTTAGCGACGGACCTCCCGAGGAGCGGCGGTATGTACTGCATCGCGTTCGTCTCTTCGCTCAAGGGGTACTTCGAGTCGATCAGCGACGAGATGAAGATGGACGAGGGGTCTGAAGCAAGCGCTGCCGCTCGCGACGTCGCGATGTGTGAGATCGCGGCTCGGGCCCTTCAGGAGGAGGCGCGCAGGGTCTGCAGGATGTGGTTCACCGGCGCGCCCAAGCTGAAGCTCATGGGCCTGTACCGGGGCAAACTGGACAAACTCGCCCTCGCGCATGTGACAGCGATCCGTGCCGAGGAGGTCGCGTCCTTCTGCAACAGCATGGTCGTCTTGCTTGATGACCTGCTCGCGTATCTGACGGCACAGCAGGCCACCGCCGGAGCGCTTCTCAGTCGGAGTTCCCACATGCGCGAGAACCTGGAGAATCAACTCACGCACTCCACGCCCTTCGAGTGCATCGTCGTGCCGCCCTTGGATTCGATCGACCTTCCCGACGTGGTGACCGATGACTTCTGGATGTGGCTTGCAGAGTCCCGGAAGCTCGGTACTCCTGCGCTCTGGGGCAAGGGCGCGGAGGAGGCCTACGACCTGCTCGTCGAGTACGCAGCGGCCCGCGACGTCACCCAGGCCTTGCGTGAAGGCTCCCTGATGACCGTCGTCAACGCGATGACCGAGAGCCAGCGCGGCGATCTCGTGCGGGAGGCGGACGCCAAGGCGACGCCGCTGCTGCGATGGGACGTTCGCATCGTGGACGACCAACCGGATCTCAAGAAGCCCACCTATCAGTACATCGTGGGAGCGCCGACAGAGTTCCTGAGCATGTTCGACCCCGCGAAGAAGGCGGACGGCGACGGTACTGCACCGCAGGCGGGCGCGGTCACCAAGACCAAGTCCCTCCAGGACCGTCTCGCCACTAGGGAGGTTCGCAGCGTTCGCTCCATCGTTCTCGACGACAAGGACCGCGCCGTCTTCATCAAGTTCTACGGCGACCTCCCGGCCTACGCGCTGGCGCCGTTCGATCTGATGCGCGACCAGTACCTAGATCTGACCAGCACGCCGGGACAGTGGTGCCTGCACTTGGACAAGCGGTGGGTCGGTGAGATCCCTGATCCCGGTTGCGAAGTGCCCGAGAAGGATCTTTGGGTCTGGGCGCTCGCGGTCAGCGACGTGTCGTACTTCAAGCGGATCAAGCAGTCCCGGGACTTCTTCTACTTCGTCCACCAGACGGATCTGGGTGACGGTACCACCAACGCGGTCGATGTCCCGCTTGGTCAGGGGCGGGTCAACGCGATGTCGGCCTTCCTCCGCGAGAAGGACTACATCTCCGAGACACAATCGGTGATCCTCGCGGCGATCACGGCACACGGGAACATGGCGGTGCGCGATGACCTCCGCAGCTGGATCGGGCGACTAGACGCCAAGTACTCGGCCGGCTCCCCGCCGCGCCACGCCGTCGACCGGGAGATCGCCGCAATCAACGACTTCATTGAGAAGCGGCTGGCGTAGGCTCACCCTTACCGACAGCGTCGAGCGACGAGACTCGGGGGCACGGATGTCCGCACCAACGAACTGCCCGGCTTGTGGTTCCGATGACATCAACTTCAGTGCGAAGCGCGCCGACTGGGTCTGCGCTGACTGCGCGCAGCGATTCGCAGCAGACACTCAACCAGCGCGGGATGCAAGCGCGGGCCCCCCGCTCTCCGTCGCGGCGTTCATCTCCTACGGCCACGCTGACGGTACCGACTTCGCCGATCGTCTGAAGGCGGAACTCGAGGCTCGTGGCGTCACGCCCGTGTGGCTGGATTCCGAGATGATCGCCGCCGGGGACGACTTCTGGGCCGCTATGCAGGCCGGAATCGCCGGATCCGATGCGCTCCTCGCGGTCATGACCCCGTCGTCGCTGCGCGAGGGCAGTGTGTGCTGGCGGGAGATCGCGTTCGCTGATGATCGCGGCAAGCGCATCGTGCCCGTTCGGATCGACGCCGATCCCGCCCTTCGCGCAAACGTTCTGCTCGTAGGGCGCAGCTGGGCCGACTTCACGTCGAGCGAGTGGGGCGACGCGGTCGAGCGGCTGCTCCGCGGTCTCAGCGGCGAGGACGCCGCACTGCGTTCGGTGGGCGTCATCGGAGGAATCGCACCGCTCCGGTTCGCCGAGGACGTTTCGCGGCACCTTCAGCAGTTCTCGGGACGCGAGTGGCTCGACGCCGAACTCGACGCCTGGCTGCGCTCCGACGCCGGCCGAGCTTTCATCATCGTTGGGGAGCCAGGGATCGGGAAATCAGCGATCGCCGCGCATCTGACGACTCGGGGCGACGTCGTGGCCTGGCACTTCTGCACGGCCCGAGGGTATGAACGATCGCTCAACCCGCAGGAGTTCGTCGCGAGTGTCGTCTCGGCGCTCTCGCAACGGCTCCCGGCGTTCGCGGACGCCCTGGCTTCCCGTCATCCCGAGCTACCCAGGGAGGATGCGGGGAGCGCGTTTCGCGAGCTCGTGGTGGAACCCGCGCGGGCGATAGAGCCGCCGTCCTCGCCACAACTCCTCATCATCGACGCACTCGACGAAGCCGCGACCCGAACGCGCGAAGGTGGGACGATCGTGGATCTCATCGCTGCGCACGCGGCACTGCTCCCGGCATGGCTGCGCATCGTCGCGACGAGCCGTCCGGAGACGGTGGTGACCTCCAAACTCAAGGCACTTCATCCGTTCGAGTTGGCCGCGCATCGGCCAGAGAATCTCGCCGATGTCGCGGCGTACGTCGCGTCCCGCACGAGTTCGATGGACTCGATTCCGGCGTCCGAGAGGGCGAGGGTCACGGCAGTCCTGACGGGGAAGGCGGCGGGCAACTTCCTGTGGGCCAAGCGGGCGCTCGATGCGCTCACTGAACGCTCGATCACTCTTGGTGACGTCCCCGATCTTCCCGAGGGACTGAACGCGTTCTACTCGCTCGAGTTCTCGCGGGCGTTCCCCGACGCCGAGGACTTCCTGCGGGACTTCGCGCCCATCCTTCGGCCACTCGCAGCAGCTCTGGCGCCGGTGCCATTCGACATACTCCAAGCTGCTGCCAATCTCGACGCGAGCGTGCTTAACCTGCGCTTGTCTCGGTTGCGCTCGTACCTGAGCGTCGGGGCCGACTCCACGTACTCCCTCTTCCACCGGTCCCTGTCGGAGTGGGTCGTGGATCGGGACTCGTCATCAGCCTATTGGTGCGACGTAGAAGCGGGGCACGAGCAGATGATCTCGGCACTCGCCGACGCTCCGCTGGCGAGCGACTACGCGGTGCGGTGGCTTCCGCGCCACTTGTCGGCGCTGGAGCGCTGGGAGGCGCTCGTTGCCCTTTTGACGGACCTTCCGTTCCTCGACGCTGCTTGGGACCTGGACCAGCACGAGGTGCTGAGGCTGTGGGCGAAAGTGGAAGGCGCGTCCGTTCTTCGCATGACGGACGCCTACCGAGATGTGGTCTCGTCGCCGACAGGCGCCGCTGAGGAATTCGTCCTCGCGTTGCTCCTGCAACACACCGGGCACCTCGAGGGGGCTTCCGCGCTCTACGCGTGCCGGATTGACCTGCATCGGGCGTCGGGCAAAGACCTCGCCGGCCTGCAGGTCTCCCTCGGCAACCAGGCCCTCATACTCAAAGCATGGGGCAAGCTCGACGAGGCGATGGCGCTCATGAAGGAGCAGGAGCGCATCTGCCGCGATCTGG
>Ga0209014_10001024_pt1 | contig 16645 bp, 11 predicted proteins | sample BarGraNGADG00212_FD_184491 | JGI IMG/M metagenome (GOLD analysis project Ga0209014, IMG submission 184491) | Arctic peat soil microbial communities from Barrow, Alaska - Barrow Graham LP Ref core NGADG0002-212 (SPAdes) (version 2) | ecosystem: Environmental > Terrestrial > Soil > Wetlands >...
CGGGAGGCCGGAGGAGCCCACGTCTCCGTTGACCGTGGAGTTGGTTAACGTCACTGCCCCCCCACCACCGGGCGCTGCACTCAGAACTGCGAAGCTCGCGGCCGAACCCAGTCCTGGCGCGGTCTTGGCCAAGGGCGCAGCCTGGGCGACTCCGCCCGTAAGGACGAGCGCGAACGCGAGTGCGAGGCAAACTCGTCCAGCAGAATAGGCGAGTTTGGCCAAATGCGTGTGTTTGCTGTTATTTCCTAAGGTATTCATCTTTTGCTCCTAATTCTTTCATGGTTTATTTATGGTCGAGCACAATTGAGCCTTTGCAAGTAAGGACCTAGCAATTCAGCCGCTTTCCTCCTTTCTGGCCCCAACCATGCATCCGTGTTACCGGCGGCCGTGCAATCCGTTCTCTCGAAACAGGATAACGCCACTTTACCATCCTATTCGAAATGGTAACTACTCAGGCTATAGGGACAAATCCCCATGATGACTGAGCAGTTACCTTTTTTGCCGGTTTATTACACTCTCTCGCCGGGATCATTTGCTCTATTTAACAGAACGCATGGATGCTCGAAAAGAGTCGCAATAAGACCCTTTTCGAAATTATTTCGTATCTGCTCAATAAATAGGGGAAAGCGGTGTTTTTTCGCCCCGCCGAGACGGGACGAAAAAAGCGCAATCACCCACTTTGTTTCATTAAATCAGCTTGCGCAGTTTTGGATTGGTGAGAAAAATAATTAGCGACCCTACCGCGCTGATGGCAGCAAAAACGGCCACCGACCCGCTGAGAGTCCACTGCTGGGCCAGGGCGCCGGACAGCAGGTTGCCAAAGGGAGCCAGGCCGAAGAAGCTGAGGGTGTAAAGGCTCAACACCCGGCCGCGCATGGCGTCGTCCACCCGGGTCTGGAGCAGACTGTTGATGTTGGTATTCTGGATCATAAAGCAGGCCCCCAGCCCGAAACCGGCCAGCAGCGCCAGCGGGAAATTGGCGTTGAAGGCAAAGATGAACAGCAGAATCGAGAAGCCCTGGTTGGCAAAGAACAGCCAGGCGCCGCGGCGGGTGCGGTCGACGTATTGGGCAATCATAAATGCGCCGGTCACTGCCCCCAGGCCAATGGCCGCATTGAGGAAGCCGTAGCCGTTGGCGCCGGCGTGGTAGACCTGGTCGACGAAGGCAGGCAGCAGGGCGCTGTAAGCGTTGCCAAACATACCAAAAACAGAAGCCAGCAGCAAAAGGGAGACTATCTCGCTGTGGCGAGCAGAGTAGTGCAGCCCATCTTTAAGCTGCTGCCAGGCGCTGGCGCTGTTTTGAGGCCGCGCCGCCTGCCTGGGAATGTGCATGGCCAGCAGGCAGGCAATTACGGCTAAAAAGCTGACCCCGTTTAAGAGAAAGCACCATCCGGTCCCCACCGCTGCCAGCAGCAGGCCGCCCACGGCCGGGCCGATGACCCGCGCCCCATTGAACATGATCGAGTTCATGGCAATGCCGTTGGTGAGATGCTCGCGGCCAACCATATCGACGATAAATGACTGGCGGGTGGGAGCATCGAAGGCGTTGGCAATCCCCAGCAGCACCGCCACCACGATGACGTGCCAGACCTGCACCAGGTTGGTGAACACCAGCAGCGACAGGATGAAGGCCAGACCCATCATGGCCGTCTGCGTGATCACCAGCAGGGTGCGCTTGGGCACCCGGTCGGCCACCACGCCGCCAAAGGGGGTGATGATGAGAATGGGGATGGCGCCGGCAAAACCAACCAGGCCGAGGGCAAACTCGGAATGGCTGATCTGGTAAACCAGCCAGCCCTGGGCAATGCTCTGCATCCAGGTACCCACCAGCGAGACGAGCTGACCAAAAAACCACAACTGGTAGTTGCGGTACTGGAAGGCGATAAACGTCTTGGGCACCCGGGACTTCACTTCGGGTTTCGAACGTACTTCAATTTCATTTGGATCTACATCGGTCATGAGGAATGGGTTCCAGTATTTACCTTAGGTTTTATCCGAAAAATATCTTCGGGGTGTTTTTCAATGGAAAGGTATAAGTGATTGTAATCCCAGAATTTAGGATTGGCGAGGGCGGGGTCAAATCCCTTCTGAAAGCGACATAAATGTCGCGAAACTGGGTAATGCGACATTTATGTCGCATTACCCAGCGAGACAGGGTCAAATCCCTTCTCCACCAGGGAGGAAATAGCTTACGGTTGGTAGCTGACCAGGGCGGCCTGGCCATCCTCTTGTAAGGCAATAGTGGTCAGCGAGGCGGGGACGGGGAAGCCCCGCATGTCGGCGGGGAAGCCGGCCGGCAGGCCCAGCTCAGCAAAATGGGTCCGGCTTTCGACCGTGACCGGGGCGTTCAAGGCCCACAGCGTAACCCATTGGATGGCGTCCATGTGGGTTACGGCCACGACCTGCTGCCCGGAATAATGCCTGAAGACCTTATATAGGAAGCGCAACGTCCGCCGCAGGACGTCTGCCGGCTGCTCGTAGGGCGCCGGCGCCCCGCTGTATACATCCCAACCATTGGCGCGCAAGGCGCCAGCCGGCAGACCGTCGAACGGACTGTAAACTTCGTTTAAGGATGTGGAAACCTGGACCTTCAGGCCGGGGAAATCCGCCGCGATCACCGCCGCGGTCTGGCGGGCGCGCAGGAGCGGGCTGGAGAAAATGGCCGCAATGGGCTTAGAGCGCAGGGAGGCGGCCGCCTGGCGGGCCTGCTGCCGGCCCTCCGGGCTCAACGGAAAGCCCGGCAGGCGCCCATAATACAGCTCGTTGGGGTTGTCCACGGCTCCATGGCGCACGAAGTGAAAGAGGGTAGTCATTGTACGGCCAATTATATGCCATCGGCAAAAGAGAACAGATACAATAGACCTGCGATTATTTTTTTGGATGTTGATCGGCGCCTTCGCTGACCGATCACACGCAAAAAATAGTCGCAGGAGAAGAAAATGTCCACCTGGAAAACATTGGCGAGCAAGCCAGTCCTCTCGTTTGGAAAGTGGCTGTCGGTCGAAGATCGCACCGTCCAGACCCCGGCCGGACAGGTCATCGAACACTGGCCGTGGGTGGTCAGCCCGGATTACATCAACGTGCTGGCGGTCACGCCGGAGGGCCTCTACCTGGTTTTCCGCCAGCAAAAGTACGGGCTGGAGGGCGAATCGCTGGCCCCGGTGGGTGGCTACATCGAACCGGGCGAGGCCCCGCTGGAAGCCGCCCAGCGCGAGCTGCTGGAAGAAACCGGCTACGAATCGGCCGACTGGCAGCTCCTCGGGCAGTTCCGGGTGGATCCGAACCGCGGCATGGCAGTGGGGGCCCTGTACCTGGCTCGCTCCGCCCGCCGGGTGGCCGAGCCCAACGCCGACGACCTGGAAGAGCTGCACCTGCTGCTGCTCGACCGACCCCAGTTGGAGGCCGCCCTGCGTGCCGGGCAGTTCAAGGTGCTGGCCTGGGCTTCCAACGTCGCCCTGGCGCTGTTGTTTGGGGATTAACGAGAAAGAGATTCTTGTTTTTTTCCGCCCCGAGACGAGGCGAAAAAAACAAGTTAGAAATTTCTCACCACTTCGATTGCCGCCGCCAGGCCGGTGGCGCCGGGCCGTGTGGAGCGCTGAAGCTGGGCTGCCACGGTGTGGGCATCGATCCACAGGCGGCGGTAGGCCAGCGCCACCATCGCCCGCCAGATGAGGCGGTGGGCCGGCAGGGCAAAGTCGGCAGGGTGCAGGGCAGGCAGCGGGCGGCGGTTATTCAACAGGCTGCGCAGCAGATCAGCCTCGGCCTCAGCCGTAGGGAAAAAAGAAAAGCAATTGGTTTCGGTCACGGGACCCCACTCTAAATTAGAATTTATGTTCTAATTTAGTATAGCCGATATTTTGAAAAAAGAAAGGGGGAATTTGGGGAGATTTTTGGGGTAGGAATGGCTATGGTTTAACTTCTACCTCGACGTAATACCCCTGCTCCCCATTTTGCATAAAGAAGATCAGCATATTGCCGGTTTTGCTCGGGTTGAGCACCGATCCCATACAGCAGTTGTAATGTGGGGTGGACTGACCGTCCAGCAGGACCTCCTGCCCATTGAAATTAAGCCCGAGCTTCCCGTTTTTTTCAAAAAAATAAATGGGTATACCGGTCAGCAGGGAGAACTCGTAGCTCTTCTGGTAGTGGTAAAGCTGGTTGACTGCCTGACCGTCGATCGAAATGCTATCCAGGACTTCAACTGCCCAATGAACGCCATAGGTCTGCAGCCCGTAAAGCGGCGGGCGCGCGTGGACCACATCCGAGAAGGTCTGGTAAATGGGCAGGTTGTTGCGGTAAACGCGCACGATCGATTTGCCATCATCCTGCTCCATCCGGGCAGATAAAACATCGTCGCCCAAAAACTGAGGATAGGCCCCAGCAACCTGATAATCGTCCGGTTTGACGGATGCGATCGACCGGCTTCGCACCAACTCTCGCCCATTTCTATTCGTCACAACCAGCAGCATAAAGTCATTGTTTGAGCGGTTGACAGAGACCGGTGAAAACTCGAGAACCTTTTCCAAAATAGCCTGGTCGCCATGGTACAGGATATATTCAAAATCAAACGGCGAATTATTGTCCACCTTCTCCATTCGATAACCAAAAGGTGTCAGAGCTGCATTGTTGGCATCAAGCAGAGCAGAAAAATAATTTTGGTTGTTCAGATTCTGCTCAACCCACCGGCTGCGCTCCTTTAATTCGGCCTGGACCTGCTCATAACCGACCCCTTCTGCTAGAATCGGCTGGTTCATTCTGAAAATGGTGACAGATAGCCCCTTTGGCAGGGCAGGTAGGGGATTGAAAGATATGCGCTCGACCAGGGGGGTGGTTAAGGTTGGCTTAGGCGGGTAGATAAATGTTGGGGTGGGTAATGGGGTCAGGGTAGGTACGACCGAGGGAACCGGCGGGGTAATGCCTGTGACCGTGGTGGTCGCGGGAATGGCGGTTGCACTTGCGACCGCAGTTGGGAGGGTTGAAGCCGGCGGGTTGGGCTGGCAGGCCACGATGAACAGCAGCATACCCAGGCAAGCCAGGGTCTGAGATACCGTTTTACGAAAGGTCATTTCTTTCTCCTTTATCGGCAGTCGTACAGCGTCTCGCCAATTGCGGCGCCGGGCAGCGGGATCTGGCGGCAGTTCTGCAAAATCCAGGCCGACAGGTCCGGCTTCTGGCGCGACAGGCCGGAACTGATGAGGATGAAGCGCAGCCGGCCCTGCGAAACCATTTGGGACAGCTTTGCGGCATCGACCACGGGGTCGTTGCCGGTGAAACCGCCGAAGGTCAGCACCGGGCGGCCGGTGGCCAGCACGATTGGGGCGGCCTGCATGGCGCTGTCGACGGCCAGCAGGTAGCTGCCCGGGGGTGTATTGGCCTGCAGGTAATCGATCAGGACGCGGTTGGCCTGAGGCGAAGCGCCGCCAAAGGCCGGCGGGCCGCCGAATCCGCCGGGCAGCCCCTGGCCGGTCTGGCTGAGGAACTGGCTGGCGCTCGGCAGCCCGGTCTGGTCGACGATTGGGTTGAGGGTCACGTTGGTTGACCAGGCCAGGGGGGCGGCCAGCAGGCTGACGCAGAGCAAAGCGAGCGCTGCCCGGCCCTGCCAGGAGCGCGGCTGCCAGGCTAACAGGGCCAACCCGCCCAACCAGGCGGCAATGATCAGGGCTGCCAGCCAGGCATACTGGGCATAGTCTTTGAGGATGGAACCCTGGAACACGGCCGCGACACTGACGACCAGGGCTGCCAGCGACCAGCCCAGCCAGCGGCCGAAAGACCCGGCCTGCCCCAGGGCCCAAACGCCCTCTCCAACCAGGGCCGCCAGCGGCGGGCCCAGCATGATCAGGTAATAGGGGTGGAACAGCCCGGTGGTGAAGCTGAAGTAAATGAGCTCGGGCAGCAGCCAGGCGCTCCACAGCACCAGCCCCATTTCACGAGACTTGAAGGCCTGAGAGGTTTCCAAAAGCCCGCCAGGGGCAGGATCAGACAGCCTGGCACGGCGCTGAATCAGCAAGGCCACGAGAGTCAGCAGGGCGGCCAGCAGGGCCAGGGACAGCAGCCAACTGGCCTCCTCGACCAGCGGCTCGGTGAACAGGCGCAGCAGGCCCGGCGGAACGTCATTACCGAACCCGGAGAATCTGCCGGGACTGCCGGGGGCGGGGTTCCCAGGCGGAGGAGCCAGGCCGGCCCCCTGGAACAGGCGGCTGATGCCGTTCCAGCCGAAGATCAGATCGAATTCCGAGTTGGTGGTGCTGCTGCCCACGTAGGGCCGGGCCGCCGGCGGGGTGAGATCCACCGCCGCGGCCCAGGAGAATGAGATTGTTAACAGTACCAGGGATGCCAGGCCCAGGTGAAGCAGGCGCCGCCGCCAGGTGTGGGGTGCGCCCAGCAGGTAAACCAGGTAAAATGCTGGCAGGGGCATGAAGGCTTCCAGCATCTTGATGTTGAACGCCAGCCCCATCACCAGGGCGCCCAGCAGCAGGAAGCGCACTTTTCCCGAATAAACCGACTGCAAGAAAGCCCAGGCGGCGGTCAGCACGCTGAAAACCAGCAGGCCGTCAATGGTGTTGTTACGCTCGGTGGCAATGGTGATGGGCATCACCGCCAGCGCCAAAGCCGCGATCAGGCCGCCGGCCGGGCCAAAGGGACGCCGCACCAGCCGGTACAGGAGCGGGATGGAAAGCAGGCCCGCCAGGGCGTTGGGCAGCGCCAGGGCAAACCCGTTGACACCCAGCACCAGGGCCGAGGCGGCCTCGATCCAGAAGCCAAGCGGCGGCTTGTCGACCGATACCGAACCGCCCGGCTCGAAGGACACGAAGAAAAAGTTGTGCCACGAGGTGAGCATGCTCTTGACGGCTGCCGCATAGTAAGGGTTGTCAAACCCGCCCGCCCCCAACTGGTACAGGCGCAGGAAAGCGCCCAGCAGCACGACCAGCCCCAGGCCGCCCAACACCAGCCAGCGAGACCTGCCGGAAGCGCGCCTGTCAATCACCTTCAATTGTAAACTCGCTTTTTAACAAATCTTCGGCCCGGGATGACGGGCCAACCCAGACCGTATAACGGATGGGTTCGTGGTACTGGTAGGACGTATAGCTCAGGCCAAACCCAAAGGGAAAGGCCGGGACGGCCCGGGATTTTTCTTCAATCTGCTGCGGGGTGCGGGGCCCGGCAGGCCGCAGCGAGCCCCATTCACCGGGGACAAGTTTTGAAATGCGCATTGCAATCCCTCCGAATACCTGCCGGGTGCGTGACAGGTTATGGAACCCATTTTACTCAAAAATTGAGAGGGGAGTCATTGCAGAGAAATTATTCGTGCGCTTGCCCAGGGCCGGCAGCGTAGTGCCAAACACAAAATTACGCAGGCGCTGCCAAAACTCAGGCGCCGGCGACCCCCATATCTTTAACCCATACCGTCACCCGGGCGCGGCCGGTTTCTTTGGCCACATACAGGGCCAGGTCGGAGCGGGCGACAAGCGCCTGCAGGTCGATGCAGTCCTCATCCAGCTCAGCCAGCCCCAGGCTGACCGAGATTGAGATTTGTTTTTCGCCAGTGTCAATGGGGGTTTCCATGATAGCCGTGCACAGGCGGTCGGCCACCTGGGTGGCGCGTTCCAGGCCGGTTTCGGGCAGCAAGAAGACAAATTCTTCGCCGCCGTAGCGGGCGCTGATATCGACCGCCCGCAAATTCTCGATACAGCGGGCGGCCAGGGTCACCAGCACGCGGTCTCCCGCCAGGTGGCCGTAGGTATCATTGACCCGTTTGAAATGATCGATATCCAGAATGAGCAGGGCCATCGGGTGCTGGTAGCGACGGGCCCGTTCCAACTCGCGGCGGCCGGCCTCGAAGAAATAACGCCGGTTATGCAGGCCGGTCAGCGGATCGGTGATGGCAAGGTGCTGCACCTGCTGGAACAGGCGGGCATTCTCGATGGCAATAGCCACCTCGTCCGCAAAGGCCTGCACCAGGGCGGCATCCTGCGGGCCGTAAGCGCCGACGCGGCTGCTGTCCACCGTCAGGTATCCAATCGGCTCACCGTGGACGCGCAGCGGCAGGCCCATCCAGCCGCGGGGTTGGATGGCGTTGCCCCAGCGTGCAAAACGGGGATCCGCCTGGGCATCCTCCAAAATGAGCGGGCGGGAGCCGATACGCTTGATTTCAAGTAAGAGGGCATTATCGGCAGGGAAAATATGGTCGATTATCTGGTTGCCTTCGGGCAGACCGCGCCCCGCTACAGCGCGCAGGTGATCGCCTTCATTTAAAAAGACGATCGAGCTGTCGTAAGGCACCACATTGCGCAGGTAATTAAGGATCTTATCCAGCACCTGATTAAATTCCAGGGCCGAAGTGACCTCCGACACGGCCAGGCGCAGGGTTTCCGCCTCACGGGCGCGCCTTTCAGTGGCCTCAAACAGGCGGGCATTTTGAATGGCGATGCCGGCCTGCCGCCCGACCGATTCCATCAATGCCACGCCGCGCCAGGAAAAACGCTTTTCGGGATGGTAGCTGAACAACCCCAGACAGCCCAGGCAAACGTCCCCAGCAATTAACGGCACAGAAATGACGGCGTGCACACCAGCCTCGACGTAGCTGGCGCAGGCAGATGGGTAGAGGCTGTATTCAGACAGGAGCTGCGATTTTCTCTCGTTGATGACCTGCCAGGCCAGGCCCTGGCCGGGGGGATCCTGGATGGCAGCCAGAGCCACGGGCAGGTTAAACAGGTAGGGATAGGTGAGGGTGCTGCCGTCGGGGCTGAGGATGGCCAGGGTGCCGGCATCGGCCCCGCACAGGCCGGTCGCCAGGCGCACCACGTTTTGCAGGATGGTGGGGAGCTCGAGGGCACTGCTGATGGCCTGGGTCACCTCGCTCAGACTCTGCTCGCGTTCCAGAGCGCCCAGGGCCCCGGCGAAAAGCTGGGCGTTTTGCAGCGCCAACCCGGCCTGGTTGGCATATAATCCCAGTAGCTCGGCCTGCTCGCTGCGGAAAAAGCCGGGTTCCACCTTTTCAAGCACAAAAAAGACCACTACCTGGCCCTGCATGAGCACCGGTGCGGCCGCCCACGAACCAAAGCGCCCTTCCTCAACCAGATGCACCAGGTCGGGGGCAACCCGCGTATCGCTTACCACCAGCGGCTGAAGCTTTTCGGCCATCCAGCGCAGGGCCGGCGTTCTATCCAGGTCAAAAACCTGGCCGGACAGCTTCTGGAAGAGCTGCGGATCGTAATCTCCGTAGCCGCGCTGGCGGGCCACCACTGCCTTCCGTTCCAGGCCGGGCGACTTTTCAATTTGTGTAAGGCGGGCCGACTCTTCAAAGGGAGTAGGACTGACCAGCAGCAGGTAGGCGGCATCGTACGGGAGGATGCGCGGCAGCTCGTCCAGAATCTGATCGAGGATGCCGTCGAAAGAAAGCGTGGCGCTAAACGAGGCGCCGACCTCGCGCAATACCTGGGCAATCTGGCGCTGCTCGCGCTCGGTCTCGTACAGGCGCTTGACCATTTCCTCGGTCTGCTGGCGCTGGATAGCCGCTCCCAGGATACCGGCAGCCACCTTGAGAGCATCCACTTCAGCCGTGGGCCAGGCCCGCTCGCTCTCGCAGTCGTCCAGCTCGATGAAACCCCACCAGCTGCTGCCAACAAACACCGGGATTGCCGCCAGCGAGAGAACGTTCAGCAAGGCCAACGGGCCGCGCTCGGCCGGCGGGAGATGGCGCACCGGCCCGCAGATGGAGCGACCGTGTGTGAGCTCTTCTTCCCAGCGTCCAAAGCCGCTGGCTTGGAAAGACAACACGTCGAGGCCGCGCTTTTCCGTCCAGGCCGAAAAACCGGGCCCAGTCCACTGGCTGTGCAGACGGCTGAGCCAGGCGCCGTCGATATCCTGAATAACCTCAAAGACTTGAGCCCGGCTGGCGCGGTTCGACTCGGCCAGGCGGGTCAGGACCTCCGGCAGGCTCTCCTGCCAGGATTTGGAGGAAAGGAAGCGCTCGGCGGCAAAATTGACCGTTTCGAGGATGGTATCGTGCTGGCGCAGTTCTTCTTCGAAGGCCTTGCGGTCATCGATATCGCGCTGTGTGCCCACCATGCGCAGGGCCCGGCCGCTGCCGTCGCGCCTGACCGCCTGGCCGCGGCTGAGAACCCACTTCCACGAACCATTCTTCATTTTCAGGCGCATCTCAACGTTCAGAAAAGGACTGCGCCCGGCCAGATGTTCTTCGACGGCGGCTTTGAGGATGGGAAAATCCTGCGGGTGGATCAGCCCGTTCCAGGCCCCGCCAAAAATGGCGCCTGCGGCGGCGTTATCGGGTTTGATCTCAGAGGGGTCATAGCCCAGCATGATGGCCCAACGCGGGTTGGTAAGCACCCTATTGGTGGCAACATCCCAATCCCAAACACCCAGGCCGGTGCTCTCCAGGGCCAGGTCGAAACGCTCCTCGCTGCGGGCCAGGACGGCCTCGGCGTTCAGGCGCTCGTGCAGGGCTGCAATGTGGCTGGCAAGGGCAGCGGTCCAGGCAGCCAGGCCTTCATCTATCTCAATATCCTGGGGGTGGAACAGGCTGATCACGCCGAGCACTCCCTGGCTGCCGGTCATGGGCACGCCCAGGTAGGTGCGCCAGGTAAAAGGCAGCGGGAGCGGCAGGCCCGCGTCGTCCGGATGCTCGACCAGCATTTTGGCGCTGGCGGCAGTGCGGCCCGACAGGCTGCCGGCAACCGGCGTCTCGCGGCCGGCAGGCAGGCCGGCGCCGGCCGCGGCCATCAGGGTCATGGTCTGGCAGACCGGATCGTAGTGTTCGATGGTGACCACTGGAAAGCCGGTGGCAGTGCTGATTTCGGCTGCGATGCGCTGAATGCCCTCGGGCATCGATTCTGCCGCCAGGGCAATGTCGGAGATGCGGTTGAGGAGAAGCAGCTCCTGGTTGCGCGCTTCGAACTGGGCGGTGCGCTGCGCCACGGTCTGCTCGAGCTGCTGGTTGAGAAGGTCGAGGGCAGCACGCTGTTCCTCAAGCTGGTCGAGCATGGAGTTGATGGCGCTGCCGGTGCGGTTAAGCTCCCTGACCCGGAAAGCGGGGGCCCGGGCGCCTGCGGCTTCGGCAACAATGCCGCGGGCGGCCAAAACCAGCGCCAGCGTCATCCCCAGCAAGACCAGCAAGGAGCCAACCCCCATCTGCTCGAGCAGGGTGGCCAGGCTCTGCCGGTAGCGGGCCGTCCAATCGACCCGGTTGACCAGGACCGCGAAGGGTTTGCCATCCGACCCCAGGATGGGTGCAGCCACCTGGTAAACCTGGGGCGCCAGGCGGCTGGCCTGAAGGCTGGCCGTCGCCAGGGCCTGCTGGGCCAGCGGCAGGTCGACCTTGCCCTGGACCGGGTCCTGGTTATCCACCACCACGCTGCCGTCCGGCAGGAGCACCTGGAAGTGGAAGTCGATGCCCGCCAGGCTGTAACCCGAAAGCCACTGCTGCACCGGCTGCCAGGCGCCGTTCTGAGCCTCCAGGCCGATCCACTGGCCGATGAAAACGGCCGTAGAGCGGGCCGTGCCTTCGGTAGTGACCTCCAGGCGGTCCATTTGCTGGCGGAACGGGAAATACAGCAAGCCCAAGACGCCTGCCAGAATGAGGGCAAACGTGCCTGCAACGACCCACCAGAGGCGAACGGTTCGTTTCATAGAAGTCTACAAAAGGCAGAGGAATGGCTCATGAAATTAATTCTTTGGGTGTTTATTTTTGGCCCGCAGCGGGACAAAAAACATCGCTTCTCCCCATTTATTAAGTAGATACCCCAAAAGATATTTTTTGGATAAATTCTAACTTCAATTATAATAGATAGTGCACGGTTATACAATACGAAATGGGTAGGCTTATTTGTTGAAATATTGCAGGTATAAATCCTCACGCACGTAGACCAGGCCCACCGGGTTGCGAAAAATAAAGTGGTAGCCGGCGATGGTCTCATTATCAGCATCCCGGTAGAACTTCTGGTTGCGGGCGAAAAGCTCGGGATCGATCCCGGTGGCGGCAGGATTAAGGTAGTCGCGGATGCGCTGGTCCAATAACAACAGCACGCCAAAATTGCGCTGCTGGATATAGCCATACTCCAACAGGTCGTAACTGGTCTCGGTCTTCCAGCCGAGGGTGTCTGGCAGATACATGCGGTAATCATAATAGACGGAGACCGGCCCGGCGGGCAGGGGTTTCAAAGCTTCCACCGCCTGGCTGTAAAAAAGGATGCGATCATTGTTATCCGCCCGGTGCAGGCGAACGTCATAACTTTGCACATCGCTAACCGCGAAAAGGATGAACTGGCCCAGGACAACCAGGAGGATAATTGCCTGTAAAAGATGTGCTTTGAGAGCAGCCCAGTTCACCTTCAATTTCTCGGGTAACAAGATCACCAGGCTGGAAAAAAGCGGCAGGGCAGCCGGCAGCCAGTATTGATATTTAAAATGGGTGAAATACAAGATGGTCACGCTGACGGGGATAAACCAGGCCAGGATTAACCCGTGCAGCAAGCGCCGCGGCCCGCGCCAGATTCCCCAGAAGCTGACGCCCAGGGCCGCCAGCAGGAACAGTGCCTCACCGTAATACGGATGCATGATCGGCCAGGAAGCGACCAGGCCCTTGTCGTACACGACCCCGTAACCCTGTGACAGCAGGTCCGTCTGGTTTTTGAAGGTGTTGAGATAGGCTGTCAGCGCCCAATGGGAAAGCAAAAATGGGTTGGCAGCCACAAAGGACACGGCCATGACCAGCAAGAAGGCCAGCGCCGCGCCGACCAGTTTTTTCCAGGATGCCTTTTTGAGAACGAATCCCAGCAGCAGGGCCAGCCCCACTGCCAGGAAGAAATCTGCCCCCACCAATTTTGTGGCAGTGGCGATGGCGCAGGTGACCGCCGCCAGCAGGAAATTCCGGCCGAAGCGCAGGTTATCGCGGGCGAGAAAGAAGAGAGTCAGCGCCACCGCCAGGAAGGTCAGGCTGTCGGCGTGCCACCAGAAATCGTTCGCCAAAACCGCCGGCACGCTGAGCAAGAAGGCAAACAGCACCGGCGAACGGTAAGTGCGAAAGCCGTCCTGTAAATAAACCAGCAGCAGCAAGGCTGCCAGCATGGGCAGCACGCTGATGAGCTGGCGCAGCGCCAACATGACCAGCGGCAGATCCTGGATATGCCCCAGCCACTGCAGGGGCAGGACTGCCAGGGCCGAGCTCGCAAAGAAAGGAAAGCCGTAAAAATAATAATCGTAAAAGACAAAATATCTCAGGGTCTGGTCCAGGGATGGAGCGGGGGCGATCATGTGCAGCATGGAGGCCAGGGGGGCAGCCTCGTCCGGTTCAAACATTTGCACCATGGACATATTCTGCGAGGCGGCTGCGTTGGGCAGGGCAACCAGGATAAAAACGGCCGTTGCCATGAGCAGCAGCAGGGCAAATATGCGTTTTTGAGAAGGGGACATACAGAGATTATATCAACATCTAAAAAGGTTAAAATGGCTTTTTGACCCCGCCTTGCGGGGTCAAAAAACTATATTTCTTTACTTTGATGCTTGCAGCTTAAGAAGCGGCCGGGTTCTTGCTGCTGAAGAGCGCCACCCGGTTGCCCGATGGGTCGGCGAAGAAGGCATACCAGCTGCTGTCGTTGATCGCCGTGCGTGGGCGGAGGATTTTTCCGCCCAGGGCTTCAATCCGCTCCAGGGTGCCTTCGATATCATCGGTCTGGATGTACACGACCACGTCCCCAGACTTGTAATCCTTCCCATCAATCTGCGGAAAACCGCCCGCCGGGCCGCCCTCGATCTCAACCGTGGCGTAATTGTATTCCGGCCAGGCTTTCAGCTTCCAGCCGAACAGTTCTGAGTAAAATTTTCCGGCGCTAATCGGGTCGGTGGCGGGGAATTCAACGTGGACAATCTGGTTCATGGACGTATCTCCTGAAATCTACCAATACAGATAAAGAGTATCCACTCAATAAAGTCGGCCGTAGTATTTTTGTCCTGCAAGCAGAACAAAAATACTACCTACCTATTTATTGAGGAGTTCGATAAAGATAATCAATTATAGAATACATGTTCTGATTTGTCAACTGATTTTTAACAATACCCTGTTGACAATCACCCGCCTAAAAGGATAAAATGAGGTTGAATAAAGGGATTTCTTAACCATTTGGAGTGCTATTTTTTAGAATCCGGCTGGTGGCGTTTATGTTAAACCTATGAAAATTACCCATCGTTTCCTGAGCTTTGTCCTGATCCCACTGCTGCTGGCGGGGCTTTTTTTACCCGACCCTGACAACACGGCCCAGGCTGCAGCCAGCCCAACCCTGGACGCGTTCTCTTTATCGGCCAGGCAGGTGCTGGCAGGGCTCCCTGCTGGTCAGAAATCGGGCTTTATCATCACCCTGCGCACCCAGTTGGCCTCCAGCCCGGCGGCTGAGGCAGGCGGAATATCGCCCCTGCAGGCCGCATCCTTTCGGCAGCCCACCCGGGCGGCCCGGCAGAAGGTGGTGATCGAGTCGCTGCAGGCCCTGGCGGTCCAGCAGCAGGCCGGCCTTTTGGCGGCGGCAAACACCTTGCAGGCCCAGGAACAGGTGGACCACGTGACCCCGTTCTGGATTTTCAACGGCGTCAGCCTGCAGGCCACCCCGGCCGCAATTATGGCGCTGGCGGCCCGGCCCGAGGTGGCGCGCATCACACCCGACCCGGACCCCAACGCACGGATCGTACTGCTGGATGACCATCCGGCTGGCGCCCAATCTGACAAAGCCGGGCCGCAAAAACGCTGGGCCGTTGAGCTGCCTGCCATACTGGGGCCGAACCCAAAACAGATGGCACAGGCCTCCACCCCCCCGCCGGAGCCAAACATTGCCCTGGTGAATGCCCCCGCCCTGTGGAACATGGGCTACAACGGCCAGGGCGTAGTGGTCGCCAGCCTGGATACAGGGGTGGATATTACTAATCCCGACCTGGCTGCCAGCTATCGCGGCGGCACGAACTCGTGGTATGACCCTTACGGCCAAAATGCTGCTCCGGCCGACTTTACCGATAACCACCACGGCACGATGACCATGAGCCTGATCGTTGGCGGCAGCGCCGGCGGCTCGAGCAACGGCATGGCGCCGGGAGCCAAATGGATCGCCGCCAAAATTTTCAATAACGCCGGCGGCGCCACCGAAACCGCCATCCATCTGGCATTCCAGTGGGTGCTTAACCCCAACAACGACCCCGCCAACCCCGGCGGCGCGCCCGACGTGGTGAACAACTCCTGGGGGTACCAAACCCCCGGCTGCGACCTCAATTTCCAGTCAGACTTACAGGCGCTGGTGGCTGCCGGCATCGTGCCCGTCTTCTCGGCGGGCAACTCCGGCCCGAACCCATCCAGCGATATCAGCCCGGCCAACAACGCCGGGGCTTTCGCAGTGGGAGCCATTGACAACAACAGCGCGATCGCCTCCCTCAGCTCGCGCGGTCCGAGCCACTGCAATGCGGCCGCGCCCTTCCCCAACCTGGTTGCGCCGGGGGTGGCTCTGAAGGCAGCCGTTCCGGTGGGACAGTATTCAACCTGCACCGGAACATCGTGCGCGGCCCCGGAAGTGACCGGCGGGATTGCACTGCTGCTGAGCGCCCTGCCGCACCTGGGGCTTGACCTGTGTGAACAGTCCCTGATGCAGTCGGCGGTCGACCTGGGCCCGGCCGGATACGACACCTCCTTTGGCTACGGGCGGCTGGACGTGCTAAGCGCCTACAACTGGCTGGCTACCACCCAGCACCTTCTGGTCGTGCCCGGCGGCCTGACTGCCACGGCCGTTTCGCCCGGCCAGATCAACCTGAGCTGGCACGACAACAACCAGGCCAACGCCACGGGTTACGAAGTGGACAGCTCGCCAGACCGCGCCACCTGGACACCCCTCTCCACCACTGTCTCGGGCGCCACCTCCTTCGATGACGGCCCCGGGCTTGCGGAAGGGACTACCTACGATTACCAGGTGCGGGCCGTCAACACCAACACCACCCCGGCAACTTACTCACAGTTTGCCACGGTCCAGGCCACCACCTGGCTGGCCGCGCCGACCCTGTCCGCCACCGCCGTCTCCAGCACCCAGATCAACTTGAGTTGGGTGAATAACAGCGCCCACGCCACCGGCTTCGAGGTGCAGCACAGCCCGGACGGGCTGAACGGCTGGACAACGCTTGCGACCCCCCTGGTCGACGTCACCAGCTACCAGGATACCCCGCTTACGCCGGGGTTAGTCTACCATTACCGGGTGCGGGCACTCGGCGCAGGGGCTGACTCGGCCTACACTGAGCCGGCAGCCGTGTTCGTGCCGCCGGTTTGGGTTTATTTTCCTGTGGTGGCGCATTAAATCTACATTCAAAAAAGGATTTGGGGCTGTCCAAAAAGAACGCTCTAACCAATAGCACCCCGCACAGATAGGGGGGCGACACATCCCTTACAGGGCGCTACGCAGATGTCGCCCCCCTCGCCGCCTAATTTGTATGATTATCAAACACCCCCACCCCGGCCCGCCCCCTCAACCCTTACACCCTTGCAGGGTACTGCGTAAGGGTGCTTCGCAAAGGGTAGAGGTAGACCCACGTGTCCACCCTCTTTTTGGACAGCCCCAACAAAATCCCTGTTTCGAGGCAGGATCAAATCCCTTCTCCACGTCACAAGATG
>Ga0209014_10001026_pt1 | contig 16632 bp, 15 predicted proteins | sample BarGraNGADG00212_FD_184491 | JGI IMG/M metagenome (GOLD analysis project Ga0209014, IMG submission 184491) | Arctic peat soil microbial communities from Barrow, Alaska - Barrow Graham LP Ref core NGADG0002-212 (SPAdes) (version 2) | ecosystem: Environmental > Terrestrial > Soil > Wetlands >...
CACATCTGCACGCGAGCTTCAGCCCGGATGGTCGGCATGTGGCGCTCAACTCGGTGTACGGCAGCCTGAACACGCTCGTTGTACTGAACGTGACGGACGGCCGGCGCGCGGAGCTGCTTGCCGGGCACTTCGTCTACAACGGAGCATGGGTCGACAACGGCCGGTTGTTCGCCAGCGACGATGCAGGCGGCTGGTGGTTCCTGCCGGCCGACGGCTCGAGCCCCAGGCGGGCAGGACTGCCGAGCGGGTCGTGGGGCGCCGTCGCCTCGTCCACGGACTCGCTCGCGTCTGTGGATGACGCGGGCACCACGCTCCGTATCGACAGATCCGGCAAGGCCACGACGTTGCCGCTACCGTCCCGTGAGCAGTACCTCTACTGGTCCCCGGACGGGACGAAGCTCGTCGTCACTTGCGAGTCCCTGGCGGTGGCTCTGGTCAGCTCGTAGCCGATAGGTCCGCCCACTACTTCGCGAAGAGCTGGCGATCCAGCGACTTGAGGTCGTTGGGGTCGTAGGTTGGGGTCGTAGTAGGGCGCAAACCACGGCTTCGGCTGGCCCGGGCCCTGCAGCACGAGCGGGCTGTCGGTCGTGGTCGGTCCTCTCCTGCGGCAGGTTCATGGCCAGCAACACGGCCCGGTCGCCGCGATGAGCGACCAGGGTCAGATCGCCGCCGGACGACGACTTGACACTCTGGGGTTGGGCAGTCGCAACCATGTCAGTTCCCCCTTTGCGATTGGCACCGATCGCGGCGAGGATACTGCCAATCAGCCGTCGGCCCAGCGCAGGCCCGCGAACGCGCGCGCCGCGGAGTCCAGGCCGATCGAGCTTCAGGCTGTTGCCGGCCGCAGCTCCCATCTGGCGCGGGCGCGCTCGCGTTCGACGGCGCGGTCGTGCGGCGGACTCGTCGCGACGAGCGTCTCGAGCAGGACCTCGGTCGCGGCCGCGACCGAGGCAACGGCGCTATCGAAGGCCGCCTGATTGACGCGGGCCGGGCGGGTCATGCCGCTGACCTTCCGAACGTACTGAAGCGCGGCGGCGTTGACCTCGTCTGCGGTAGTCGGCGGCTCGTAGTTGTGAAGCGGCTGGATCGATCGGCACATCCTCGCGCTCCTCGCTCAGCGGTCCTTTTCTCTTATCCAGGCGGCGTGCTTGCGGAAGGTCCCGACCATGCCCAGCTGGAACTGCCGTTCTTCGGTGTGTTCCGGCAGCGTGGCGAGCTCCGCGGCGCTGACCGAGATGTCCACGTGGGTGGCCGTGATCAAGTCGACGTCGTCGGCCGGCACGAAGACGCGGCGCGACCCCGGCTGCAGGTGGATGACGATGCCGTGGAAGATGTCCTCCTCGTGGGAGCCGAGGAGATCGAACAGCGTGCCCACCTGCTTGCCGTCCGACCGGACCGGAACGTCCTCCGGCACGGCTCGCCAGGCGATCGGCTGATCGGCGTCGTCGGCGTTCAGCTTGGGATCCATCATCACTCCTCGAGCTTCGGTAGGGCGCCGCTCGCGAGCGGCTTGTCATCCTGGACTTCGATCGTGACTTCGATCAGCGGGCTGTAGGCGACCATCGTCTCGAGGTCGGTTCGACGCCAGGCGCGAGCGACAAGGGTCAGGACGGCTCCACGCTCCGTCTCGTCGCTGATGACTCGGGCCGTAGCCGGCAGGTCCGCAGTGACCCCGCGCTTCAGGTGGAACGTGAAGTGCGGGTCGGCTTCCAGGTTGGCGAGCCAGCTTCGCCTTCGCTGGGCGTTCGGCATGCCGCTGATGTAAATGCAGCCGCCGAACACGTGATAGGCGATTTCGATGCGGCGTGGCCGACCGCTGCTGCGGCCGGTTGTGGTGATGTCAATCAGGCCGCTGTGCATGAGCTCGCGGCGGATGGAATCGTCCATTGGAGTCTCGGTACCGTGTTGCGCGTTGAATGGGTTGAACCGAGTCTACGCCGGTGGGCGCGCTCTGCAGCGCGAGCGGCCCCTAGATCCCCGCGAGCACGAAACCGGCCAGGGTGGCCTCGTCGGCCTGGGCTTCGGCCGTCGTGTAGGCGCTCCCCGACACAGAGACCGTGAAGGCGCGGCTGCCCTTTTCAACGTTGAGAGTGGTTCCCTGGGCGCTCGTCGAGTAGAACGCCTGGTCGCCGAGACTGGCGACGGGAGCGATGGAGGTGCCGCTGTCCGCGGCCTCCTGCATGGCGGCGAACGTCGCGAGATCGATGAGGGTCAGCCTGGCTGTGTTGAAGGCCACCATGTTGTTCGGGTCCGCGTACGTCCAGGTGCAGGTTCGTCCGCCGTCGCTCGCCGTTTGGGAGTTGACCGTGAAGCTGATGGCGGAACCGACCTGCGCCGTCGTCAGTAGCGAGCACGAGTCGCCGAGAGTGGAGGTGGCAGACGGCGCAGCGGGCGAGTCCGACGCCAAGCCCTTTTCGCAGGCAGCCACCACGAATGCGCAGGCGATCATCGCGACGAAGGCCCGTTTCAGCTCCAACTCAGCCTCCTGGCGATCGCTATCGGCCTGGCCGCGGACTCGACTCCTCCGCGGCCGATATCCCAACTTCGTTGAGAAGCGCGGCCAGCGCTCGTCGATGCTCGTCCGTGCCGAAGTCGTGGAGAGGGTGGCCCGGCAGGGCGCGCTCCTCGATTCTTCCCGCGCGGCGGACGTAGACGACAGGATAGACCGCTCCATCGGCGTCTGCCTCGATCGTGGCCGCAAGGGAATCGGGGCCGCCTGAATCGACGAAGTGGGCGAGTGGCAGGAACCCCTCGTCGGCGATGCCGCGATCGGGATCGAGGCTGACGATGCGGGCGAGGTAGGCCCGTTGATGCCACAGCTCCGGAGCCCGGCAGATTTCGTCGAGCAGAAACGGCAGGACTTCGGTTGGTGCCAGCTCCCGGCGGGCGCGCGGCACGTCGAAGTGCTTCTCCGCCACATGGCCGGCGAGCAGTCGGGCGTTATAGCGCGCCCCGTGGACCGCGCCCGAGTTCGACGGCAGCCCGTGCTTCTTCAGCCCCGCAGCACCCTGGCTGATAGTGCCGGCGAAGTAGATGCCGGGGACGGTGGCGCTCTCCCAGAACGGCGTCTGGGCAGGGAGCCGGCTATTACCGAAGGTCGCTACGCCGAGCGCAGGCAGGTCGCGCAGCGGAGCGACGAAACCGGTCGCTGCGATGGCCTCGTCGACTTCGAGCGCGACGGCGTCGCCGCCGGCCGACGGCCTGACCGTCACCTTCAGCGTGCCTCCATCTCCGGTTGGCTCGATGCCCTCGATGGACGCCTCCAGGACTGCCACGCCGCCTGCCAGCACGTGGTCCTCGTAAGGCTGGAGGTAGCGCGCCCGGATGCCAACCAGCGACCGCGTTACAACGGAGAGCTTCGCCGGACTCGGGGAGGCAAGGACGATGGCGCGCGCCCACGGCAACAGGCCGCTGGCCAGCTCGAACCCGGAGTTCTGCTTGCCGACGATGAAGATTCGCTTGCCGGCGTACGTCTCGGCGGGTCGCGTATCCGCGTAGTGGGGCACGCGATCGAGCCCCGGCGTGGGCGGCGTGTACGGCTCGGCGACGCCGACCGCGAAGACGGCCACGCGGCAGCGGTACTCCCCATCGGAGGTTTCGAGAACGAACCTCTCGCCGTCTGCGGTCGCCTCGCGCCTGGTCGCCTCCCAGCGGCAGTCGTAACGAACCCCGATCCCCGCTCGCTCCGCGAAGGTCGCGAGGTTGAGCTCCATCTCGGCGCGGGACGGGAAGTAGGACGTGCCGTCCATCAGGCCGGTCATGACGGCGCGGTTCTCGGGCTCCTCGGCCAGCAGGCTGTTCCAGTCGTACCGCTCGTAGGCGCGGCTGCCCCGCTCGACAGGAGCGTATGGCTTGGTCCAGCTCAGCAGCCGCTGAAAGAACGGGAATCGTCGAAACATCCCGCCGGGAGCCGGGTCGGCCGAGATTACCGCGTGATCAACGCCGAGCCGCCGGAGCGAGTAGCTCAGCTGCAGGCCACCCGGGCCGCTGCCGACTACGACGAGCGGGTACTCGCCGGGTGGAAACGGTCGCCCGTCGCCGTTGCGATCGGTCGCGCTGGCCGCCACCGAAATCAGCCGCGGGCCCGCGTCGTCGTCCGGAGCCGCCGCGTCTGCTCGAGCAGCATCCGATACATCACCGCGGGATGGGCGAGCAGGAACTCGTGCAGCGCCGGCCCCGCCATATGCAGGCAGCGCATGGTACGCAGGGCCACCACGTCGGCCGAAGGAGCCTCGCCCAGCAACACCGAGACTTCGCCGAAGAACGCGCCGCGCCCCAGGACGGCGGTGTCCCGGCCCTGGGCGCGCACCGCCACTTCGCCGTCGAGGATCACGTAGAAGCCGGTGCCGGTCAGGCCCTCGCGCAGGATCCGCTCGTCTTTGGCGAACCAGGCTTCCTCGAAAGCGTGAGCCACGCTCTCGAGCTGAGGATGCGACAGGTCGGCGAACAGGGCCAGCGAACCGAGTTCGTCCGCCAGCTCCAGCAATTGCGTCATGGGCCCTCCGGGCGGGGCGGGCGGTTGCAACTCGACGCGTCGACCGGCTGGGCGCCGCCCCGGGCCGCGGGACGCCGCGAGCCTGGCCTATGTGTAGCGCATGCCCCGCCGCGGCACAACACCGGCGTCGATTCGGGGCCTAGTCGTTCCCGTTTGCGACGACTTCTGCGCTCCTGACGCGACGTCCGTTGACACCCCGACAGCACGACATCAGCATCGCGGCACCGGAACGTCCCGGTCCGCAGGGAGGAAGGGCCGCGTCGAAATGCTCGGCGCGGCAATCGCCATCTGACGTATGCGCCCCGCTCCAGAGCTCCCTACAGGGACCGTCACCTTCCTGTTCACGGACATCGAAGGGTCGACCCGCCTGCTCCAGCAGCTAGGCGACGAATACCCGGGCTTGCTGAGCGAGCATCACCGCCTGCTTCGAGAAGCGGTTGATTCGGGCGACGGAGCCTCGATCGGGACTGAAGGAGACTCGCTCTTCGCCGCGTTCGGGAGTGCATCGGCAGCTCTCGGCGCGGCCGTCGCCGCACAGAAGGCTCTGGCCGCTCATCGGTGGCCTGGCGAAGCCTCCGTGCGCGTCCGCATGGGCCTGCATACGGGCGAAGCGCTCGTCCTGGACGCGAACTACGTCGGCCTGGACGTTCATCGAGCTGCGAGGATCGCGGCCGTGGGCCACGGTGGGCAGGTCCTGCTCTCGGAGTCCACCCGCGCTCTTGTACAGCAGACGCTGCCCCCGGACGTCGAGCTTCGGGACCTGGGCCGGCATCGGCTCAAGGATCTCACGCAACCGGAGCGAATCTACGAAACGGTCGTCGCCGGGCTCAACTCGAAATTCCCGCCCCTGCGCTCGCTCGACGCTACTCCGAACAATCTCCCCACGCAGCTCACGAGTTTCGTGGGCCGTGCACGGGAAGTGGCCGAGGCCCGGCGCCTCCTCGCCGGCACGCGTCTCCTGACGCTGACCGGCCCGGGCGGAACGGGCAAGACGAGGCTCAGCCTTCAGCTTGCAGCTGAAGTCATCTCCGACTATCCCGACGGCGTCTTCTTCGTGCCCCTCGGCCCCATACAGGACCCGGGCTTGGTGGCTCCGGCAATCGTGCAGGCACTCGGCCTGCGAGAGGCCGTGAACCAGCCGCCCGCTGAGCGGCTGATCGAGCATCTCCGCGATCGCCACTTGCTCCTCGCCTTGGACAACTTCGAGCAGGTCCTCCCGGCCGCGGGTCTCGTGGGCGACCTGATGAGGGCGAGCGAGGGGCTGCGCGTCGTGGTCACGAGCCGTGCCACTTTGCACCTCTACGGCGAGCGCGAATACGACGTACCGCCGCTGGCGCTCCCCGAGGTCGGGGCCGATCGAGATCCGGCGGAGCTGTCGCGGTATGAGTCGGTGGCGCTGTTTGTCGAGCGGGCGATGGCGGTCAAGCCGGACTTCAAGATCACGGCCGCCAACGCGGCGGCAGTCGCGGAGATCTGCAGCCGCCTCGACGGCCTGCCGCTGGCGATCGAGCTGGCCGCGGCGCGCGTCAAGTTGCTGCCGCCGCAGGCGCTCCTCACGCGGCTGGGTCGGCGCCTCGACACCCTCGACGTCGGCTCGCGCGACCTGCCTGCCCGCCAGCAGACCCTCAGAGGCGCAATCGCTTGGAGCCACGACCTGCTGGACCCCGCCGCCAGAAGCCTATTCGCATGCTTCTCGGTCTTCGTCGGCGGCGCGGACCTGGAGTCGGCCGAAGCGGTCTGCGGGAACGCCGGTCTCGACGTCCTGTCCGGCCTGGCCGGCCTGGTCGACCAGAGCCTGGTCCGACAGGACGAAGCCGACGGTGAACCTCGATTCTCGATGCTCTTCACCATCCGCGAATTCGCGCTGGAGCAACTGGGTACGTCGAACGATGCCGGTCTGGTGGCCGCCCACCACGCCGCCGTCTACCTCGATCTGGCCGAAACGACCGCTCCGGGCCTGACCGGCAGCGATCAGAAGAGACTGCTCGACCGACTCGATCTCGAGAACGGGAACCTCCGGGCCGCGCTCACCTGGTCCATCGAGCGCGGCCGGGCGGAGACGGCGCTCCGACTCGGGCACGCCTTGTGGCGGTTCTGGCAGATGCGCGGCATGTTGCAGGAAGGGGCCGACTGGCTGGATAGGATCCTGGCCCTGCCCCACGCCGCGGAACATCCGCAGGAGCTCGCCAAGGCGCTGGAAGCCGCGGGCGGCGTGGCCTACTGGCGCGCCGAGATGCCTAACGCGATGAAGCACTACGAGGCTTGCCTCGAGCTCTGCCGTAGCATCGGCGACAAGGCCGCCATCGCCAACGCCCTCTACAACGTCGGCTTCCCCACGCTCATCAACAGGTCGGACGTCTATCGCTCGAGGGCGGCGTTCGAGGAGTGCCTGGTCATCGCCAGAGAACTCGACGACAAGGAATTGATGGCGCGAGTCCTTTGGGGGCTCGGCAATGCGCACTACTACGCCGGAGAAAACGAGGCCGCCCGCGACGTTCTGCTGGAGGACGTGGCCCTCTTGCGCACGCTCGACGACCCATTCGACCTGGCCTGGGCGCTGCACACCCTCGGGCTCGCCTACCACAAGCTGGGCGAGACTCGGAGCCACGCCGTTCCTCTGTGGCGCGAGGCCACACAGCATTTCGCGGCAGTCGGCGACGTGTCGGGCATCACGATCACGCTGGGTGACTTCGGCCTGGATGCAATCGCCGACGGCGACCTGCTGCGAGCGGTCAAACTCAAGGTGGCATCGGAGAAGCTCGCCACTTCCGGCGGGACCGGACTCGCCAACCTCTTCCATCGGTTGGAGGAGACGTACTCGGGTGTCGAGGCGCTCGACCCGGTTGAGCTCCAGGCGGCCATTGACAGCGGCCTGGCGATGAGCATGGATCAGGCCGTGGAGTACGCGCTCCTGCCTGCCCCCGCAACGAGCCAGAAGTGAACGGCCGATGACCCGACGATCCGGGACTCTCCTCGCCGCCATCCTGGGCTCCGGGATCGTGTTCCTCGATTCGACGGTCGTGAACGTTGCCCTGCAGAAGATCGGGCAGGACCTGCCGAGCAGTTTCTTCGGCGTCCTCGAGGGCCAGTCCTACGTCTACAACGCTTACCTGCTGAGCCTCAGCGCGCTACTGATCCTGGCCGGCGCCCTGGCAGACGCATTCGGTCGGCGCAAGTTGTTCGTGCTCGGACTCATCGGCTTCGGGAGCGCCTCCGTCCTGTGCGGCCTGGCGCCGAACATGGAAACGCTGATCGTCTTCCGCGTCGTCCAGGGGGCTGCTGGGGCGCTTCTGGTGCCTGGTTCGCTGGCCCTGCTGACGCACGAGTTCGAAGGTCCGGAGCGAGGCCGCGCCTTTGGATTCTGGGCTGCGGCATCCGCGGCGACGGCGATCCTCGGGCCCGTAGTCGGCGGCATCTTCGTGGACACGATTTCGTGGCGGGCGGTCTTCTTCATCAACGTGCCGCTCATCGCTGTCGCCCTGCTGGCCACCTGGCGCTACGTGGAGGAGAGCAGCGATCCCGACGCAGGCCACGCTTTCGACTGGCTGGGGGCCCTGGTCGTCGCCCTGGCAGTGGGCGGGTTGGCATTCGGTGCCATATACGGGCAGCAGCACGAGTGGAAGGACGCGGTCGGCCCGGTCGCGATCGTCGTTGGGGCGCTCGCTTGTGTGGCTTTCGTCGCGCTCATGGCCCGCGGCCGGCATCCCCTTGTCCCTCTCGGTCTCTTCCGCTCGCGCAACTTCGCGGTGACGAACCTTTCGACGTTTCTCATCTACGGCGCCCTCTATGTGGTGGGGTATCAGCAATCGATCTTCAGCCAGGGCACGCTCGGCTACTCCGCGGCAGCTGCCGGCTTCATCGGGACGCCGGGCGCCCTGCTTCTCATTCTCATGTCGTCACGAGTTGGGGCGGTGAGCGCCAGGCTGGGCCCGCGCCGCTTCATGGCCGTCGGTCCCGCGATCATGGCTGCCGGAATCCTGTGGCTAACGCGCGTGCCGGCCAACAGCCCCGCCTGGAATCTCCAGCCTGGCGACCCGACGACGTGGCTGCCGTCGAGTGGCTACTTGCTCGACTTCCTGCCGGCGGCAATCCTGTTCGGGCTGGGTATTGCGATCACGGTCGCACCGCTCACGACGGCACTGATGGCTTCCGTGCCGGAGAATCGCGCGGGTCTTGGCTCCGCCGTGAACAACGCCATCTCGCGCGTCGGGCCGCAGCTGGCCGGGGCGCTGATATTCGTGGCCATCACCGGAGCCTTCTACGCCGACTTATCCAATCGCGCCCCGGGCGTCGACACGTCGTCGCCTCAGATTCGTCGCGATATCTCGCCGCTCAACCGCCCCGGCCCTTCGGTGGCTCCAACTCTCGTGGTCGCGGCGGGAGAAGCTTCGACGGATTCCTTCCACCTGGCGATGGGCCTGGCCGCGGGTCTGCTGCTAGCCGGCGCGATAGTCAACGGCATCGGCATCCGCGACCCCGAGCGCGCCTTACGAGGGACCGAGAACCCTACGGCTGCATCGACCGGCGCAGCATGAGCGAAGCCGACCAATCGCCGCGCCGTAGATCGCTTGATCGGGGACCGACGATTCGGAGATGGCTTACCTGCAATCGGGCGAGGTGATCCTCGGCCGGGCCAACCGGCAGGCGTGGAAAAGGCAGCGCCATAAGAAAGCGGCCCGCCCCGGGAGGGCAGGCCGCTCGATTGGCGAGGGTTTCGACTAGAACGGGCCGTTGGCGGTGATCCACTCCGTCGCGATCGCCGGGATGTCCTTCTTGTCGAAGACGAACTCGGCGTTGAGCTTTGTCAGCTCGTCGGTCGTCATCTTGGCCGAGACGCCGTTGAGGATCGCCTCGAAGCTCGCCTTGTCTACCTTGGCGAGCAAATCGTTGCGGACTAGCGGCGCCAGGTTGTCGGCCGGCTGGGTGTGCTTGTCGTCGGTCAGGACGACCCAGCCATTCTTGGCGATGTCGGGCTGAGTGGAGCACAGCTCGCCGACCTGGATCGTTCCCGCGGTCAGGGCGTTGACCATCGGACTGTCGCAGGCCGAGAGCGGCAGCGCGTTGGAGAGGTCGATCCCGTAGGCAGTCTTGATCGCCTTGGCGCAGACCGGGTTCGTCGAGCAGTCCGTCGCGACGCCGAACTTGATCTGGGTTTGAACAGCCGCGAGATCGCTCATCTTGGTCAGGCTGTACTTCGTCGCCGTGGCCTTCGTCACGACGAAAGCGTTCTGGTCCGCAGCCGGCGAGTAGTTGAGGACGGTGATCCCACCGCCCTTGCCGTTGAGGATCGTTTGCAGCGCCGCGGCGTTCGCGGCTGGGTCGCCGGTCGTCTTGGTCGGGTCGTAGAAAGCGAGGCCGCTACCGACATACTCCGGCTTGAGGTCGAACGTTCCGGCTTCGAGAGCGGCAGCCGTGACCTTGCGTGTGCCGAGTCCGATCGAGGTTCGATCGACCGTATAGCCCTTGGCTTCGAGAGCCTGGCCGTAGATCTCGGCCATGAGCTTGGATTCGTAGAACCCATCGGAGCCGAGCTTGACCGTCGGCTTGGAGCCGCTCGGGGTGGCGACAGGCGTTCCGGTCGCTACGGGTGTTCCGGTCGCTACCGGGGTACCGGTAGTTCCGGACGGGGTTTGCGAGCTGCCCCCACCCGTCGAGCAGGCGCTCAGCAGCACCAGCGTCGACGCCCCGAGGGCAAGCATGCGGGGTAGCCGCATTGGGTCACCTCCCTATTCCACGTCACGCATCCCATGGGCGGGCCGCGAACGACGTCCCGCGACTATAGGTGGCGACGCTCGAATGGCCGACAGGGCGCCCGCCTGATGCACCTCGGTCCGGGCCATGGGCAGGCCCCGGCTCAACTGGCGGTACGGCCCGACAGCCCCGGCGAGACCAAGAGTCGCTCCAGCAGCACGAACAGCCCATAGGTGATCAGGGCCAGCGCCGCAACGAGGAAGACACCGCCGAAAAGCTCGCCGTTGTCCTGGTTCGCGTCGCCCAGGACGATGAAACGCCCCAGCCCGCCAAAGCCGAAGACGGCACCCAGCGTCGCCGTCGCGATGACCTGGACCGCGGCCAGACGGATCCCCGTCGCGATGACCGGCAGCGCGAGCGGGACCTCCAGCCCGAACAGGATCTGGCGTTCGCGCATGCCCATGCCACGCGCCGCATCCACGAGGTCGCGCTCCACCCCGGCGATCCCTTCGTATGAGTTGACGAGGATCGGCGGCCCGGCCAGCACGATCATCGCGACAACGGTGGGATAGAGGGTGAAGCCGAGGCTCGGGTCGATCCGGGTGGTGAAGGGCACGAGCAGCCCGATCACGGCGAACGACGGCAGGGCGCGCCAGGCGTTGGCGGAGCTCAAGACCAGCCACGACAGGCGCCCCGTGTGGCCTATCCACAGCCCCAGCGGGAGGGCCACGAGGACTGCGATCCCGAGCGACACGCCGCTGATATAGAGGTGCTCCAGAAGCCTCGCTGGAATCCCATTCGGTCCCTCCCACTGAGCGGGATCGGCCAGCCACTGGGCTGTGACCGTGATTGGATCCATCAGCGCGCGACCTCGCGCGCTATTACCCACGGCGTCAGCACGCGCTGCAGGAGGACCAGCGCGAGATCGGCCAGCACCGCCAGCGCAATCGAGAGCAGGCCGCCGACGAGGATTTCGGTCGTGAAGGTACGGTGATAGCCGTCCAGAATGTAATAGCCCAGGCCGCCGAGGCTATCGCCCAGGACCGCGGTCACAGTCACGAGGCCGATCGTCGAGACGGTCGCGAGCCGGATGCTGGCCACGACCAGGGGCAACGCGAGCGGCAGCTCGACCTGCCACCACCGCTGCCCGGAGGTGAAGCCCATGCCGTCGGCGGCGTCGATCACATCCCACGGCACCGCGTCGAACCCGGCCACGATGTTCGGCACGAATAGCACGATCGTGTACATCACGAGCGGTACTTCGGCGGAGAACACGGACGGACCCGAGACCACGATCAACACCACGAAGATGGCGAAGCTCGGAATTGTGTAGACGGCGGTGGACAGCACGACCACGAACGGGTAGAGCCGGCGCCGTCTGACCGACACGGCCGCGAGCAGGAACGAGATCGCGAACCCGACGACGACCGCGATCACGGTCAAGTACAGGTGCTGCTCGACTCGACCGGCGATCGGACCGAGGTGGGCGGCCAGCCAGTCCCAGCGAACGAGAGGCTCGGTGCTCATTTACGTGTTTCCGTCCCGGCAGGCTCGTCGGCGAGCGCGCTCGCGATCTCGTCCACTGTCACGAGGCCGCGGGGTTTGCCGGCTTCGTCGAGCGCGATCCCACCTCGCGTGTCGGCGACCAGCAGGATCGAGAGCGCGTCGCGCAGCTTCGTTGCGGGCACGAAGGTCGGCAAGCCATCACTCGACCCGGCGGGCTCGACCTTCAGGTCCGCGACCGTCCGCAGTGAGAGCCGCTTGAGACCGCGATCCACGCCCACGAAGCGGGCGACGAAGTCCGACGCCGGGTGGGCCAGGATCTCGTCGGGCGCTCCGAACTGGGCCAGGCGGCCGCCGTCGGCCAGGACCGCTATCAAGTCGCCCATCTTGATCGCCTCGTCCACGTCGTGGGTGACGAAAACGATCGTCTTGGCGAGCTCTTTCTGCAGTCTCAGGAACTCATCCTGGAGGCCGGCGCGAGCGATGGGATCGACCGCGGCGAACGGCTCGTCCATGAGCATCAGCGGCGGGTCGGCCGCAAGCGCCCTGGCCACGCCCACCCTCTGGCGCTCCCCGCCGGAGAGTTGCGCCGGGTAGCGGCCCCGGTAGCGGCTCGGGTCCAACCCGACCAGCGACAGGAGCTCGTCGGCGCGGGCGCGCTGGCGTTCCTTGGACCAACCCACGAGTGCCGGCACAACCGCCACGTTGCGCCCGACCGTGAGATGCGGGAAGAGCCCTACCTGCTGGATCACATACCCGATCCGCCGCCGCAAGGCCGTGACTTCCACGGTCTGGACGTCCACGCCGTCGAGCAGGATCTGGCCCGAGGTCGGTTCGATCAGCCGGTTCACCATCTTGAGGCTGGTCGTCTTGCCGCAGCCGGACGGCCCAACGAGGACGCAGATCGCGCCGGCCGGCACCGCGAACGAAAGGTCGTTGACGGCGCCAGGAGTTCCCGCGACGGCCGCATCTGGGCCGGAGCCATAGCGTTTCGAAACGCCTCGAAACTCGAGCGAAGCCGCGCCGGAGTTGCCCAACCGGGCCCTGGCGCTGGCGACTGCCTCCGACTCCATCGCCGGATTGTGGCACTGGCCTCGGTTTCGGGTAACGGGGCCTACTCAAATGGATCGCTCCACGCGCCATTTCCCGGCTGCCGCGGCGGCGCACGCAGCCGAGCTGTCCCCTATCGGCGGCCTCGCGTGAGCGGCGCGAGCCGGCTGAGCTCGTCCAGTGGCGCTACGGATGTGTCGGTGGCGACGAGATTGAGCACCACCTGGTCGGCGCCGGCATCGAAACGCTCCTCGACGCGACCGGCAATCCGGCCTATGTCGCCCCAGGCGAATATGGCCTCGAACAAGGCGTCGGAGCCGGGCGGGGCCAGCTCAGCTTCCGGCCAGCCGATGCGCAGAAGGTTGTTCCTGTAGTTGGCCGACCCCAGGTAGAAGTTGAGGTGGCGATCGCCGATCGCCCGCGCGGAGACCAGATCCGGGGCCAACACTACGGGCAGGTCCGAGGCGAGGAAAGGTTCCGGGCCCAGGATGGCCCTCACCTCACGGACGTGAGCCGTGGTCGAGAAGTACGGGTACGCGCCTGCGGTGCGCTCGCCCGCCAGACCCACCATCCGGGGCCCCAGCGCGGCCAGAACGATCGGCGGAATTTCCGCCTCGGCCCCGCGCCAGGGCGCGTTTGCCATCGCATCCAGGTACTCGACCATGGCAGAGTACGGCCGCTCGTAGTCGTGACCGCGCAGCTTGACCATCGGAGCATGGCTGACGCCGATGCCCAGAATGAATCGCCCGGGCCATGCTTCGGCGAGGGTCCTGCCACCATTGACCATGGCCGCCGCGTCGCGGGCCCAGATGTTGGCGATGCCGCTGGCGATCACCAGCCGCTCGGTTGCGGCCAGGTACATCGCGCCCCGGGCGAACGCTTCCTGGGCCAGGCTCTCACCGTACCAGAGGGTGCCGTAGCCGAGCCGCTCCATCTCGACGGCGAACTCGCGCTGGACGCTCGAGGGCATTGCGTTGATAGGTCCGGCGAAGACGCCGATTCGTCCTGGATCGATGCCACATAGTCTGGTGAGGCTCATGTCGTCCGGAATCTACCGCGGCGCGGGCCCGGGCGCCTTAGTAGGCGCTGACGCCGTCGTCGGCCCATGCGCCGCGGTCGGATCGAGCTCCGTAGTGGGCGCTGGCGCCGCGGTCGGGTCGAGCGCCGTAGTCGCCCCCGGCGACGTAGCCGGCGCGGTCGAGACGCCGGGGCGGCTCGATCCTCGAACCAGGCTGGCGACGATCCCGAGCGAGCAGACGATAGCCGCCACCACGAACGCGTCGTGGATCGCGCCTGCCTGGGCCGCTTTCTGGAGAGCGGCCGCCGGCAGACCTGCCGCGGCTCCCTCGGTCAGGTGGACGGGCAGCCGAGTCGCCACGATCGCCCCGCTCAAGGCGATCCCCAACGCCTGGCCGTTGACCCGCATCTGGGCCAGCGTGCCGGACGCCGTCCCGACCCGCGACCGGGGCACGGAGCCGAGCACGGCGCTGCTGTTGGGGCTCATGAACAGGCCCTGGCCGATGCCGAGCAGGACGAGCCTCCAGATAAGGTCGAGCAGGGCGAAGTCGACCGGGAGCTGGGTCAGGCTCAGGAGACCGAGGGCCATGATGGCCATGCCGGCGCTGGCCAGAACCCGCGGCCCGAAGCGATCCGAGGCAATTCCGCTGAACGGCGCGACGACAGCCATCGTGATGGGAACGGGCGTGAGCAGCAGTCCCGCCTCGATCGGCGAGAAGCCGCGTCCCTGCTGGAGCAGGAATGGAAGCAGAAAGGTCGCGGTGAAGAGCCCGGCGAATGCCACGACCACGCTTACCAATCCGGCGGAGAATGGCCGGATCCGGAAGAGGGCCAGATCGATCATCGGCTGGATCGACCTGCGCTCCGCGCGAACGAAGGCTGCCCCGAGAACGACGAATGCGATCACCAGGCCGAGGATCGCCGGGCTGGTCCAACCCCACTGCTGGCCGTCGCTGAGAGCGAGAAGCAGCGCGAAGAGCGCTACGCCGGAGAGCGCGGCGCCTCTCACGTCGAACGACTGGCCCTTGCCCGGCGTCTCGCTCGGGAGCACGCGCGCTGCCCAGAGGATGGCAAACAGCCCGATCGGCGCATTGATGAAGAAGATCGCCCGCCACGTGGCTGCCTGAGTGAGGATGCCCCCGAGCGCCGGCCCGAGGCTCAGCCCTATCGAGACGCTTATTCCATTCAGCCCCAGGGCTCGACCGCGCTCACTTGCAGGAAAGGTCCGAGCCACGATCGCCGGGCCCATAGCCATGATCATCGCCGCACCGACGCCCTGGACGACGCGGAACGCGGTCAGGATCGACAAATTGGGCGAAGCTCCACACAAGATGCTCGCGAGCGTGAAGACCGCGAAGCCGACGAGGTAGACCCGCTTGAAGGTCAGGACCTCGCCCAAGCGACCGAACGGCAGGAGCAGGCTGCCGACGACCAGCAGGTAGGCGACGACGACCCATCCGGTCGTGGTCAGGTCGATGCGGTAGTCGGCCTGGATCGCCGGCAGGGCGATGTTGACGATGCTGCCGTCGAGCGTTGCCATGAGCGAGCCCAGCGAGACGCTCGTCAGGATCAGCCACTTGCGTTCCATCGATTCCCAAGGTCGCGCCATCGAGCAGCGCGGCCTCCGCAGGCCGCCTCGCGATGCCTGCAAACCCTACTAGATGTGGCCGATGGCTATCGCGGCCCGCCGTGGCGCGCGCCAGATGACGAGCAAGCGCCCTCCGCGTTCCAGGCGATGCCACGGATCTCCCGATCAGGGCGCCTCGTTCACGACCGAGCTGAACGTGTCGTTAGACGAGTACAGGTTGGGCAACCAGACGTTGCACGCATTCTGCCAGTAGATGCCGCCGTAATTGGCGTCGATCTAGTACCAAGGGATGCCGCAGTTGACCGACTTGATCGAGCTGATGCTGTCGTTCCAGCCGATGATTCCCAAATTCGGGAGCGCACCGAAGAGCGTAAGCGCGCTGCCGCCGTAGTTGATGTCCCAGTAGGCAATCGAATAGGCCACGCCTTGTGGCCAGTCGGGGCTGACATCGGATGAGCTCGACGCCGCTGACGCCGCGGTGCCACCCGGCGCGGTCGGCTCCACCCAACCGAGGTCCTCGTCCACCTCGGCTTGGCTGGCGAAACAACGGACTGCGGGGTAGTCCCGCGTGTGGCAGAAGTAACGCGACGCCGTATGCGGATCTATCGGGACCCCTTCATAAGTGGCGGTCACGACAGTCCCGTCGTCCGCGATTGCCTCAAGAGAGCTGGCGGCAATGACCTGTGCAGGCACGCCGGTCAGCAGTATTGCGGCGACCACCGCCACGACCGCCCCCAACCGAAGCACGAACATCGAACGCATGGCAAACCTCGACGGTGCGGCTTAAATGGCGACGGCCGGGTCTCGCGAGCCCCCCTGTTAGAGCGCGAGTCCCCGGTCGACGCCTTTTCGGTCGGACCCCGATCCCACCCGACTCGGAGGCGAACCGGCAAGAAGCCCTCGGAATCGCCGAGCGGACAGTCGAGAGCCACTTGCGGCGGCTGTTCGCCTGCTATGCCGTGGATTCGCGCACGGAACTGACCCTTACCTCCGCCCGGATGGGCTGGATCGATCTCCGGGATCTCTAGGCGGGGTTCACCGGTCGGACGGGATTCGCATCTGGCTCCAGCCGTCGTTGTCGGTGGCGCGCCTGTGGAGTGGTGGTGGCACCTGGCGCATGTGCTCGAGTACGTCGCTCAACAGCGCCGATGCCACAGCCACGACCGTGTCGGCGGCCCCGTAGTAAAGAGATAGGCGCTCCGTTGCCGGATCGTGCACCCAGCCGTTCGGGAAGACGACCTTGCTCACGTCTCCCACTCGCTCGAACGATGCGGTCGGGCCCATGACC
>Ga0209014_10001027_pt1 | contig 16622 bp, 14 predicted proteins | sample BarGraNGADG00212_FD_184491 | JGI IMG/M metagenome (GOLD analysis project Ga0209014, IMG submission 184491) | Arctic peat soil microbial communities from Barrow, Alaska - Barrow Graham LP Ref core NGADG0002-212 (SPAdes) (version 2) | ecosystem: Environmental > Terrestrial > Soil > Wetlands >...
TTTTTATTTAAAATTTGGTTTAACAAGCAAGTTACAAAGTTGTTAAGAGATGTACAAATTATTTTAAGATTAAATACATTTGCCGATCAAAGTAGCTGAAGTACATCTTTCAATTAATATCCTTACGTATTCTCCCTTCTTAAAATCATCACCGGGGAAAACAACAACCTTATTCTGTGAAGTCCTGCCTGATAAATATTCAACAGATCTCTTTGAGAATCCTTCTATCAGAACATCAAAGGCCATGCCAATATCACTTTTTTTCGATTTTACGGAAAGTCTGTTCTGACGAGATATCATTTCACTCAGTCTTTCGGACTTTACAGATTCAATAACATCATCTTTATATTTTCTTGCAGCTCTCGTTCCGGGTCTTTCACTATATTTAAACATATAAGCAAAATCGAATCCAGCCCACTCCATGAGGGAAAGAGATTCTTTATGATCTTCTTCTGTTTCAGTACAAAAACCGGTAATCATATCGGTCGATAAGGAACAATCAGGAATAATGGTATGAATTGCATTAACACGTTCCATGTACCACTCCCTGGTATATTCCCGGTTCATAAGTTTGAGAATACGGGTGCTTCCGCTCTGTGCAGGAAGATGAATATGCTTACATATGTTTTTATTCCTGGCAATTGTATGCAGAAGTTCATCTGAAATATCTTTTGGATGTGAAGTAGAAAACCTTACCCGTAAAAGTGGATCAATCATGGCTATTTTTTCCAGGAGTTCCGGAAATCCCATTATCCCCGATTCGTTATTCCAATTATAAGAATCGACATTTTGTCCAAGAAGTGTTACTTCCCTGTAACCCTTCTCAAATAACACTTTCGCCTCCTTCATGATTGAACCCGGATTCCTGCTTCTTTCAGCTCCGCGTACATAAGGTACAACACAATATGCGCACATATTGTTACAGCCCCGCATTATTGAGACAAATGAGGAAACCCCATTTTTATCCATCCTTACGGGGGAAATATCAGCATAGGTCTCTTCACGCGAGAGAAGAACATTTACTGCTTTATGGCCCGCTTCGGCTTCAGTAACAAGAAGTGGGAGTTCTCTGTAGGCATCCGGCCCGACTACTATATCAACAAGCTGATCGGTCTCAATTAGTTTTTCCTTCAGCCTTTCAGCCATACATCCTATTATTCCGATTTTCAGATCATTTTTCTGCTTTTTAAGATGGCTGATTGCTTTCAAACGACCCCAGATTCTTTGTTCAGCATTATCGCGGATTGAACAGGTATTTATTAATATTAATCCGGCATCATTAATATTTTCAGTAGGTTCATAACCTGCTTTGGAAAGAATTGATACAACGATCTCACTGTCAGCAACATTCATCTGACAACCATAAGTTTCTATATATACCTTTTTACTCATTTACTCATTGTTTCTTGTTTCTTGTTTCTCCTTAATCGTTTCGCGTTTGTCGTTTATCGTTTCGCGTTTGTTGTTTATCGTTACTTGTTTCGCGTTCAAATTCGAACTTGATCCTGACAAAAATATAAACTATGACCGAGGTTTGAAAGAATTATTTAATTTTGCATTCTGTTTAATAAATATCTAAAGTATGTCAGGACATAGCAAGTGGTCAACCATAAAGCGGAAAAAAGGGGCAATAGATGCTAAAAGAGGAAAGAAATTTACCAAAATTATTAAAGAGATAATAATTGCTGCAAAAGAGGGCGGTGGAGATCGCGAAGCTAATGCAAGGCTCAGACTTGCTGTTCAGAATGCAAAAGGCGCCAATATGCCTAAGGATAATATTGACAGAGCAATTAAAAAGGCTACCAGTGCCGATGCTGAAAGTTTTATAGAAACTTCATTTGAGGGTTATGGTCCATGTGGAGTTGCAGTATTTGTTGAATGCCTGACAGATAACAATAACAGGACAGTAGCATCGGTAAGATCGGCTTTCAATAAGCATGGAGGTAATCTGGGAACTAATGGATCTCTGACCTTCATCTTTGAAAGAAAAGGGGTATTCATAATAAAAAATGAAGGTTTGACTCTGGAAGATTTAGAGCTTGAAATGATTGATGCAGGTGCAGAAGATTTTGAAGTAGAAAGTGATATGGTCACAGTTACGTGTGCCAAAGAAGATTTCGGAAACGTAAACAGGAAGCTTATTGAGCTTAGAATAGAACCTGAAGAAGCAGGCCTGAAAAGGATTCCAAATGATTCTAAGAAGCTCGATCTTGATTCCGCGAGAAAAGTCCTCAGGCTCATTGATACACTTGAAGATGACGATGATATCCAGTTTGTATATCATAACCTCGAAATGACTGACGAACTGGCAGCAGAACTGGGATAAATTTTTTTGCTACCTTTGCAACATGATCAGAAAACTCTTTTTGATAGTAGTTATTCTTGGCTTTTCAATGCTGATTGTCCAGTCACAGTCTATTGTCAGATCATCGGATCTTTTTACAAGAAGAGATGGAAATCCAAATGCTGCCCGGCTTAATATCATACAGGATCCGGCATTAGACACCCTTATAAGCAGATATATTCTTGGATATAAGAATCTGAAAGAAAAAAATGGGTACTCCGGTATGGATGGATTCAGGATTCAGATATACAGCAGTTCTAACAGAAATGCCAAAGAAGAATCAAGTAAAGCAAATGCAGAGTTTTTAAGCAAGTTTCCGGAAAGTGAGTTTCCGGAATTAAAATCATATACACAATTTGCTCAGCCCGCTTATTATAAAATAAGGGTTGGCAACTTTAGAACAAAAACCGAGGCAACAAGGTTGTTTTTATTGATCAGTAAGGTGTTTCCCGACGCATATATCGTTCCCGATATTATATATTTCCCGGACCAGAAAACTAAATAATTATGAGCGATAACATCAAACACGAATGCGGCATTGCAATGTTAAGATTGCGTAAGCCGATGAAATACTATATTGAAAAATATGGTACCTGGAGCTATGGTCTGCAGAAGATGTACCTGATGATGGAAAAGCAACATAACAGAGGCCAGGATGGAGCAGGTATTGCAGGAATTAAGCTCGATGTGCCACCAGGGAACAGGTACATATTCCGACAAAGATCAAATAAAGCAAATCCTATTAAAGAAGTCTTCGGTCTCATTTATCAGGACATAGATGCATTAACCCATTCACATCCTGAAGGTTTTAAGGATCCCGATTTTATTAAAGAGAATGTCCCGTTTGCCTGCGATATCTACCTTGGACATCTGAGATATGGGACTTATGGGAATTATAATATTGATTATGTACATCCTGTAAGCCGCGAGAATAACTGGAAATCAAAAAACCTTGTTATGGCGGGTAACTTCAACCTTACAAACGTCGGAGAAGTATTCAGCAGCCTGGTTGAACTGGGTCAGAACCCCGTTGATTTTTCAGATACTGTAACAATACTCGAAAATGTAGGGCATCGGCTTGATGAGGAAAACGAGAGATTATTCCGCAGATTCAAAGAGGAAGGATTTTCGAAAAAAGAGATATCTCCGATGATAGAGAAAAATCTGGATGTTACATCAATTCTGAAAAAAGCCAGCCGGAACTGGGATGGCGGTTATGCAATGGCAGGAATGATTGGGCATGGTGATGCATTTGTCATGAGAGATCCTGCTGGCATCAGACCTGCATATTATTATATTGATGATGAGGTAGTTGTGATTGCTTCTGAAAGACCGGTCATTCAAACAATATTTAATGTGAGAACCGATAATGTCATTGAACTTCCACCTGCAAGCGCTATTATAATTAAGGCGTCGGGTGAAACATCAATTGAGAAGATCAGGGAGGAAACCGAACTCAGGAAATGCTCATTTGAAAGGATCTATTTCTCAAGAGGAACTGACAAGGCTATATACAGAGAGAGAAAAAAGCTCGGGGAACTGCTTGCGGATAGAGTTCTTAAGACTGTTGACTACGATCTTGACAACACAGTATTTTCATATATTCCCAATACGGCTGAAAGTGCATTTTATGGACTTATAAAAGGAGTAGAGAATTATCTTAACCAGGTAAAAATTGATCATATACTTAGCAGAGGTAAATACCTGAACAAGGAGGAACTTGAAAAGATTATTAACCAGCGACCGAGGATTGAAAAAATAGCGGTAAAGGATGCAAAGTTGCGTACATTTATAACAGAAGATACAAGCCGCGATGATCTTGTCGGACATATTTATGATGTCACTTATGGCGTAATAAGGCGAGGTAAAGATAACCTGGTTGTTATAGATGACTCTATTGTCAGAGGTACCACATTGAAGAAAAGTATAATCAGGATACTTGATAAACTTGATCCCAAAAAGATAGTCGTAGTCTCTTCATCACCACAGTTGCGATACCCCGATTGCTACGGAATTGACATGGCTAAACTTGGTGATTTTATTGCCTTCAGAGCAGCTATTGAGCTATTAAAAGATACAATGAGAGAATCAGTAATTCAGACTGTCTATAAGGATGCTTTGGCTGAACTTAAGAAACCTGTTGAAGAGATGAAAAACATGGTACGGGAGATCTATAAACCTTTCTGTACAGAGGAGATATCGGCGAAAATTGCTTCAATGCTTAAATCGGACGAAATAAAATCTGAAGTTAAAATTGTATTTCAGTCAATCGAAGGCCTTCATGAAGCTTGTCCAGGGCATTTAGGTGACTGGTATTTTACCGGCAATTATCCAACACCGGGAGGTAATAAAGTAGTAAACCAGTCTTTCATTAACTATATGGAAGGAAGAAATGTAAGGGCTTATTGATTCTCATGTGAAAACCAGGTTATCTCAAAATCCTTCTTATAGGAAGAGAGGTGTCTGTTTATCTTTTCAACATAAATATCTCTCAGGGTTATCATTATTCCGGTCTCTTCTACATCTCCGAATTTATGGTTTATGAAGGTGCCGAATGTCCTCATTGTAGGCGACAGATTCATATAGGCATTAATAAGAGGTGGTATATTCTCATTGAGGTTTCTGACCTCCCTCGATAAGATTTTATAATTTTCCTTATATCTCCAGCCCCGGAAAAGCTTTTTCATTTCTGCCTGATGGATATCAATATTTGCAGGATCAACCGGGACAACAAGGCGATCCGGATCTCTGAAATGCCTTTTGAGAAAATAGAGGATCATATTCCTGGCTTTTGGATTGAAGTGAGGATACATTGTAACCTTGCCGAACAAATATTTAAGGTGATGATTGTCAATTATGATTGCACCGAGTCCGTCCCACAGGTTATCGAGTGCAAACAGGCTTTTCCTGCCCATAGACCTTGACTGATAATCGGGATGAACAAATGATCTTCCAAGTTCCATGAGGTGAGGATAATACTTAGAAAGGAATTTTTCAGAAAAATGGAAATAAGCTGACGAGGCAAGCTTGGTAATATCGCAATTGGTGCATCCTTTTTCCGGAAAAAAGAATCGATATCCTCCAATCATCTCTTTCTTTTCAGGATCCCAAACAATCAGCTGTTTCTGAGGATCAGTTTTAGCCAGGTCAAACTCGTCTATATCGATGTCTTTTCCCGTACCGCCTCCGGCATGTCTGAAGGTAAGTTCTCTGACTCGTCCTACTTCGTGCATCAACGCAGGAGAATTATTATTGTCAAATACATAAACTTCGTTGTTGCCGTTGTTGGTCCTGCGTAGAAGCTTATCGCTTGTCAGCTCAGCAATTATCTGATCCTTTGGTAATTGGTCAACAATTGTTTTCATTTATTATAAAAAAATGGGGAGGGTGATATATCTGAATATTATCTTAACAAAATCTAGTGCAATTTAATCTTTTTTTTTATTTCCGGGTCATACGGAAATAAATGATTCCAGATTGTACGATTTTGACTTAACCCAATCGGCCCATTCCAACGCAGATCTTGTTTTATCAAAAGTTTCCCAGGGTATTGGCTTACCGAAAACCAGACTGATCTCTTTGTCCTTTTGTTTGAACAACTCATCAACAAGATATAGCATTTCAATATTTGTTCTAAGCCCAAGTAGTTTTCTGAAATTGGCAAGATTGTAGAAAAAACTGGAGTTTCTGCCGGAGAAAAATGCAGGTACAACATCTCTCTTGTGCTGTATAGCCTTAGATATGAAGCTTTTATGCCATTGTAGATCCCTTATTATACCTCTTTTTTTCCTTGAACATAATCCTGCCGGAAAATAAAGAATCTGACAGTCGGACGAATATGCTTCCTCTATCATTCTGGCAGCATCTTTTGCCTGTGATCCGTGTTTATTTAGCGGAAGAAAGATGCCTGACAGGTTTTTGATATTGGTAAGGATGTCGTTTACCGGAAATTTGATGTCATGGAAATATTTCGATAATTCATAAATAAATACAAGTCCGTCAGGTCCTCCAAGAGGATGGTTTGAAACAAATATATACCTGCCTGATTTTGGGATATTCTCACTACCTGTGACCTTGAATTTTATTTCAAAATGCTTTAGACCTGCCGCTATAAATTCAGAATCCCGAAGATGACCAAATTTTTTCATGAATTCATTCAATTCATCCTGATGTACAATTCTTTTCAGATAGTTTATGACAAAACCCGGTATTGTCCTGGCAAGAGCCGGATTCTTAGAATAGAGGACATTTCTGACGTCTATTTTCTGATTTTCTTCATTACCCGTTTGACTATCCATATTTCCTGTAATTTTTGTTACGGATTCAGGTTCAAATTTACCAAAAAAAAGACCGGATATGATATTTGGATTGGAATTCGATACCTCCTGCATCGCGATCAACAAATATGCATTCAACTACTCAGGTTACTGGGCTTTGACACTTCCATCGTCATATTATACAAATGTGCATGTAACCAGGCTACATTTTACTATCTAAAAGTTATTAACAAAAAATAAAAAATGTGGGGTAATGTGGAGTAAAGTGGATATTTATTTCTTATTTTAGCCGTTTAATTGGAAAAAGCGAGGATGGCCACATTTATAGGTGATTACACGTGCAAAGTTGATGTCAAAGGTAGAATAATACTTCCAGTGGCATTTAAGAAGCAGATGCCTGCTGATGCACAGGATCATTTTGTGGTTCGGAAGGATATCTTCGAGAATTGCCTTGTGCTCTATGCCATTGAAGACTGGAACAGGCAATTGGAGAAGATCAGGAAAAAACTAAACCCCTATAACCGTGAGCAAAATACGTTCCTCAGGAATTTTTATATGGGAACGGCAGAACTATCCCTGGATAACAATAACCGCATTCTTGTACCTAAACGATTAATGGATCTTATTGGAGCTGACAGGGATGTTATTCTTGCCGGACAAGATGGAAGGATAGAGATTTGGCCAGCTGACATTTATAACAAAATCGCTATGCCGCCTGAAGATTTTGCAAACCAGGCTGAAAAATTGTTGGGAACTATTAATGAGCCTTAACTATCATGGTTTACCATATCCCCGCATTGCTCAAAGAGAGTATTGACGGGCTGAACATCCAGCCCGATGGGATTTATGTCGATGTAACTTTCGGAGGAGGAGGCCATTCAACGGAGATTCTTAAACGTCTTAAGTCTGGCAAACTTATAGCTTTCGATCAGGATGAGGATGCCGCAATAAACACTACGGCTGATGATAGGTTCCTCTTTCTCCACCAGAATTTCAGATTTCTGAAAAATAATCTCCATTTCAATAACATCAAATCTATAGATGGCCTGATTGCCGACCTCGGAGTCTCTTTTCACCAGTTTGATGAACCGGAAAGAGGATTTACTTTCAGGCAGGATGCTCCTCTGGATATGAGGATGAACAAAACTGGTTCTGTTACAGCCGCCCACCTGCTTAAGACAATGGATGAGGCGACCCTTGCAGATATCCTTTTCAGGTATGGGGAACTATCAGATTCAAGAAGGATCGCAAGGGAAATTGTTGCAGCCAGAGTCGCAAAACCAATGGAAACTGTTAACGACATCATTGACACGATAGGTAAGCTGGCTCCTTACCGGCAGGAACATAAATTTTACGCAAAGTTGTTTCAGGCATTGCGGATAGCTGTCAATCATGAAATCGACTATTTGCAGGAGATGCTTGAACAGGCTCTGTCAGTGCTAAATACAGGAGGACGACTCGTTGTCATCAGTTACCATTCGCTCGAAGACAGGGTGGTTAAGAATTTTATGAAGACAGGCAATTTTGAAGGAGAAGGGAAAAAAGACTTTTATGGTAATATAGAAACTCCTTTCAGAATTATAAACAGGAAAGGAACAACGCCTGGCGATGAAGAGGTCGCAATAAATAACAGGGCAAGAAGCGCGAGACTCAGGATAGCTGAAAAGATCTGACTAATGGAAGAGAAGAAGGAAAATATTAAGGAAAATACTAAGAAGCGTTTAAATACCGGAAGTTTCATTAAGGAGCTACTGAGTGGTAGTATGGTTTCTGAAAAGATCATACTTAAAAATCTTGGGTATGTTTCCCTGATAACTCTTCTTGCTGCAATATACATTGGAAACAGGTTTCATGCTGAAAAAATAACGAGGGAAACAACAAGGCTTCAAGGTGAAGTTAAAGATCTGAGAGCAGAGTCCCTTTCAACCTCCGCCGATCTGATGTATATAAGTAAGCAGTCTGAAGTATTCACTATGGTAAGGGAAAAAGGGCTGTCCCTTGAAGAGATGAAGACTCCACCCTATAAACTTTTGGTCGATAAGAAGTAAATGAAATGGCAGCAAGGGATGAAATAGTATGGCGCGGTGGTCTGGTATATTTTGCAATTGGATTGCTGGCTGTTGCTTTGCTCGTGCGTATCCTTATTCTGCAATATGTTCAGAGGGGTAAATGGGCAGATATGAGTGAGAAATATGTCTATAAAACTGCAGAGATGCCTGCAAACAGGGGTGATATACTTACAAGCGACGGACGCCTCCTGGCAAGTTCAGTTCCATACTATACAATCTACATGGATACCCGGAGTAGCGGAATGGCATCCTCTACATGGTCAAACGGAATCAGTGGGTTATCAGCTGGCCTGGCTCGATTTTTAGGAGTACGGTCGGCATCAGGTTGGAGATCAGCAATAGCAGAAGCCCGGAAAAAGGGCGATCGGTATTTCCTGATACAACGGAAAGTTGACTACGAAACTCTTAAGAAGTTGAAAGAACTACCAATATTCAAAGAGGGTCAGTATAAAGGTGGAATGGTAGCTCAGGCTGAAAACAGACGAATACTTCCAAATAGTGACCTTGCTTCACGTACTATTGGCTATCTCAATCTGGGAATTGAAGGAAATGAAGTTGGAGTCGAGGGAGCATTTGATAAAGATCTGGCAGGTAAAAATGGGGTTGCAGTGAAACAAAGGCTTACCGGAGGCGACTGGATAATAGTTGAGGGTCCGAACAGTGTGGAATCAAGAGATGGAAATGATGTGATAACTACTCTGGATCTCGACTTGCAGGATGTTGCTACTACTGCCCTTCTGAACCAGCTCAGGAAAAATGATGCTGATCATGGCTGCGCGGTCCTTATGGAAGTTTCAACTGGAAATATTAAAGCAATCGCAAATCTTGGACTTCAGAGCGATGGGGACTATCATGAAATATATAATTATGCTTTAGGAGAGAGCACCGAGCCGGGTTCAACCTTTAAGCTTCCGTCTCTTATGTCTGCAATAGAGGACGGTGTCATTGATACTGGTGATATTGTCGACACTGGCACCGGCACTGTGAAATACTACGACAAGATTATCAGGGATACAAAAGAGGGTGGTAACGGCAAAATAACAGTTAAGGAGGTTTTTGAAAAATCATCCAACGTGGGAACAGCCAAACTTATCTACGATCATTACAAAAATAACCCTAAAGATTTCGTGAACAGGCTTTATGCGATGAGACTGAATAAACAGCTTGATCTGCAACTTAAAGGCGAAGGAGAACCGTTGATAAGATATCCGGGGGATAAACTCTGGTCAGGTCTTTCACTCCCGATGATGTCTCATGGGTATGAAGTGCAACTTACTCCCCTGCAGATTCTTACATTCTATAATGCGGTGGCAAATAATGGCAGAATGATGCGTCCGTTATTTGTGACTAAAATAATGAGAAACGGAAGCGTTATCAAGAGCTACGAACCTGAAGTCATAATAAACTCAATAGCATCCCGCTCAACAATACGAAAAGCAAAAAAGATGATGGAGGGTGTTGTTGAACGAGGTACTGCAACAAATCTCAGAAATGCTAATTACAAAATAGCAGGAAAAACAGGAACTGCACAGATAGCGAGGGATAAGTATGGTTACAAGACCGGAGCCAGGGTGTCTTACCAGGCCTCTTTTGTCGGATACTTTCCTGCTGACAACCCCCTGTATTCCTGTATTGTTGTAGTTAATGCCCCATCAAACGGAGTCTACTACGGAAATCTGGTTGCCGGAACAGTCTTCAAGGAGATTTCCGATAAGGTTTATGCAACAAGATTTTTCAGGGATTACAGGCCTGAAAATAAAGATGATATAAAACCATCTGCACCTGATGCCGGTAATGGATACAGGGCTGATATTAATGAAGTACTGAAAAATCTTGATGTTCGTTACCGCCGGACTTCAGATGAAGATTGGGTCGCTACACACGAAAGAGGGGATACTGTAAGCCTTACAGGTGTGAAGATTCAAGCTGGTCTTGTACCCGATGTGAGAGGAATGAGTTTGCGCGATGCGCTCTACCTTCTCGAAAACTCAGGGATAAGAGTAAGATACAGTGGTAAAGGAAGGGTGCAGAGACAATCTCCTGAACATGGAGCCAGGTACTTTGGTGGAACAGTCGTTTCTCTTGAGATGAATATGTGAAATGATGAAGATTGAAGAAATATTAAACGGAATTGAAGTTGTTTCAGTAACAGGAACAAAAAACAGAGCTATAACCGGTATTGAATTTGATTCGCGTAAAGTTAAAAAAGATTCACTTTTTGTTGCAATCAAAGGATATAAATCTGATGGACACGATTTTGTTAATTCAGCTATTGCATCAGGAGCTTCTGCTATTATATGCGAAATACTTCCTGAAAAACCCGATAAAAATATTTGCTGGATAAAAACCGGTGATTCAGCAAAAGCCCTCGGTTTGGCGGCCTCTAACTTCTTCGGAAACCCTTCCCGTTCTCTTAAGCTGGTTGGAGTTACAGGAACAAACGGAAAAACAACAATTGCTTCACTTCTCTACCGGATGTTCCTGCAACTGGGATATAAATGCGGATTGTTTTCAACAGTATGTAATTATATTAATGAAAAGGAACTGGAAGCAACACATACAACACCAGATCCGGTTCAGCTAAATAGCCTGTTGTCACAGATGGTCGATGAGGGATGCGACTTCGCATTTATGGAAGTCAGCTCTCATTCTGCCCATCAGAAAAGGATTGCAGGACTAAAGTTTGCAGGAGGTATTTTCACTAACCTTACTCACGACCATCTCGATTATCATAAGACGTTTGAAAATTACCTCGCGGCGAAGAAAAGCTTCTTTGACTCACTGCCCGCGGAGGCATTTGCTCTGGTAAACCTTGATGACCGTAATGGACGGGTTATGCTTCAGAATTGCAAAGCAAGTCATTACACATTTTCTGTGCAGACAATGGCCGATTACCGTTGTAATATTATTGAGCAGGGTTTTGAGGGTATGGAATTAAAGATTCAGGGCGAAGAGGTATGGACAAGGTTTATAGGCGCTTTTAACGCTTCAAATCTGCTTGCAGTTTATGCTGCTTCGGAACTTCTTGGCGCTGCAAAAAAAGAGATACTCACCATTCTCAGCGATTTGAATTCTGTTTCCGGAAGACTTGAGGTTATCAAATCTCCGGGAGGTATTTCGGGCATTGTAGATTATGCACATACCCCTGATGCTCTTTTAAATGTGATCGATACAATTAATAAGATACGGGAGGCTGGTGTTCATCTTATCACAGTTGTTGGTGCCGGAGGGGACCGCGATCGTACAAAGCGCCCAAAGATGGCAGCAATATCTGCGGAAGGAAGTGATAAAGTAATCCTTACTTCAGATAATCCCAGAACAGAGGATCCTGAGAAGATTCTCGATGAGATGGAAACCGGAATAACCCCGGATCTAAAAAGAAAAACTCTGAGAATAACCAATAGGCATGAAGCAATTAAAACAGCAGTAATGCTTGCAAACGATGGAGATGTGGTACTCATTGCCGGGAAAGGGCATGAGACTTATCAGGAGATTATGGGAGTGAAACATCACTTTGACGACAGGGAAGAATTGAGAAACGCATTATTACTTAAATAAAACAGGGGGGAAATGCTTTACTATTTATTTCAATATTTTGAATCACTTAATTTCCCGGGAGCCAGGTTATTTACATTCATCTCATTCAGGTCGGCTGCTGCTGTTATCACTTCCCTTATTATTTCACTTATGATAGGCAAAAAGATCATTCAATATCTTCAGAGGAAGCAAGTTGGAGAGGTTGTCAGGAATCTGGGACTAGAGGGACAATACCAGAAACAAGGAACCCCTTCAATGGGAGGAATCATAATTTTAGCGTCAATTATAATTCCGACTCTTCTATTCGCTAAACTAGGGAATATTTATATCATTCTGATGCTGATAACAACAATCTGGCTTGGGCTTATCGGATTTCTTGATGACTATATTAAAATATTTAAAAAGAACAAAGAGGGACTGGCCGGAAGGTTCAAGATTGCTGGTCAGATAGTCCTCGGAATAATTGTCGGGTTAACTCTGTTTTTTAGTGATGAGGTCAGAATTGTGGAGAAAGTTAACGTTGCCAATCTTACATTAAGAGAAAGGCATGAGTTTATCAACCCTTTTATACAGATTCCTGAGCATGGTGAGATTTCTATGGAAAGAAAGTCAACAAAAACAACCATCCCTTTTGTAAAAAATAATGAGTTTGATTATGCCTGGCTGGTATCATTTATCAATGATGCCCAGAGGCGACCATATACCTGGATTGTATTCGTGATAATAGTAATATTCATTGTCACTTCGGTTTCAAATGGGGCAAACCTCACTGACGGACTTGATGGACTTGCAACAGGGACTTCGGCAATAATAGGAACGGCACTTGCAGTGCTTGCCTATGTTTCCAGTAACATCATTTATGCCCAATATCTTCAGATAATGTATATCCCAGGTACTGAGGAGCTTGTTGTTTTTGCAAGCGCCTTTATCGGAGCTACAATAGGATTTCTGTGGTACAACTCATATCCGGCACAGGTTTTTATGGGTGATACGGGCAGCCTCGCACTTGGTGGTATCATAGCTGTATTTGCCATAATAATAAGAAAGGAACTTTTAATCCCGATACTTTGTGGGATATTTCTCATTGAAATCCTGTCTGTTTTACTGCAGGTGAGCTGGTTTAAAAGGACAAAAAGAAAATACGGCGTAGGAAGAAGGATCTTCCTGATGGCACCACTTCATCACCATTATCAGAAAAAAGGTTTTCCCGAACCAAAGATTGTTATCCGGTTCTGGATTGTGGCAATAATTTTGGCTGTAATAACTATTGTGACACTTAAGATAAGATAGTAAAATGAACAAGAAGATTGTAATACTAGGGGCAGGGGAAAGTGGTGTCGGATCAGCAGTGCTTGCACAAAAACATGGGTTCGATGTTTTTGTCTCTGATAAAGGTCAGATAAAAGAATACTATCGGGAACTTCTTGAAAAATACAGGATTAAGTGGGAAGAAGGAACTCACAATGAATCAATTATACTTTCTGCAGATGAGATTATTAAGAGTCCCGGAATACCTGAAAGCGCCCCGATAATAAAAAAAATCCGCGAGAAAGGCATACGGGTAATATCAGAAATTGAATTCGCCGGCAGATATGCCAAAGGTATAAAGATCTGTATCACAGGGAGCAATGGTAAAACAACTGTGACTAATCTGATCTATCATATCTTGAAAAAAGCCGGAATGAATGCAGCGATGACCGGCAATGTAGGTAACAGTTTTGCAATGGCTGTAGCGGAAGGATCATACGATTATTATATAATTGAACTGAGCAGTTTTCAACTTGACGGGATGTATGAATTCAAGGCTGATATAGCGATATTAATGAATATTACACCAGATCATCTCGACAGATACGATTACAAGCTTCAGAACTATATAGATTCAAAATTCAGAGTAACTCAAAACCAGCAAAAGGATAATTTCCTGATTTACTGGGAAGGAGATCCGATCATAAAAACTGAATTATCCAGGAAAAAATTTGGGATGACTCTCTTGCCTTTTTCTGATGAAATAAAGGAAGGCATGGCTGCTTATATCGAAAACGATGAATTGATAATTGATTACCAAAATAAAACTAACATTATGACCATTCATGATTTTGCGCTTAAAGGTCGTCACAACACCTACAACTCAATGGCAGCAGCCATTGCCGGTAAGGTTCTTAATATCCGCAAGGGGGTAATCAGAGAAAGCCTCGCTGATTTTCAGGGAGTTGAACACCGACTGGAACCGGTCATTACTGTTTGTGGTATTAATTTCATTAACGATTCAAAAGCTACAAATGTTAATTCAACCTGGTACGCTATTGAGTGTATGGAAAACAATATAATATGGATTGTTGGAGGAGTTGATAAGGGAAATGATTATTCAGAGCTATTCCCGGTAGTTAAAAAGAAGGTAAAAGCAATAGTTTGCCTCGGAAAGGATAACAAAAAAATTGTCGAGGCTTTTAAAGATAAGGTCCCCACTATTGTGGAAACAACTACCATGGAAGAAGCTGTAAGAGCTTCATATTATCTCGCAAAAAAAGGTGAAACGGTACTTTTATCACCTGCATGTGCAAGTTTTGATCTTTTCAAGAATTACGAAGACAGGGGTCGTCAGTTTAAACAGGCAGTAAGGAATCTATAATCAATATATTAATGCAACAAGGCTGGCTTACTAAGACATTTAAAGGAGACAAGGCGATATGGGGTCTTGTGGCTCTTTTTATGATCTATTCACTATTAGCTGTTTACAGCTCTTCAGTAGGTGTAGCCTTTATGAAATATGGAGGAAATACAACATACTTTCTTAAGAGTCAGTTTTTTATGCTGGTATTAAGTCTGGTTATAATCGTTGTTGTTCATTACCTTCCATACAGAATTTACTTTTCCATGGCAGGGTTGATTCTTATCGTAGCTGTTGGATTACTGGTTTTGACTTTTGCATTTGGATCGAGGGTTAATGAGGCAACCCGCTGGATAGTAATTCCAGGCACAGGATTTAAACTTCAGACATCAGATGTTGCCAAGGTGGCGCTTGTGCTTTATCTGGCACGATCTCTGGCAAAATATCAGAATGAGTTGAATAATTTCATACTGGTATCAAAGTATTTTATTCTCCCAGTTGGCATTGTCTGTGGCCTGATCCTGCCAGAAAACCTCTCTACATCACTCATGATATTTGGTATGAGCATGATAATAATGTTCATTGGCAGGGTCCCTCTCAAATTTCTTTTTGCTTATGTTGGGTTGGGAGTAGTTGCAGTTATACTCTTTGCCCTGGTTCTTACTGTTGTCAAAAAGGATAACAGGGTCCAGGTCTGGAAAAACAGGATCGAACATTTTTTCTCAGGTAAAGCGGATGAAGACGGAGACTATCAGTCGAATCAGGCGAAGATTGCAATCTCAACGGGCGGGTTATTCGGAAAAGCGCCCGGGAAAAGTACCCAAAGAAACATGCTTCCGCAGTCGAACTCTGACTTCATATTTGCAATTATTATAGAAGAATATGGATTATTATTCGGTGCCATCCCGCTTATTCTGGCATATATGATACTGCTGTTCAGAGGGATTACCATTGCAAAAAAATGCGAAACTGCATTCCCGGCCTTTCTGGTGCTGGGTCTGATTGTTATGATCGTTATTCAGGCAATGCTTAATATGATGGTCGCGGTAGGATTGTTTCCCGTAACAGGGCAGACACTTCCAATGGTAAGCTGGGGAAGAACCTCTGTTCTGGTAATGAGTTTTTCAATTGGTGCAATACTGAGTGTAAGCAGGGTAGTAAATGCAAGAATAAAAAAAGAAGAACTGCCCGAAGAAGAAATTTCTGATGAAGGAGAAAAGATATATGAATCTGCAAAAACATAAGAGAGTGATAATCAGTGGTGGCGGTACAGGCGGGCATATTTTCCCGGCTATATCAATTGCCAATGCACTCAGGAAAATTGATCCTGAGATGGAGATCCTCTTTGTTGGAGCTGAGGGAAGAATGGAGATGGAAAAAATTCCGGCAGCAGGTTACAGGATTGTAGGATTACCTGTCGCTGGTATACAAAGAAGACTGACCCTGAAAAACATAACAGTGCTGGTAAAACTTTTCAAAAGCCTTAGGATGGCAAAACAAGTTATTGGGGAATTTAGTCCTGATGTTGTCGTTGGCGTTGGAGGTTATGCAAGCGGGCCGGTTCTCAGGCAGGCTGGAAAAATGGGAATTCCGACTCTTATTCAGGAACAGAACAGCTATGCAGGTGTGACAAATAAGCTGTTGGCAAAGAGAGCTTCAACCATTTGTGTGGCATACGACGGTATGGAAAAATACTTCCCGGCAGATAAGATAATAAAAACCGGAAACCCGGTACGCCAGAATTATGACAATCTGAAAATCCTGGAAAGCGAGGCACTGGGATT
>Ga0209014_10001030_pt1 | contig 16610 bp, 16 predicted proteins | sample BarGraNGADG00212_FD_184491 | JGI IMG/M metagenome (GOLD analysis project Ga0209014, IMG submission 184491) | Arctic peat soil microbial communities from Barrow, Alaska - Barrow Graham LP Ref core NGADG0002-212 (SPAdes) (version 2) | ecosystem: Environmental > Terrestrial > Soil > Wetlands >...
GCGCTAGTTCAGCGGCCCTTCCTTCGGCCGGACCACCAGGACCGGACAGGGGGCGTTCCGGACGACGTGTTCCGACACGCTGCCCAGGAACAGGCGTCCGACAGCACCGCGGCCGTGACTGCCCACCACGATCATGTCGGCGTGCTCGGCCTCGGCGGCCTCGACGATCATGTCGCCCGGGTCTCCCGTCCACACGAGAAACGAGACGGTCACGCCGGCCGCGCGGCCGCGCTCCACCAGGGCCTGGGCCGCCTGCTCGCGGTTCTCGCGGACCTGGTCGACCCGGGCGCGGAACCTGCCGCCGGGCAGCAGCAGCGACCCGGGGTCGATCACTGACACGATGAGCAGGGAGGCGCCGAGTCGCTCGGCCAGCCCGAAGGCCTCCTCCGTCGCGGCCGAGGAGGCCTCGCTGAGGTCTGTGGCGAGCAGCAGCTTCTGGATGCCCGGAGCCCGTGCGGTCGTCGACGTCGCCGACGGCGTCGCGCCCGGCCCGGAAGCCGGCTCGCGCCTTGGCTGCGTCGACATCACGGTCACTTCCGTCCTCCGGCCTAGGCGACGAGCGCGGCGATGATCGCATCCACGTCGGACGCCTTCGGTACCGTCATCAGCGTGCTGACCATGCCGAACATCCCGTCCGCGCCCTCGGCGTGCGGGAGGATGTGGCAGTGGAAGGCCCACACGCCCGGGGTCTCGGCCACGACGTTCACGTCGTAGCGCTCGCCCGGGCTGACGCTCAGTGTGTCGCAGTAGAAGGCGGCACTGCCCAGCGGGAACCCGTCGCGCGCGACGACCTTCATCCGGTTCCCGTGGAGGTGCCAAGGGTGAATCATCGTGCCCTGGTTCTGGAACCGGATGCGGACGGTCTCGCCCTGCGCGGCCAGGACCGGCACGGTCGCCGGGAAGCCGTGGCCGTTGATCGTGAAGCCGCCGAGCACGTCGTCGGAGATCCAGGTGTACTCGCGGTCGAACTTGTCGTCTGCCGTCGGTGTCTTCGGGTCCACGATGAAAGGGCCGAGCAGGCCGTTGCCCTGCTGGACGGCAGCGTTGTGGTGGGAGTGGTACATGAGGGAGCCCGGCCTGCTGGGCGTGAACTCGTACGTGTACGCCTCGCCCGGGATGATCGGCAGCTGGGTGACGAACGGGACGCCGTCCTGGAAGAAGTCCTTGAACTCTTGGCCATGGAAGTGGACGCTGGTCGTCTCGGTGAGGTTGTTGGTGAAGATCGCCCGGACCTTGTCGCCCTCGGTGACGCGGATCGTGGGACCGGGCCACTGCTTGTTGTAGCCGAGAGCCTTGACCGTGGGCTTCAGCTCGTCAATCGGCCAGTCCATCTCGTCGATCGTGAGACGGAAGACCTTGACGCCGCCGACCACCTCCGGCTTGAGCGGCGTGAGGGCGTCGTTGAGGACCAGCTGGGGGACCTGGACGAAGGCCGGCTTGAGGGCGAGCTCAGGGTAGTTGTCGGCCGCGCCGAGGATCTCGGCGAGCTTGGCGAAGGCCACGTCGCCGTAGATGCCCTTCAGGGCGGGCACAAGGTTGCCGAGGTATCGCCGGACGACGTTCCGGGCGCTGATGTCATGCAGGGTCCAGCCGGCGGGCATGTTCGGGGCCGGCGATGCCGAAGCCGAGGCGGAGGCTGCCGGCGTGGCCGCAGCCGAAGCTGCCGGCGTGGCCGCAGCCGAAGCTGCCGGCGTGGCCGAAGACGCGGCCGGGGGCGTGGTGGCCGCGCCCGGGGTGGCCGGCGCCCCGAAGCTCCAGGCGGGCACCGCGGCCGGCGCGCAGGCAGCAACGCTCACCGCCACCAGGCCGCCACCCGTCAGGCCGGCAACACGGAGGAAGCCACGGCGGGTGATCGCGTTGGCAGCAGACCCGGCGGCCTCCTCGGCGGGATCAGCCGGGGACGCGGTGGCGGAGGTGGCGACGGTGTCTTCCGCGGACATGGGCGCTCCGGTCGACGATGACTGTGGATTGTGGAATGGTCGTGGTCGATGGTCGCGCTGCGAAGTGACCAATGGCCCGAAGCCGCGGGTCCCTCCGCCCCGCAGGCCCCGGTGGGCTGGTAGGCTGCAGTCGATGACGCTTGACGGCAGCACCGTATTCACACCGATCGATGGCCGGTCGCGACCGACCCCGGACCCCGATCCCCGCGGGGACCCATTCCCCATCGTGGCCGTCCTCGAGGCGCTGGAGCGCTGGCAGCGAGATCCTTCCGACGATCGGCGGGCGGAGGTGGGCGATGCGCTGGAGAGGGTCGTGGAGGTGGCGGGCGCCCGCGGTGCCTTGCTCGAGATCAGCGCCCCACCGCTCCGGGCGCTAGAGGTTTGGGTTGGAACGCTGGCGAACCCAGCCGCGCGGGCGGATCGCAGGCACCTCGCAGAGTACCCGCTGGGGTCGCACGAAGGGCACGCCGTCCTCGGCCGGCTCTTCCTGGATGCGCCCGCCGGGACCGCGGAGGCCCTCGTGCGCATCATCGAGCTTGCCGTGGACGCAGCCTGGTCACGGGCGGAGGTCCACGGCAGGGCCGAGCGGCTCGCGGCGCTCGAGGCGGCGACACGTGCGGTGGCGGCCGAGCTGGACATCGACCGCGTCCTGGGACTGATCGTGGACCGCGTGCGAGAGCTGATCGGGTCGAAGTTTGCGGCCCTGGGCCTGATGGATGGGCGCGGCCGGATCGAGCGCTTCATCTCCAGCGGCATCAACCCGGAGAAGCGGGCGGAGATCGGGAGCGTGCCGCGCGGGCTCGGCCTGCTGGGTCTGGTGATCCGGGATGGTCAGACAATCCGGGCCGAGGACATCGCCGCCCACCCGGCCCACCACGGGTTCCCGCCCCACCACCCGCAGATGACCTCGTTCCTGGGGGCGCCGATCACGGTCAAGGGCCGTTCCGTCGGCAATCTCTACCTCTCGGACAAGCTCGACGGGGAACCGTTCTCGGAACACGATGAGCGGCTGGTCGAGATGTTCGCGGTCCATGCCGGTATCGCCATCGACAACGCCCGCCTCCACGAGCAGGTCCAGCGCCTGGCCATCGTCGACGAGCGCGAGCGGATCGGGAAGGACCTCCACGACGGGATCATCCAGGCAATCTATGCGGTCGGTCTGTCGCTTGAGGATGTCCCCGAGCTGGTCGAGGACATCGAGGGCCGGCTGGACGCGGTCGCCCGCGTGGACCGCGCGATCGATGCCCTCAACCTCGTGATCGCTGACATCCGCTCCTACATCCTCCGGTTGCGACCGTTGACGGGTGGGGATGAGGACCCCGTGGAGGCGCTCGCCCGCCTGGGCGAGGAGCTGGGCATCCACGCGGTGATCGAGTTCGAGACCGACCTCGAAGCCGGGGCGGAGACGCTCCGCTCGCTGCCGCCGGACCGCCGGTCGGACGTCCTGTTCATCGTCCGCGAGGCGCTCTCGAACGTGGCGCGCCACTCGGGCGCCAGCCAGGCCGCACTGGTGCTCGCCCTCGACGGCGGCGACCTCGTCATCTGCGTCGAGGACAACGGACGAGGCTTCGATCCCACGCTCCTGCGGGGAATGGACACGCTGGGACGGCACCAGGGCCTGGGCAACATGCGCGACCGTGCAATCGGGATGGGCGGTACGTTCGCAGTGGAGCGCCCGGACGGTTCGGGCACGCGTATCATCGTGCGTGTGCCGGCGTCGTCCAGCGTCGACGCCGCGGAGCGCCCTCCCGCATCCACCGGAGACAACTGACCGTGACTGACCTCACCTCGCGGCCCCTGCGCCTCCTCGTGGTCGACGATCACGAGGTTGTCCGGCAGGGACTCGTGGCGCTGCTCGATCGCCGCGAAGGGTTCCAGGTGGTTGCCGAGGCCGGCAGCGCCGCCGAGTCGATCGAGCAGGCCCGCCGGTTCCAGCCCGACATCGTCGTGATGGACGTGCGCCTCCCGGATGGCTCCGGGATCGAGGCGTGTCGCGAGATCCGTGCCGAGCTGCCGACGACCCGTGTCGTGATGCTGACGTCGTACCCGGACGAGGAGGCGGTCCTGTCGGCCATCGTCGCTGGCGCATCCGGGTACCTGCTGAAGCAGATCCGTGCCCGGGACCTGGTCGCAGCGCTCGAGTCGGTGGGTCGAGGCGAGTCGCTGCTCGACCCGGCGGTCACCGAGAAGGTGCTCGAGCGCGTCCGCCGCATCGCCACCGGGGCATATACCGACGAGATGGCCCAGCTCACCGCGCAGGAGCAGCGGATCCTGCTCCTGGTCGCCGAGGGCAAGACCAACAAGGAGATCGCCGCGGAGGTCTTCCTGTCCGACAAGACGGTGAAGAACTACGTCAGCTCGATCCTCTCGAAGCTGAACCTCGAGCGGCGGGCCCAGGCAGCCGCGTTCGTCGCGAAGCACCGGCTGGACCGCGGCGGGGCGTAGGTCCGGCTCCTGCCGTTCTCGGCACCCCGAGCCCCGCGCTCCCCCATGGAGGACGACCTCGTCGCGTGGGGCCGTGTCCTGCGGATCGAGACCCGGGGTCGCCTCAGCGGGCGTCCCGCCCAGGCCGTGGTCGGGTTCGTCGAGCGTCCCGATGGCAGCCTCGTCGTGGCGGCCGGCTCCCTCGAGGCGGACTGGGGCCGCAACCTGCTGGCCGACCCCGCCTGCCGGGTGACGATCGCCGAGGCGACCGTCGATGCCGTGGCGCGCGAGCTCGGCGGCGTCGAGCATGCCGCGGCTGTGCGTGACCTGATCCTCAAGTACGGGCAGCCGGCCGAACGTCTGGGCGCCGGGCCGGCATTCGAGCTGCGCCGGGTCACCTGAGGCCTGCCGGATCCGGGCGGACCGGGCCGCGCGAGCGGGCCATCCGGCAACACCGATCGTCACGTTCGTGAGCCTAGACTCCCGCCATGCGTATCGTGTCGCCCGAAGAAGCTGTTGCGGGGATCCGTTCCCGCGACCAGATCTACCTCCAGTGCGCCGCTGCGACGCCCTCCGTCCTCCTCGATGCCCTCGTCGCGCGCGCTCCGGAGCTGTTCGATGTCTCGGTGGTCCACCTCCACACGGAGGGCCCCGGGCCCCACATGGCGCCCGAGATGGCGCCGCACTTCCGCCACCGCGCCCTGTTCATGGGCCCCAACGCGCGCAGGGCGGTCAACGAGGGCCGTGCCGACTTCGTGCCCGTGTTCCTGTCCGACATACCCGCGCTGTTCTCCAGCGGCGCCCTGCCGCTGGACGCGGTGTTCGTCAACGCGACGCCTCCCGATGCCCACGGGTTCTGCTCGCTCGGGCCGTCGGTCGAGGCGATGCACGCGGCGATCGACGCTGCGAAGACCGTCATCGTCCAGTTCAACGAGGCGTTCCCGCGGACGCTCGGGGAGTCGTTCATCCACACGAGTCAGATCGACCTGGCGATCAGGGTGGACAAGCCCCCGTACGAGTACCCGCGCCCGACGATCGGCGACCTGGAACGCCGCATCGGCGGCTTCATCGCAGACCTCGTGCCCGACGGCGCCACGCTCCAGCTCGGGATAGGCGCGATCCCGGCGGCGACCGCGCAGCTCCTGACCGACAAGAGGGATCTCGGCATTCACACCGAGATGTTCACGGACGCGGTCGTGGACCTCGTCGAGGCGGGCGTGGTGACGGGTGCCCGCAAGACGCGGAACCGGGGCAAGATCGTGACCTCCTTCATGATGGGGACGTCGAAGCTGTACCGGTTCGTCGACAACAATCCGATGGTCGAGATGAGGCCCGTGGACTTCACCAACGACACCCACGTGATCCGATCGTTCCAGAACATGATCGCGATCAACTCCGCGATCGAGGTGGACCTGTCCGGCCAGGTCGTCGCGGACTCGATCGGCTACCGGATGTACTCGGGTGTCGGCGGGCAGATGGACTTCATGCGCGGTGCTGCCCTGGCGCCCGGCGGGCGGGCGATCATTGCGCTGCCGTCGACGGCCGGCAGGGACGGGTCGGTGTCCAGGATCACGCCGCACCTGGCCGAGGGCGCCGGCGTCGTCACCACCCGGGCGCACGTGCGCACCGTCGTGACCGAGTTCGGCATCGCCGAGCTGTGGGGCAAGAGCCTGCGAGAGCGTGCGAAGGCGCTGATCGCGGTCGCGCACCCGGACCACCGCGAGATGCTCACGTCCGAGGCACGCCGCCACCACGGGCTGTAGGCGAAAAGGTGGACGGGGCTCCGGCGAGCGGCCCACCACCCGTACGTCTGTCTGACGACGGGTGCCCTCCCCGGGAATCGCGAAGCCCCCGCCGCGTGGCGAGGGCTCAAGAGTTCGGGTGGGTGCCGGGCGTCCCCTCCGGCACCCACCTCACGTGCAGTCTCGGGCGTACGAATCGCCCGAGTGAGTGCCGATCGGACCGCGTTCGCAGGACCTGCGGCACCCCACGCAGGGCGGCCCGGCCGGCGACCCACCCGTTCCAGGCCGCCATGCTCTCCTGACGCGGAGGCAGCCACCGCCGCGTCCGCCTGCTGGCCGCGCGGTCCGGCGCGGGCGACGCGAGCACCTCCCCAGAGGTCGGACATGCGCATCGAACGCGTGTTGATCATGGGTGCCGCAGGCCGGGACTTCCATGACTTCAACGTCGTCTACCGCCGCGACCCGTCGGTGGAGGTCGTCGCCTTCACCGCGACGCAGATCCCCGGCATCGCGGACCGCCGTTACCCGCCGGAGCTGGCCGGGGACCGCTATCCCGTCGGTATCCCCATCGTCCCCGAGGCGAAGCTCGAGAGCCTCATCCGGGACCTGCGCGTCGACACGGTGGTGTTCGCCTACAGCGACGTCAGCCACGAGCAGGTCATGCACGCCGCCAGCCGCGCCCTGGCGGCCGGGGCGGACTTCTTGCTCCTGGGCCCGGCCCGCACGATGCTGGAGAGCACCCGCCCGGTGGTTTCGGTCTGCGCGGTCCGCACGGGCAGCGGGAAGAGCCAGACGAGCCGCTACGTGGCCCGAACCCTCGAGGCGCAGGGACTCAAGGTCGCGATCGTGCGGCACCCGATGCCCTACGGGGACCTCGTCGCGCAGCGCGTCCAGCGCTTCGAGACCTACGCGGACCTGGACCGCTACGAGACGACGATCGAGGAGCGCGAGGAGTACGAGCCGCACCTCGACGCCGGGCGCCTCGTCTTCGCGGGCGTGGACTATGAGCAGATCCTGCGAGCGGCCGAGGCCGAGGCCGACGTCATCATCTGGGATGGCGGCAACAACGACCTGCCGTTCTACCGGCCGGACCTCGCAATCGTCGTGGCCGACCCGCTGCGACCCGGCCACGAGCTCCGGTACCACCCGGGCGAGGCGAACCTGCGGTCCGCCGATGTCATCGTCATCAACAAGATCGACTCGGCGACGCCCGAGGCCCTGGACATCGTCCGCGCCGCCATCGAATCGGTGAACCCACGCGCCGAGGTGATCGAGGCGCGGTCCTCGCTGGCCCTCGAGGGAGGAGAGATCGACGGCCGGACCGTCGTCGTGGTCGAGGATGGGCCGACGCTCACGCACGGGGGCATGACGTACGGCGCGGGTGTGGTGGCGGCGAAGCGCTTTGGCGCGGCCGAGATGGTGGACCCGCGGCCCTACGCCACGGGCGAGCTGGCCGATACGCTCGCCAAGTACCCGGATCTCGAGCGGCTGCTCCCGGCAATGGGGTACGGCGACAAGCAGGTGCACGAGCTGGAGGCGGCGTTGGGCGCGGTCCCGGCCGACGTGGTCCTGGCCGCGACGCCGATCGACCTCACCCGGGTGCTCAAGATCGACAAGCCGGTCGTCCGCGTCCGGTACGAGCTGGATCCGGTCTCCGGGTCGCTCGATGCCGCCCTGGCCCCGGTCATCGTTCGCGCCAAGGAGGCCCTCTCCGGCAGCCGCTGAGCTCCGTCCGCTGCGTGTCCGGCCGATCGCGCGTCCCAGGCGGTCGGCCGGCCGGTCGAAGTCGCTACCTCGCGACCGCCGGATCCACCACGAGGACCGCCGTCCCGCGCACCTCGCCCGCCGCCAGCCGCGCGAGCGCGAGGTTCGCGTCGGCAAGCGGGTGCGCCTCCACGTCCGTAGTGATCCCGATCCTGGCGGCAAGCGACAGGAACTCCTGGGCGTCCTGCCGCGTGACGTTGGCCACGCTCCGGATCGAGCGCTCCCACCACAGGTCCTCGTACGGCATCGCCGGCAGGCCGTCCAGGTGGATCGCATTGATCGCCACGACGCCGCCGCGATCCAGCGCCCGAAGCGCGCCCGCCACGACCGACCCGACCGGTGCGAACGTCACGGCGGCGTCCAGCGGGACCGGCGCTCCCTCGTCCAGCCCGCCTGCCCATGCTGCACCGAGCTCGAGCGCGCGTGCCCGCTCCGACGCCGAGCGAGTCGCGACGTACACGTCGAGGCCCCAGGACAGCGCCACCTGCAGCGCCAGCCGTGCCGAAGCCCCGAACCCGAACAGCCCCAGCCGTGCGCCGGCGGATGTCGGTCCCAGCCCCGCCACGCGCAGCGACCGGTACCCGATGACGCCCCCGCACAGCAGCGGCGCCACCGCGAGGTCCGGGAACGCTGTCGGGAGGCGGACCAGGAAATCAGCCCGGGCCACGATGGCCTCGGCGTACCCACCGTCGCGGTCCCAGCCGGTGAAGAGCACTGACTCGCACAGGTTCTCCCGCCCGGTGCGGCAGAACCGGCAGCTGCCGTCCGTTCCAGCAAGCCATGTGACGCCCGCCCGGTCGCCCGGCGCCCAGGCGTCAACCCCCGCCCCGATTGCTTCGACCGCGCCGGTGACCTGGTGCCCGGGCACGATCGGCAGCCGGTGGGCCGGCAGGTCGCCCTCGCACAGCTGGAGGTCCGTCCGGCACACGCCGCACGTGGTGACCCGCAGCCGCACCTCACCGGGCCCCGGCGACGGGTCGGGCCGGTCCACCGCGACCAGCGGTCCGCCGGCGGTGGGTCCGGGTCGGTCGAGCAGCATGACGCGCATGGTCCGCCGAGCGTAGCGGGGGCCGCGGACGCGCACACCGGCCGCGCGGCGGGACGGCAGGGGCCACCCGGCGGGACGGCAGGGGCCACCCGGCCGGGACCGGTCACGGAAGGTGCGATCCGGGCGGCGTGCGCTTCGGGACCATCGGCAGGCGAACGCGGGCACCGGCTGGCCGACGATCCGTGGTGCAGAAGGAGCATCTCCATGCACGGAACGACACGCCTCCGGCCCATCAGCCACGGGGTCGGCACGGGCATCAACGCGGTGGTCTGGATCGAGCCCGGGCGCGCCCTGCTGGTGCGTGGGGGCGACGGCGGGGTGCACGCGACCCTGGAGCTGCCCATCCCGTACGCGTCGGCGGAGACGCCCCCCGCGCTCGCCGAGATCGCCCACCGGATCGGCGACGTGGACCGGGTCCTGGTCCTCGGCAACGAAGAGCTGCGCACCGCCCTCGAGCGCGAGATCGTGGCCATCGGCCACCGCCCGGAGACGATCCGCGAGGCCGTCGTGGAGGGGCCCGTGGACGAAGCCGTCCTGCTCGCACGCCTGCGCCGGCTGGCCTGAGCCCGGCTCGACCCGATGTCCTGACCGAGCCGGGCCGTCCGGCAGGGTCCTCGTGCACGGCGGCCTGACCGCCCCGCGACCGACGGCACTCCCGCCTGTGGCGACTGTGGGCAGAGCATGAACCCGCGGGCCCTGGAGCGCGCGACCCTGTTGCGCGAACCGGCCTGCACCAGTGAGGTCGCACCTCCAATGGCACTCTCCACGCCCTCCCCGTCCCCTGAGCTGATCGCCGCGCTGAGCTCGTCCTGGTTCGGAGCCGGCCTGCCTCCCGAGACCGTCGCCCGGTTGGCGGCCATCGCGGCGATGCGGGCCGTCGAGTCGGGTGACGAGGTCACGCGTGAAGGCCAGGTCACCGAGGCTCTCTCGATCGTCCTGTCCGGACGCGTCGCGCTCCGGACGCTGGTCCCCGAGCGCGGCATGGTGACGATCCTGACCGTCGAGCCCGGGGACGTCGTGGGCTGGTCATCGCTCGTGCCTCCGCACCGCGCCACCGCCACGGGTATCGCGATCGAGCCGGTGGTGCTCGTGGAGCTGCCGGGTGAGCGCTTGCGAAACATGCTGCGCTCGGACCACTCCCTCGCGGCCTCGCTCTACCCGAGGGTGCTGCAGGCGGTGAGCCGCCGGCTGACGGCCACGCGCCTGCAGCTCCTCGACCTGTTTGCTCGCGAGGAGTGGGGACACCGGGAGGGCGGGTCGTGGTGACCGACGAGCGCATGCCCTATGCGCCGTACCCGGCACCCACCGGGACGGCCGTCGCCGCGCCGCCGATCCCGGTCGCGTCGCCCAACGGGAGTGGCCCCTGGTTCCTGGCACGCGCCAATCTCGGCGTGCTGATCGACACCCTCCGCGAGGACGGCAGGACCGTCATCGGCCCCAAGGTGATGGACGGTGCCGTGGTCTACGGCGAGATCCGCTCCGTGGACGAGTTGCCCGCCGGCATCGGCGACGAGCAGTCGCCAGGCCACTATGGCCTCACCAAGGGCCGGCACCGGCGGATCTTCGACTACGCCGTGGGCCCCCTCAGCCCCAAGCGCTGGACGTTCCCGCCGGTGGTCCCGCTCAACGTGGGGCGTCGCGACGGCAAGGCCGTCAGCTTCGAGCCGGCCCCGATCGATCCGCCGGCGCTCGCGTTCCTGGGCGTGCGTGCCTGCGAGGTCGCGGCGCTCGGCATCCAGGACCGTGTCTTCCTGGGCGGCCCGTACACGGACGAGGACTACCGTGCCCGGCGCCGCAACGCCCTCGTGATCGCGGTCAACTGCACCACGGCCGCTTCCACCTGTTTCTGCACCTCGATGGGCACCGGCCCCGAGGTCCGCGGCGGCTACGACATCGCGCTCACCGAGCTCGACGAGGGGTTCCTGCTCCGCGCCGGCACCCCGGAAGGCGCGGACCTGGTGGCCAGGATGCCCGTCCGGGGCGCGGATGCCGGCCAGCTGTTCCGGGCGGCGGAAGCGGTCGGGAAGGTCGCCGCGACGATGGGCGATCCGGTCCCCACGTCCGGCCTCCACGACCGGCTGCTCGCCCAGTTCGACAGTCCGCGCTGGGCGAAGATCGCGGAGCGCTGTCTCTCCTGCGCCAACTGCACGATGGTCTGCCCCACCTGCTTCTGCAGCAGCGTGACGCAGCGCTCCGACCTCGACGGTGAGGTGTCCACCTCCGAGCGGGTCTGGGACTTCTGCTTCACGGCCGGGTTCGCCAAGGTCGCCGGCGGCAACTTCCGGAGCCGCCCGCGCGACCGCTACCGGCAGTGGCTCACCCACAAGTTCGCGACCTGGGTCGACCAGTTCGGCACCTTCGGCTGCGTCGGGTGCGGCCGGTGCATCGCCTGGTGCCCGGTGGGGATCGACATTCGCGCCGAGCTCCTGGCGATCGCCCCGCCCCTGGCCGTCTGGCCGGAGACGGGCAGGCCGAGGCCGGTGGCCGCCACGCCCGGCTCATACGCGACGGCGCGGATCGTGTCCGTCCGGAACGAGACCGCCGATGTCACAACCCTCACCCTGGGTGACGTGGACGCGGCCTTCCTGGCCGGTGAGTTCGGCCAGTTCGCCATGGTCACCGTGCCGGCCTTCCCGCCGGTCCCGATCTCCATCTCCCGCTTCGGCCGAGACACGATCGACCTCACGATCCGCGCTGCTGGTCCGGCGACGGCCTCGATCATCGGCCTCGGGCCACGCGATGAGATCGGCATCCGGGGACCGCTCGGGACATCCTGGCCGATCGAGCGGGCGATGGGCCACGACGTGGTCATCGTCACGGGCGGCATCGGGCTGGCTCCGTTACGGCCGTTGCTCGACGGGCTGCTCGCCCAGCGGGACCGGTTCGACTCGATCCGCCTCTACTACGGCGCCCGGACCCCGGCTGACCACCTGTACCGAGAGGAGCTCCGCCGCTGGGCCGCCCGCGGCGACATCGACGTGCAGCTCACCGTGGACCGCTCGAGTCCCGACTGGACAGGCCCCGTGGGCGTGGTCACGCACCTCTTCGACCGCGCGACCTGGGATGGCTCACGCTCGCTCGCGTTCGTATGCGGGCCCGAGCGGATGATGGAGGCGACCGTGGAGGCACTCGAGGGGCGAGGCCTCACCCCCGACCGGATCTTCGTCACGCTCGAGCGCCACATGGAGTGCGGCATCGGGCTCTGCGGCCACTGCCAGACGGGCGGGCTGTTCGTCTGCCGGGACGGACCCGTGTTCTCGCTCACCCAGCTGGGCGGCATCTTCGGCAGGGAGGGCATCTGATGCCGGCCGTCGCCGCCCGACCGCGTCTCCGCGTCGGCATCGTCAAGATGGCGTCCTGTGATGGCTGCCAGCTCACGCTTCTCGACCTCGAGGATGAGCTGCTCGCGCTGGCCAGCCGGTTCGAGATCGTCGAGTTCCCGGAGGCAAGCTCACTCCGCTCCGCGGGCCCGTATGACGTGCTTCTCGTGGAGGGCAGCATCAGCACGCCGGACCAGGCCGCCGAGATCGTGGAACTCCGCCGCCAGGCGAAGCTGCTGGTGACGATCGGCGCCTGCGCCAGCTACGGCGGGATCCAGGCCCTGCGCAACTGGTCCAGCCACGACGTGTTCCGGGCCGCCGTCTACGCCCATCCCGAGTACGTCGAATCGCTCGCCACGGCAACGCCCGTCTCCGAGCACGTCAAGGTCGACGCCGAGCTCCATGGCTGTCCGATCAGCCCGGAGCAGCTCCGCGAGGTCCTCGTGTCGGTGGCCGTCGGCCGCCGCCCGCAGATCCGCGAGGAGTCCGTCTGCCTCGAGTGCAAGCGGCTCGGCACCGTGTGCGTGATGGTGGCCCGGGGCATGCCGTGTCTCGGGCCGGTCACACAGAGCGGCTGTGGCGCACTGTGCCCGACGTTCGGCCGCGGCTGCTATGGCTGCTTCGGCCCACGGGAGCAGGCCAACGCCGCCAGCCTCGCCCGGACCTTCGAGCTCGAGGGGCGCGAGGGCGAGGAGGTCAGCCGTCTGTTCGCCGGGTTCACCGGTTGGGCCGGCCCGTTCCGCAGCGTGATCGGCGACTTCGGCGGCCCTCCGGGCATGACGTCCGGAGCGACCAGCCCGATCACGGCGACCACGGCCACCACGGCCACCACGGAAGGAGCCGGCGATGCAGGGTGACGACGGCGGCACGCTGGTCGCGGATGCCCCGGGGATCGATCACGAGTTCAAGGTCGGGTACATCACCCGCGTCGAGGGCGAAGGCTCGCTCAGCCTGCGCGTCCGCGACGGAGCCGTCGTGGAGGCGCGCCTGCGGATCTTCGAGGCGCCGCGGTACTTCGAGCGACTGGTCGTCGGCCGCACCGGCGACGAGGTGGTGGACATCGTCGCGCGCATCTGCGGGATCTGCCCGATCGCGTACCAGATGACCGCCGTGCACGCCTTCGAGGACCTGTACGGGATCGAGATCGATCCGTCCGTTCGAGCCCTCCGGCGGCTCCTGTACTGCGGGGAGTACATCCAGAGTCACGCCCTGCACGTGTACCTCCTGCACGCGCCGGACTACCTTGGGTACCCGTCCGCGCTCGCGATGGCCGTGGACCACAGGGCGGTCGTGGAGCAGGGCCTGGCGCTCAAGAGGACGGGCAACCAGCTGATCGCTGCGCTCGGCGGCCGGCCTGTCCACCCCATCTCCGTGCGGGTCGGAGGCTTCTCCAAGGCACCGCGGCGCTCGGACCTGGACGGCGTCCGCGCGGCCCTGGACGCGGCCGTCGAGCAGTCGCTGGCCACGGTGCGCCTGGTCGCCACGTGGGATCCGCCGGCGCTCGAGCACCCACAGCCGCTGGTGGCGTTGCGACACGAGGCGGAGTACCCCTACAACGACGGGCGGATCGTGTCCACGGATGGCCTGGACCTTGCCCCGGGGGCGTGGCGCGAGGCGTTCGAGGAGCACCATCTCGAGGGCAGCAACGCGCTGCACGCCCGGACGCACGACGGGCGGGTCTACCTCCTGGGTCCGACGGCGCGGATCGCGCTCGCCGCGGACCGGCTGCACCCGCTCGCCGCGGAAGCGCTGGAGGCCACGGGCCTGCGGGACGCCATCCGCACCAACATCCACCGCTCCATCGTGGCCCGGGCCGTGGAGCTGCTCCACGCCTGCGCCGAGGCCCGGGACATCATCGACGGCTACCGGCCGCCGTCCGAGCCGAAGGTGGCGTTCACGCCGCGTGCGGGTGTCGCCGCCTGGTCCACGGAAGCCCCCCGCGGCCTCCTCCACCACCGGTACGAGGTGGATGAGCAGGGCCACGTGACCCATGCCCAGATCGTGCCGCCCACCAGCCAGAACCAGGGCGCCATCGAGGCGGACCTCGCGGCCTTCGCACCGGCGGTCCTCGGTCTGCCCCACGCGGAGGCGACCCACCAGCTTGAGATGCTGATCCGGGCCTACGACCCGTGCATCAGCTGTGCCACCCACTTCCTCGATCTCCGGATCCAGGACGAGCGAAGCGGGAAGGGGACCTGATGACCCACCTCGCACCGCCCTCGGTCCGTCTCCTCATCTGCGGCAACGCGGACCGGGGAGACGACGGGGCAGCCCTGAGCGCCATTGCGACCTTGCTCCCGGCGCTGCCGTCCGCCCTGCTGGAGCGCCTGGAGGTACGCCGTTGCGGCCACCTGCGGGTCGAGGACCTGCTGGACGTGCGGCCGGGCCAGGTCGCGGTGGTCGTGGACGCGGCTGTCGGGATCCCGCCCGGGCACGTCGTCACGCTGCCGATCTGGCAGATCGTGGCGGACCCGAACGCGCCGGCGCCCCGCTCGTCGCACGAGCTTCCGATCGACCAGGTCCTTGGGCTGGCCCGCGAGCTGAGGCCGGGCGGGTTGCCGGACGGGACCTTCGTCGGGATCGGCGGGCGCAGGTTCGGGTATGGGCGGCCGCTGTCGCGCTCCGTGCGGCTGAACATGACGAATTTCCAGGACGCGATCGCCGCCGAGCTGTCCCTGCTCACGCACATCTCCTCGGAGGGACCCGCCGCCTCAGGGTAGGCTGGCTGGGCTCACGCCCCGGTCAGGAGAAGAGGTGCTCGCGTGAACATCGTCTCGATGCATGCCCCGAGGCTCGTGGGCGACTTGATGGCCCTGGAGCCGATCGTCGTCCGGGCGGACATGCCCCTCACCGAGGCCGCGATCCTCATGGACCGGCACCAGGTCAGCGGGCTGCCGGTCGTGGACGGCGGCGGGACCCTGGTCGGCGTGATCAGCGACACGGACCTCCTGCGTGCCCGCGCCACCGAGTACCTCTGGGCGAACTGGCCGGGCCTGCGGGTGAAGCACCTGATGACCAGCCCGGCCCTGACGAGCCGCCGGGACGAGTCGCTGACGGTCGCAGCGCGGAAGATGGAGCGCCATCACGTCGGCCGCCTCGTGGTGGTCGCGGACGATGACGAGCCGCTGCCGATCGGCGTGATCGCGATCGCGGACCTGATCCGGGCGATGGCTGCTATGCCGCCGGAGGAGCCACCGGAGGCCGAGCCCGTCGCGAACGTCTCGGACGCTGCGGTCCTGGCCGATGACGAGACGCACGGCGACTGAGGGGCTCGCCGAGGCTTCGGCCGACGGCGAGACAACGCGCCCACCGGCGTCGACGCGCGATACGCTCCACGTGCTGGTCACCGTGGTCGTCGTGGGCGCGCTGCTGTTCGCGGCCTTCATCGGGCTGCTGAGCTGGATCGGGTTCCTCGCCAGCTGCTGCACGCGGCCGGCCCCGTCGCCCTGGTGACGGCCGTCTGCGATCGTCAGCCGAGGGCGGCCCGCAGGAACCGGCAGGCGCGGAGCGTGACCCAGGGGCTGGGCTCGCCGGCCGTGTCCAGGTCCGACCACAGCTTCCCGCGGTACGGGTATTCGTTGCGCCAGCGCCCGTGCTCGACCTGCTTCGCCAGGACGCGATCCACGAGGCGCGCCAGCCGGGGATCGCCCGCCTGGCCGAGCTCCGCCAGCACCTCACCCACCTGCAGGATGTCCGCAACGTAGCCGGATGGGAAGCCCAGCTTGAACCAGGCGCGCGAGATCGCTCCGTCCCAACCTGCGGGGTAGCGGGCCTCCGCAGGGTCCACGGAGAGCAGCAGGGAAACCCCGGCCTCTATGGCCGCCCGGACCTCCGGTGACCGCTCCGCCGGCGGGATCGCCGCCAGGCCGCGAAGGGCCTTGACGGCACCCCACGCGCACGGCAGCTCCTCGTTCACGCCGCAGGCGAACGCCGGTCCGGATGTGCCCGAGGCGTAGTAGCGGGACGCTCGCGGCCCGCCGAGCATCGACCGCGCCTGCCAGTCCACCGCAGCGGCCACGCGCGGTTCGCCCAGCCGGCCGAAGGCGATCAACGACCGCAGGAGGTTGCCGTTGAGGCAGTGGAGGACCGATGACGGGGGAGGGGGCCGGTCCGCCCGGGAGGTGCCCGAGCATCCGAAGCCGCCCGAGGCCGCCTGGGTGTGCGCCAGGACGTACTCGCATGCGGTGGCGATCCGGGGGTCGGCCGGGTCCGCGCCCAGCTGCTCGAGCACGATCAGGCTCCAGACGGTGCCCGTGTACTTGGGCGCGTAGCCCGGGCCGGGCTTGACCCACCAGCTGGCAGGGTCCTGGGCATCGAGGATCGGCGCGACCGGCGGGAGGGTGGCCGCCGCCGCGCGGGCCGCGAGGACGTC
>Ga0209014_10001031_pt1 | contig 16610 bp, 17 predicted proteins | sample BarGraNGADG00212_FD_184491 | JGI IMG/M metagenome (GOLD analysis project Ga0209014, IMG submission 184491) | Arctic peat soil microbial communities from Barrow, Alaska - Barrow Graham LP Ref core NGADG0002-212 (SPAdes) (version 2) | ecosystem: Environmental > Terrestrial > Soil > Wetlands >...
GAACGGGCCGCTGCACCGCCTGGCCAAGCGTTATGGGGTGTGCTGCGTGGTGGCGGGGCACGTGCATCAGTTGATCCACGCCGAACTGGAATCTGTCACGTACCTATCGCTGCCGAGCGCGGGCGGGCACCTGCGGTTGAGCGGCAAGTACGAGGACGGCTGGTTCTTCGGCTGGACCGGCGTGGAAGTGCGGGGGAGGGAGGTGGTGTTCCAGGTTCACGCGCTGGATGGCGCGACGACGCCGCTGATCGCTTGGGGCAGGGCGGGGCTACTGGTCAGATGACCATATCGGAGTGAGGTATGATGAGGGCATGAAGAACCGGGTCATCACCGCTACCGAGTTCAAAGCCAAATGCTCCGCGCTATTCGACGAAATCGAAGATCACGGAGGCACGATTACGGTGACCAGGCGTGGACGGCCGGTAGCCACGATTTCCGCGGCGAAGAAAGTGGTGTGGAAATCGTCCGCGGGTATTTTGGCGGGGAAGGTCAAGATCACCGGGGACATTGTCAATTTCGATACTTCCGAACTATGGGAGGCGCTACGGCGCGATTGAGGACTCTACCTTCTTGACTCCTCGATTTCTCCTCGATACCCACATCGTTATTCGTTGGCTCTCCGAACCCAAGAAGCTGTCGCGCGAACAGTTCCGGGTAATCGAGGACGTCGAACGGCACGGAGGGTGCGTAGGCGTCAGTGCTTTCAGCTTGATTGAAATCGTATTGCTGGCCGAAGGTGGCAAGCGAATCGGCGCCGGTCTGAACGAGTTGTTTCATGAACTGGACACCAACCCGGCGCTTCGGATCATGCCCTTCACTACCGACGTCGCCCACGAAATGGCTGCCATGGGCGACGCGTTGCGAGATCCGGGCGACCGGGTAATTGTTGCCACCGCCCGCGTACATCGCTTGCGCCTTCTGACTGCCGACCAGCGGATTATCGAATCGAATCTGGTCCCGGTGATCGAGTAGCGCGGCTGCTACGGGGCCTGAAGGCCTGAAGGGCGGGGCTAATCCAATAGTGATAGCATTGATATATGGGCAGCATTCTGATTCGCCAACTCGATGACGAGACCAAATCGAAGCTCCGTCTGCGAGCAGCCCGCAGCGGTCACTCGATGGAGCAGGAGGCACGCGAGATCCTGCGGCATTCCCTGGCTTCCGAAAGTTCCTCCGGCTTGCATCTGGTGGATGCGATTCGCCGCAGGATAGAGCCCTTGGGTGGGGTTGAACTGCCGGTCATTCCGCGTGAGCCCGTACCTGAGCCGCTCAAACTGGACGAGTGATCATCCTGGACACCAACGTGATTTCGGAATTGGTGCGGCGCGAGCCGTCGCCGGTAGTGCTACGCAATCTGCGCCGGCTCCCCTCAAACGATCTCTACACCACCGCAATCACGGAGGCCGAAATCCGATTCGGTTTGGCAATCCTGCCGCGCGGAAGAAAGCACACGGCGCTGCGCAACCAGTTGGACCTCATTCTCAAGCAGGAATTTGCGGGGCGCATCCTGCCATTCGACTCTCCGGCGGCGGAGGCTTATGCCGCGCTAGTTGCTGGCCGGCGTGTGTCCGGCCAGCCGATCTCTGTTTTCGACGGACAGATTGCGGCCATCGCCTTGATTCACGGAGCCACGTTGGCGACCAGGAACGTGCGGGATTTCCGGGGACTGAAATTCCCCCTTCTCGACCCCTGGGCGGAACTCTAGAGGCGACATCTGGTCAGATGACCATACCGGAATGAGGTATGATACGGGCATGAAGAACCGTGTCGTCGCCGCTACCGAGTTCAAAGCTAAATGCTCCGCGCTACTCGATGAAATCGACAATCACGGAGGCACGATTACGGTGACCAGGCGTGGGCGGCCGATAGCCACGATTTCCGCTGCGAAGAAACCGCCGTTTAAATCGCCCGCGGGTATTTTGGCGGGGAAGCTCAAAATTACCGGAGACATTGTGGATACCACGGAGCTGTGGGATGCGCTCCGGCGTGATTGAGGATCTGGCGTCTTGAATCCACGATATCTCCTCGATACCCACATCGTGATCCGTTGGTTCTCGGACCCTAAGCGGCTGTCACGCGAGCAACGCCGCGTTCTCGAAGACGCCTTCCGGTGCGGAGAGTGCGTGGGCGTAAGTGCCATCAGTTTGCTTGAAATCGCGGTTCTAGCCCCGGGACTGAAGCGGATCGGCTCCGGACTGAATGAGTTGTTCCATGAGTTAGACACCAATCCCGCGTTTCGGATCGTTCCTCTCACGACGGACGTCGCCCACGAAGTGGCTGCCATAGGCGACGCGTTGCGAGATCCGGCGGACCGAGCGATTGTTGCCACCGCCCGCATCCATCGCTTGCGCCTTTTGACTGCCGACCAGCGGATTGTCGAATCGAATCTGGTGCCGGTGATCGAGTAGCGCGGCTCCAACGAGGTCTGCCCCCAAAAGCAAAACCGCCGGTCCGGAGATTCCGGACCGGCGGTTTTGTGCTGCAGGAATGAACTATGGATTAGTCGCCGAAGGTGCCGACTTCTTCCCGCTCTTCCACTTTCCTGGCGGCCGGTTTCGGCGCGGGCGCCAGCGACTCGATGCTCACCAACCCCGGACCGGGCTTCTCCTGCAAGACATGCTCGCGGTACAGTTTGGCCATGCGGGCGTTCTCGGCGTCCTGCTTCATCCTGGCGTCGCGCGCCCGGAACTTCTCTTCGCGCGCCGTCTTGGCGATGCCGAGGTTGTCCAGATCGTGCTGGATTTCGTGGGTCACGATGTCTTCGCGCAGCACCATGGCGTGGTCGCGGCTGGGTAGCGGAACGCTCTTGCCGCCGGCGAAGATTTCGTGCTTGCCGTGCTCTTCGTACCACTTGGTAAGCGTGGCGGTCATGTGCATCTTCTCGATGATGTTGCGCCAGCCCACGCCGGTGTTGTAGGCGCAGAAGGAAATTTCACCTTCCTGGGTGGCATACGGAATGATGCACTGCTCGGTGCGGCGGAAGTCGTAGTTGAACAGATCCTGGAACCACATCCCCGCGATGAACAGGAAGTTCCAGCGATCCTTGCGCCGCTTTTCGATGTCGTCCATGGTGCGGTCCTTGCCCACCTTCCCGTAGTTCTTGCCGGTGGCGCCGAAGGTCTTGTCGAGTTTCTTCAGCATGTCGCTGAGTTTGAAGTGCGTGGGCGTTTGGAAGGGGTCGTAATTGCGGGCGAGGGCCAGCGTCATGCCAACCACGGACAGCCACTTCCCGCGTGCGGCATCGTTGACGCGGGCCACATCCTTGGCCCAACGGTCGGCATTGAGGAACGCCGTCACCGGGACCCTTTCCTTGGTTTCCTTGTCCACCATCACGGCCATGCCGGTGCCGCAGTTGGGATGGCACCCGCAGCTCAACTGGCCCCAATCGGCTTGCGGACCGTGGGTCAGATCGCTCCAATCGCTGAACGTCGACATGAAGGAAATCGGGAACCAGTCGCGCGCCGGCACGCCGAGGCCGGTCTGGTTCTTGACATCGTGCGCCAGGTGGGAAAGCGTGTAGCGCTGGGCGGCGCGGCGCTCGTCGGTGACGGCTTCATCGCGGCCGGTGAAGCTTACGGGCTGGAACGAGAGGAAGGGAATGCGTTTCGGATTGTCGAGCGCGAACTGCACGATGCGGCCCACCTGCTCGTTGTTGATGCCGTTGATGATGGTGATTACCGGGATGATGTCCACGCCGTTGGTGTACAGGTTTTCGATGGCGCGCAGCTTCACATCGAAGAGGTTGCCCACCTTGCGATGCTCGTTGGCCGCGTTGCCGATGCCGTCGAATTGCAGGTAGGCGTAGCGCAGGCCGGCGTCGGCTGCCTGGCGGCAGAACGCAGGGCTCTTGGCGAACTCGATTCCGTTGGTGGCGGCCTGCACGCTGGTGTAGCCCACTTCGCGGGCGTAGGCCACGGCTTGCAGGAAGTACGGCGAGATGGTCGGTTCGCCGCCGGAGAACTGCACGCTCATCTGGCGCTTCGGCTTGATGGTGACGGCGTTGTCGAGCAGCGTCTTGATGTCTTCCCAGCTCAACTCGTGGACGAACCCGACCTGATTGGCGTCCATGAAGCAGGGATCGCACATCATGTTGCAGCGATTGGTCAGATCGACGGTAAGCACCGAACCGCGTCCGTGGGTGACCGTGCTGCTGCCGTGATGGTGCAGTTTGGCATCGTTGTGCGCGCGGATGTCGCGGCCGGGGAAGACCGCTTCCAGGTGCTTGAAAAACGCGGGATCGATGGCCATCACGTCTTCGAAGTGGCCGTGGATCGGGCAATCCTTCACCATCAGGATCTTGCCGTCGCGCTCGATCACCTGGGCCTTGATCTCGCCGGGTTTGTCGGTATAGAGAACTTCGAGAGGGGTCTTGCCATCCAGGATCTGTTGGCGGATTTCCGGCACGCAGCGCGGGCACAGCGAATCGGTTTCGCGCGGCCAGCCGAGCGGCGGCTTGGTCTTTTCCCAGCTCTTCAGAAGCGGTTTGTCGCTCCACTTCGGGACGAAACTGGGGTTCTGGCCGATCTGATTGAATTTATCGAATACGAACCAGGCCGCACCGGCGGCGTAGACAAGAGCTTTCTCAGCGTATTTGATCGGCTTGTGCATGTTGTTCGGACTCCTCCTGAGTGACTCGGTTCCCTCAATACCCGATAGTGCGCTTTATCAAAGTATAGGAAGGGTCGGGGAGGCGGACTACGGATTGTTATCAAAATGTTGAAATTGTTGGTTGTATGGCACGTGGCGGGGTTGAACGGAGGGATCGGAAACTTAGATTTCGAGCGTCAGGCGGAGGGCGTTGGCGACTTCCGCCATGCGCATGGGCGAGAGGGAACCGGCCAGCGGGCCGGTGTGGCGCAGGCACTCGTGCCTGCCGTGTCGAGACTCGTCTCGACACCTGTTCGCGGCGGTGACATAGGGTCGAAGGTGGGCGTCGGCATGAGTGCCGACGCGGCAGGCATGAGTGCCTGCGCCACATCGCACAGAAACACTTGTGAGAAACGCCGGCTAAGCATGCCTCAGGCCGTCGAGGTCTGCTACGGAAAACTCCCTAGCGATGATTGCGCACTCGGCCTGAACGCCGGGGTCGGCAGCCATGGCAGCCATCTGCGATTCGAACGCGAGAGCGCGGCGGCGGGCGGTGCTGAGTTTAGTGGATTGCTTCATGGCCACCCGCTCAAAACTCCGCGTTGCCCGGAGTTCTCGGGAACGGGATGACGTCGCGGATGTTCTTCATCCCGGTGAGGTACATCAGCATGCGCTCAAAGCCCATGCCGAAGCCCGCGTGGTGCACGCCGCCGAAACGGCGCAAATCCAGGTACCACCAGTAGGCCTCTTCCTTGAGACCGTGAGCCGCCATGTCGCGGATGCGCTCTAAGAGCACGTCGTGGCGCTCCTCGCGCTGGCTGCCGCCGATGATTTCGCCGATGCGCGGCGCCAGCACGTCCATGGCGGCCACCGTCCTGCCATCGTCGTTGCCGCGCATGTAGAACGCCTTAATGTCCTTCGGATAGCCGGTGACGATCACCGGCTTGTGGAACACCTCCTCGGTCAGGTAGCGTTCATGCTCGCTCTGCATGTCCACACCCCACTCGGTGGGGAATTCGAAGTTCTTGCCGGATTTCGTCAGCAGCCGGATGGCTTCGGTGTACGTGATGCGCTCGAAGCTCGCATTCACCAGGCCGTCGAGCGTCTTGCGCAATTCCGGGTCGTACCACTTCGCCAGGAAGTCCAGGTCCGCGCCGCACGCGTCCACCACCTGCTCCACCTGGCTCTTGAGGAATGCCTCGGCCAGATCCTGATTGTCGTTGAGGTCGCAGAAGGCCATCTCCGGCTCGATCATGTAGAACTCGGCCAGATGGCGCGGCGTGTTGGAATTCTCGGCGCGGAACGTGGGGCCGAAAGTATAGACGTTGGCGAAGGCGTGGGCGAAAATCTCCGCTTCGAGCTGCCCGCTGACCGTCAGGAACGTGCGCTTGCCGAAGAAATCCTGCGTGAAATCCGGCGCCTTGCCGCTCTTGCCGAGAGCTTCCAGATCGAGCGTGGTCACCTGGAACATGCTGCCCGCGCCCTCGGCATCCGACGCCGAGATCACCGGCGTGTGCACGTACAAAAACCCGCGATCCTGGAAGAATTTGTGGATGGCGACTGCCAGCGCGTTGCGCACCCGGAACACCGCGCCGAAGGTGTTGGAGCGCGTGCGCAGATGCCCCAACTCGCGCAGCGTCTCCAGCGTGTGTTTCTTCTTTTGCAGCGGGTAGTGCTCCGCGTCCGCCGTGCCGTGGATGTTCAGCGCCAGCGCCTTCAACTCCACCGCCTGCCCTTTGCCCATGGACGCCACCAGTTCGCCCTCCACGCTGATGCAGGCGCCGGTGGTGATCTTGGCGATTACGTCCTCTGGGACCACGCTCGTCTCGAGCACGATTTGCAGGTCCACGGGCGAAGACCCATCGTTGAGCTGGATGAAGTGGACGTTCTTGCTGTCGCGGCGGGTTTTCACCCAGCCCCGGGCGGTGACGCGTTCTCCGGGGGAGCGTTTCAGCAGGCTCCGTACGTAGCTGTCTGGTTGAATCATGGCGATCGTCGTTGCGCGCTTACTGCTCTTCCAATCGGGCGAAAACCTGGCAGGCGGTCTCCAACAGGTGCGGGTTGTCGCCGCGGTCCTTCAGTTCCAGCACCAGCGGGTACCGGTCTTCGCGGCTGCGCAGCAGCTCCATGGTCTGCTTCCAGTCGATGGTGCCGCCTTCAGAGGAGACCAGCGGGAAGAGGTGGTTGTCGTCCTTGCCGTTGTTGTCGTGCACGTGGGTGGAGCGGATGCGCTCCTGCATCAGTTGGAATTCGTGCGGTACGCCCGCGCCCATGTTGGCGTGGCCCGTATCGAACACGTAGTTCAAGCCGACGTGGGTCAGTTCCTCGAACTGGATCAGCTTTTCGGCGCTGGAGAGTTCGTTGGGAATGTTCTCCAGCAGAATCTCCACGCCGCGCCCGCGGGCGAACAGGTTGAGTTCTTCGAGCGCGCTCCAGGCGGCGTCGAACTTGCGCATGTCGAACTCCTCCCCGCCCACCCCTATGTGCTGGATCAGGTACTGGAAAGGGATGGTTTCGGAGATCTCTAGCGCCCTCTTGATCTCATCCACCATGTGCAGGCGCGAGCCCTTCACCGGTTCAGTGATGCTGATCACGGCGTGCGGTCCGGAGCGGCCCCAGATCTCATCGTTGTACATGGGCGAGTGCAGCGAGTGGAGCTTCAAGTCGGAATCGCGGAACCAGTGGCCGAGTTCGGCGATCTGCGCCTTATCGCGATAATCCAGGTGCTGGCGCGCGCAGAAAATTTCTACCGCGGGGATTCCGGCCTGCTGAATTCTACCGAGCAGCGCCGACGTCAGCCGGTGATTGACGAACAAATGCGTGGAGAGTACGTGATTCATCTTGTGTTCACTTGAGAGTTCGTCGCAGCACTGTAGCGTAGCCTTTCAGGCGGGGTGCCCTCTGGGCCCGCCCCCATTGGTGGGGGCATTCTTTCCTGGCTTCGCTGGTGCACTTCTGAAATGGCATGCCTAGTGTCCTTCCGCCGTACCGTCGGTACGGGGATCGGGCGCGCCTTCCAGCCATCCGTTGTTCCAGCGGATGGCCGCCGCCTCGCCCTGCGCGTTGACGCGCCTCACCACGTAGCCGCGCTTTTCGAGTAGCGCCACGGTGTCCGGCGAGAAGCCCGGTTCCATGCTGAGTACATCGGGCATCCACTGATGGTGGAAGCGCGGCCAGTTGACCGCGTCCTGCACGTTCATGCCGAAATCCAGCACGTTGACGATGACTTCGAGCACCGTATTGATGATGGTGGGCCCGCCCGGCGACCCCACGGCGAGCACCGGTTTGCCAGCCTTTAGCACGATGGTGGGCGTCATGGAAGAGAGCGGCGTCTTGCCCGGCGCGATGGCGTTTCTCTCGCCCTGAATCAGGCCGTACATATTGGCTTCGCCCGGCTTGGGCGCGAAATCGTCCATCTCGTTGTTCAATAGAAAGCCCAGACCGGTGGCCGTCACCTTGCTCCCGTAACCGCCGTTCAACGTGTACGTCACCGCCACTACGTTGCCCTCCGCGTCGGCCACCGTATAGTGCGTAGTCTCCATGGATTCATGCCCGTCGAACACGGTAGCCTTGATCTGGCTGGAGGGCGTGGCGCGCTCCGGGTCGATGGACGCGCGCTGCCGGGCGATGTACTTGGGGGAGAGCAGGGCGGTCAGCGGCAGCTTGACGAAATCGGGATCGCCCAGGTGTTCGGAGCGGTCCGCGAAGTAGCGGCGCATCGCCTCCGCCATGTAGTGGACCACGCTGGCCGAACCGGCGCCGCCCTTTTCGTAGCCGGTAGTGTCCAGCATGCCGAGCATTTGCAGAATGCCCACGCCGCCCGAACTCGGCGGCGGCGCGGTGACGATGGTGTAGCCGTGATACGCGCCGGTGAGCGGCGCGCGCTCATGCACCGTGTACCTCTTCAGGTCGGCTTCGGTGACGAGTCCGCCGTGCGCCGCCATGTCCTTGGCCAGCAGACGCGCCGTCTCGCCCTCGTAGAAATCCTTCGAGCCGAGTTTCTCTACACGCTCCAGGGTGCGCGCCAGTTCGGGCTGCACCAGAAGTTCGCCGGCTTCGTAGAACTTTCCGCCCTTCAGAAAAATGCGGTTGGATTCCGGGAAGCCGCTCAGACCGCGCGTTCCGCGCAGCGATTGGGCCAGGCCATACGACACCGGAAAGCCCTTCGCCGCCAGTTCCACCGCGGGATGCACCAGTTCCGCCCACGGCTTCTTGCCGTACTTCTGGTTGGCGTACTCCAGGCCGCGCACCGTGCCCGGCACGCCCACCGCGCGGTAACCGGTCACCGAGTCCTCGGTGGCCTTGCCGGCGCCGTCCAGGTACATGTTGCGCGAGGCAGAGAGCGGGGCGCGTTCGCGGAAGTCGATAAACGTGGTGCGACCGTCGGCCAGGCGGATCAGCATGAAGCCGCCGCCGCCGATGTTGCCCGCGCTGGGGTGGGTCACCGCCAGCGCCAGTCCCACGGCCACCGCGGCGTCGATGGCGTTGCCGCCGTTCTTCAGAACTTCGAGCCCCACAACGGTAGCGTGGCGTTCGCGCGAGACCACCATGCCGTGGCGCGCGCGCACCGGCTGGGCGGCCCACCCCGGCACGGACGCCGCGATCAGCAGCAGAGCTAACGTGTGGCGCATACACTCGATTCTACTATGCGGCCCCGGCGAGGACACTGGTTGCCTTCCGCACCGTGGCCAGGCGCTTTCGCCTGCCAATCGATTGTTTCACAGCCTGCTCACGCGCGCGGCTCCGATCCGAGCCGCGACCGGGGTACCCTCCGGGTCGGGAGCGATTGCCTCTGATTTTGCTGCACGCCGGCGGAACTTGCGCTACCGCGCGAGTTCCACCAGCTTGCGCCCGCAGATCATGCTGGCCTCATGCTTGTTGCCGCCGGGACCCTGCCAGTGGGTCTCCAGACTGAGCCATCCCTTGTAGCCATCGCCCGCCAGGGCGTCCACCTGCCCGCGCCACCCGACCACCCCATCGCCGATGGCGCACCACACCGGCTTGTGCCCGTCCATGGTGCAATCCTTGGCATGCACGTGTTGAATTCGCGACACCGGCAGCTTGCCGTAGCCTTCGGGGAAAGCCTTCTCGCCGGACACGACGGCGTTGGCCGGGTCCCAGACCACTTTCAGATTGGGGTGATCGAGCGCGGCCAACACCCGCGCGGTCTCCGCCCCGGTAGCGATATTGCAGGCGTGCTCGTTTTCCAGGCCGATGATCACACCGTGTGGCGCGGCCTGATCGGCCAGGGCGCGCAAGGCTTCCACGATGCGGTCGAAGCAGACTTCCGGATCCACCGTGCGCCAGTACGAGAACACGCGGATGATGCGCGCGCCAGTCCGCCCCGCAATCTCCAGGGCGCGCGCCGTGAGCCGGGGCTGATCGGCGAACGTATGTTTGGCGGCGAACATATCCTGCTGGAAGCGGGCATCGACTTCCGGCGAGTCGGGCAGCACGCACTTCAACAGCGGCGACGCGATGGAGAGAATCTCCAGGCCCGCGCCGCGCACGATGGCGATGGCGCGGTCCAACTCCTCATCGCTCAGGTCGACGATGTTTTTGCCGAACACCATGCGGAGTTCGGCGCCCGTCATGCCAAGTTCGGTCATGGAGCGGACGGCGATTTCGATATCCGGCGAGAACTCGTCGGTGATGGCGGCGACTGGAAAATGTGCGGGCATGAAAGCTCATTATAAAGCGCGGTAGTGCGAGAATAGCAAGGATGCCAAGGATTGCAACTTCGGTGGAAATGGTGCCGCGCTCGCGGATCCGGGAACTGGCCGAGATTGCCATGACCATGGACGGCGTCCTGCGCCTGTACTTCGGCGAGAGCAATCTGCCCACCCCGGAGTACATTAAACAGGCCGCCAATCGGGCTCTGGCCGACGGGTACACTTTCTACACGGAGAATGCCGGCTTGCCGACACTGCGCCGCGCGCTGGCCGATAACTACCGCCGCCTGCACGGTGTGGCTTTGGACCCCGCCGGCGAGATCGTGGTCACGGCGAGCGGTGTGCAGGCGCTGAACCTGGGGATTCGCTGCGTGCTGGATCCGGGCGATGAAGCCATCGTGCTGACCCCGGCGTGGCCCAACGGACCTTCCAGCATCATGATGGCGAATGCCACGGTGCGCCAGGTGCCGCACCCGCTGGTGGGGGGGCGCTACACGGTGGATTTCGAAGCGCTCGAAGCGGCCGTCACGCCGCGCACGCGCCTCTTGCTGTATACGTCCCCCTCCAATCCGCTGGGTTGGGTGGCCACGGACGAGGAACAGCAGGGCCTGCTCGATTTCGCGCGGCGACACGGTCTCTGGCTGATGGCCGACGAAGTCTACGACCGCCTGTACTACGCTGGCGAAGAGTTAGGCGAGCCCGTGCCTTCGGTGCTGCGCAAGGCCACGCGCGACGACGCGGTAATGGTGGTGCATTCGTTTTCCAAGACGTACTGCATGACCGGTTGGCGCGTGGGGTGGCTGGTGGCGCGCCGCGACCTGGCGGAGAAGGCTACCCAGTTGAACGAATTCATCATCTCGCACGCGCCCACGTTCGCCCAGAAGGCCGCCGAGACCGCGCTCGCCGAGGGCGAAGGCGAACTACGGCGCATGCTGGAGCGTTTGAAGGAAAATCGCGACCTTTGCCTGGACGCGTTGCGCGGCTTGCCCGGCGTGACGGTCCCCAAGCCGGACGGCGCGTTCTACCTGTTCCCGCGGGTTGCGGGGCTGACGGATTCTTTCGCGTTCTGCCGGAAGTTATTGGAGGAGACGCGAGTGGGCCTGGCGCCGGGTGTGGCGTTCGGCGCCGGCGGCGAGGGTTCCTTCCGCATTTGCTACGCGGCGGAGCGCAGTATCCTGGAATTGGCTATGGAGCGGTTGACGAAGTTTTTGCGTTCCTACGCTTGATGATTGGAGACCCAAATGATCAGAGGATTCAAAGAATTTCTGCTGAAGAACAACGTGCTGGCGCTGGCCGTCGCGGTGATCGTCGGCGGAGCGGTCGGGAAGGTGGTGTCTTCGCTGGCTGCCGACATTCTAATGCCGCTGATCGGCATGGTGCTGCCCTCTGGCGAGTGGCGCGCGGCCAAGCTGGTGATCAGTAAGACCGTCGGTCCGGATGGCAAGGAAGCCATCAACGCCATCAACTACGGCACGTTCTTCGGCAACGTAGTGGATTTCGCGATCATCGCGTTTGTGGTGTACATGATGACCAAAGCGCTGATCAAGGAAGCGCCGGCGGCTCCGCCCGCGCCTTCCAGGAGCTGCCCGCGATGCAAGGAAGCCATCGCCGTGGACGCCACCAAGTGCAAGTTCTGCACGGCCGATATTTAATGACGTGCCTACCGTAGCGCAGGCGTCCACCCTGCCATGCCGGTATTCCTACCGGCATTCTTCGAAGAACGTCGGCATGGACGCCGACGTTGCAACCTGAAAGGTTACGCTACGCTGACCGCCCAGGAACAATTTCTTCCCCGCGGTGTCTAACTTTGCGACGGGAAGGAACGCGATGTTAGACGTCCGCGGGCTCACCAAGAAATACCGCAATCGCGCCGTGGTGGATCACGTGACGTTCACCGTCCCCCCGGGTCGGGTCACCGGATACCTGGGGCCCAACGGCAGCGGCAAATCGACCACGGTGAAAATGCTCGCCGGTCTGTTGCCCGCGACCTCGGGCCAGATCCTCTGGGATGGCGCCGACATCCGGAGCGACCTGACCGGCTTCAAGCGGCGTCTGGGCTACGTCCCCGAAGAGGCGTACGTCTATCCCCATCTTACCGGCATGGAACACCTGGAGCTGATCGGCCGGCTGCGCCGCTTGCCCGAGGCGCAGGTGCAGCGCAAAGCGGCGGAACTGCTCCGCCTGCTCTGGCTTCACGAGCACCGTTTCACGCCGATTTCGTCCTACTCCAAGGGTATGAAACAGCGCGTGCTGATTGCCGCCGCGCTGCTGCACGATCCGGACCTGCTGATCTTCGACGAGCCGCTCAACGGGCTGGATATCGCTTCCGCCATGCTGCTCCACGAACTGATCGCCGAACTGGCGCGCCATGGCAAGACGATCATGTACATCTCCCACGTGCTGGAGGTCACGGAGAAAGTCTGCTCGCGGGTGATCATGCTGTACCAGGGGAAAGTCGTCGCCGATGACGAAGTGGGCCGCCTGCGCGACCTGATGCATTTGCCGTCGCTCGAACAGATTTTCCGCCAACTCGCCAAACAGGAGGATGTCGGAGCGTCGGCGCGCGAAATCGTTGCCGTGATGCGGGAGGCGTGATGGACTGCCTGAGACTGCTGGTCCGCCATTTCTTCGGGCGCTTCTTCGATAACGAGAGCGTGTCGCAGAACGGCGACATGCGCACCAATGTGGTGCAGGCCTTCGGGCTGGTAGCCACGCCCGGCATCATGGTGCCCTTCTACATGCTTCCGCAGCGCGCGCGTTTCGACCACCCATTCGCCTACAACTGGGTGTTGCTCAGCGACTACTATTTCTTTGTCATGTTCTCGATGGTGGTGATGGGCTTCGTCATGGTGTTCGAGTGGGACGCGCTGTTTCCGGACCGCAAGGATTACCTGATTCTCACCCCGCTGCCGCTGGGTGGCGGTTCCATCTTCGCCGGCAAGACCCTCGCCCTGGTGCTGTTCCTGGGTCTCTTCGCGGTGGATGCAAACTTGTTCTGTACGTTGCTGGCGCCTCTGGTCACCGGCGGCGAAGGCACGCCCGCGCCGGTGGTGTGGAGGCTGATCGCGATTCACGCGGCGAGCGTCGTGGGGGCGGGCACGTTCGTCGCCCTGAGCATCGCGAGCGTGCAAGGCGTGCTGATCAACCCCTATGTGGCCCTAAATGGCCTTTGCTTCAGGCGTGATTGCCGTTATGCTCAGGGTGTGAACGGCAGAGTTCTGGGATTAGGCATGATCGTGCTGGCGTGGGGCACACCAATTCCGGCGCAGGGGCAGCGGGCTTCAATTGATGCCGCGCTGCACACCTCGGAAAAGCCGTATGCACAGGCGACGGTTGAAGCGACCGACTCGGCAAAGCCCGGCCAAGAACTTGTCGACATCGGCGTAGTCTCCCAAGGAGCCACGGCCGTGGCCGTGGCGGCGCAGAACGTTAAGCCAACCGATGTCGCAGCTCAGGCGGAACCGGATCCTACGGCGATTGTAGGTAGGATGGCGGAGAATCTCGAACGAGACTCCTTTGCGCGGCAGCAGTACGTTTACGAAATGAGCGTGTCAACTGCGTTGTGGACATCAGGTGCGAGGGCATCGCAACACGAGAGCCGGAAATATGTCGTCTCTGGTTCCTACGGTCCTCGAATGCGAGTGAATGCGTTTCAGGGCGAGTGCCGAAGCCGCGGCCAGGTCTACCCGTACACAATGCCGGGGTTCCGATGTCCGGGTCTGGTTGATTTCGCGAGCCTCGCCGACGGGCTTTGCGATGATCTCTTGGATGAGGGCAAGTCCCCCGATGCCGTGCCCTATTGGTTATTACCGCTGCGGCCTGCGTACCTAAAGTATTTCCACTTCATCTGGAACCGCGAGGCAGTTTACAACGGACAGCGAGTATACATCATCGATTTTGAGCCGGCCCGCGGCGTTTTCTCCCGGCTTCCCCCCGATGATTTGCACCGCGACGCTCGCGCCTGGAAAGGAACGCTTTGGGTCGATGCGGACGAAGCGCAACTCGCACGCCTGGACGTGATCAGATTGGTCCCTGCGCGCGGCCTGTTCAAGCACGCATCGTTCCAAATCGATTACGAACGCGTCGCCAAAGACGTCTGGTTCCCCGTCCGTTACTGCAACGTACTCTGGGGGGGAAACCTCGGAGCAAGGGTTTCTTTCGAGAGCTGCGACTTCCGCAAGGTGGACGTGTCCTCCCAGATGGAATACGTTTTTTCGACGATTCAGTACCACTAGAGGTATTGGGGCCTGCCTACCTAAAGTCCTTTGCTCACTTGCCTGTGAAATGTTGAACGCCGTCGGGCGCGGAAGCCCGCAGGCATCTTTGCGACGCCACCGGCGCGATGAGCGGCTTATGGTACGCGAGGCAGGGTTGTTACACTGATTCAGTGCTCTTCCCGCAGTTGCTTCTGACCCTGGTGCTGCTCGCGGTGTGTTCGTTCGCTCCGGGCTTTTTCTTCGTGCGCCGCCTGCGTTGGAGCGGCATGGAAAAGCTCTGCGGGTCCGTCGCGCTCTCGCTGGTTCTGCTGTGGCTGGCGGCCTGGGGTATTTATGTCTTCGCGCGGCCGGCGGCGTATTTCGGCCTGGCGGCCGTTTGCGGTGTGGCGGGTATCGCCGTCGCCAAGGACGCGTGGCGGCTGTTTCGCGGACTGCGCGTGCGGCGCGCGCTTGCCGGCTACGCGTTCCTGCTGGCCTGGACCCTGCTGGTGCTGGCCGTCATCCGCAACTATTCCGGCGCTCTGTGGAGCGGCGACTGGCTGGAACATTTCCAGCGAACCCTATTCTTCCTCCACCACTTCGCCAAGGACACGCCGATTTACGGCCAGTATCTGCTGCCGGCGCGCCCGCCCATGATGAACCTGCTGGCGGCGTTTTTCCTCGGCGTGACGCAGGACCGCTTTGAGATCTTTCAGTTCGTGTTCGCGTTCCTGAACCTGCTGGTGTTTCTGCCGTGCTGCCTGGCGATTCCGGTGTTGGTCCGCGTGCGCAAGGTGAGCCTGGGGCCGTTGGTCGGCATCTTCGCCATGAATCCGGCCGTGATGCAGAACGCCACTTACACCTGGACCAAATTGCTGACGGCGTTCTTCGTGATCCTGGCGGTTTGTCTTTACCTGTCCGGGTGGAGGAAACGCGATTCCGTCCGCTTGACCGCGGCCTTCGTGGCTCTGGCGGCTGGTCTCCTGGTGCACTATTCCGCGGGCCCCTACTGCGTGTTCTTCGCGCTGCACTACCTGTTGGTCGTATTTCGCGGACGCCCGGCCAAGTGGAAGGAACTGGCGGCGATCGTCATCGCGTGTGGGCTGCTGTTGTTCACCTGGTTCGCGTGGTCGATTGCCGCATACGGCGTCAAACCCACGTTCGCGTCGAACACCTCGATCACCCCCCAAATGCAGGTTCAGGGCAGCAACCTCGCCAAGATCGCCGGCAACGTCTTCGACTCCATCGTGCCCCGCATCGCTTACGATCCGGCTCAGGTGCACGTCTTCGACCAGCCGTACGCGCCCGCGGTGGTGCGCGACAACGTGTTCCTGCTCTACCAGACCAACCTGATTCTCTCCATGGGACTGATTGGCGGACCTCTGGTGGTGTGGTTCGCGATCGCCGCGTTGCGCGGCGGCAAGCGGCTGGGCGGGGAACGGAACTTCTGGCTGATGCTGATCGGGTTTTCCCTGCTGGTCGGCCTCGCCGTGGTGGGCGAGCGCGATTACTTCGGCGTGGCGCACCTCACGCTGATTCCGCTGGAACTGCTGGGCATCACTTTGCTGGCCGCGCGATTCTTTTCCCGGCGCCTGATCGCTTTGTTCATCGTCGCCGGTTGCGCCGTCGATTTTTCACTGGGAGTCTTCTTCCACGCACGCGTGCAGCATCTCGACAATACCGCCGAGCACACCTACTATACCGGACTGAGTTACGGCAACGGGCAGTTTGCCATCGGAGCCGCCGGGCCGGACTCGCTGAACATTTATGCGTGGCGCAACTGGCTGGGCAAACACCACGTCGCCCTCAACCAGAAGTGGCTGGGGCTGGGCGAGGCGTACCATCGCGGCGACCCTGCGTTGGAACCGGCCAAAGTGGATCTGCGTGCCGCCATCGCGGAGCGCTTGAAAGAGGACGAGGTCGACTGGCATGGCTGGTACCGGCGTCACGGTGGCGAGTTCGAGCTGATCGGCGATCATTTCGGCGGCGGCGATGCCACCTCGGCGCTGCTGGCGCTGGCGGCCCTTGGGCTCCTCGGGAGGATGGCCCAGCGCACTGATCAAGGAGCCCCGCGCCTCACCGTGGCGGACGCAGGGAAACCCAAGTCATCGCGACCCCGACACAAACGATGAACGCCGCGCTGGCCACCGGCAGG
>Ga0209014_10001032_pt1 | contig 16602 bp, 12 predicted proteins | sample BarGraNGADG00212_FD_184491 | JGI IMG/M metagenome (GOLD analysis project Ga0209014, IMG submission 184491) | Arctic peat soil microbial communities from Barrow, Alaska - Barrow Graham LP Ref core NGADG0002-212 (SPAdes) (version 2) | ecosystem: Environmental > Terrestrial > Soil > Wetlands >...
GTCAAGGTCTCACCGCCCGCGGCCGGTGATCCGGTGAGTCACTTGCTTTCCCTCAGTAATGATCAATTTTGACAAGCTGTAATATCCGAACAGTAGTAGATGCTATACGTTATCAGTATTTTTAAGATAATACGCATAATAAGATACCCTTTTTTTAAGAAAATATTCGAGCGGGACATCTACGAATCAACATATGCTACTTGAATAATAAATTGAATATTACTGCTTGGATTGGGGTATCCAGCATCGCTGATGAGCCAAGTAAAGATTTGATCACGGAGCCCGTTTTCTGGCGGACTTCACCCCGATCCACAAACTGTTTCAGGAAGTCGGCATTTTTCTGCGATTGTGTGTCACCTCTTGTTTTACAAGAAGGTATAGCAAAAAAAATCCAATCAGAGTGGTACCGATGCCTCCTGCAAGAACGACCGCGGGGAAAAGAAAATCAACAGCTGCCGGGGAAAAAACGTTAACCGTCTGAATTCAACCCAAGCATTGCCTTCAGCTATCCTTTCCGCGGAGTCCCCACAGCAAGTGGGAGATGCCTGTAAGCAGGGCGAGTGCAAGGGATACTGAAAGGATGCCAATGATCATCTCTTGTACGGGCCTACCTAGTTGGCAATTATTGTTGACAGGCAGGCAGCTTCCAGTTATAAAATATATGTACTGAAAACGTGATTCTATACAAGGAGGATTGTGCCATGAAACAAAAACTCACCCCGGGGATGACCGCCCCGAATTTCACCTACGATACCATCTCGAAACATTCTCTTGATTTTCATAAAACTACCGACGGTAAAAGGTCAGTCATTTTCTTCCTGCGGTACACCGGGTGCCCCATCTGTCAGATGAAGATCGGGGATCTCCTCAGGGACCATAAAGAGTTCCGCGCCGCGGGACTCCATGTGTACGTTGTTCTCCAGAGCACACCCACGTCCGTGAAGGAAGGCCTCGCCGGGCTCCCAGTGCCCTTCACGGTCGTCTGCGACCCGGAGGAAAAGGTTTTCGCCCTGTACGGCGTCGCGCCGGGGAATCTGCTCGGGTATCTCACTCCTTCGGTGATAATCAAGGCTATGAAGGCCTCCCGCGCCGGGTTCAAACACGGGAATAAAGAGGGGAAGGAGATGCAGCTCCCGGCCGTATTTATCGTAAACGGGGACGGGAAGATCGCCTACACCTATTACGGAAAGAACATCGGTGACGTGCCGGACAATCGGGCAATACTAAACGCCGCGCGGGTTTGAAAATAGGAGGATGCGATGGCTATTAGCGGATTGAAGCGTGTTCTGGGGCTCCCGGAAGTTTCCTTTATAGCAGTGGGCATGACCATAGGCGGCGGTATATTCGTGTTCACCGGCATCGTGCTGAAAATCGCCGGCCCGGCGCTGCCCGTGGCGTACGCCCTGGCGGTGGTGCCGGTTTTTTTGAGCATGCTCCCGCTGGCCATGCTCGGATCGGCGATACCGGTCACCGGCGGTACCTACATGTACCCCAGCCGCATGGTCTCGCCGCGCCTGGCCTTCGTGGGTATATGGGTCTACGCCCTGGCGACCTTCTTCGGCCAGATACCCCTATACAGTATTGCCTGTGCGCGTTATGTCAGGGTGCTCGTGCCGGACATGCCGGAAATCCTCTTTGCCGCGGCGCTCATCACCTTTTTTTGCATCATTAACGTGCTGGGGGTAAAACTGGCCGCCCAAATACAGGGGGTAATGGTGCTCTTGCTTGTCGCGGCACTGGTATTCTTCTCGGTGAACGGGTTGGTCCCTATCAATCCGGAGCATTTTGAAAATATATTCCAGAAAGGAGCGGGGAATCTCTTCCTGGGAGTGGCGCTCCTCACCTTCACTTATCTCGGGTCGAACGGCATCATCGAACTGGGCGAGGAGATCAAGGACCCGGGGAGGGTGATACCCCGGGCGTATTTCATCGCCTTCCCCGTGGTAACGGTGCTTTATTTGGGCGTGGCGCTGGCCTCGGTGAACGCGGTGCCCTGGCAGGGGCTCGTGGACGTGCAGGAGCCCCTTATCGCAGTGTGCGGGAGTACCATGGGCCGGGCCGGGCTATACTTTTTCGTACTGGCAGGCGCGGTGCTAGCCCTCACCACGACACTGAACGGTCTCTTCATCATGGCAACAAAATCGTTGATGGCGATCACCAGGGACGGGCTCCTTCCTGAAAGGCTAGGGACCGTTAACCGCCGCTTCGGGACAGCCCACATCCTATTTCTCGCGATCTGGGTAATATCGATGATTGGCGTGGTATCGGGGCTTTCTCTGGAGACCTTCGCCAGTTACTCCGCAATGGGGGGCATCATCATATTCATACCGGTGCTCATCGCCTCTCTGGCGCTGCCGCGCCGTTTTCCGGAGAAGTACCGGGATGCGGCCTTCAAGCTGAAAGGCTTCTGGCGATTTCTCTGCCCCATCGTGGGCATGGCAATGGCCCTATTTTTCTGCCTGGTGATTCTTGTTGACCTTAAGTCGCCGGTGAAGATAGTTCTTTTCGTCCTTTTTATACTCTCCGGCTTCGCGTATTACGGGGCGAGAAAGCGCTTTCTTCTGAAGCGGGGCGTTGACATCGAAAAGATAATAAAAAATGATGACTGGATGAAATAATGATGAAAGGAAATATCGTGGACCCGGATTCACGGAGGCGGGCCGAATACCGGCTGCCGCTGTTTAAACACTATCCCGAGCTGGAAGGCGCGTTTCCCCGCGTGCCCCTGGGAAATTTCCCCACGCCGGTGCAGCGTCTCTCCCGCCTGGGACACGACAACCTCTGGATCAAGCGTGACGACCTATCCTCCGGTATTTACGGCGGCAACAAGGTGCGGAAACTCGAGTTTGTCCTGGCGGACGCTCTGAAGAAGGGCTGCAACAGGGTGATAACCATGGGCGGGATAGGGACGAACCACGGGCTCGCCTCGGCCATATTCTGCCATGATCTGGGGCTCCGGTGCAGGCTCCTCCTCTTCAACCAGCCGGTGAACTCTTACGTAAAAAGAAACATGCTCCTGTTCTTGAAATACGGGGCGGAGCTGGTGTACCTGAAGGGCGCGCTCAGAACCGGGGCCGCGCTTCTCCTGACACAGCGCCTCCTGAACCCGCGCGCCTATATTCTGGAGGCCGGGGGGTCCTCGCCCCTTGGTACCGTCGGCATCGTGAACGCGATGCTGGAACTGAAGGAACAGATCGACGCCGGAATCCTCCCCGAACCGCGGTACATCTTCTGTCCCCTGGGGTCCAACGGCACCATGGCGGGGTTGTCGCTAGGCGCGTTGCTCGCCGGGATCTCCACTACCGTTATCGGCGTGCGCATCACCATGGACGCCGTCGGACCGATCGCCATCGCGACCGCAAAAACGGTGGAGAACCTCATGCGAAAAACCTACGCGCTATTGAAGAAACATTCCCGCGGCGTGCCGGACATCACGATTCCGCCCCAGCGGGTGATCCACGACTATGTCGGCGAGGGGTACGGCTGCGCCACCAAGGAATGCAGGGATGCGCTCACCCTCATGAATGATCGGGAGGGTATAGCCCTTGACCCCACCTATACCGCCAAGACTTTCGCGGCGCTGTGCGATTTTATTAAAACTCCGGGCCATGAGAAAGAATCGATACTCTTCTGGCATACATATAGCTCGGTCGACATGACGGCACAGGCGCAATCGGTGGATTACCGAGGACTGCCGCCGGCGCTAAGGCGCATTTATGAAACCGAAATTAAGGAGGCGGTGTAACCATGGATATGATGGCTGTTCTGGAAAGGATCGCGGTCCCGCGCCCCAACCACAGCGAGACCCTCGAGAGTACCGCGGTGTACCTCAAGGAACTGCTGACATCATGGGGAATCCCCTTTTCCGTGCAGGAATTTCCCCTGCGGCCTTATCTTTTTCTCATCGTGGGAATAACAATATTTCTTCTCGCAATAGGTTTCGCCTTCGCGGTCTATAAGAAAAAGCCCGTGGCCGCTCTGATTCTGGCACTGGCAATCCCGGCGGTCCTTGTGTTGGAATACGAGCTTTTCGTGCCGGTCACGTCGTGGCTGGCGCAGAAAAAAGGGGAGAACATCATCATGCATTTCCCCTCTTCCTCAGCAGTGCGCGAGCTTATCTTCTGCGCGCATTACGACTCCAAAACCGATTTCTGGGACCACATCCAGCGCGCCAGGTTATACCAATTTATCCCTGTCGCCATCGTGATGAGTGTTCTTCTCGCTCTCTGGACTTTCTTCGTCCGGCGGAAGGAAGCCCTTTCGAAAAAAATTCCCAGAATAATCACCCTGGCGCTCACCGGAATTTTTGTGTTTTACCTCGGACTTCTGGCGCTCGGCTTCGGCGGATTCGTCTTTGTCCCGGAGCGAAATCAGAGTTACGGCGCGGTGGACAACGGGGGGTCGGTGGTGTCGCTGCTAGCGCTTGCCAGGGACATACATGACAAAAAAATCGATATAGGATCATCCAGCGTGACGATTCTCCTCACGGCGGGCGAGGAGGTAAACTTACAGGGGGCGCATCAGTACGTGCGGGAATTCATCAACATCGACCGCCGTAAGGAAAAAATACCGCGCTATTGCGTGAATCTGGAAATGGCGGGACAGAAGGGAAACCTTTTTTATGCCCGGAAGGTCGGCATATTTTTAAAGTTCTATGCCGCCTCTCCCGAACTGGTTTCAAGAATTGAATCATCCTGGCGCTCCGTCACCGGACGGACGGTTGATGCCGAGAAATCAATCACCGACGATTCGCAGCGTTTCATGGCCGCGGGAATCCCGTCGATCACCATAGGGTATAACGGCGTTCCGGGAATGGGCATGGGGGGATTTCATAGCGAGAAAGACAATATGAACAGGGTCAATCCCGATAACCTCGCGCTCATGGTGAAGGTGCTGGAGAAATTCATCGAAGGGTTTCGGTGAGATTATAATCTGTAATGTTCTTACACTTTTTCCTCACCGGGTTTATACACCTTGATCCCCTCGGCGGAAAACAATTGTTCGATTGACTTAAGCTCTGCATCCGTGGGCACGCGCAACTCAGGGCTTGCCGGAAGCCCCAGCCATCGGCGCTTGTTCACCCCCATCGGGTGATAGGGCACTAGGGTCAGAAAAGAGAGCCCCAACCCGCGAAGAAAGCCGGCCCAGCCTTTGATATTATCGAGCCCATCCGTCATCCCCGGCACTACAGGAAGGCGAGGCCAGATCAAAGTGCCCTCCTTTCTTTTCCAGGCCTCCACAAGGGACTTTAGATTATTCTTGATCACCGTGTTTTCCGCACCGCATAATCGCCGGTGCTGCGCTTCATCAAAGACTTTGATATCGAAGAGCACCAGTTGCAGTTCTTGGAGAAGAGGCCGCAGCCTCTCCAGGTTGAAGAATCCACAGGTCTCCAGGACGACATCGACGCCTTCGGCGCGCAGACATTTGGCCAACCTGACGATAAAATCAGGATAGAGGGTGGGTTCACCTCCGGTAAAGGTTACCCCGCCGCCGGAGGTCTTAAATAGAGAGAACTCGGGACGCAACTCCTCCACGAGTTCTTCCACAGACCGGGAGACGCCGAAGCGTTTCATGGCGCCCGAGGGACAATTATCTGTACAGGTAAAGCAGTAACGACAACGTTCCGCATTCCTTTTCCCCACTTCCGGAAAGGCGTGCTCCGGGCATTTTTCAACACACCTCCCGCAGTTGATGCAAAGATGGGCTTTGAAGGCTATCTCGGTTTCCGCCTTCCAGGATTCGATGTTCTGGCACCAGAGGCAGCGCAAGGGGCAGCCCTTAAAAAAGACCAGGCTCCGTATCCCCGGACCGTCATGAAGGCAGAAATGCTGCAGGGATAAGATGAGTGGCTCAACCGATCCCATGGGCCGTCCGCTCAATGATCTCGTCTTGTACGTCGGGCTGTAGATCATTGAAGTAGGCGCAATAGCCAGCCACGCGTACAACAATCCCCGGGTAGGATGAGGGATCCTTCTTCGCTGCCTTCAGCGTCTGGGTATCGAGTATGTTGACCTGAACCTGCATCCCTCCCTGGGCGAAATAATGTTTGAAGAGGTTCACCAGGGCGTTGCGCCCCGTCTCCCCCTGGACGATATGCTTGTCAAACTTCAGGTTCAGGGCATGGCAGTTCGTCCATTTCCTGCTGTCCAGGAAGGCAGCCGAACGCAGAACGGCGGTGGGACCCAGACGCTCTGACCCGTCCACCGGGGCCAGGCCGTTGGAGAGGCGCGTGCCGGCCAGTCGCCCGTCAGGTAGGGCGCCGGTTACCTTGCCGAAGCCGACATGGCAGGTCATGGAGTAGAATCCCGGTACGTACTGCCCGCCACGTGTGTTCTTGTGCGCCCACAATGCGTCGGCAAAGGCATCGGCAGCGAGCTGGGTCATCCGATCTGCCGCGGGATCACCATTTCCGTAACGGGGGAATTTAGTGGCCAGCTCGACCCTCAGATCCTCCCGGCCGCGGAAATTGTCCCGCAGAATTTGGACAAACTCTTCCAAACTGAAGCGCTTCTCCTCAAAGATGACCTTATTCAGAGCGTAGAGGGAATCGCCCGCATCGGCCAAGCCCGCCGCCTGGATGGAGGTGTAATCATACAGGCCGCCGCCCCAGGTTACGTCTTTCCCCTTGTCAAAGCAGCCCTGTGTAAGGATAGAATTCACCGGTGTCGGCCGGTGAATCCTATAGACTTCTTCCAGCCAACTGATCACCTTCACCAAGTCGTCAACCCCGTGGCGGACCTGGGCCCGGAAGGCCTCCAGAACGCTTTCGAAGGTCTTCAACGCAGAGGCTGGCGGCGTGGGGGCGCCGAAGCGGCGTGGCCCCTCGATCCTCGCCTTGCCGTGGAACCGCCTACCCTGGTTCAGTGCCAGCTCCAGGCAGAGTGGCAGATTGAAGAGAGCGGCGTCCGAAGAGTTGTATGTACGACCCTGACTTGCCATCTCCACGCATCCGATGACAGCGTAATCCCGGGCGTGGGCTTTAGTCATGCCCGCTTCCTGAAGTGCCCTGACCACGGCTGTGTCTCCGAAAAAGGAGGGACGGCTGGTGCCCAGCTGGAGAAGTTCGACGCTTTTGTGGAAAAACCACTCCGGCGTCCCGGGATGGATGCGAACGTGAACCGCGGGCTCACGGGTCAAGACCTGTGCATAGGCGTTCAGGATAAGGGCGGAGAGCTCGTTGGTTACGTCATTCCCCTCGGCATCGGTGCCTCCCAGGGTGAAAGCCTGGGCAACTCCGTTGCCGCTGAAGAACTGGTCAACCCGCTGGGAGTAGAGTGGTATGGTTTCGCAGGCCTTCAGGCAGAAACTGGCCGTTATCTCCGTAGCCCGCTCGGGAGTCAGCCTGCCTTGTGCAATATCGTTGCGATAGAGGGGCAGAAGGATCTGATCCATCCGGCCGAAGGAGAGACCCTGTTCGAAGTCTTCCAGGTTCATGACCACGTGAACAAGCCAGGTGGCCTGTAATCCCTCCAGATATGTCCGGGCCGGTTCAAAGGGAACCCTTCGGCAGGACAATGCCGATTCCAGAAGCTCGGCCTTTCTCTGCTCAGACACTCCCGGCAGGCAGGCCATTTTTTCCGCCTCGGCGGCCAGATTCTCGGCCATCATCCTGATGCCATCGATGGTGATAACCACGGAACGGAAGAAGGCCAACTGGTCTGCATCCAAAGGGGACCCGTCGGCAAGCTTCCCCTCCTCCAACCTCTGTTTGGCCTCTACATAGGGGTGACGCAGTCCTTCATGGACAACCATCCAATAGTTTCCCACCTGATGGGCCACGCCCGCCTCCTCTGTCACATAGTGGCGCTTGGCCCGGAAAAAATCCAGAAAGTAAGAAAGGCGGGCGGGTTTGAGGAGCGCCCTGGCGCCCACGCTCTTGAATGCGTTTCTGAGCCCGATGCGAAGAAGCTCCGCAGTCTCCATGCCGGTCAATTTCAGGGGAATGGTCCGCTTCCCCAGATGGGCGATATCCTCCAGGATGTTAATCGATCCACCCTCGATGTAGTAGTTGGCGGCAATACGCTTAGAGGTCATGTTGCCGATAATAAGTTCGTCCTCGTAAATGCGGGGCTGGCGATGAGAAAAAATATAATGCAGGGCCAGGGCACGATGGACAAGGGGATGCTCCGCCTTGGCGCTCCGGCGTCCCTCCTCGGAACTCCAGAATTCCTCCAGAAGCTTCGGCCTTTCCAGACAGATTGAGTACGGTGTGGACAGCAGCTCCGCCCTGATGGCGGCTATGCGGGAAGTGGGGTTGATAAAACCTTTACCCGGAACTAACGCCTCCGAGGCCGTAGACGGCATGGCTTGCGGTAATGTAGACATAGGCCCATTACTTCCTTTTTTTGATTTTGATGTTTAATAAGGTATTGCTTTCGATTGGTGAAAGTATAGGGAGGCTGTTTTTGCCTGTCAAGGGATATTTTGCATCGAAAAGCAGGGGCTGGTGATGCGATAGGGAAATGGATGTGGAGCAGCGACCGTCATTTTGAGAAATCAGCTTACCTTTTGGTCGAGTCGTTCGTCAAGAAGGCAATCTTGAGCACAATTCAGGCAGACCTCTCCTGCATATCTTTTTTCTATGAGGTGTTATGATTGAATATATGCATCTAAGGAGTAGTCGGGGTCTCGATAGAGTTGATCATTACCAAGTGAAAGATTGAATAAATCTTGTTGCCTTTAACTTGTGTAGGAGGATGTAATGTTTATCCTTAATCGATTCATGTTTTTGTAATAGTTATGCCAGCTAACGTTTCACTACTCATACATCTTGTCGATGATAGCCCTGTACTTCTCATCAACCACGCGCCTCTTGACTTTCAATGTGTAGGTCAGTTCGCCTGCCTCCGCCGTTAACTCCTGCGGCATCAGAACGAAACTCTTGATCTTTTCGTAGCTGTCCAGCATACTGTTGACCTTATCCACCTCCGCCTCATAAAGCTTAATGATCTCAGGCTTTTTCACCATCTCACCGGGAACTGAATATTCGATGCCAGCACCAAGGCAATATTGCTTGAGCTGGAGGAAATCGGGCACGATGAGGGCCGAGACAAACCGGCGCCTTTCGGCAATTATAACCGCCTGCTCGATAAAGCGGCTGGTGCGCAGCAATGTCTCAAGGCGCTGCGGCGATATATTCTTGCCCCCAGATGTCACCAGTATGTCCTTTTTGCGGTCCGTCATAACCAAGTAACCCTGCCCGTCGATATAACCCATGTCACCAGTATGCAGCCACCCGCCTTCAAGCGCCTCCGAGCTGTCTTCAGGCCGGTTGTAATAGCCCTTCATGACGAGGTCCCCTCTTACCAGTATCTCTCCGTCCTCGGCAGTGCTGATTTTCACGCCGGGCAGTGGCCGGCCCAGCGTACCTGGCTTGAAATCATCGCGCGTATTGAGCGTGACCGTACAGGTAGCCTCGGTCAGTCCGTAGCCGTGCATAATGGGTATACCGATGGCCCGGAAAAATATGTCGATCTCCTCCTGAAGGTACGCGCCGCCCGATGCGAAAAGCTTCATTCTGCCGCCGAACAGCTTGCGGATTTTGACAAAGATCAGCGCATCGGCTAGGGCATAATTCAGTTTCAGCCAGGGGCCGATCGGCTTTTTCGCCGCACGTTTGCTAACCACGGCACTGCCCGTAACCACCGCCCAGTGAAAAAGCTTTTTCTGCATGGCTGGGCCACTGTTTACGCGGTCAAATATCCCGCTGTATATCTTCTCGAACATCCTGGGCACACCGCACATGGCGGTCGGCCTGACAAGCTGGATATCCTCGATGACACTCTCCAGGCTCCCGGCGTATGCTACGATCCCGCCGATAACTATGCTCATATAGTGGACCACCACCCTGTCCAGGACATGGCTGGTCGGCAAAAAGGAAAGGCCGACGTCGCCTTTGCCCATGGATACGGCGGTCAGGTCTGACCTGACATTGGCAAGGAGATTCTTGTGGCTGAGCATGACGCCCTTGGGCTCTCCCGTCGTGCCTGAAGTGTAGACCAGCGTGGCGATATCGTCAGGCGAGATCTCCCCGATCCTCCTCGCCAGTTCAGCCGCCTCAGCTTTATCGGCCTCTCCGGCCAGCAGGGAGCTCACCGTAAGCGCCGCCGGATCTTTACCGGGCACCTTCTCTCCCGCGTATATAACTTTTTTCATATCTGGCAGCCGGTCCCTTATCGAATTCACAGTTGCAAGCTGGGACTCATCGCCCACCATGATCAGGCTGGTCTTTGAGTCTCTGAGTATAAATTCGACCTGCAGGGCGTTGCTTTTGAAGTAAATGGGTATGACCACAGCCCGCAGCGAGAGAGCGGCCAGGTCCATGTATGCCCACTCGGGGCAGTTATAACTAAATATCGCTACCCGGTCACCATCCTTGAGGCCAAGATTTATCAGCGCGCAAGCCATCTTACGGACGTTGTGGCCGTAATCTTCCCACTTTATGTCAATATAACTGCCATCCTTTTTGCGTCTGAGCGCGGTCTTACCTTTATTGCTCTCAACCTGCCCGTAGAACAGGCTTGCGATATTCTCCGTCATTGCCTTTCTCCTCTGCTCTAATAAGAAAGCTTCAGCTTATTCTATCTATAATGCCAGCATGGTAAAGTGCCAGGTCACGTAGCCCGGGTATTCTTTCAGCGTAGTCACCCAGGATCATCATTTTCTGTGCGTAGGGCGAGCCCGCGCCGTGCAATCCCATGGTCAGCAGGTCAGCAGACAGCGGCCCCAGGGACATGCATTCTATCAGCCTTACCAGCCGCATGCGGTGCTCAGTCGGGATCTGCGCGGCACCCCTGAGATATTTCTCAATGTATTTGCCGATCACCCCGTGGCGCAGGTCCGCTTCGCCGGGCATGGTGGCAACCAGCCCGCCGCAAATATCCTGGGTAATGCGCACCATCTGGAAGGGCAGCATGGTGGCGTTATACTTGGCCACACCGCCCAGCACGTAATCGGGGAAATAGATGCCTGACACAGTGGGTTTGCCTTTGAGCATGGCGGACAGCCCCAGGCCGTAGAGGGTCTGGCAACAGATAATAAGGTCGGCTATCTTGTCCCAGATTATCTTGTCATGTGCAACCCCGTTAGCCTCTGCCATGGCTACGACCAGCCCTATGGCGACATCGCCCACGCCGCCACCTGCCAGCCCGTAGGATGCGCGGTGGCCGATGGCGAAACGGGTAACCAGTGGCCAGGTAAACTCGTTTTCACCACAGAGGTACACCTGCTCCCAGGGGACAAAGACATCATCAAAAACCATGAGCGTTTCGCAACCGCCGAAGCGGCTGTTGCCCAGGTCGATGGATGCCCCGGGTTCCAGTTTGCGCGTGTCGGAGGGCTGGCGTCCGTAAATATGATATAAGCCCGGGGAATCCACGGGAACCGAGAAGCAAATGGCATAATCCTTCTCAGCCTCGTTCATGCCGCGGGTGGGCATTACCAGGTGCTCGTGACAATTGACCGCGCCGGTCTGGTGGGCCTTGGCGCCCCGGACCACCACGCCGGATGACTTTCTCTCCACTATATGCAGATACATGTCGGGATCGGCCTGTTGCGAAGGCCTTTTCTCCCTGTCGCCCTTGACGTCGGTCATGGCGCCGCTGATGGCCAAGTCATTTTCCTGGACCCTTTTGAGCCACCGCGTGAACCGTTCAAGATACGGCGTTTTATATTTCTGGTCCACCTCGTATGCAATACTGTAAAGGGCGTTGATGGCGTCATATCCGGTTGAGCGGGGGCACCCGACTGCCGTCCTGTAGCCCACAGTCCGCTCCATCTCGCCGCGTGCCAGCATGTCATCAACGCTCTCACTGAGGGCGTTGTACCTGTTGACTGGCCCGTTGCACAACCTGGAAGACGGGGCTGCAAAGCCCTTCATATCATTGATATTTGCAATCTCGTAGCTCTCGGCTATGGCGTTCACAGCCGGCCGGTTCATGGGGTGATCGACTATGTCGTCAACCTTCTGCCCCAGGATATAGGAATTCCTTTTTATTTTTCTCAGGCTGTCGGTATACTGCTTGCCGGTTTTAACTGCCATTCAACGATACCTCCTTCTTATTGTCTTCATTGTGGTGATACGGGGACGCCATCATAGCAACAGGCTGGTGAAGTCGCGGATGTTGTCCATTTTCTCTATGCGGCAGGCAGCATCATAAATCTCTTCGCGCTGCCGGTCGCCCAGTATGTGCCGGGTACAAATTTCCAGCTTCTCCCTGATATCGATGGGGTTCTTGTAAGAACCCTTCATGGCATCAGTAAATTTGCTGTATTCAGTACCGTTTTTAAGCCTGATCTTCACGCCGCCGCTGTTGATTCCTTCCTGCATCTCCTTAACATCCAGGGATGGATCAACCACGAAGTGTATCCTGTCGAAAAATTCATGAAGCTTTTTATCCGTGATCCTCTCCTTGGTGAACTGTGCCGGCGTTAATTCGCCGTCCATAATGGCCACGGCTAATGGATAGACAGAATTGAACAAGAGCGGCACCGAGGTTAGATAATCGGTACTGGCAATACGGTCGATTAACTCGATTAGTTCATCCTTTGGCTTATTCAATAGCAGGGTGACCGTGGGGCTCTGCACATCGATACTGGAGATGTCCCGCCAGTCAACCTTGTGCTCACGCATAATATCAAGCGCGGAATCGACCAGTGCGTCCAGCCACCCGCAGCACGGGTAAAGCTTGGGTGAATGAGTATCGGTCCGCCAGTCGCTTCCTAGGTCCCGCACCATTTCTTCCAGGTCGTAACGTTCAAATATGGCGGAGGAGAAGCCGTCCGGGTGTTCGATTATCTTCCTGAAACCCTTGAAACCTGCCTTTGCCAGGCAGGCGCCGGTGATTCCGGCATGCACCGGTCCGCCGGTAATAAACCCTTTGGTGGGAGAAAACCAACCGGCAAAGCACTGCGTCATCGGCGGAAAACAAGATATGCCCAAGGCGTCCATCATCTGTTCCCTGTTCAAACCTAAAAGTTTCCCGGCCACAACCGCGGCATCGATCTGGTGGTTCGGACATGAGTTGGTGAAAAGGTGGCTTTTTATATAGGCATGCCCGGTCCTTCCGCAGATCTCGTTGCCAGCCACCAGCGCGGTCAGGAACTCCTTACCGCTGGCGTTCACCGCCTCGCCCACAGCCAGGGCATTGGGAACGGTCGACGCACCGGTATGCTGCGACCTCAGGTAATCCTCCCACTCGAGGGTCTGGGCAACAATGGCATTCACCATGCCGGCGTTGCGCATGCTTGTCCTCATATTTGCCCCGATGACCGTCGATTCCTCCCTGTCTGCCCAATCGCGCAGTGCTTGATAAAGGGGCTGGCATTCCTCCGTACGGCTTCCCGCCAAGATGGCAGCAACGATGCCGATAACCTGTTCTTTTGCACACGCGATTGTGCGTGAAGGAATGTCCTCAAATTTTAATCCACTTGCCCACGTGCTTATAATCTCGGTAACCGCAATCGTCATAGTTGCTCCCTTTAACTGCTATTAACCTAACCCGGTAAAGAGACGATGGCCTGCATAATGGATGAGAAACGCTCGACCAGAGGGACCTGGTTGAGAGGTATTTCTGCCCGCTGGGGATCGAGCTCAAAGCGGAAAATCGCCGCGTACGGCTTTTCACCGGCGAATATCTTTTTCCACTGCTCTCCGGTGGTACGCATCAGTGCATGTGCAAACGGGTCCTCCCCGTCCACCACGGTGAACCCCTCCGGCACTATGCTTACGGTAAAGCTCAAGCCTCCCTTCTCAGACATGATGATCTTTTTGTGTAGTATGTCCTCCAGGATGCCCATCTCCAGCATAATTGGTATCAAACCGTTGAAGCGGTCCGCAAGCTTTTGTATAGATTGTCTCAGATCCAGTTGAGCGCCCTCTGCCATCGTCTTACCTCCTTTTCCGGCCTCACTGGTAACCAGGCCGCCTATCTTAATTCCCTAAAGGCTGTATCTGCGATATCTTTGATAAAACATTGCTTTCAAGTTCGCAAAGTATAGGGGGGCTGTTTTTGTTTGTCAAGGGATAGTTTGCATCGAAAAGCAGGGGGGAGGGCAATGTGATTGGGAAAGGGAGGTAGCCCACAAAATTAATGGGACTGATGAGCATACCCATCAATCCCATTCTTGATTTACAAAAAAGCGCTTTTTGAAAGGCTCGCAAGATTCCAGATCATATGAGGTCTGGCGAGTCTCCTGTAAAAAATGGAAAATGGTTCTGTCACGGGATCGCCCAAAGCTCGTAGTACATCTTCCAATAGGTAATGTGATTTGTACCCATGTTGGAAATAATGATTCACCAGATGGCATCCAGGGCAATAGCTCACCACATTTTTTTTCCCGCCTGCGGCCATATCTTTCCGCTTGATCGAAGCCGCTCTTACGACGTTGGCGATTTTGCCGTCGTTGTATAATCCACCATATCCACAACAGAGGGCGTTTTCCCGATTATGCGGCATTTCGGAAATGGTCATGCCTATGGTTGTGGCAAGTTTTCTAATTGCATCCAGATATTCGTTTCCGTTTTCATATCCGAAACACGGATCCGATATAGCCGCGTCAAGCTGCAGAGGAGTTTTGACACGGGCGGAACCGGTTTCGATCAAGTCGAGAAAATATTCGTATATGCTTATGATAGGAAACGGCAATTCTATACCTAAAATGTCGGGCATAATCCGGGTCAGTACTTTCTGGCAATGTCCGCACCCCACGACCAGACGCTCAAACCGGTTTTCCAATATACGATTCACGAGCCTCTTCGCAATTCGATATCCTTCATCCAGAAGCCCCCCTTGTATGGCCCATACGCCGCAACAATCGTCAGGGCCTCCGAATTTCGCTACATCCCGAAGGGCATATGATTCCTCCACTGCTCGCGGTGACATCCGATCGGTACAGCCTATCCAGAGAATGTCTTTACTCTTCTTGGGGATTGCCCAATTGCGCAGGATTTTTTTATCTATTTTACCAAGGCCTTTGTATGCATCCTTAAAGAAATTTGCACCCCAGCCCTCCGTCCCCAGTCCATTGATGCCATAGGCCATTGAAGAAGGGACCTCGGGTTCTGAGCGTCTTTTATGTTCCAGACACTCCCGCATCAGATTACTGGGATGGGCATCATTGGGGCAGCGGTGATCACATTTGCCGCATCGAATGCAGGGGTCGAGTTCAGGATACCATTGCGGCCTTACCGTAATTTTTTTTATGGCATCCCGGGCCTGTTGCGGTGTAAGGTTTCTATATTGACATCCAACAAGACATTTCCCGCATTGAATGCATTTCTCGGCAGAAAATCCCCTCGTAAATATCCCGTGTTCACTTTTGATAAGAACTTCCTTTTTCATGGTGGGAGTATATGAAGAAGGTTCTTGTATGTCAATTAAAGACTGACTACAAAATGTGAGTTATGGTGCCGATATTTGTCGTCAGGCGTGAGTTGTGTTTATTGCTGATTGAAATACTGCATTTCTGCATTTCTGTTGAGGTTGACGATTTGCTAAACTACATTAACCAGTATTTTTAAGAAAACATACAAAAGGGAACCAATTTGCATTTAACTGGTATTTTTAAGAAAATATGCTATCGAAATAACTTCGGTCCACAACTAATAAACCTGCTTTTGTTCCATTAAAAACTATGCGGCCCCATTCCTGATTTGTAATTCATCTCTTCAGCAGGGTATGCTTTTAAAATAGATAACAGAGCAGAGACATCCATCACATCGCCGTCCAGCCAAACTCGTTCCTTATCCTTGGGTAAGATAACCGGCATGCGATCATGAATAGGCTTAATCAGTTCGTTGGCATCAGTAGTAGTGATTACACAGGTATTGATTTCCTTTTTGTCTGGAGATATCCATGTTTCATAAAGACCGGCAAACCCAAAAGGCCGGCCTGACTTTAGAAAGAAGTATAGCGGTATTTTACTTTTACCTTCCTTTTTCCACTCGTAAAATCCATCAGCAACGATCAGGCATCGCCTTTTTTTAAAAGCATCTCTAAAGCTAGGTTTCTTATCCACTGTCTCAGCTCGGGCATTAATCATCTTGTTTGCAATCGAAGGGTCTTTTGAGAATGATGGAATCAATCCCCACCTGTAGCAGACTAATTGATTGTTCCCGTTGTGACGAATAATAACCGGTACGGCTTGGGCTGGCGTTATATTCCAACTCGGTTGGTGTTCGCATGATATATCCTGAATATCGAAATCCTTTTGGATAGTCTTCAAATCGGTTATCAGTACGAATCTTCCACACATATTTTTATCCTCTATGAATAATGGACAGCAAGCCAGATGGTCTCCTGCTCAGGATTTGTCGACTCTACCCGATGCCGGACATGTTTCTCAATATGAAGGTAATCACCGGGATCCATCTTGATGTGTTGAGATTGATTTTCGAAACGAAGAACAGCGTTGCCCTTTAAAAGAATAACCAATTCATTGTCACTTTGATCGTACCAAAAGCCTTCCGTTGAACAATGACCATGGGAAACAATTCTTTCAATACGAAAATTGGAGGTTTGGAGAATGGTTTCAATAAGTTCGTCCTTTAGATCATCTGATATATCGGCAAAGAGATCCTTTTTAGTTATCGTCATGATT
>Ga0209014_10001033_pt1 | contig 16599 bp, 9 predicted proteins | sample BarGraNGADG00212_FD_184491 | JGI IMG/M metagenome (GOLD analysis project Ga0209014, IMG submission 184491) | Arctic peat soil microbial communities from Barrow, Alaska - Barrow Graham LP Ref core NGADG0002-212 (SPAdes) (version 2) | ecosystem: Environmental > Terrestrial > Soil > Wetlands > Peat...
ACTCCGGGTATGAGCCGAATGCTCTAACCAACTGAGCTACGCCGCCACAGGGCGCTGGAAAACTGGAACATAGTAGCAGAGGCGACAGCCTCTGTCAAGCCGGAAAAAGCGAGACGTTATCCGCGCTTGCGCTCTGTCCGCTTCTTCTTGTCGACCTGCCACTCCTGTGAGTCCTGCAGATACCGCTTCATCATCATGTCGAAGGGACTCAGCAGGGGTTTTTCGTGGAAGGGGCGCGCGCTGTACGAGGGACGAGCAGATGGCGCACCTGGCGCAGAAGCCTGGACGGGGGAGCTACCTTTCGCAGCGGGAACAGCAGGCATTCCATCGGCACCGGCAGCAACCTTGGCAGCCTTGATGGAGAGGTTCAGCTTCCCATCCTTGTTGCGGCCAATGACGCGGACGATGACCTTGTCCCCTTCCTTGAGGAACTGGTTGACGTCCTTGACGTAGGTGTCGCTGATCTCCGAGATGTGGACCAGCCCTACTTCATTGGTGTCTGTCTTGACGAACGCTCCGAATGGAACGATCTTGATGACGATGCCTTCGGTCAGCTTGATACGGTGCTCTTCGGCCATTAAAGTAGTCACTCACCTCTGTGGGGGATAGCTCTGTCGACGTGGCAGGCTCCAATAGAACAGCATACAGTGCCCAGGCCAAAATGCAACCCTAGAACCATCCCTTGACCCATGTGATCAGCTGACTCAGCACGCGAGGAAGACCCGCCGGCTCAGGAGAAATCAGCTCTGGAACTGTGCGGACCATGGGGAACAGGATAACGGTGTCACCCTCTTTGCTCATGAGCATGTCCTCACGCGCGACTTTCTCGATGTAGGCTTTCGTCGCATGATATTCCATGGTCTTCTGCTGTTCGAGCGTCTGTGCGCTGACCCGTTGCAGTTCGGCAAACGTGCGTGTCGCCTCCCGGTCCGCCTTGCCCAGATAGGCGAGCGCGGCGACCGTACTCCAGATGAGATAACCAATGACAAGACATGCCACGAGCGCCAGAACCTTGTGCATGTTCAATGTACGTCCATGCCGCTGTTGTCTCAACACAGATCTCACCCCTCAGGCGCCGGATCCACGGTGCTCAACTGGTCGATGCTCAACCGTCTCGCCGTTTCGGCCGTGGGAATGCCCAGACGGTCCCAGCCCCTGAGGTCATAGTACTCATTCAACACGTCCGCGTCAAGCCAGGCAAGGTGCCCTTCCACGCTCCCGCCTCGGTCGCTGCTCAGCAAGCGCTCAGGCAGCGTATCGTCCGCCCTGGAGATACCCATGCGTGTGGCAAGCAAGCGCTTGTACGTGTACATGCGCTCACCGATCTCCATGAGCTCGTCCGTGTCCAGCCGGCGCCCAGTCACGGCGGCCAGGAACTGGCTCATCAGGCTGAGGTTCAGACCTCCATAGATGGCAAACTTGCAAAACTTGAGGCTGTCGAACAAACTCATCAGGTCCTGTGTGGCTTTGACCATGGCAACCTTGCCCGCATGGTCGAACCGGTCCATGGGCGCAGTCAGCCCGATCTCGGGCATCGTCGCAGCTCGCTCGAACGCATAGCTGAAGCCTTGCAGGTGGCACGCGCCACGTGTCGCGGTCGCATAGCCCAGGCCCAGCGAAACGTAGGCCCGTGGGTCGTGTGCCGGCAACTCCATGCCCTTGACTTCCATGGCCAGCTCGAGGTATCCAATCGACGCCGCAAACCTGCGGGAGCCTTCTGCCAGCTGGGCACCGAACCCCTGCCGCCATGCGATGCGCGGAATCATGGCGAGGACCGCTGCGCCATTGCCCCACACAAGGTCAATGCCGTCCGTATCACTGGCCGCAATCAGTCCCAATTCACGGGCCTCCATGGCCGTCGCCAGCGTTCCACCGACTGAGATCGTGTCCAGGCCGAGGATGTTGCACAGGGAGGCAGCCTGCTCGACGTCGTCGAGATCTGTGAGCATCAGCAGTGACCCAAGTGCCCCAATCGACTCGTACTCGAGCCCGGCTCCGTCCTGCCCCTCGTGGCCCTCGACGTGCAGGCGCACCGTACGGCCGCACCCGATGGGACAGCCGGCACAATGGTACCGGCCGGTGAGGCGCTCGGCGATAGCCTCGCCGCCCAGCGCGGCCGCCTGCGGGAAGCTCCCGTCGCGCCAGTTCCTGATGGGCAGGTCGCCAGCTTCCTCCGAACGCTGCACGTTTCCGGCAGTACCAAACAGGTGCATGCCGATGGTTCGCTCGCGCATGACGGGAACCGTCTCCCGCATCAACTGCTTCAGCGCGTCAGGGTCGTGCACGGGGACCTGTTTCGTGCCATGCACTGCGACGCCCTTGAGCAGTTTCGACCCCATGACGGCGCCAAGCCCACCGCGACCTGCCACACGCGCATCCGCCCCGTCGTGCACGATATTGGCCATCAGGCCGAGGTTCTCCCCCGCAGGACCAATAAGCGCAGTGGAGAAACCGCCTCCCAGGCGCGCCCGCAGGCCCGTGTCGGCATCGATGACGTCCCTGCCCCAGAGGTCAGTGGCGTCCTCAAGCCGAACCTGGTCCCCATCGACGACGAGGACACTCGCGCGCGCCGCCGCACCTGTGATCACGAACGCGTCGTACCCCGCTCGCTTCAGGGCTGTTCCGAACGTGCCGCCTGCGTCCCCTTCGCCGTAGGCGCCGGTTGCGGGAGAGCGTGTAACGACCTCGTGCCTGCCGGAGGTCGGGGCGAATGTCCCCGTCAGCGGTCCTGCAGCGAAGACCAGCGCGTTCCCCGGTTCGAGAGCGCCCGCGCCCGGCACCGAGTGATGCTCCCACAGCCATGCGCCCAAGCCTGACCCACCGAGCAGAAGGTCCCGCGCGCCCGCGTCGAGTACCTCGTCATGCGACGTCCCCTGCTCCAGATCAACAACCAGAATGCGATTCCAGTATCCTCCACTCATTGTATCCCCCAGCAGACTCCTCTCAGGTCACCGTCGCTCAAGCCAGACCACCTTATGGTTCAGAGTATAGCAACGGAAAACCCCGTGCAATAAGGTCGTGGTGTATCCCCGATACGTTTTGCCCGCACCGATATATGGCAAACCGGCACCATCAACAAGGCGCCGGCTGCGTCATGCATATGCGGTATAAGACTAGCTCTTCGTGCTCGGAATCCCGACCTCTCGGGGAGTCGTGTCGAACTTCCCGGACACAGACGCACCCTCCTCGACGGAGATGCGCGCACTCGTGACATCGCCCTTGACGGTCGACTTCTCCAGGACCTCAACCTTCTCCGCGCCCGTGACGTTCCCCTCGACACGTCCGATCACGATGACCTCGCGCCCTTCGACGTTGCCATGAACCTCGCCCTGCTCGGCGACCGTGATCGTCCCGTGACCGCTGACATTGCCGTGCAGCTGTCCCTCGATGCGCAGGTCTCCGTGGTTCTCGACGTCACCCTTCACTGCAAGGTCATGGGCAAAGACAGACGCCGTCTTGCTCTCTGTAGAAGTCTTGGATGGTCCAAATGCCATGGCTGTTTCCTCCGCGCCTAGTCGAGATACGTCATCGGGTTCACCGAGCTGCCATGAACGATGACCTCGTAGTGGACGTGAGCTCCCGTTGCACGACCGGTCGATCCTTCGTAGCCGATGACCTGGCCCTTCTTGACAGCCTGGCCTGCGGACACGGCTGTGCGGCTCATATGGCCGTACATGGTCTCGATGCCGTCCCGATGGTACAGCATCACCGAAATGCCGTAGCTGTTGTTCCACCCGGACTGCTCGACCTTGCCGTCAGCCGTTGCTCTGATTGCCGTGCCGTACGGAGCCGAGATGTCGATGCCGTCGTGATACTCCCCACTGCTGCCGCCAAACGGGTTGGAGCGCCAGCCATAGTTAGATGTGATGAGTCCATACAAGGGCCAAAGCGAAGGAGTCTGCGCGAGCATGCTGTTGTACTTGGAGGCTGCGTCCTGCAGGACGAGAAGGTTCTTCTCGCGGGCTTCAGCTTCTTTCTGCACGACAGCAGTCGACGTCGACAGCTGTGTCGCGCCTGCGGCCAAGCCACGGCTGACAGTAAGAGTCGGCGTGGCTGTCGATTTGAGGATGGACGCCAGAGAGACGCTGTTTCCGCCGACGCCAAGCGTCTTACGGACCTTCGCATCAAGCGTCCCCAGATAGGCGACATATTTCTGGAGTGCCGCCAGTTCCGTGTTGCCCTTGCTGATGGCCTCGTTGGCAGCATCGAGTTGAGTCGCCTGCAGGCGTACGACCTGGTCCAGGCCCATGCCGTTGTACTGGGCGACGGCATTCTTGAGGCGTGTGTTCTGTACAAAGACATAGACGAAGCTTGAGACAAAGAGGACAAATGCCGTGATGACACTGTAGATGGCAAGGCGCGAGACCTTGAAGTGGTGTGCGCAACCTTCGTACTGTGGCACGATAACGACCGAGTAGCAGGTGCGCTTGCTCTTCTTCTCGACTGTTGCCTTTTTCGCCATCATCGCCTCACTTGCCAAGGATTGCGCCCCAGCAGGTAACGTTTACCCACGGGTGACGCACATAAATATACAGTATAGGAACACAGAACAAAATACAACCCCGCGTCAAGACTGCGCGCGTCTGCTCAGCAATTCCTGCTCTTCGCGACTCAGCGCCGTGTCGCTCTTCCCCGTCTCGATGCGTTTCACATACACCTTGCTGCCCTGGGTACTGGTGAGCGACGTCAGGATGATCCCTGATCCATTGCGATTGAGCATGAGCAGCGAGAAGCTGAACTTGCCGGCCTGGCCGGGAAAAGCGTCATAGTGCTCGATGGCCACGGTGTCGAAGAAGCCGTGGCTCGTCTGCTCCAATGTATTGAACGAGGCAGTCAACTGGGCCTGCATCGCGGCTTGTTCGCCAAACGCCCTCGTCATGGCATCGACGTGCTCGTAGAATGATGCGTCCTCCGCCTTGGAGAAAAGGAGAGCAAGCTGCCTGCGCTTCCGTCCATCGTGGACCAGCAGTACCAGTGCCACCACAAGCGCCGCAAGCGCCAGGGCGAGAATCCCAAGCTGTCCCCAGCCGTTTCCCAGGACAGTGTCGATGCCGGCAAGAACGTGATCCATGGAAGCATTCCCCCTACGAAGCGGGAAAACTCAGCATGACCCTGCGGGTGGACGCATCCCAGGAGACCGAGGCACCCAGGGACTCTCCCACAAACCGAACTGGCAGTATGGTCCGCCCATTCTGGATCACGGGCACGACCTTGGCGTCCTGCGGATCGATGCGGACTGTCTTGCCGTCGACAACAGCCGTTGCCTTGCCTATGGTGAGTACAATGGTGTGCTTGCCCAGCGTCAACGTCGCCATGCTGGTACCGGCGTCCCAAGTTGCGAGCCCACCGACCGCACTCATGATGGAACTGATTGGGACCAGCGTTCGCCCTTGCATAATGACAGGCGCGGTCGTGCGCCCTGGATCCACCGACTGACTCGCCCCATCAACCGTCATGATGGTGCTGCCTACCGTAAGTACGACGACGTGGGGCAGGACGGCCGTAAACGTCACAACGATGGCCAATCGCCTGGTGTTGCCAGCTTTATCACGCACAGTGACCGGAATCGTGTTCTTTCCTGGGACAAGAGTCACAGGGACTGCGAAAGACCCGTCGCTCGCTACATCGGTCACCAATTTGCCGGCGACCTCCAGCGTGCTGTCGCCCTCAACATGCCCTCGCACAACCACACTTGCAGATGCAATCTCCTCCCACAGCCGAGGCGCATCGACTGTCAGCGCTGGGGCTACGGTGTCAAGGACGACCTTCCTATGGACGAATGTGGCCAGGCCAGCCTCATCCCGGGCTACTACCTCAACATCGTTGTTCCCCTCCAACAGCGTGAGACGTTCGCTGAACGATCCGTCAGTAGCGACATGTGTTTGCCGTCCCTGGACGTCGACCTCCACTACCGGCGCCTGGCTGGCCCGCACAGTGCCCCGGACATCATACAACGGATCACTGACAAGCTCAGTCGGTTCTCCGACCGCAGAGACAACCGGTCCGGCCAGAGCCACGCGGAATACCTTCTCGCTGACAAGGGTCGAGATCCCAGCAAGCCGGTTCGTGCCAACGAAACGAAGGGTGTGGACACCTTCAGGCACCGTGATCGGGTTCGTGTAGGGTTCCGTTGCGTCGATATCAAGTCCATACGTCATGTCGACCACACCGGGGACATTGCTCTCCGCCCTCAGCGTGATGACGGGGACGTGGACATACCAGCCACCTTGTCCATCAGGTAGAACAGGTTCGACTGCCGCGGTCACCGACACGGCCGGACGGTCCACGATAACGAACGGATCCGACTTGACATCCCCCGGCTCAGCGCTGGTTCGCGCCAGGATTACATACTCCCCACGAACGGCAGGGTTCACAAGCCCAAAACCAGGAAGGAAAACGAGCGTAAGCGCCGACCTGCTGGAAACGCTGACAGGCATCTGGATGGAAAGCGCGTTCATCCCTGCAACGCGTGACACGACAGATACCTGCACGCCGTTGACGGTGACCTGCGCAGCCGCGAGTGCCGATGGCAGGGACAGCGCCCCAGGGAACGTGAGCATGACCGTGTCCCTCCCCTCGACCAGTTCGCCGCGTCCGCCCGTGCCCATGCTGACCAGGTACCCCGTCGGTGCTCCGGCGACGTCGTTGTCGGGAAGGACTGTCAGCGACTCGAGCTGGCTCTCGCCAATGAGGTACGAGCCCGACGTTACCCTCAGAGGCTCTGCCTCGGTCCAGACCTCAACAGCGTATGTGCCAACCACCACAGGATTCCCGATGCGCGCCGCCTCGTCAAAGACGAGCTGAACGTGGGAGCCCGCTGCCAGAGAGACCGGCACCCGGACCTGCATTGACCCGATCGCCGAGTTGCCGATGACCTCCTGGATGGGATTGATACCGTTCACGAAGACATGGTTCTGGTCGATCTTCTGGTTGCATGGTGTACACGGCAACACTGTCAGTGAAGGACCCGTAAACTGTATCGTGATGGCTTGATACTGCTCCAGTGCAGCTACGAGGTCGAACTCGATGACATACTTGGCACGCACGCCGGCAGTATTGGGCGATACGGTGACAGTCGGAACGGTGATCCCAACGGCATCAGCCGGGGCTCCAACTGCAACAGATACGCACAGGAACAGAACTGCCAGTACTGCTGCGATCCAGCGCTTCTTCGTGAACATTATGACCTCCTGGTCAAGCCGGTGTGCCCGTCATCGGGCCGAGGAATTCCTAAGCAATGTGATGGTGACGCGCTTTGTCTGCTGGTCCCACGCAACATCGGCACCAAACGCTTCAGAGATGAAACGCAAGGGCACCAGCGTTCGGCCCTCCACGATAATGGGTGCCTCAAGCAGCGACATGGGACGAAGGTCGATCAAAGCCGTCTTGGAGCCAATTTGAAGCTGGATACTTGTGTCTCCACGCCTGAGAGAAACAATCTCCATGGCCGGCAGCCATTCGACGGTGGCACCTAGCGCTTCGCTGACGAAGCGCAAGGGAACCATGACCGTTCCGCTCTTGAGGAGGACCGGTTGAGCCCCCATGTCCAGTGACTGGGTGTCCACAGTTGCGGTCGCAGAACCCACGGAAAGCTGAATAACCGTCTGCTGGCGGCGCTCGATCGTCAGAAGAAGAATGGACTGATTGCCTGAGAAATCCCGCGCTACGATCGTGACCTCGTTCTTTCCATCCACCAGGTCCACAGGAGCGCTCCACAGTCCCTTCGTGTCCGCGGCAGTAACCCCGTTCACAAGCGCAGTTCCAGGTTCGCTGAGGTGGAACGACACGATCTGAGTAACCTCGGACGTCGTGGAGTCGAGGGCAGATGGTGTCACCAGCTGGACCACAGGTGGTATGGCATCGACGTGAACAGTCCGGACGAACGCTGCCCCATTGCCGGCCAGGTCGCGGGCATACAGCGACAACGACTGACCATCGGAGGCGGAAACGCTGACCGACCACTTCAGGTCGGCCCCCACAATCGCTGCAACGCCATTGACCTGCAGTACGTCGACAGGCTCCGACACAGTTCCAGAAAGAGTGAAGGGACTCTCCCGCACCAGCAGGTCCCCGGAACCCTGGTCGACGGTGACCACGGGTCGAGTCAGGTCCACGACGAATGATTGGGTCACGTGATCTCCCTCGGCTCCCTGGACATCGATCGCCCATGCTTCGAACGTGTGTTTCCCTGTGGGTATCGAAACGGGACGGCCGTCCCACACCGAGGGATTTCCGCCATCCAGGCGGACATAGACAGTCTTGGCGTCATCGGCGACAATCAAGACAGTGGGCGATGCACCGATGTAGTACCCCTGCGATCCATTCGGTACAGCCGGAGACAGCACCATCGTCACACTGACAAGCGTGCGAAACTCGATGCCGTTGCTGCGCGCCTCGAGGCTGTCCCTGGACGTCGCAATGGCAGCGCTGTATATGCCCGGCACGACGGGTGAACCGATCCCGGCAGTCGGGAGAAAGTCGACCTGTATCGCCGACCCTCCAGCGATTGGAGCGCCGAGCACAGCAGTGACCATCTGTCCTGCGACGGCGACACGGCTTACGGGGATCCCGCCCACCAGCACTGCAGACGAATCGATGATCGCCGGCACGGCAAAGCCTTGGTCAAATGATATGCGTACCTCGTCGCCAACACCAAGTAATCCCGTGGGACTCAGGACACAGCTGACAGTCAGCTTGGTCGGTTTCGCAATCCCATGTGAAGCGGCAGCGAACTGGACCGACGACACCGAAGGAGGCGTGACGGCAACCGTGGACCGGCTCATCGTCGTGTCCGACTCGGTGTAGACACCAAATTCATAGGTCCCGGGGCTGCCCGGGTTGACCCATCCAACCTCCAGCGGCATTGCCACAGTAACGTAAGCATTGTCCCCGATATTGACTGGGACGAGTATGCTCAGGGCGTTCCCGTCACGCAATAGCGAGGTGGCAGAGCCGTTCACGGTTGTGCCGAGAGCCTCCCCGCCGAGTGGAATGGCATAGCCATCCTGAAACGAGGCGATAATGTAGATGCGCTGCCCTGGAGAGAGCCTGCCAACCGGTGATGTCACAAACGAGACCTGCATTGCCGTCGGCGTCCCCGCCGATGGGCTCGTCAAGCTGATTGCAAGACTGGAAACTTCTCTGCCCCGCACCACGACGGCTGCCGAATCGATGACCGTAGGTTCCCGGGACGTGCTGACGCTCACGTGGACCGGTCCGGTCTGCAGGGGATTCCGCAGCCCGAATTCCGCAGGGAAGAAGAGGGTAAGCGGCGACGATGCCGCGACATTCACCGGCATGTAGACACGCAGTGTATTAGGGACTGAAGACTCGAGGAACACCTTTCCAGTACAGGCGATGCCGTTGATAGTCACCAGATTGGCCTTGGGGGCACCCGGCACACTCATGCCGGCAGGAAACGACACAATGATGTTGTCGCCAGTCTTCAGCCCCCCGTTGACACCGGTGACGAAGCTCACCGCGTAGTCGGCGGCAGACCCCACAATCGGCGGCTCGACCGCGAGTGTCAGGTTCGAGAGCGCCGATGGCACGATCGTATACAAGTCAGACCATATTTCGCCGTATTCGAAGTGATTGCCCAGGAAACCCACGCGCATGCGGTAGCAACTCCGCGTGTACGTCGGGTTGACAATCCCGGCACTGGCAGCAATGTCTACAGTAACAGGCGTGCCAGGTCCGAGCACCTGGTTCAGGTAGACGTATAGCTCGATGTCGTTGTCGGCAATCTTCGAGAACCGCGCGCTCATCACTTGTCTGCCGTTAATGACGACACTGCTGGCCATGACGGCCTCGGACAGGTACGTGGTGTCGAAGCTGAACCGCAGTGCCAGCTCGGTGACGCTCGCGTACTGTCCAGTGCTGAACGTGATATGGTAGGAAGCGTTGGCGCCGGCGGTATTCGGCGTAGCAGCAGCAACGAGCGGGTTGTACGTAAGTGAGGCGGCACGCGCCAGACCCGCTTTAGCACCCGCTCCAAGCTGAAGGACAACGAGCAGAAGGACGATAGCTCTTCGCATTGTAGTCAAGGTACCTCCTCGCATGTACTACGACCCTTTCGGGTAGATGACGGTCACGGTGCTGGTGGCCGCATCCCACATGACGTCGGCACCCATGGTCTCAGAGACAAACCGCAGAGGAACCATGGTGTTGCCGCCTATGATGACGGGTGCTGCATCCAGGCTGACGCGCTTGCCGTCGACGCCCGCAAACCTTACTCCGATCTGCAGTCGAACCTGATGTCCACCGACGCTCATGTCGACGATGCTGAAGACGGCATCCCACGACGGCGTGATGCCCAGGGTCTCGGCGATGAACCGCAGTGGCACCAGCGTACTTCCGTTCTTGATGACGGGTGCAGCGGTAAGCCGCTTCGATTCGGCGTTGACAAGGGCGTCGAGTTTCCCGATCTGCATCCGGATGATGGTCGTCTTGAGGAAGGAGACCGACACAGCTCGTGTCGTCGCGTTGCCGGCAGCGTCCGTCGCCGTCACCGTGACCATGCTTGCTCCGTCCGGAAGAGACCCGATTGAGGTGTTGAACGTCCCATCAGACTGAACAGGAGCAGTCGCTCCGTTCACGGTAACCGTCGCGCCGGCTTCTGTTAACCCCGTAACCGCAAGCGGAAGCTTGTACACCTTGTCGAACATCTTGGGTGTCGTCAGGGTGAGCAGCGGGGCAGTCGTGTCGAACGAAACGTGCAGCGTCTTCTCGGCAACGTTGCCGGCCGTATCGGTGGAGCGGACGACAATGACCGCTGAGTCTCCGGTGAGCGTCATCTGTGTGCTGAACGCGCCAGTGGCGTCGACCACGACTGATGTTCCATTCACGGACACAGACCCGCCCACGTCGGTCGTACCACTCACTGCGAGCGTCCGGTTGGTAAGCACGGCATTATCCTGCGGGCTGCTGATGGTGAGAACAGGGGCGACGGTATCCACGAGCAGCGCAAGCGAGCCTACAACACTCTGGTGGCCCTGTCGGTCCACGGCATAGAAGTTCAGCGTGTGCTGCCCTTCGATGCCAAGCACCGGTGTGCCTCCGTAGACGGCATACTGGTTGCCATCAAACCGGTAGTAGACAACCGGGGTAGGATCGATGGGGCTGGATGCGACGAACGTGATGGACGGACGCGTCACATAGTACCCCAGCTTGCCGTCTGGCAACACAGGAAATACGGTAGCGGAGACGGTCGGAAGAGCAGAAATGGCATAGCCGGCGGATGACACCGGAGACGTCTCCTTTGTCGTGCTTACACGGACGACGTACGTCCCGCTGCCAACCGGGTTCTTCAGCCCGGCATTCTCCGAGAACACGACCGTGACGGGACTCCCTGAGGGAACGTTGGCCGGGACGACAACGCTGACGACACTCCCTGAGACCGTGACAAGAGAGGACGTGAGACCGTTGATGGTGACAGTATTGCCTGCAATCGATGACGGGATCGTCGTGCCCACCGGGAACTCGACGCTGATCCTGTCGATGCCGGCGGTCAGGCCGCCTCCTGCGCCCGTGGAGAAGGTAACAGTATATGATGTGGACAGAGCTGCTCCGGGGTTTGACAGGGAGACGGTCGCGGCCGTCACCTGTGAGGCAGTGATGAGAAACGACCCTGCAACCTGCGACGTGTCCTGAGACGTGCTCACGTTGACGGAGTACGTCCCGACGGTCGGCGGGTTCGCGATGCCGACGCCGGCCTGGAAAGCGACACGTACGTTGCCTCCGCCGCTGATGTTACTGGGGACGGTGATGGCTGCCTTGCCCGTCGAAATGAACCCAACCGCCGCGGACTGTGCTCCGTTGACTTGGACAGATGACGCGCTCAACGTAGCCGGAAGCACTACGCCGGTCGGGAACTGCACGTAGATACGGTCGACGTTGCCCCTCAGGGCTCCGGAGAACGAGACAACGAACGAGATGTCATATCGCGCCTGCATGCCCTGCTGAGCGGGGTCCACGCTGACCGTAACAGCTGACACAGCAGTGCCGCTGACCTGGTATGCGTTCGACATGCCTGTGAACCCTTTGTTCGTCGCCACCTGCAGTGTATACATGCCAGGCTGTTCGGGGTTGAGAACCCCGGCCTGGGGCAGGATGATGATGTTGCACTGCGAGTTGGCAGCTATGAATCCGAGCTGCTCGGGCATGTACAGGCGGAGGCGGTTGCCAGTCACCTGTGATGAGAGTACTGGGACCTGCTTCATGAGGACCGAGCCGGGCGCAATCGACGACGGCAGGACCGTCCCAGTGGGGAACACGACGTCCACGTAGTCACTCTGAGCCGCAATGAGTGCACCGTTGTCCGGCGTCATGAACTGGATGGCATACTCGCCAGCCTTCCCTGACCCAGCGGGGTCGAGCGTCACCTGCACGGATGTGGTTCCACCGGTTCCACCGCCGAACCCGGCGACGGAAATGGTCACAGGATAGGACCCTGCCTGGCCATCGTTGCTGGTCGAGACGGACAGCACATAGTTAGAAGGAGTCGACGGGTTGACGATGCCGGCGCTCGCACTCAGGCTCACAAGCAGAGGTTGTGATGGGGCTGCGTTCAAGTAGCTGAAGTAGATGTAGATGGAGCCGCCTGCCACGTTCACGTAGCTGACGACCGGCGTGCTGCCCTGTTCCGACACCGTGACCGCCGCCGCCGCAATCGTCGCCGGGATGTAGTACCCCAACGGGAAGTCGATGCGAATGTAGGTGGTGCCCGACCCGCTGGCCAGCCCTATGCTCGACGCGAACTGCAGTGTATACGAAGCGGTGGAGCCGGCGGATGCCGGCGACGCCGTGATGGTGCTGATATTGACAGCTGCTCTGACCGCGCGCGGCATTATCGTAACGAGCAGGCAGCAGCATATGAAAACCGTAGCGGCTTTTCTGAGCATTTGAGTCATAGTTGTGAACCTCCTGGATAGCCGTTTCGACCGAAGACGTCAGCAACAGGATGCACAGCTCCCCTCTGGTCTCAACATCTGCAAGTATATGCTCCACAATGTGATTTTCAACCGCGCTCGGCTTTGCTCGTGATGGCCCTGACAACAAAAAAGGCCCCTGCTTGCGCAGGGGCCTCGTCATACAGGTGATGCTCAGCTACGACCGGTTACGGAACGTAGGTGATGGTGATAGTACGAGCAGCTGGATCCCAGACGACGTCGCCACCGAAGGCCTCGGAGATGACTCTCAGAGGTACCATGGTACGACCGTTCTTGATGTACGGGGCAGCGGCCAGGCTGACGATGGTGCCGTCAATGACTGCCGTGGCATTGCCGATCTGGAGACCAATCGTGTGGTCGCCCAGCGTGATCGTGATGCCCTGGGTCTCGGGAAGCCACTCAACCGTGGCGCCGAAGGACTCAGCGATGAAGCGGATCGGAACGAACGTGCGGTCCTCAATGATCTCAGGGGCAGCGTCGATGGACGTAGCCTTGCCATTGATAGACACGATGTCCATGCCGATGGTCAGGACCAGAACTGTACTGGTGTTGACGGTTGGCGCGTAGGTGACCTTGATGGTCTGGGTCCCCTTGTTGCCGGCTGCGTCATAGGCCACGACAGCAATGGTGTTCTCGCCCTCGACCAGCATGACGGTGGTCATGAAGGAACCGTCGGGAAGGACGTCAACCTTGTTCATACCGACAAACAGCTGAGTGACAGCGACGTTGTCGGTAACCTTGCCGGTCAGGGCAAGCTTGGCATCAGCGAAGGTCTTGCCATCGATACCGTCAGCAACCTTGACGACGGGGGCGGTGGTGTCGACTACTCCAGCCTTGTAGGACGCGGTGATCTTGGCAGAAGCAGAGATGCCAGTCCAGCCGCACGGAAGGGTCAGGCATGGAGTGCCGGAGAACGTCGCACCAACAGTGTACTGTCCACTGTACGGAGGAACAAACGCCCAGTCAGCTTCACCGTTCTTGTCAGTCGTGGCAGCGCCAGCAACGAAGGAGTAGCCTGAAGCGCTGGAGCTGTTGGTGGTACCCGTGATCACGACCGAGACGCCAGGGGCACCATGCCCATGAGCATCCGTGACGGCAAACACGAGGTGGGTCGCAGAAGCAGGAATCGTGAATGCGACGTCGGTCGGGGTCACCTTGACGGTCGAATCGGTAAGCGTGAAGGTGTCAACAAGCAGGCTAGCACAACCGCCGGTCACGAAATAGAGCTTGAACTGAGGCGCATCCGTGATGTGGGGGTTGTCATAGCCGTAAACCTGGATCGGTGAAGGTGTGGTGCAGCCAGCGGGAACAGTGCCGCAAACGACCGAGGTCGGAAGACCGCAGAGGTTGGAGACGGCAACAGCCTTGAGGGTCCACGTCGTGTCGGTCGAGAAGTCGTGATGACCGTCGGAACGAGGATCCGTGGCGGTGACATAGATGAGCTCACCGAAGCCCGAGGTGATGATGTGGTCGTTGGGGATCTTCGTGCCGTCAAGCAAACCAATCTGGACGTCGAAGGTAGGCATCACGACCTTGAGCGTGTAGGTGACGACTTCCTCGATCGAGCAGTCAGCGTTGTAGTGGGTGCCAGTGATGACCAAATCGCCAGCCTTCGGGAACGCGCAGCTGAAGGTGAACTTGTAGCCGGTGTTCGTCGGGGTGACCGTCATCGTGACAGGAGGAACCAAGCTGCTGAGCTTGGTGCCGCCGAGCGTTGCAGTCCAGACCACACTGCCCCATGTCACGGTCGAAGAGCTGATGCTGAACTTGGGATCCGTGATCTCGATGGTGGCGGGAACGCCAGCCAGGATGTCAGTCGGATCGAGACCCATCTCATAGACGGTGGCCGTCGTGGTCAGCGTGGTGATGACGGCGTTGATGTTGATGTCGTCGATGGTCTCGGAGATGAACGGATACGAGTTCTGCATGAGGCCGCAGGCATCGAACGCCCGATACAGGCCGAAGACTTCGGTGACGAGATGATAGTCGCAGGTACCAGTGTTGCTGACGTTGAACGTGATATCCTTGAACGTCAGTTTCTCGCAGTTGTCGATGACGTTGACACCATACTGCGCGTCACTGCCCTGCTGGAACTGGACGGTGTGGTCGGGGTTCCAGAGACCGACGGAACCGACGATACCGTTGTACCACAGCTCAGTAAGGTCCTTGGATGCTCCACCCCATGTCTTGGCAGTGAAAGCGTCGGCAATGATGTTCCCTGCGCCGTCGACCATGTAGATGCGGACGATCTTGGTATTGCAGCCGCAGAACAGGCCGGGCACGGTGTCGGAGCCGGTGACGTTGACGATGAGGTCAGCCGTCTTGCCGACGGTGATGTTGGTGGCGTCCGTGATGGCAGCACCAGCGACCGTCACGCCAACCAGCGTGCAGGACGGGACCGTGCAGACATCAAAGTTCTTGGAACAGGTGTGGCAGCAGGCATTGGTCGACATCTCTGCCACGGAGATCCGAGGATCCCAGTCTGGGCAGGTCTGGTCGACGCGCTCCCATGCGTTCATGGTGAAGGAAGCAGTGATCTTGCCCGCGCCCGTGATGACGTAGTGACCGTCGACGTCCCCAACTTCACGGACTGGTCCATTGACGGTGACGGTGACACTGGACGGAACGATATACCAGTTGGCTGGGTCAGCGACCGGCCAGTTGCCAACGTTGATCATAAGGCCACTGCCGATGGTGCAGGGCAGAGTGTCATAGACGTAGCGGCCGACAGACGCGTCGAACCACTCGTTCTGGTACAAACTATACAAAGACTGTCCCTGGGTCTCGCCGACAACAATCTGCCGTTGGAGGACGTTGATGTCGAGATAGGGGTTGCACCAGCCCAAGTCACGCAGGCCGATGATGACCATGTTGGTCGTCAGAGGCTGTGCAAAGATGGTCTTTGCGGCCGTGATGCGGACGTCGGGGGTAGCCGTCGTGTTGAGCAGGAGGCGGTAGTACCCAGGGGAGATCTCAAGAGCCGAGGTCAGCACGTTGGCACCAAGGGTGTCGAGAGCAGTGATGACAGCACCAGAGACCGGGGCGCCATTGTTGTCGACGACCGAGATGACGACGGGCTGTCCCGCCTGGTTCTTGTAGAGCAGGATGGGGCTGCCGTAGGTGGCGGCGGTGATCGCGAGAGCGGCGGGGACGTTGGTCAGCGTCGTGTAGATCATCGCGTCATTGTCAGGAACTGTCAGAGGCTCAATGCCATTGATGGGAGCGGGCAGAATTGTTACGCCATCAGCATACCCATCGCGGATGAACACGCGGTAGTTGCCGATCTGGGTGGCTGGGTTGACCGGGAAGGTCAGCGAGAACTGCCCAGATGACATGGAGGCGACGACATATGTTGCAGCCAGCTTGTCGCCCGGGTACGTGATCCCCACAGTCACGGCAGACAGGACAGTCTGACCGTTTCCACGGGTGATCCAGCCCTCGATGGTGTTGAAGCCCGCGCAGCTGAGGATGGTGCTCGTCTTCCACGTCAGGTTGTACTGGATGTAGACTCGGATGGGGGGAAGAACATCAGTGCCGCATGAGACAACGACGTCAAACGGACCATCGTGCGACACGTTTGCCGTGCCGATCTGGAAGGGGTAGGTGAGGACGCCGGCTACACGGAAGCCGGTGACGGTGTCGACGACAG